>Ga0187857_10001046_pt1 | contig 30466 bp, 19 predicted proteins | sample June2016WEW_8_10_FD_132984 | JGI IMG/M metagenome (GOLD analysis project Ga0187857, IMG submission 132984) | Peatland microbial communities from SPRUCE experiment site at the Marcell Experimental Forest, Minnesota, USA - June2016WEW_8_100 | ecosystem: Environmental > Terrestrial > Soil >... | reverse complement strand
GCGGTGTGGAATCCGTTGCAGGCCAAATAGGCGACGCCCGCTCCGAGGGCGCCGCCGGCCAACGCCAGGGCCACCGATTCCAGCATCACCGACACGACGACCGCGCCGGCGCCAAAGCCCAGCGCGCGCAGAGTGGCGATCTCGCGGGTGCGGGCGGAGACCGAGCTATACATCGTGTTGAGCGCGCCGAAAACCGCTCCGATTGCCATCAAAGACGCCACCAGATAGCCCAGCGTCGTAATCAAAGTGGACAGGACGGTGGACTGGCCCGCGTAATACTCGGCCTGGCGCAGGACCTTGACGTTGAGGCGCGGGTCGGAGGTGAGCGAATCTTTGAATTGCAGGAAGGCGGCGGGTGAACTCAGCTTCGCATAGACGGATTGGAAGCTGGTCCCGCGGTGATAAGCCTCCTGCAGGACTGTGGCGTCGGTCCAAAGCTCGGATTCCGCCGTGCCGCCGCGGGCGGAGAAGGTCCCCACGACCGGCCATTGCTGGTGTCCGACCTTCAAGGCGGACCCCACCTCCAGGCCCGCGAACTCCTGGGCTGCGCCGACGCCCACGATCACCTCGTTCCTGCCCCAGGCGAATGTCCTGCCCTTTTCCATTTTAAGATGGTCTCTCACTCCAAAGGCGGCCGGTCCCACGCCGCGCAGCGGCACGTTCGCCCGCGTCCCGGTCGAGCGCTTTAGCAGATCGATTATGACGAACAGCTCGGCCGACGCCATCGGGCCCTGCGCGTTGCGCGCCAGACCGGGGGCGTCAGAGATGACCCGCGTTTCGTCTCGCGCGAAGCCGCTGACCATCTCGTTGTCCGCGCCGCTGCGCAAGATGATGGCCGCGTCCGCCGAGGCGGAGGCGTTCATCGCCCGCTGGAACCCCACCGCCATCGAAAGCACCCCGATCAGCACGCCCACCACGCCCGCGATGCCGATGACCGCGGCCGTGACCGAGCCCAGCCGCTGCGGAATGCCTAGCAGGCCAAACTTCGCCACCGAGGCGACTTGCGACAACCAGTTGATTGGACCCGCCATATCACATCCTCCTCAAGGCATCGGCCACGCACAAACGCATCGCCTGCAACGCAGGGAAAAAGCCGGTCACCACCCCCAAGGCCAAACAGATCCCCGACCCCACCAGCAGGTCGCGGACGGGAAAGAAGAACATCGGCAACATGGCCGAGAGCGGCTTGGCCAGCGCCGGCACGACGATGCAGGCGCATCCCAAACCGAGCCCTCCGCCCAAGGCCGCAAGCACGCAAGACTCGGCCAAAACCAGGGCCAGGATCCGGCCATTTGTGAACCCGATGGCCTTGAGCACTCCCAGCTCCCCCGTCCGCTCCCGCACCGCTTGGGACATCGTGTTGCCCGTCACCAGCAGAATCGTGAAGAACACCGCCCCCAGGATGGCGGCCGTCATCAGCGCGATATTGCCGATCTGCTTCACCCAGGCCTGCAAGAATGCCCCTTCCGGCTCCGTCCTGGTCTCCTCGGCTGAGTTCTCGAATTCCTCATCCACCAATTTCGCCACGGCGGCTGCCTGGGCCGGGTCTTTGACCCGGATCGTGTACCAGCCCACCTCCCCTTTGCCGGACCTTCGCGCCTCGTCGAAATAGTCGTAGTGGAATAAGAGCGACATCGTATCGTCCGTCTTCTCCTTGCCGTCAAAAATCCCCACGATATCGAAATCCCAGGTCGGGCTCCCGTCGCCTTTGGCCCAAATCGGCGTCTGGATGGGCACTCGGTCGCCGATCTTCCAATGGAACCGCTCCGCCGTCTTTCGCCCCACGATCGCTCCGGTGCGTGTTCGCAGCCAGACCTGCTTCTGGTCTGGCGGCAATATCAGCTCCGGGTGCATCTCCAGAAATTCCGCCGGCACGACGGGGCACTGCATGAAGAAGTATTTGCGATCCTGGTAATAACCTCCGAACCAGGTCTGGTGGGTCGCGGCGGCCACGCCCGAAATCCGCTCCATCCGCGCCTTGTAGCTGACCGGCAATAACTGGATGATGGAGACCTTATGCTGCACCACGAGCCGGTTCGCTCCCTCCATGCTCACGCCGCCCGTGAGCGCCTGTTTGATGGACGATAAGAGCCCGAACAGCACGAACGCGATCGCCACCGACAACACCGTGAGCAACGTCCGCAGTTTCTTGCGCTTCAGATTGCTCCAGATTAGATGCTGGAAGCTCATTCCTCGATTCCCTTCAATCGACCGGCCGGTCGCTGAGTTGGCCTTTGTTGAGATAGACCGTCCGGGAGGCGCGCGCCGAGGCGTGCGGGTCGTGGGTCACCATGATGACGGTCTTGCCGTGCTGGCGGTTGAGCGCCTGGAGCAGATCCAGGATCTCGTCCCCGGACTTCCGGTCCAGGTCCCCGGTCGGCTCGTCGCATAGCAGCAGCGTCGGGTCGGTCACGATGGCCCTGGCGATGCCCACCCGTTGCTGCTCCCCGCCCGAGAGGGTCCGCGGATAGTGCTTGGCGCGGTGCGAGAGGGCGACCACCGCCAGCACCGTCTCGACGTGTTTTCGCCGCTCCGCCCTGGACAAGTGCGTCAGCAGGAGCGGCAACTCGACATTCCGCTCCGCCGTCAGCACCGGCAGCAAATTGTACAACTGGAAAACGAACCCGATATGCCGCGCCCGCCAGGCCGCCAAATGCCGGTCCGACATCTGGCCGGTCTGCTCTCCGCCCACCGTCACCGTCCCCCGGCTCGGCCGGTCCAGCCCGCCGATCAGGTTGAGCAACGTGCTCTTGCCCGAGCCCGAAGGCCCCATGAGGGCCAGAAACTCCCCCGCCGGCACCTCCAGGTGCAGGTCCCTCAACACATGAATGTCCTCCGAGCCACGGTGGAACACTTTCTCCACGCCGTCCACCCTCACCAATGTGCCGTTCGTATTCATTCTGTCTCCACGCTTTCTGCCGGTTTTTGACTCATAGAGCCGATCACCGCTTCTCCCGCACTGCCGTTCCGTCGGCCAGTTCGCCGGAGGGCGCGAGAGCGACCTTTTCTCCGGCAGAGATTCCGGCGCTGATCACGGCGTCATCGGCGCCCGTGCTGCTCACCGTCACGGCCCGGCGTTCGGCGCGGCTGTCCCGCACGACAAAGACGACATCGTGGCCGTCCAGTTGGCGAACGGCCGTCTTGGGCACCGCCACCATGCGGCCCGTCGCCGGGGCAGCCCCACCGCTCTCACGGAACGCCACCTTCACGCTCATGTCCGGAAGGATGCGCGGCTCCAGCTTAATGAAGCCCACGCGCACTTTCACGGTCGATTTCTGGCGATCGGCGGTGGGGATGATCGCGATCACTTTGCAGGGAATCTTCCAGTCCGGGTAAGCATCGAGGCTGGCCTCGACCGATTGGCCCGGTTCCACGCGATTGATGTAGCTTTCATTAACGTCGATTTCGATCTCAAGGGACTGCATGTCGACAATGGTGCAGATGCCGGTCCGCGTAAAGCCGCCGCCGGCGGAGATCGGGGAGATCATCTCGCCCGGTTGGGCGTTTTTCGAGGTGACAATACCGCCGAAAGGCGCGCGAATGAGCGTGTCATCCAACTGCTGCTGCCAAGTGGCCACCGTGCGTTCTGCCACCAGAACGTCGGCCGTTTGTTGTTGAAGTCGTGCCTTGTAGGCCAGCGCCGCGGCCTCGGCGTGGTCGAAATCGGCCTGCGTGGCGATCTTGTTTTTGACCAGAGCGGCCTGGCGATCCAGTTCCTGGTCCGCCTCCCGGATGCGCACGCGCGTTTCGGCCAGCGCGTTGGTGGCCGAGAGCAACTGCGCCTCCGCCAGGCGCAGGCTGGCCCGCACGTTGGCATCGTCCAGCCGCGCCAGCGTCTGGTCCTCCTGCACTCGCATGCCTTCCTCAATCAGGACCTCCGTGACCTTGCCGGTCACCTTGGATGAAACGGTCGCCGCTCGGCGCGCCGTCACGTAGCCTGACGCATTCAACACGACTCGTTCGAGACCGCCCGCACCCGTTTCCCGAGCCGCCGCGGTCCGCACCTCGATACCCCGGGACCGCGTGAGCAACCACGCTCCCGCCCCGCCCAGCAACAGCACCACTCCAGCACACGCCAGCCAAAGACCGATTCGCAGGCTCGATGCCGGCCTGTCCGTCCGCTCAATCCGCAACTCATCCAGCCTGGCTGTTGGCTCGTCCATAAACAACGCGCCAACAACAAACCGCTTTTTCTGCCCAAAATCAAGCGCCCAAAGAGCTGTTTGAGCGCGCACGGGGCACCGCAAGAGGGTCCTGAGCCGTCCGCGGGGGGCGCCCGCCGGCGGTTGGATAGGTAGAGCCTGTTCCAAAAGCCCGGCGGACGGGAGACTTCGTGGTAACTTTTGTCGTAACCTTTGTCGCAACCTTTGTCGAGTTGGGCCTTTTTCGACAAAGTTGACGACGGAGGTTGCGACAAAGGTCTGGAATCGGAGCTTTTGGGACAGGCTCTACATAGAACGCCAGGAGCAACATCATCGCACGCAGACCTTCCAGGAGGAGTATCGCAATCTGCTTCAGAAAGACCATGTGGAATTCGATGAACGCTATGTTTGGGATTGAAGCAGGATGAATCGCGCTTTCAGCGCTACGGATTGTTTTTGTTGGCGAAACCCAGGGCGTTGCCCTGGGCTGGTATGAGCGACGCCTTCGGCGTCTCAGATGTGCCCGCAGCGCTGGGGATACCAGAACCCCGGGTTCGCGCCTTGTTTCTGACTCCCGACGCCCTGCTGCTGGAACAATCAATGGAGCAGGTGCGCGATAAATACAACCAGACCCGCTCCAGTGGAGCGACGAGACAGCCCCATGATCTATGGGGAATTGGCTTGGTCCGGGATCGTTCCACGCCAGAGTTTGACCTTGGCATCTTGGGCGGGGATGCGAGCAAAGGGACCGGGGGCCGCCTCCGGACCTTTTCGTGGGTCCGCAAAGAAGTCGTAATTGACCCCCGGCACCGGCTCGCACGGAGGCACGGGACCTGTGACCGACCAGGTCAATTCCAACTCCTGGCGGTTAAACACAGCCGTGAGCCCCTCGGACAGATTGCCGCGGATCGTTGAAGGCCGGCCCCTAAACACATTCGTCCTCGCGTTTTGATAGAGGATGTTGTTCCTGACCTGATGCGCTCCGTATTCAGGCTCACCCCGGCCAACGGCGGCTGCGGCCATTGGAACAGTTGGATTCCGACATCGATGCCGACCCCGTTGACCTGGCGCACGGTGTTATCCTCGATGAGCCAGTGATGCCCCCGCGTAGTCGAAATCGCACCGACTTGTTCCCAGGGGAATGGGCCGGCGGCCTGCTCAATGACGAACCCCTTGACCCGGATGTAGCCAAGGCCGATTTGCTCCGGGGCAAACACGGTTTCCTGGGTCGTTATTTCGAGCAGGGCCTGCTCCGGCCCGACCGTGCCGAAAAAGGTCGCGAAGAGGATCTGATTGGTGCGGTCCACCCAATAGCAGCCTTCGCGTCCGTCCAGGTCGGAGCGGTTGCTGACCTGCGTCAGTCTGCGGCCATCCTGAAAGACAAGCCCTCGCGGCAGACTGCACGGCGCTTTGCCTCGCAACGGCCTGGCAAAATCCATGATGTCAAACTGCCGGGAAGTGACGTTGTCGATGTCAAACGGGTCGTAGCCCTGGAAGTATTTGGCCTCGAGGCGCGTGTGCCAAATCCGCGTCGGTGAAGCCGACTCGGCCGGGGTCCACGGTTCGCGGAACACGCGCGAGCCCTTCAGCACCACCGGCGCCCCAGGCGCGGCTTCGTAACCGATCATCTGCTCGGGGCCGGTTCCACTGCGAGCCGGGCAAATCCGTTCCCGGTAAACGCCGGCGCCCACGATGACGCGTTCGCCGGGACCCAGCACGCGGGCGGCCTGGTTGATGGTGGCGAACGGACGCTCCTTGGTGCCAGGATTGGCATCTGAGGCCTTGGGATCCGATCCGTCCACGTAGTAAGTCCGGGTGAACCGGAGCGGGGCCTCCCAGGTCATGAACTCCGTGCCATCGGGAAAAAAGACCGGCGGGTCCAGGCTCTTGAGCGTCTGCGCGCAACAGTGCCCCGCTGCCAGGAGCAGGGCGGCCCCGAGCAACAGCATGGGCGGGAGGTGGCGTTGAGAGAATGCTGAGTTCATGGGTTGATTCCTGGCTCCATGCGGGCGTTCTAAAGAACACCCGTTCCGGGGTCAAGACCAAACGCGCCTGAAAATAAGCCTTTTTCTTCGGCACAGAATCCTGTTGAATTTGATCGGTTTAACCTGTTAACCAAACAAGACCATGTCTGGACATAGCAAATGGGCAAAAGTCAAGCACTTCAAAGGGGCTGTGGACGCAAAGCGCGGAAAGATCTTTTCCAAGCTGGGCAAAGAGATCTCGATTGCCGCTAAAATCGGGGGCGGCGACCCTTCGATGAACCCGCGGCTGCGCATGGTCCTGCTGAAATGCCGCGCCGCCAACATGCCCAACGACAATATCGAGCGGGCGGTCCGAAAGGGGACCGGTGGTGGCCAGAGCAGTAATTTCGAGGACTTGACCTACGAGGTTTTCGGCCCGCATGGCGTGGCCCTGCTGGTCGAGGTCAGCACCGATAACCGCAACCGCACGGCCTCGGAAATCCGGAGCCTGGTCACCAAGAGCGGCGGCTCCCTGGCCACCCAAGGCTCCGTCTCGCGCCTGTTCCATCGCAAAGGCCAAATCATGCTCTCCCGCGAAGCCGCCAACGAAGACCAACTCATGGAACTGGCCCTGGAGGCCGGCGCCGAGGACTTCAAAGCCGAGCCCCAAGGCTATGAAATCCTCACCGACCCGGCCCACTTCGAGGCCGTCCACAGGCAACTGGAGGCCAAAGGCATCAAAGCCGACGCCGCTGAGATTACCGAACTGCCCACCGTTTGGGTGCCCGTGGCCGGCGAGCCGGCCGCCGCCGCTCTAAACAAGCTGATCGAGGCCCTCGAGGATCACGACGACGTCAAAGAAGTTTATTCCAACGCCGAGTTTCCGGACGAGCCGGTGAAATAAAGGGCTGCCATGCCGGAAACGTGAACACCGGCAATCGAAATTAACCCCTCGATGAGGAAGCTCACCGACAACAATCCCGTCGCCCGCGCTCTGGGCTGGCTGGCCGAGGCGGTGATGCGCCGCCCATGGCTTTTTGTCGGGTCTCAAATCGTCCTGGGCGCGCTCTGCGTGGTGTTTATCCTCAAGAGCCTGGCCTCAGACACGGCCTTTGACCTGCGTCAGGACGACCTGGTGGGCGCCAACAAGAAGTACCACCAGAATTTCCTCCGGTTCAAAAAAGAGTTTCCCACCCAGGCCGACCTGGCCGTCGTGGTCGAGAGCGAGAGCAGCGAGAAAAACCGGCAGTTCGTCGAGCGGTTGGGCGCCAAACTGGAGGCCGAAACCAATCTGTTCCACGACGTCTTCTACAAGGGGGATTTGGAAATGCTGGGCTCCAAGGCGCTGCTGTTCATTCCGGAAAAGGAACTCGGGGAGCTGAAGCAGACCCTGCTGGATTACCGTCCTTTCATCCAACAATTCACCCACACGACGAATCTGGTCTCGCTCTTCGGCATGATCAACACGCAAATCCGCACCGCCAAGCGCGAGACGAACGCGGAAAACGCGGCGATGATGAAGGCGCTGCCCGCCCTCGAGCGGATCGTCAACCAAGCCCGAGATTGCCTGCGCCGCTCAGGCATCCCGCCCTCCCCGGGTGTCACCGCCCTGTTCAATCCCACCAATGATGCCGAACAGGATGTCTATATCACCCTTGCCAACGGACGAATCTTCCTCCTGACCGCCCAGGCCCCGGTCGAGGAACTCAACGATGCCGCCGTCGAACGCCTGCGCACCCTGGTCGAGCAAACCCGCATCGAAGTCCCCGGCGTCAACGTCGGCCTGACCGGCGAACCCGTTCTGGATCACGACCAAATGGAACAGTCCAAAAAGGACGCCGCCCTGGCCAGCATCGTCTCGCTGGTCATCTGTGCCCTCATTTTCATCTACGCCTACCAGGAGACCGGCCGCCCCGTCAAAGCCACGCTCTGCCTCCTCTTCGGCCTGGCCTATACGCTGGCCTTCACCTTCATGCCCTGGCCGGTCGGGCACCTGAACATCCTCACCATCACCTTCGTGCCGATCCTCATCGGCCTGGCCATCGATTACGGCGTCCATCTCATCTCCCGCTACGAAGAGGAATTGCGCCGGGGCTCCGACAAACAGGCCGCCTTGACCAAGGCCATGGTCTTCACCGGCCAAGGCATCTTTACCGGCGCCTTCACCACCGCCGGCGCCTTCCTGGCCATGGTCTTTACCAACTTCAAAGGCATCCAGGAAATGGGCCTGATCTGCGGCTTCGGCTTGCTCGTCTGCTTTGTCCCGATGATGAGCCTCCTGCCGGTGCTCCTGTTGCGCGGCCGCCAAAATGTCATCGACCACGCCCAGCACGACACCGACCTCCGGCGGGCCCGCATCGAAAACCTCTGGCTCCAGCGGCCCCTGCTCGTGACCGCAATGGTCCTGCTCCTCTGCGCCCTGGCGGCGACCCAGGTCCACAAGGTCTATTTCGATTACGACCTCCTCCACCTCCAGAGCAAGGGCCTCCCGGCAGTGGAGTACTCCCAGACGCTCATCGATTCAAGCTCCAAGTCCGACATCTACGCCGGAGACCTCGCCACCAACCTCGACCATCGTGCCGAATCTGGCCGACATAACAAAATTCAAATCCTCTACGCCGCCGTCATCGCCACCAACCTCGAGCACGCAGTCGCCCTCGAACGGCAAATTACCAACCTCTCCTCGGTGGCGAGCATCGATTCCGTTACCCCCTTCCTGGCCGAAGACCAAACCCGCAAACTGGCCCTCGTCGCCGATATCAAAAGGGGCCTTGCCTCAATCCGGTTCCCGCAATCCTCCCGGGACCCCGTCAACCTCACCGAACTGAGCACCACTCTCTATTCCCTTCTGGGCTACCTGGGCAACGTCCGCGAGGAACTGCCGGCCGATGAACCCGCCCTGGCCAAACAAATCGAGTCATTGCGCCAAGCCGTCATCGGCCTCCGCAAAGAGATGCTGCGCGGCGACGCCGCCCGACTGAAAACCAACTCCCTCAAACTCGCCGCTTTCCAGCGGGCATTCTTCGATGACATTCAAGCCACCTTCAAGGGCCTCCAAAACCAGGATAACACAACCCCATTGCGCGTCCAGGACCTCCCCCAGGCCCTGCATGATCGCTTCGTCGGCGTGACCGGCAAGTATCTCCTTCAGGTCAACGCCAAGGAGGACCTGTGGAAACGCGAGAACCAGGAGGTTTTCATTACACAATTGCGGAGCGTGGATCCGAACGTCACCGGCACGCCGGTGCAGCTTTACGAATACACCAGCTTGCTCAAACAGAGCTATGTCCAGGCCGCCCAATACTCGCTCATCGCCATTGTTTTGCTGGTGCTGGTCCATTTTCGGAGCTTCTCCTCGGTGCTGCTGGCCTTGATCCCGGTCGCCGTCGGCTCTCTCTGGCTGGCCGGTTTGATGGGCCTGTGCCACGTGCCTTTGAACCCCGCCAATATCATGACCCTGCCCCTGGTCATCGGGATTGGAGTCACCAACGGCATTCACATCCTCAACCGTTATGCCGAGGAGCAAACCCCCAGCATCCTCACCCGAAGCACCGGCAAAGCCGTCCTGGTCTCGGGCCTGACCACCATCGCCGGCTTTGGCAGCCTGACCCTGGGCAAACATCGCGGCCTTCAAAGCCTCGGCTATGTCATGTCCACTGGCCTGGCCACCTGCATGATCGCCGCCCTGGCCTTTCTGCCCGCCCTCTTAAGCCTGCTTCCCCGCAAGAACCCCCAAAACCCTCCTCCCTCCAAGGCAAAAACGACCCACCATCAACAATGCACGATTGACGATGGGTCGAGAGGAACGGAGGTCGACAACCTCGATTCTGAGATCAAGATAAACCAATGAGGTTTAATGTCAAAATCTGGCGCAAGAGGACATTCTTGAGGGTTATGAAGGGACCTATAACGTTATCGGCATTCCTTTGGCTTATGTTGCCCCTCTGCGGCCTGGCCCAGGACTCCTTCCATGCCGGTCCCCTCTTCGACCAATTCAGCCTGACCCTCGCCCCCGGCCAGCGGGTCGAAGCGGCCGGCCCGTTTTGGCATGAAGAGCGCCAGGCCTCCCGTGAAGCCTGGGGCTTGCCCCCCTTGCTATGGGCCACGCGCGACCCGGAAACCGATTCCAGTGAGTTCAGGCTTATCTATCCTGTCATGTCCTATGTCCGGTATGGAGGCCAATACCGTTGGCAACTCGGTCAACTCCTCAGCTTCGCGGGCGGTCCTTCCCAACAGGAAAAGGTCCGCAACCGCGTGACCCTCTTTCCAATCTATTTCAGCCAACGCTCCTCTGACCCGAGCCAGGACTACGCGGGCTATGGGCCATTTTATGGCCACTTGAAGAACCGCCTCTTCCGCGATGAAATCTCATACCTCATGTTCCCCGCATACTCTCGGACTCGCAAAGACGTGGTGGTCACCGACAATTACCTTTATCCGGTCTTCCACCTCCGCCAGGCCCCCGGCCTGCGCGGCTGGCAGTTGTGGCCCCTGGCCGGTCACGAGCACAAAGACATCACTACCCGCACCAACGGCTTCAAGGATGTCGAGACCGTGCCGGGTCACGACCAGCGCTTCGCGCTCTGGCCCATCCTCTTCGACCGGCATTCAGGTCTGGGCAGTGACAATCCCGCGCACGAACTGGGCGTCCTGCCCGCCTATAGCGCCCTCCGCTCACCCAAACGCGATTCCACCACTGTGCTCTGGCCCTTTTTCTCCAGGATCGATGAGCGTGAGAAAAAGTATCGTGAATGGCAGGCCCCCTGGCCCCTGGTCGAGTTTGCGCGCGGCCAAGGCAAACACACAACTCGCCTCTGGCCGTTTTACAGCCATGCCTACAACTCCAACCTGGTCGACAATTTCTATCTCTGGCCCGTTTATAAGTACAATCGCATCCGTGCCGACCCGCTGGATAGCCAGCAAACCCGCATCCTGTTCTTTCTCTACAACGACCTGACCGCCAAAAGCACCGAGACTGGGGCCTGCCGCCGCCGAGTGGACCTCTGGCCCTTGTTTTCCTGGCGCCAGGATTTGGATGGCAACAGCCGCTTCCAGGCGCTTGCAGCCCTCGAACCGTTCCTGCCCGGAAACCCGAGCATCGAACACGAATACGCCCCGGTCTATTCCTTATGGCGCTCCGACAAGAATCCCAAGACCGGTGCCGCCAGCCAATCCCTGCTCTGGAACCTCTATCGCCGCCAGACCACACCCAATTCCCGCACCGTTTCCGCCTGCTTCGGCCTTTACCAGCATGAAGTCAGCCCCGCCGGCAAGCGCCTGCGGTTATTCTATATTCCCCTCTGAAGGGGTCCGACAACCGACTACGAAAAGACCTTAAGCAACTCCGCGGGCGCATCCGGGCAGCACCGCCACCGGGGCAAGGACTGCACGGCGGGCCTCGGTTCCATCCCGGAGGGATGAAGGAGGGTAGCCGGGAGTCGAAGCGTAGCGAGACCCTGCTCTTACCCCGGATCATGCCCGTGTATAAGGCCGTGGCGTGAGCGGTGCCCAATGGTAAGCCTGGTCTATGCGGTCAATTGATAATTGAAGATTGAAAAATGGTCATTGGCAATTGAAGAACCCCGCTCCGTGAGGCCCGCACACTCGGAAAGTCGGCCGCCGCAGCGAAGCTCGAGGGAAGGACCCGGGTGCCGGCTGGGGACTCAATAACCAATGACCAATTCTCAATACTCAATTCTCAATGGGCCTGACCCAGCACATTCCATCGCAGAGGCGGTCTCAGGCGGCGCCTCGCTAACCGAGCGGAGAAGTGGGGTAAGAGCAGGCGAGACCCCCGGTCTGGCGACGGCGCGCGTCCGCATCCCGGAGGGATGCGAGAAGGTGGCTCATGCCGCGTGCCTCTTTGTTTCTGGCACCCCGTTCCGGGGTGCAAGACCCTCGCTCCGGTGGACCGGGGGTCGCCGCCACGCCGCGACCCCCGGCTACCATCTGGCAACCCTCCGGGTTGCATGCCCGGCGCCTCACAACAGCCCAAAAACTTAGGTGAACTATTCTCCGAGGAAATCCAGGCCAGAAACCCGGATGGCCGCAAAGGTTCATTTCATAATTCTTTTTGCGCGCAGGGACGATTTAGGGTTTCATCGCGCCATGAACAAGACTCTGGCTTCATCCTTTGTTTGGCTGCTGGCGGCGTTTGGCGCCGGCTCGGTAGCGTTGGGCGGCAGTGTTTCGGAACCGATTCCACTTTGGCCGAAGGGCGCGCCGGACGAGAAGGGCAATGTCGGCGAAGAACATGACACGACCAAACCGAACGACGGCTTGGTGGCCAGCCAACGGGTGATCCGTCTGGGCAACGTCAGCCAGCCGACCCTCACCCTCTATCGCCCGGCAAAGGAGAAGGACAGCGGCGCGGCGGTGGTCGTGTGTCCCGGCGGCGGCTACAGCATTCTGGCGATGGATCTCGAAGGCACGGAAATCTGCGAGTGGCTCAATTCTATCGGCGCGACCGGTGTTCTGTTGAAATACCGAGTGCCGGCGCGCCCGGGTGACGAGAAACACATTTTGCCATTGCAGGACGCGCAACGGGCGCTGGGTCTGGTCCGGTTCCACGCAAAGCAATGGAACCTCGAGCCCAACCGCATCGGCGTCGTGGGATTCTCTGCCGGGGGCCATCTCACGGCGTATCTGAGCACCCACTTCGACAAGCGGGCCTACGAACCGGTGGACGAGGCCGACCAGGTCAGTTGCCGTCCGGATTTCTCGATGCCGATTTATCCCGCCTATCTGGTGCTCAAGGACCAGGACAACAAACTGGCGCCGGACCTGAACGTGACTGCGAATACGCCCCCGACCTTCCTGATACAGGCTGAGGACGACGGTATCCACGTGGAAAACAGCCTCTTTTACTACCTCGCCCTCAAGAAGGCCAAGGTGCCTGCGGAACTGCATCTCTATGCCAGCGGCGGTCACGGTTACGGGTTGCGTCCGTCGGCCCAGACCGTGACCACCTGGCCCAAGCGGGCCGAGGAATGGATGCGCGGTCTCGGCGTGCTGAGATAGCCGGGAGACACATCGACTTGGGCGCTGATACTCAGCCCCTGACTTCGGATTTTGGATGGTGGACCCTGGACTTCGAGCTGGGGACCTCAGCTTCCGGGCTTTCGTCCTCCTTCGGTTTTGGGGAGAAGCCCAGGAACAAGAGCAACCCAACGCCCACGGCGATTCCCGAGACGCTGATGGACAGAGCGGTGAAAGACGGGGGGAACCGAAACTCGATTTGGTGCTCCCCAGGGGGCACCTGCACCCCACGCATGATGTAATTGCAGCGCAGCAGCGCCGCCGGTTTTCCGTCCACCGTCGCTTTCCAGCCCGGATCGAACTTGTCGTTCAAGAGCAACACGGAAGGCGCGGCGGCTTTTGCCTGCAATACGATTTGCTTGGGGGCGTAGCTGGTGAAGTCCACTGTGCCGGCGGACTGATTCGGATTGGCGGGGGCGGGCGCTGGCAGTGGAGCGGCCACAAAGACCTTTTGCGCGGGGTTAAAGGCGGGGCTGGCCAATTGCTTGAGCGTCTCATCGTCATTGGTTGAGACTTGCCAACTGTTGTAGAGCTTGGCGCGCGGCAGGGCGCCGGTGAACTCGTAGAGGGCGCAGGGACCGTCGTCGGTGGGAGCGGCAGTCATTTGATCGAAGCTTCCCGGCGGGCCGGTCAGGTCCGGCTTGGGGGCCACGGCGAAATACTTCAGGATTTTGAACGACTTCCGGGCCGGGTCGAGAAGCTGATTGAGCTGGTCGGCCGGGATTGCCAGCCCGAGCAGGTAGCGCGTATTGGTCAGTTCCCAGTGCCGCAGCGGGACGCTCCCGACGGTGACCTCGAAGTTCCTGTACTCGACGGGCACGCGCGGCATTTGGACCACATCGAGGGACTGGATGTTGTAGTACTGGAAGAGATGCTGCATCCATTCGCTGTCGTAGAGCCCCTCCATGGTGAAGTAATTCTGGAGCAGCGGCCCCGCCTGCGGCGGGAACTTGCTGAGGTCGAAAAACTGTTCCGCCTTCAAGACCGACACGCGCTGCTCGAACGGTTTTTCGCGCAGGAAATCGAGGATCGGGTTCGACACATAGACCTCTTGCCAATTATAAACGATGACCCACGGCAGGTTGGCCGCCATCAAATCCGCTGCCAGCAAGACCCCGATCAACACCGCCCCCCATCTGGCCCGCCCGCCCTTGAAATAGCCGCTGAGAATTACGGCGATGAGGCCCAGAGCCAGGAGGAGGAAAAAGATAAAGAGCGCCACCTGCCGAAGGCTGAACCCGGCTATTGCATCACTCCTGGCGGGGTCGAAACCGACCTCTTGCAGGTAGGCCACCAGAGTGTGGCGTTTCGTGGCGTACCTCACCCAGGCTGCCACGCTGGCCGCCAGCGCCAGTGCCGAGGCTCTCACCCAATTCCGGTCCCAGGCGCCCGCCGTGGCCCACCAGGCCCTCCATTGGGAGCGCAGGCCCGGCTGCGCCTCTGCCGGCCCTTCCAGGCAAAGACGACTCAGACCCTGCAACCCGTAGCCAAAAAGAATGATCAGCGCCCAGGAGAACAGGTGGATGAATTTGGCCGGGTTGCGGATAATCGAGGCGAAGGGCAGCGCATAGAAAAACCGGTAAAAGGGGGCAAACCGCCCGTAGGCCATCACCAAGGTCACCAGCGCCCCTCCCAGCCAAAACCAGATGAACCGGCGCTCCCGGGCCGAGAAGACGCCATCGGTCTTTCGGAGCGATTGTAGAGCCCCCCAAACCGCGACCAGCACGACCAGCACCCCAGCGTAACACCCGCCGCCCGTTTGGCGCAGCAATGCGCTCCCCGGTGAGGGCGGGGTCGCCTCTTTGCCGGCCCGCTTGGCCTCGAAATAGCGGTCGTAAGCCGGGTCCTGGGCCACCGCACCCCAGTATTCGCCGCCTTTAGGCGTGTCCATCCGGAAGCCGAACAACCCTGGGACCAGGACGCCGAGGGTCTCCTTTTTGGGCAGGCTCCACTGCGTCGCTTCATTCCATCGCCGGGCCTTGCTGGCGGCATCCTGCCCCATGCCGACGATGCCCTGGACCTGCGTGCCGATCATCGTATTCAGGGCGGCCGCGGCCACCCAAGCGGCAAACCCCGCCACCAGGATGACCCGCGCCAAACCCCGAGCCACCTTCCCGGCCGTGTCAGCGGACTGGGGCGCGCCGGATTCCCCTGGCGCCTCGCGGTTGAGAGCCTGGAAAATGACCAAGGCCGCCACGAAGAGGCTGAAGAGCGCCCCGATGTCCGCGGCTTCGGTCACTCCCATCCCCACGGCTATGCCCGCCAGGACCACACCGACCCAGCGCCTCGGCCCGGACTGGTCCGCCAACGCTGCCAAGGCCAGGAAATCCAGCCCGAAAGAAAGCGGTTGCGCTGCCACACCCCAGCACGCCGTGGAGAAAAAGTCCGAATTCAGCGCCGCCGCCAACCCGCCCAGCACGCAGACCGCCGGCGAGAACTTCCACTGCCGGAAAAACAACCAGGCGCTCAGGCCCAGAAACAGAATCGCAAAGGGGGCGTAGAACTTCGAGAACATCAAATGGCCAAACAGCGTATTCAAGAGTATCGAGATACTGGGCATGCCGCTGGGCTGTGCGCTGCCGAGCCAGTTCAGGTCCTGCCAGACGCAGAATATCCCGCTCGGCAAATCGGCCCAGCGGGCGCTGATTTGACCCAGGGGACCGTCGTTCGCGAAGAGCGTATAGTCGGGTCGAAGCACCCGCCAGAACAGCAGCAGCAGCGCCCCGATCAAAAGAACGGCCATCAGGGCGAACTGGCCAAAGCCCGAGGGCCGCTCCGGCCCCTGCAACGGCGGCTCAACAGTTGAACCTGGCGGTTTCATATTCTTAATGAATGATGGACAAGATTATCAGGCTTCCCTTCAATCTCAACCGTTAAAATGGAGTGGCACGGGGAAAGGGCGCACGACAAAACTCTCCGCTGCCGCATACTGCCCGGTCGTCAGGTTGGCCTACAGTATGTGGCGACCAACCATGCTCCCTCTCCCCATCGGATGGGGAGAGGGCCGGGGTGAGGGGTCGTCCCTCTGTAGTGCATCCCACGGACTCCTCAGTAAATGCGGCGCTCCGAAGCCAACTGGAACGCCGCATTGATGCGGCAGGCGGGAGCCCCGGAAGCTGGCGCGCGCCCACGGGGAAGCCAATCGGCAGTCAGGTTTCGATTGCCCGCGCACCCGGCATGCAATCCGGAGCGATGGGTGCGCGGCAGATAATTACTTAGGCTAATCTACTCAATAATCAAAACTGCTCAATAAGCACTGTTTTTTCGTTGACACCCGAGCCGGCCGGCCCCAGGATGCCCGTGTCCGGCGGATTGCACGGGGAGACCGGGTTTGCCGAGGGAGTGTCAGCAATCAGATTGAAGGTTGTATATGAGAGTTCCGATCAGAGGGCTTCTGACGGCCACGGTGGGTTTGGCCGCCTTTTTCGTCATTGACTCCATCCCCGCCCAAACCGGCTGCGCGCCCTTGCCTGCGGGTCTGGTGAGCTGGTGGGCCGGGGAAGGCAATGCCAACGACGGCGAAGGCGCAAACAACGGCATCCTGGAAGGCGGGGTGAGCTTTGTGCCGGGCGAAGTGGGCAATGCCTTTAGTTTCAACGGAGTTGATGCCGACGTGAAAGTCCCGGCCAGCCCGAGCCTGGATGTGGGCCAGGGGGCCGGCTTCACGATTGAACTCTGGATGAAGCCGGCTGACCTCTCATTGGCGCGGCCGATGGTGGAGTGGAACTCGGGCGGAGGTTTTATTCCATACGGCGTGCATTTCTGGGCCTCCGAGCAGTTGCCCTGGGGGACCGGTCCCGGGTGTCTTTACGCCAATCTGATCGATAGCGACGGTGATTCACATTACTTTTCGTCCGTCGGCGGCCTGCTCACCACCCAGGCCTTCCAGCACGTTGCCCTAACCTACGTCCAACAGACCGGCCTGTCGGTGATGTACCTGAACGGCTCGGCCGTGGCCCAGCAAAACCTCGGGAGCTTCACGCCACAAACCTCCAGCGATCTTTACCTGGGCTTCCGGCCTGCGGGCCTGTCGATTGCGTACCGCTGGCTTGGGCAGATGGATGAAGTGAACGTGTATGGCCGCGCTCTTTCAGCCATCGAGATTCAAGGGATCTACGCGGCGGGCAGCGCCGGGAAATGCGTCGTCCCGGTCGCCCCCTTCATTCTTTCCCAGCCATTGAATCAAACTGTTTTCGAGGGAACGACCGCCCTCATGACCGTGAATGCCGGCGGCACGGCTCCTTTGACCTACCAATGGAGCTTCGACGGGACGAACCTCGCCGGGGCCACCGGCAGCTCGCTGGTGCTGACGAACGTGCGGTTCACCAATGCGGGCGCTTACTCGGTCATTGTCTCGAATTCGGCTGGAACCGTCGCCAGTTCGGCCGCCGTCCTGACCGTGACCTGCCCGCCCGCCCTGGTGCGGGCCGCCAATGCGAGCGGGGTTGGCTCACGCTCCGTGACTGTGCCCATCCTGCTGGCGGCCAATGGCAACGAGAATGCCCTGGCATTCACCCTTGATTTTGACCCGGCCATGTTGACCTGCGCGGGCATTGTCCTGGGCAGCGGGGCAACCAATGGGGCGCTGGTATTCAATGCCGGCCAGGCCGGCAATGGTCTTTTGAGCGTCGGTGTGGCATTGCCGGCCGACGCGGTTTTCACAGCCGGCACGCAGGAAGTCGCCGAAGTGACTTTCACCCTGGCGATTATTACCACAAATGCGTCCACGACCGTTGGCTTTGGGAACCAGGTGACCAAGAGCCAGGTGGTCGAGGCCAATGGCGAGCCGTTGCCCGCAAACCTCGCCAGCGGCGTGGTCACTATCGCTCCGACCCCGATCGCCGGAGATGTCTGGCCGCGGCCCAACGGCGACGAGGTTGTTACTGTCAGTGACTGGGTGCTGGAGGGCCGCTATGCAGCCGGGTTGGACTTTCCGGCCAACGCCAGCGAGTTTGAGCGCGCCGACTGCGCGCCGCGCGCCACCGGCGGCGACGGGGCCATCACCATCATAGACTGGGTGCAGGTCGGGCGCTACATGGCCGGCCTGGATCCGCGCACACCCGCCGGCACTAACAGCGGGTCCTTGCCCGGCCCCGCGGGCCTGCTGGCGCAAAAAAACCCGCCCTCCGGGCCGGTCAAGAACGACCAATCCCGGCAGTTGCAGGTCCAGGATGCCGTTATCCTCCAGGGCCAGTCCGGAACGGTGTCTGTGAACCTGGAGGCGCTGGGCGACGAAAACGCCCTTGGCTTCAGCCTGTCCTTTGACCCCACGGTGTTGACCTACACTGGCTGCAGCGAGGGCAGCAGCCTCAGCAGCGCCAATGGAGCCATATTCATCGTCAATGACACGCAGGCCGCCTCCGGCCGGCTGGGCATTGTCCTGGGGCTCCAGACGGGCGCCAGCTTCTCCAGCGGCAACCAGCAGGTCGCCAAGATCAACTTCTCGACTCCGCCTTCGGCTTCGGGCATTTATCCCGTTGCCCTGACCAGCCAGCCCGTTGCGTGCCAGGTCTCGGATGCGCTTGCCTCGCGTCTGACCACCGGCTACATCAACGGCACGGTGCTGATCAGCCAACCCCCAACCCTGAGCGTCGCGCTGTCCGGTCAGGCCATTCAACTATCCTGGCCGCTGTGGGCCAGCAACTTCGTGCTCCAGGAAGCCAGTGGCCGGTTGTCGCCCGGTATGAACTGGTCGGGCCTCGGGACCACCCCGGCCCAGACCACCAATGCCAACGTGCTCACGCTGCCTCTGAGCCCGACCAACAAGTTCTATCGCCTGCGCCAGCAATAGTCCGCGGAGGATAAACCACGGTATTCCGTGGTTCATTCGCCGCGTACTCCGTGGTTCAATACCGCACAATGATCACCTCGTGAATATCCTCGACGGTCAGGTCGAGCCGGTTGCCGTGGCGGCGCAGGAGGGTGGACCGGTTGAGTGCAGCAGCATGCTTGATCGGCCGGTTCACCGTGATGCGGGCGCGGTAGATCGGCGCGTCTTCAATGAGTCCCGGCAGAACATAAGGCGAGTCCGAGGAGGGCGTGGCCTGCGGGGGCGAATTATAACCGATCAAATGCACGCGCAAGGCGCGCTGGGCCGGGTCATCCGTAACCACCGCCTCGACGGTTGCCGGCGCGGCAATTTCGACCAGGGGCTTTGGGTCGAGGAAGCGCACCGCATACCGCAGGAGCTTGCGCGCCTCGACGATGTGGAGTTCGCTGGCGGTGGCGAAATCGGGTGAGCCGGCAAAGGTCAGGACCGTGCCTTGGCCGAGTCGGTTCACCAGGACGGCGGGGCCAACTCGTTCGCCTGCGCTCATGAGCCAGTCCGGGTCTTTCAGGCCTGCTTGCTGCTGGGAGAAGGTGCGGCACGGCTTGAGCAGGTCGCCCACGACGGTGGCAGTGGCAGGCTGATAGACCACCGCCGGACCTTTCACCAGGAAAGGCCAACCGGGTCGAGTGTCACCCACCAACGCGTTCAGAGCGGCGTCGGCGCCGGCGGGAAAGGCGACCCAGTTATCCTGGGACTCGAGCCGGCCCTGGAGCCTGGCACCGATAAGTTCCGCGAGCGAGGACTCCTTCTGCCTCCCGCCGAATCGGTCGAGCGTGCCGGTCAGGCCCGTAATGATGAGCTTGCCGCCGGCCTCGACGTAGCGGCGGAAGAGAAGGACTTCCCTGTCCGAGAGGATGGCCGCGTTTGGCAGAAGCAGGATGGGGAATTGCCGCAAAGTATCGAGCGTCACGTTCTCCTCGTGAACGATACCCCAGGGAATGTGCTCATAAACCATCGCCTTGTGGGCGCCCTGAAAGGCCATGAAGTAATCCGCCGGCTTGTCGCGGCCCATCCAGTCGCGGGTGCGGCTGCTGTAATAGATGCCGGCCTCCTGCACGGGTTGATGGCCGAAGTGAGGGCGCTTGGATTGGGCCTCCTTGAAGAGCAGTCTGAAGCGGTCGTAGGCCGCCGGATCGAGTGAGCCATCGAAGGCCGTTTTGTCAATCAGTGAGACAAAAGCCCCATGGGCCAGCAGGTCCAGCAGTTCCCAGCGCAGATCGTTGAGCGGACGGGTGGTCTGGTCGAAATAGCCCCGCACGCCGCGTTGCATCGCCACCTGGAAAGGCTTGCCGGGCGTGGCGGCGCGGTAGAACTCGGCAGTAAGCCCGACGGCCAACGCGCCGAAATCCCACAGCCCCGTCTCGCCGGTGACAAAGTCCCCATTGACGGCGTGCTGGACCGGGCGCTGGCCGCACGGCCAGAACCACGGCGGGTAGCCGTGATAGTTGAAATGGACAGTGGCCCGCGGATTGAGCCGGTGAACGTATTGGGCCAATTCCTTCTCGAAGTGGGCGCTGCTGGCGTAGCGCATCTCCAACACGCGGTCCCAATCCTCGTCCCAGGTCATGTGGCGCGGCATGGGCTGGCCGCATTGGGCCTCGAACTCCTGTTGGCAGGTCGCGCACCAGCAGCCATAAGGAGGCACGAAGCCCTGGTCCATCATGTCGAGGACCAAACCGTCCATGCCGTATGCAAGCTGCTCAGCCAGCAGCTTCTTCATGTAATCCAGATAGCCGGAGCGAAAGCAGACGCGCTGGATGGGCTGGCCGTCGCTGGCCACCATCCGCCATTCAGGATGCTGGCGGAGCGTTTCGAAGCAGTATTGCAGGGTGTTGTAGGCGATCACCACCAGGCCCAGCTTGTGCCCCTCCTCCACTCCCTCGCGCAGAGCATCGCGGCGGCCCAATCCGGGCGCCTTGGGCTCAAACTTCGAGTCGTAATACGTATATTCCCCATCTCGCGTCCAAATGATGACAAACTCGCCTCCCGCCTCCTTGCAGCGCCGCGCCACTTCGCGCCCGTCATACCTGGTGGCGTAGTCCATGTCGTTGGTGCTGATGCCGAACTCGGCCCCAGTCGGGCCGATCTCCATGCCGGCCAGACAGCGATGGAACCAGGGCACATTCTCGGGTGCAGCCGCCCCGGCGTGCAACGGCTGTGCCAATGCCATTGCCAGCCCGCCCAGCCAAAGGAAACCTCGCAACCGGCCGGGAGGCGAACCGGTGGCAATCACATCCCAATTGGCCCTGACCGGCAGCAGGCAAAGTGCTCCGATGAATTTGAGCGCGGTTCCAATCCGTGGGGTGGTCGTGTTCAAGCAGTCTTGTTTGCGGCGGATTCCTTCGGCCGGTGCGGTTGGCAGTCAGACTGGTAGTGTTCCCAGACGCACTCGACGGCTTCTTCGAGCGTGCGCCCGCTGCCCAACGCGATGTTGTAGTCGTCCAGGGCAATCACCGCCTGGAAACTGATGGCAATGTCGCCCCGCCAATGCTGCCAGCGTTTGTGGATTGAGATGCGGCAGGGTCTTCCAACTCGGTTCTCCAGCGTGCGAATAGCGTGTGCCACAAGGTCGTTCATAACCGCGTTTTAACTGTTTCCCATGGCGGCTGTCCAGCGGGAAATCGGGCGCCCCCGCGTCACCGACATTCGCTTTGACCCAACCCGGCAGACCCTATACTCTGCCAGCTTAATGAACTGTTGTCAGGAGCGGGTGCGTTACGCGGCGGCCTGGCTCAGCGCCGCTCCCACAGGCTGAGCCTGTCCAAGCGGATTATGAATCCTTTTCTGTACGACAAGAAACTCGACCTGGTCGACTTCGAGGATGTCAAGCTGCTCATGTTTCGCGACGACAATCTCTACAACATTGCGGTCGCCGATGATCGAAAGAACCGCAGCTTGCGCGAGCATTTTTTGGAGGTCGCGCGCAAGGGCTACCCCAAGTCCATTGTCTGCCCGGCCAATGTCGACCAGGTTTCGGCCGCCCGGTTTGGCCTATTCCTCTATCTGCACCACTTGTGGCGGGAAAACCTCGAGTTCACCGTGCTGGACATCGGGAGTCATGTGGGCGATTTCAGCATTAGAGTGGCCAATTTTGCCAGGACGTTTCAAAAGCAGCTCAAGGTGATTGCCTTCGATCCGAGTCCGGCTGGGGCTTTGGTCGAGTACAACGTCCAGATCAATGGACTCCAGGACTACGTGCGGCACGAGGATCTTGCCGTATCCGATGTCAACGGCCTCATCAAGTTTGAGGCGATCAAGGGCCGTTCCGACAGCGCGTCGGCCGCCCTCAAACCTGGCAACGAGGGCCTGGGGTCGAGATTGATGCGGTTTATCAGGTCGCGGCACAAATCCAACTACCTCCAGGGGCTGGTTTTCAGGATTAGAGGAGAGGAAGTGTTTGAGTTCATCGCGAGATCGGTAATCATTTCCGATTACCTGGAGGCCAACAGGATTGAGGGTCATTTGTTCGTTAAAATCGATATCGAGGGGCTGGATGACTGTGTTATCTCCAGTCTTCTGCCCCGAGCCCAGCGGAGTTTGGTCTCCGTTGTGGCCGAATTCACCCCCGGCAGCTTCTCATCTCTGGGGGCGGCGGCGCGCTGGCTCGAGGAGTTGGGCAAGTCGTTCGTCATCTGCGATATCTTCTACTCCCCCAATCCCACCCGATTCGATCGCCTGGATAGCCGCTCGCTGCTGGATTTTGCCCGGGACGTTCAGGAGCGCCGAAAGTACGGTTACACAGACATCCTCCTGATCCCGAAAGCTGTGCCTGGGCTTGAACGGGTGTTGAAGCGGCTCGAGACCTTGGAACGAGCCGAGGATGCCTACATTCTCTGAATAGGGCGGCAGTGATGTCTTGACCCCCGTGTTTTGCGCACCCACACTGTCCCGGAGTCCGAAAGGCGCTGACACTTATGCCGCAGACCACCTGGGAAAGAATACGCGATGGGATTGGGTACCGGTTCCTTCGACTTGGTAATCGTTTGCGCAGGGCCGGCGGGGATTTTCCCATCATTAAGCCGATTGACCCTTTCGGCGTCGAAATACTTGGGGATCGGGTTTTCCAGGCTTCCGTAAGGGAGGTCGCCGATCTGACGCTGTTGGACACCGGGCGTTTGGCCAATTTGTGGGGACTGTGCAGGATGACCGATCCTGGCGGCAACATCTTGGAGATTGGCTCGTTCCGGGGCGGGGGCGCGCTCCACCTTTCCAATAGTTGTCCGGGCCGCAAGGTCATCGCTTGTGATTCGTTCCGCAGCTTCGAAGCGGTCCATCCAAGGCTCGATAAGAGCTTCCACCAGGAAATGTTCACGAGCACAAGCAAGGAGCGCGTCGCCACGCTGTTCATCTCACGCAAACGGAACTACGAGGTCATAGACGGTTTTTTCCCGGCCTCCTGCGCCGGGAAGACCCTCGCGCCCGTTTCGTTCGTCCATCTGGATGTGGACGTTTACAAGGCCACCCTCGAGTCGCTGAATTACCTCGAACAGGAACGCATTCTGCTGGAGCGCAGCTTCATTGTCCTGGACGATTACGACCGAAAGGCGGAGGGCGTCAATCAGGCCGTGGCTGAGTTTACCGCCGCCCACGGACGCTGGCTGGCGATCCCCCTGTTCCCCGCGCAGTGCCTCATGCTCACGGCCGCCTGGTTCCGCTGAAAGAGATTTGCCCCGCCGCAGACTGCGTGCTTCAATCGGGGCGTGAAGACTCTCGCTGCTGATTGGAATCGGTGCTCTCCCTCCGCATTGACGCGGCTTGACGGGCTCGCCTCTTGTGCCCTGTTTGGGCTGGTCTTGTATGCCACGGGGGCGGCCTGTGCCGGTGAGACGGGTGTTTTTACAGGGCAGGGGGACATCGGGAGCGTCGGCAAGGCGGGCTCGGCCACGGTCGACGCCGCAGACTCCTCCTACCGGGTGAGCGGCGGCGGAGAGAATATGTGGTTCACCAATGACGCCTTCCATTTTGCCTGGACGCGGCTGTCGGGCAATTTCGACCTCAGCGCCGCCATCGAGTGGCTCGGGAGCGGTGGCAACGCCCATCGCAAGGCCTGTCTCATCGTTCGCCAGGGCCTCGACCCGGATTCGCCTTATGCGGACGTGGCGGTGCATGGAGACGGGTTGATCTCGCTCCAATACCGCGACCTCCCGGGCGGCATGACCCGGGAAGTCCAAGCCAACTTGCTGCTCTCCGGCCAGGCGGGACGGCCAGGGAACGCGGGCGGGCCGCCCGGCGGAGCGCCCGGATCGGCTGCGTTCCCCGCGCGGGTCGGCCTCCAAAGGCAAGGCGAGGTCTTGTTTTTGACGGCGCCCGCAGCCGGGGCTGCCCCCGGGCCAATCGGGGCGGCGGCGCCTTCCCCCCTCCAACCGGCCGGTGCCTTCATCCGCGTGAAGCTGGCCGACCCGCTCTATGTCGGCCTCGGGGTGTGCGCCCACGATAACAAGGTCCTGGAGACCGCAAGATTCACTCGCGTTTCGCTGAGGATGCAGGCAGCTTCTACTAACCGGGTCCTCCATTGCACGCTCGAGACGGTGAACATCGCTTCCAAAGACCGCAGGGCGATGTACCATACGCTGGAGCATATCGAAGCGCCGAACTGGTCTCGGGACGGCCGTTATTTCCTGTTCAACTCAGGCGGCCGGATTTATCGCTTGCCGGTCACCGGCGGCCGGCCGGAGCAGGTAGATACCGGGTTTGCCGGCCGCTGCAACAACGATCACGGGCTTTCGCCCGACGGCGCGCGCCTGGCCATCAGCGACCAATCACGCGGCGGCAAATCGTTGATCTACCTGCTGCCCGCCACCGGCGGCGCGCCCCGCCAAATCACCGCCCTGGGACCCTCTTATTGGCATGGTTGGTCCCCGGACGGCTCGACCCTGGCCTTCTGTGGCGAGCGCAACGGGGAGTTCGACATCTATACCATTCCCGCCGAAGGCGGCGAGGAAAAGCGCCTCACCACCGCCAAGGGCCTGGATGACGGCCCGGATTACTCGCCGGATGGGAAGCTGATTTACTTCAACTCCGAGCGGACCGGCTCGATGCAGATCTGGCGGATGCAGGCCGACGGCAGCCGGCAGGAGCAGGTGACCTCCGGCGACCTCAACAATTGGTTTCCTCACCCGTCGCCCGACGGCAAATGGCTTGTGTTTCTTTCTTATGAAAAAGGGGTAACCGGCCATCCGGCCAACGAGCCGGTCCGGCTGCGGCTGATGCCCACCGCGGGCGGCCCCATCCAGGACCTGGCCCGCCTGTTCGGCGGCCAGGGCACGATCAATGTCCCGTCCTGGTCTCCGGACAGCAAATCCGTGGCGTTCGCCAGCTATGAACTGATTGGAACGGAGTGACGGTCACTTCCTCAGGCGCACCACTCGCGTTCGCGGTTCCGGGCGGCTTGGAAAGTCTCGGCGGCGACGGCCGCGTCTTCGCCAATCTGGAAGTCGAACATGCCCACGGCCAGAAAATCGGCGCCGCTATCGAACGCGAACCGGAAGCCGGCCCGGGGGTGGATGGCGCCGGCAGCCAGGACTTTGTATGCAATCCACGGGCGCTTGAGTTCGGACATGTACGCCACGGTCTGTTTCGGGTCCATGCACCAGTAGTTGTCCACGCCGTAGTTATCGATCACCTCTTTCATCTGGTCGGGGCGGCGTTTGGACCAGTAGTTGGTATCGTGGAGGGTCTTCATGTAAAAGTCAGGCGCCAGGCCCGCCTTTTCAACCGCCATCACGGTGCGCAGTTCATGGCCGGCAACGCCCGCGATGAGGCCCTCGCCTCTGATGTTGGCCAGCAACTGGCCGACCAGCTTCACGTCGCCCTCCCGCGTCCACGCATCCCCGAGGTTGCCCAGCAGAAAAGCGCCTATGGCCCCGGCGTCTGCGGCCTGTTTCACCGGGGTTTTGAGGTCGTCTTTTGACGGGCCGAGTTGGGCCAGGTACTGGATGCGCCCGCCTTGGGCCCGGTGCTTCGCGTAAAGGAGCGTCGCGCGCGCGTCCGACGGGTTGAGGATCATGGTGTTGATGCCCTGCTGCTCCGACATCGCCCAGGTCTCCAGAATCTTCTCGTCGGTAAAATAGTGATTGAGCAGCGGCGAAACATACATCAAGTCGCGGCTGTGGGCGTAGCCACTGATCAGGTTGCCCCCGCACAGGAGGCGGCTCATGCGGACTTTGCCGATGACGCCCATCGGCATGGCGGCGTTGGGCGCAGCGGCGGCCTTGGGCGGGGCCGATTCCTGCGCGGCCAGCGCATACTCCTCGAGGCTGCGGACCAGCGGGACCGCCAGCGTGGCTGCCGCCGATCGTTTCAGGAAAGTTCTTCGGGTCGAATCGCGCTTCATGCCCGAGTTTTACCATGAACGCCCCTGGATTGTGAAGAGGCAATTTTCTGCGGGCGCATCTCCACATTGCCAACCCACGGGGGCAAGAACCGTGGGCTGGACCGCGGGTCTGCCAGGACTCATCCCGCAGGGATGCCAGAAGAGTCCTCACGCAGGGCGCGCGTACGTTTCTGGCACCCCTCCGGGGTGCAGGACCCTCGCTGCTCTTGACCGGGGGTCGCCACTACGCAGCGACCCCCGGCTAGCGTCTGGCAACCCTCCGGGTTGCGCACCCTCCCCGCAGACCCCGGGGCTGACGTGTAATGCCAACTGCTTTGGCGGTGCTGTCCGGAAGAGCCCACTCTCTGCGGGCCCCGGCGCGCAGCTCTGTTTTTGGGAACTGGTTTTGTTCGGCAGTTCGTTTCCCCTCACCCCGGCCCTCTCCCCGTCCGACGGGGCGAGGGAGAATCCCCATCCGTCCGTCGGCGAATCCTTGCGCGGGGGTTTTTCAGGAGCCGTCCGTTTCCTTCCCCTCGCCCCATCCGATGGGGAGAGGGCCGGGGTGAGGGGAAACGGGACATTCGAAGCGTAGCCGATGCTCGAAACCAGATCTGCGCCCAATCAATCCTCCGGGCTGCCCTTGCGGTAATTGACCCCGAGCTGGTCCAGACGCTCCAATTGGGTGCGAAGGCGCCGCGTAAAATCAGCATAGTTGCGCGAGGCCTTGGGGGACCAGGCGACCTCGGCCAGCGCGCACAGGCGCGGGAAGATCATGTACTGGGCGTGCTTGAACGAGGGGACATACTCCGTCCAGAGATTGCCCTGGGCGCCCAGGATGTGGGATCGGTATTGCGGGTCCAGTTTCGCGGGCACTGGCTCCAGCGAATAAACCTTGGCCAGCGGCAGGAACCCGCCAATAGCGCGCGGTTCGGCGGCTTGGTTCTTGGACTGGTAATAATCAAAGTAGCAATGGGTGGTGGGGGTCATGACCACGTCGTGCCCGGCGCCGGCGGCTTCCACCGCGCCGCCAATCCAATCCATCACCGCGGCGTTTTGGGCCAGGCCCCCCTCGAGGATCTCGCTCCAGCCGATGAGGCTCCGGCCTTTGGAATTGATGAACTTCTCGATCCGGCGGACAAAATAGCTCTGCAACTCCTTTTCGTTCTTGAGGCCCTCGGCAGTCTTGCGCGCCTGGCATTTGGCGCATTTCTGCCAGTTGCCCTTGGGCACTTCGTCGCCGCCGATGTGAATGTACTTGCCGGGAAACAGTTCGATGACCTCGGCCAGAACGTTCTGCAAGAAGCGGAACGTCTCTTCGTTGCCCGGGCAATAGACGCCCGGGAAAATCCCGCCGCCGACGTCCGTCGTGTAACCGGCGCCGGAGCAACTGAACTGCGGATAGGCGGCCAGCGCGGCGCTCGCGTGGCCCGGCATCTCAATCTCGGGCACGATCGTGATATGGCGGGCGGCGGCGTAGGCGACGAGCTCATGAATGTCGGCCTGGGTGTAATAGCCTCCGTAGCGCCCGTCAGGGCCGTAGGCGGTGCTGGCCTTGCGGTCGAGGCCGAAGCCGATGCCCTTGCGCCAGGCGCCGACTTCCGTCAGGCGTGGATACTTCTTGATCTCGAGGCGCCAGCCCTGGTCATCCGTCAGGTGCATTTGGAGGCGGTTCAACTTGTGCAACGCCATTGCATCCAGGAGTTGCTTGACCTCGTTCCTGGTGAAAAAGTGCCGGCTGACGTCCAGCAACAGGCCGCGCCACTTGAACCGCGGTTGGTCTTCGATGCGGACGCACGGTATTGTCCAGTCGCCGCTGCCGGCCGGTTTGGCCGCCAGGACCTTGGGCGGCAGGAGTTCAAGCAGCGATTGGACCCCGTAAAAGAGGCCCGCCGGACCGGGGGCGCGGATGACAACAGAATCCTCAGTTACAACCAGCTCGTAACCTTCGGCGCCCAGGGCCGCATTGGCGCCACGGGTGGTTAACACCAGGTTTCCTGCGGCCGACTCTGTATCCGCGCCGAGCTGGAGAGCGCGCCCCGTGGCCGGACCGAGCCGCTCGGCTAGATAGCGGCCAGTCTCTCTCGCCGGTGCATCCACCAGAATCCGCGCGCGGGCCTGGAGTTTGAACATGCCGGGACGAAACTCGAGCTTGACGGGCAGCGGCACCATGCCAGGCCCGCCGGCCTCTCCGGCAACGGCTTTGAATGCAACCACCGAGGTCAGCGCCCCGACCGCCACCGATGAAAAGAGAATTCCAAAAACTTTCACGCTCATCTTGGCGCCATAATAGGTCTTCTCCTCAAACCGGGCAATGGCGAATTCATTGGGTGCATTTCACTTTTTCGGGTGGCAGTTTCTGGCTCCTAATCCTAATCCTAATCCTAATCCTAATCCTAATCCTAATCTTGCTTAATCTTAATCCGAGTGAATCGCCCGTTCGACCATGGGGAATTGGACTGATTACCAGTTGCACGAAAGAGATTAGGAGCAGGATTAAGACTACGTTTAGGAGCGGCCACCCAAGCAGGTGAAATGCACCACTGCCCTGCCTCTGAACTATGTTTGACAACCGCCCCTCGTCGCCCGCAACATGCGGCCCATGAGAACCCGTCACTTGGCCGCCGCAAAAGTAGCCTGGAGGTTTCACGCGCCCAAGCGTGAGATTTCCGGGCCGGCAACCCGCCCTCCATTCCCGAAATCGATCGTCAACCGGACCATTCGCCATCCGGATGCCGGCCTTCGGATTTCCTTCGGCCTTCTGCTCGCCATTCTGGCCGCGTGCTGTCCTCCCATTTCCGCCTCCGACGCCCAACCCACACCCAAGCCCTTCCGGGTCTGGCCTTCCGCGCCGCCGCCCGGTTGCCCCTTTCCGCAATCCGACACACTCGTGGGCATCGGCTTTACTGGCCGCCATGCTGAATACACCGGCGCTGATACGTGGTATCCTTCCTGGGCCTCGGACGGCAATCTCTATTCGCCCTGGACCGACGGGAACGTCAACGGCCTCAGTTCCAACTCTGGCGGAGAGAAGGCCACCACGGGGCAGGCCACGATTTTGGGCGACGACCCGCTGAAGCTGGTGGTCACCAACCAGAGCGTCTTTGCCAGCAGCCCCCGGCCTTACGAAGGGCGCTATCCCTGCGGCAGCCTGGTGTACAATGGCGTCTGGTACTACGGCACTTACTGCCTGCACCCCAACGGCCAGGTGCCCCGCGACGGCATCCCTTATAACTGGCCCTGGCTCGGGCCGTTTGTCGGGTTCCGCTGGTCCACCGACTTCGGCCAGACCTGGACCCAAACCCCATGCACCCCGGAAAAGCCCCTGTTTGGCGAACAGGCCCTGCACGGCGAACCGGTCAAGATCGGCGCGCCCCATTTCGTGGACCTCGGCAGGAACCTCCAACACTCCCCCGACGGCAAGGCCTACCTGGTCGCCCAGGGCGCATCCGACGGCGCCAACCGGCGCTATGCCTTCGATAGCTGGATTACCGCCGACCAGGTTTATCTCATCCGCGTCACCCCCGGCATCCGGAACATGAATGACCCGGGCAAATACGAATTCTTCGCCGGAAACGATGCCCGGGGCCGCGCCCTCTGGACGAGCGATTTCGCCCGGATCAAACCGATCGCCGAATGGCGCGACCACATGGGCTGCGTGACCATGACCTACAATGCCCCCCTAAAGAAGTTCCTGATGTGCGTGACGGATGGCGGCACCACTGTCTCCCGCTACAATACTTATGTCCTCGAATCGGCTGGCCTGACCGGCCCCTGGAAGCTCGTCTCGCACATGACCAACTTCGGCGAGCAGGCCTACTTCGTGAACATCCCCTCGAAGTTTATCCGCCCGGAGGGCCGCAGCCTCTGGCTTTGCTATGCCGCCAATTTCAGCTCCGGCTGGGGCGGCATCACCTTCAAGTCTCTCCCCCCCGGCAGCCGCTACGGCCTCTGCCTGCAAGAGGTCCGCCTGCTGGCACCTGGCCCGGACATATCCCAGGCCAGGCCCCGGTCTCCTTAACACCGCCGCTTCAGCGCGGTGTACGCGCGGCGGGGGTTGCAATCCGGGAGACCGGAACCCGGTCTCATTAACACCGCCGCTTCAGCGCGGTGTACGTCTGCCGCGGGCTGCCCCCAGCCGTTTTAACGGCTTTCCGCGCCTCCAGCCAAGCCGAACCGCCTC
>Ga0187857_10001023_pt1 | contig 30936 bp, 19 predicted proteins | sample June2016WEW_8_10_FD_132984 | JGI IMG/M metagenome (GOLD analysis project Ga0187857, IMG submission 132984) | Peatland microbial communities from SPRUCE experiment site at the Marcell Experimental Forest, Minnesota, USA - June2016WEW_8_100 | ecosystem: Environmental > Terrestrial > Soil >... | reverse complement strand
GCGCAGATTGTTTCCTCCACGGACCCCGACGCGTATTGGGCCGGGAAGGGGGGACCGACCGTGCCTTCCTACCTGGACCACTATCTGATCGACAATGCGAGTGGGGTGATCCTGGGGGTGGAAGCGAGCCGCGCCCGCCGCGGACAAGAAACCTTAGCGGCCCGCCGGCTGTTGCAGCAGGTGCGGGAGCGATTCGGGATCCATCCGGAGAGTCTGGGGGCAGATACGGGCTATGGCAGTGGCGAGTTCTTGGCTTGGCTGCTGGAGCGCCAGATCCAGCCTCATATTCCGGTCATCGACCGCCGCCACCAAACCCATCGGCACTATACTCGGGACGCGTTTCACTACGACCCGAGCGAGGATGTCTATCGTTGCCCGCAGGGCCAAGCGCTGCGCTATCACGGGAAGAACCGCACGGTTCAAGGCGACATCTACCGGACTACGGAGTCGCAGTGCCGGGGCTGTCCCGTGAAGAAGCAGTGTACGCGCGCCCCGGGTCGCAGGCTCTTCGTCCACTGGCACGAAGCGGCGCGGCAGAAAGCGCGCGACTTGGTCCAAAGCCCGGAGTACGCTCGCTCCCGGCGCGAACGGAACAAGATCGAAGCCCTTTTTTCGGAACTCAAGCTGCGTCTGGGATTGCGCCGGGTGCGCCTGCGCCGGCTCTGGAATGTCGCCGAGCAGTTCTACTTGGCAGCCACCGCCCAGAACCTCAAACGACTCGTGAAGTTCCTCGCGCAACCACAGCCCCCGATGGCGGGATGTTCCACTTGAGGCGTTGGAAAGGGTTAGGTTCAGGTCGGCAATGCGCGGGCGGATAGAAAAAGGAGGAATAAAGGAACAACTGAATATCCGTACCTGGCTCCTGTAAGCCCATCAAAAATCCTGTACCTGCTTTCTGAGCCACCTTTTTCAACAAAACCTGTAGCCAATTGACCACCTGAAACCCACTCTTCCTGCTTTTTGAGATTTCTTGCTGCCAAAAAATCAGCAACATGCGGCGACAGATCGAGACAGCAGATTTCAAGTTTTTGGACCAGCCCTCAAATGCAGCCCCAAACGCTGCAATCAGTCCGCCCGGTGCGTCCCGGCGTTCTCATCACAAAGAATTTTCAGGCGCGGAAAGTTCCCTGATGAGTGCAAGTAACCACGCTCTTCAGTTGTCTGACCATCGATCAAGCTTCCCGTCTTTAATTCCCAATAATTGAATCACTTAGCGCGGCACCGTGCGCCAAATGTGTGCCGCGTATCACCGGAGGTGCACTCATGGCCCGCAAAGTTGGCCAGATCATCGCACGCGCCCCGCGCACTTGGCTGGTGCGGGTATATGTGGGACGCGACGCCGAGAGCAAGAAACGGAAATACCTGAACAAAACAATCCATGGCGGGTTGCGCGACGCGCAAGCACACCTTAACCGGATGCTCAATGAGCGCGACTTGGGACGGAATCTCGATTCTTCCAAGCAAACCCTTAATCAGTATCTCGACCGCTGGCTCGAAGTTTGCGCCAAACCCAGGCTGCGAACCAAGAGCTTTCAGGATTACGAGGGCCTGCTTCGTCGATACGTTCGACCACAACTGGGAATAAAACCCCTGGTCTCCGTCCATCCATTCGATATTCAGAGTCTGTATCGCGAGCTGTTGGATCGGGGGCTCGCGGCCCGCTCGATCCGCTATACACATGCAGTACTGAGGTCCGCGCTAAAACAGGCAGTCCGCTGGAGGCTCTTGCTGACAAACCCTGCGGAGTTGGTGGATCTGCCAAGGCAAACTAGACGTAGCGTTGGAGTCCTGAGCGTCGAGCAGGCCAGGACCTTCATGGCTGCGATAGTGGGGCACCCTTATGAGGCGCTTTTCGGATTGGCGATGACGAGTGGCATGAGACCCAGCGAATACCTCGCGCTCACCTGGGTGGATATCGACTTGGTTCGGGGCACGGTCAGCGTGTCGCGGACTCTGGAGTGGGAGAAAGGTGGTTGGCAGTTTGCCGATACCAAGCGATCGCGGAGCCGTCGTGTGATCAAGCTTCAGGCTTGGGTAATCGCCTTGCTCGAAAAGCACAGGCAGAGCGTTGACGGGCGAGACGATGATAACCCCGCGCGCAATCTTGTCTTTGTTGCGAAGTGTGGCAAGCCGATTCGAGAATCAAAGTTTGCGCGTCGTCACTTCAAGCCGCTGCTTAGAAAGGCCGGATTGCCGAACATCCGCCTTTACGACTTGCGCCACCTGGCCGCTACATTGGCATTGGCCGCCGGCGTGTCGCCGAAGGTCATCAGCGAGCAACTTGGGCATGCGAGCGTTGCTTTCACTCTGGACGTTTATTCTCATGTTCTACCCCACATGCAAGAAGCGGCAGCTTTAAAGGTAGAGGCGCTCTTACTCGCCACGTGAGATCGGCAATTCTTTAGGGGGCCAAATGCAACGAATCGTGTTCCTGAATCGCAATTCGCTTCAGTATGGTCCCCTGCCTTCCGTGACTCGCTTGCCCAGAAACCCTGCCGTTTGGCTCGCCGCAAGTGCTTGATCCTTTGAGGTCGGTTTGCGCAAATTGCGCTGCCCAGAATCAGATGATTTTGGGCGCCAAGCCAGCAGGCCGAATGGGGGGCGCTTCGACAACAAGTTCGAAATCCGCTTCAGGACGCAACGCCCCAAGGCGGACGGCAAGGGGATGGTGGACGATTTTGATGTCGAGGTCCGCAACAAGAATCTGGACCGCACGTGTTTGGTGGATGAGCTTTCAGGCGGGCAGTTCGTACTGGTCAACGAAGCCGTCAACATGGGCATCGCCATCTACAACATGCGACAGGGAGAAGGCATTCGTTACGAAACGCTGTTCCGAGACGAAACCGTGGGAGCTCTGGATGCTGTCAATGGCAAGGAGTATGTGCGCATGCTGCGCCGCGCTATGGATCTTGGCGGATTCCACCAAGTCATCTTTATCTGCCATACGCCACTCGTTTGGGAGTTGGCGGATCGCGTTGTGGAAGTACGCAGTGGTCATGTGTTTGCCGGCGGTTAGGCAGCCCCGAGTACGCCGTGCTGGCGCAGCGTATGGCCTTTTTTCACGACTGGCCAATTGCAATGCAAGAGAAGCCTTCCTGGTCAAGGTGCCTTTAATGCAGCATGGAGCTGAACACACGCTCGACCCGCGCGACGTTGTATTTCTTCGTCGGCCGTTCCTCCAAATCTCGTTTGACTTCATGGACCGGCCCAGAAAGGAACGTGAACCCGGAAATCTGGTTGAGGCAAATGGAAAAGGCGGAAGCTTGTAGCCTGGCTCTATCCACCGAAGATCTCTGAGCTGGATTTGATGCTAATCGATCAGGGTTGAAGTTCGATGAAGGGTTAAGCGAACAGATAGCATCGACTGTAGCGGCTGAGGGTCGGTTCACCACCGTCCTATGCGTCCAGCCACTCACACTGCGGTCTTCGTAGAGCCCCCATGCGCTGTCACTCTGGGCCGACAAAGCACTCGAACAGCCTCACGAGAAAAGACGGGGTCGGTGGCCCTGCTTGACCAGACGTAAGCCTCTCCAGTAGCCAAACGCGCCATTTGCTCAGCGGAGACATTGCTCAACGAAGCGTTCGCTTTCTGAACGTGCTTGAGCCAGGCAGGCGAATTGAAGCGGTGCAAGATAATCTGGCTGGACAGCTCGATGAGGGCAATAGGCACTGAAGGCGGATCCTGACTGGCCACTAAGACAGAGGTCCCCTTGTGGCGCATCTCGCGGACAACAGAAACAAGCCCGTCGACGAGATCTGGACTCTCAATGTATTTGTGAGCCTCGTCAAAGACGACCAGCTTGTTGAATCTCTGTGCCCGGTACTTCGCATCGGCGAAGATCTGAAGTAATACAACGAATAGCCCTAGCGCCTCATCTTTCTCGATGAATTCATCCCTTAAGTCCACAATAAGAAGTCGCCCGGGAACAATCAATTCGCCCAACCTCGCGCAATCGTCGATATATTCTGCGGCCAAATTCAATCGACTCCGCGCCAGAGCTCTTAGGTTGTCGGGTAGGCTACAATGTTCAACGGCAATGCGCAATCCTTCCAACGTTAGACCCTGACGCATTGTGCGCATCAACTGATTAAGGTGGCGGATGTAAGTAGCCTGACTTCCGACCGCGCCCATTAGGAACTTCCAATGCGCGGCCTGCAGTTCAGAGGACGCGAAGGTCAGCGGATGAACCGGAATTGCTGGGTACTGCTTCTTTCGATCGCTGACCTTATCACGTGGAGCCAGCAAAATGATGTCCTGCATAGCTGCGGGCCGCGCTCCGAAGTCCTTTGCCAACAGCTCCACTGCTTTGGGCTCAGTGTTTGCCCGGTTCATCGACGTGAATTCTGGCTCGTAATCCTGTGTTGAGCTGTAGTGAAAGACAACGGTTGCCAGTGGAGCGGGCAACTTGTTTATTTCCGGAATCTCCATGGTGGCCATTTCGATGATTGTTCCCAGCGTGTAGCTCTTTCCACCTCCTTGCACACCGAAAAGGCTGATCGTGTGAGTTTGGTTGAGGTCGAGAGCAATCTTTCGCCCATGAACCTGTCCGAGCAAACCGTATTGCGGAGAAGAGTCATTGACTCCGAGCAGGACGTCATAAGCGGCATCGTGGCTGGCGGCTGCCGGAGAAGCCGGCGTTCCGTCAGGCCCGGAACCAGCTGGAGGTGAGGGTACGGCTGCAGTCTCCGGGACCATTGGGACGCGCCCGCGCGAAGCCGCTGGCGTTTCGTCCAATCGAGATTCCGCGCCTTCAGGTGAGACCGAACCGGAAGACTGTACCGGCGCTGACACGACAACTGGTGTTCCACCCGCGCCTCCGTCGGTGAACTCCGTTGAACTGTCCTGCAACAAATCCCAAGACACGGTACGGGGACGCTTCTCCGAAAGAAAGGCAGCCCTCTTGAGTCGAGGAATCGAGGTCGACACTCCCCCTTCGTTTTGCCCCGTCGAAACCGAACGACCCTCATCGGCGCCACTAAGTACCGCGCCCACAGAGCTCTCGTCTGTTGCCCGTTCAGGCAGGGACTTCAACAAGCTAGAAACCAAATCGAAACCGATCCGGTGGTACTCGATTCCGAATTCGTCGACAGGGTCTTCAGTCCCGGTCTTCTGGAAGTCGAAAATCAATGCACTGCACGTGAAATTGAGCGTGTACCCGCCCTCAAGGGTTCTGAGCAAGAAAATGGCTTCGTCTTTTGCTTCGGCCGAAAGTAAGCCGAGGCGTGCTCCACGATTCGCGTAGTACTCTAGTAGGCTGGCAAGCTCCTGGACTTTGAGAGGCCGGTCAGGCCTGTCTTTGGGGGAGCTTAGTGGGTCAAAGTGATACCGAAGAACCCTCTCGCTCTGCTGAATCTGTTCAGCAATCGATTCCTTTAGCTGGTTGTACGCTCCTACCCCACCCAATTGGTGATAGCACTTCACCTCTACAAGGTTGCAGGTGATGTTTCGCTTTGAGGCATCCAAATCAAACAGGGCAAGGTCCGTGCGACGGAGACTGATTTCATCGCCCAAATCTTCGAAGCCGGCGCTGAAATCCCGGTAGAGGCCAAGATGATCATCCAGAGGAACGACAATCTGATTGCTAACGACCTCCTGATATTCCAGAAACATCTTCGCCAGGGCAAGACCAAGAACTTCTGACCGCTGCGTAGGTGATGATAGAAGTTTTAGGGCGAAACGTCCGGACAGCATCCGCAACTGGCGTAGCACAGCCGCGCCGCGTTTCGACTCCTGGGAAAAGCCGTGTTCCGTCAGCACGCGACCCATCATTGCCTCGATTTCGGTCAGAGACCGCGAAGTGATGACGACTCGTCGGCCGGCACCGCCTGTTTCCTCCGGGCTATGGTCGATAAGGTATTCTGGCCGCTGAACGGTTTCGGCGTGATCGAAAAACTCGACGCCGACATTCCGGTCCACGGTGAACACCCAGTCGCTAACTTCATGAACTTGATGCAGCAGGGCTCGATCCTCTGTGTCGAGCACAAGCCGCGATGCTGGCAGTAGGTTCATGCCCGCGTCACCCGTGGCAATACTCGCCGCACCGTTGGAGAGTATTTCAGCAAGTTTGGCCAACAAGGTCGCAATCTCCTCAGCGCCTTCAATCGGTGTCGGCTTTCCATGTCGCGGCTCTCGCGTCCAGCTTATCGTGTCCGTGTCTTCGCTGTAGTGTATGCTAAAGTCCTGGAGTAAGCCGTGCACGGCTGCACCCCGCTCCTTCGGGTCAGGGGCTTGTGCTGAAACTTCCTGTGCCGGAAATACATCCAGCAGAATGCTTACATGGGCAGTAAAATCCGCAGGGGTACTTCGAAAGTCATCCGTGGACAAAAACGCCAAGCTGAGCTTGGGTGAAAGATGATTGCCAGTAGGCACCGCAAAGGCGTCAGCCTCTTCCGCAAGGGTCTGCCCACTGGGAGACAACAACTCAGCTAAGTCCTCTCCGACGCCGGGGGCGTCTGGGTCAGGAACGAAAAGCCGGATGTTATACCTAAGGTCCGAAAAATCTGAGTCGCGCTGCAATTCCAGAAGCGTCTGAACCAAGAGCCTGCCGCGACCCGCATTAAAGGCATTGACGACCAGAGTTTCTATGTAGGGATGCTGGAGGAGGTAGCGACGGATTTTCTTTGCCAAATATTCGCCATTGAGCGTGAAGCTTCCGATATTCGGCTCCTCAAGCGACAGCGCAGTGCAAGCCTCGGCAATCAACCCGCGGGGGTTCGGCTCATTTGCAGGTGCGTAGAGCGTCCAGAAAGGATGGATGTTATCGACCGCAATCAGCAAGTGGCCCTGTTCGATTGAAAGTACCGCAGGAAAATTAACTAGGCTGAGTCGCTCCAGTAACGAATCACCTGTGGTCGCGATAAATTCCTTCGGCCTGGTTTTCGCCTTTTCCAGCCATTCCTTAGCCAGGGCCGCCCATGTCGCCAGCCATAGCGCACGGAGTGGGTGGGTAGGTCCCACAAGTACGGATAACGAGCGCTGCCCGCGATAATTGACGTGTTCAACTTTAACCAGGTCCACGCTCAATACCGTCTGGAGATCCTCCAAGGCCTTCTGTTGTTCTGTCCCATGGTTGGTCTCGGCGCGCCGAAGAAAATGCTGCACGGTCTTAAGGTAGGATTCAGCATACACCGTGGCCAGCGTCGTGAGTCCGCGGAAATCCGCAGACTGAGTGACTAGCATTGCGCCGTTTGCCAGTATAGCCTCAAAATACTGGCTTCGAGCTGCCTGAAACCGCTCGACCTCTTCCCCCACTGGCCAGTGGCACAAATCATTTACCGGGTCTTGCGCCACGCCTGTCGAGAGGATCATGCGCCACGAGATAGCTCCACAAGGGGAGGAAAGCATTTTTTGCTCAAGGCGCTTGAGCACCCTGGAAACAGGAATATGGCACGTCCCTTCCCTCCCCAGCTTAATCTCGATGAGGTCGTTGCCCTTCAGTTCAGGAGCTGCACTCTCGTCCAGCCACGCAACCTTCTTTACAGAAATCTCTTCCGGATCGCGACCATCCGCGAGCGCAGAGAATTGCTTGTTAAGAAGTGCGTGCATCAGACTTGGATATCGTGGTACCGCTCGCTGGGTCGGCTCAATGTCAAAGTCGTCTCCCTTAAAAACGTAAAACTCCGCACTTTCGTTGATGCGTCTGGGCTCGTCACTACTTCCGCTACCCCAAGGCAAAGGATTCCCGACCGTGTCAACCAACATAATAGGATCTCCATCCTTTGTGTGGGCCGTCACCCGAACGTAATGCCATCCCTCCTCCCAGTCTGCCTTTGTAAGTCTAGATATGTTGACTGTCGCGTCGGTTCGCCTTGGCTTCCAGGTGCTCTTTTTCTTGACCAGTCCGATGGGGCCGCTGGTCTTCGAGATGACCTCGATTCTGAAGTGGTCCAGCCCTGGCACTTCAGCGGGGTGTGGCAGGGCTCTAAAGTTAACGCTGAACTTCTTCAACCCCCCCTGGCCGAGTGTGAGGACCTGTTGGTTGACCAGCGGCTTGAGGCGTGGGTCCTGTTCCTCCGACTTCACCGCGGGCAGGTCCAAGCTGACAACCTCCAGACAAACCTGCTGCGCCGCTGTCCCGGAGCTCTCGAACTCCCATTTGTCGAAGGAAAGCTCCCAGTTCTTGCTGTCCAAGACGATCTGGCTCGTCCAGGAGTAGGGGTCTTCGAGATCGCAGTCAGCGAGGAAGTTACCCAACTGTCGTTTGAACTCGACGGCTTTGAGTCCTAGGTCCATCACCCGCCCGCGCTCTGATTTGGGAGACGTCATGAGCAGAGTAACGGACTGCAAGTTGCGTTGGATACGAACCGGGAGAGTCATGAGCACATCGAGCAACTTAAAGTCTGGAACCAGGCCGAGCTCAAAGAGCGACGCGCCCACGACTTCAGCGTCATTGCCGTTGTTTCGTACTGACAGCAAGAAACGGGTGACGGCAAGGTCGTCCGCCCACCTCCACCCTTGGTGTTTCAAGATCGTCAAGATCTCTTTGACGGCAGCTTTGATTTCGTCCGGCAGCAGTCGGACTAACTCTTCAGCGGCTTGGCGAAAGGCCTGCGCACAATGGACTTGCTCGAATGTGGCAACCCCGAAAGAATCTTCTGAGGCTACCTTCAGTTCATTCGGGACAAACACGAGCAACGGCGGCCTCAAGGTGCCATCCGGGAGTGGGTTTCTGAGCTCAACCAGTTTGGAGCCAGTGATGACCGTTGGATCACCCTTCGGAATCTCGTTGGATAGCAAAAAGACTTGTGCTTGAGGGGCTGCGTGCCTCAATCTGTCGCAGAGTGACTTCATGACAGACGCGTCGAGATCAGAAACCCGCATGCAGTGACCGCAATCCCGATTCTGCAAAAGGTCCCGCAACTGCACGAACAAGATGTCTTCAATTGCCTTGTTTATGTCTGCGGTCGTTACGCGCTCGAATGGTTGACTCATATGCTTTGCTGTCGTAACACGACGGATCTGAATGCCAACTCCCTATTCCGCAATCCTATAACGCGGGGTCACATGTTGTGTGATATAGGCGTCGGACAAGTCCTGGAAGAACCCGATTTCACGCAGTTTGTTCTTGAACGCTTCCTTATTATGTCGCAACGATTCGCGATCCTCGATGGTAGCATCGGCAAATCCTTCTCCCGGTGGGAAGCGGTCGAGGTAGAGCCCGTAGCGATCACGGAGAAAGAGCAACAGGTCTTCAACTCTGATTTCGTCCGTCTGATATCCGAGAGGCCCGCCACCGCCGACTTTCAAGACAGCGATTTGTAGCAACACCTCAAGCAGCCTGCTATCAAGGATAAAACGGCGCGGTGCCGCTTTCTTTCGTGTTTGGGCCAGCAAGGCCCCGGGCTTGTTTTTTAGCAACAGCGAGTCCAGGCATTCCACCATGTAATCTCGGTGGAACTTCGCGCGAAAGGCCATGATACTCTCAATGTAGGCGTCGAGCTTGCCCAGACTCATGCCTCCGATTTCTTTCAACCTTGGGTCCAGCTCGTCGTTCTCGTCTACGGCATGTTCCAGGAGGCCTGCTAACCTCATCCCGAAAAAGATCTCCCGCTCCGAATCATACTTGCCCTCCAACAGGCCAAGCACTTGGCTGATGCCGAGTTTCCGGTCAGTACCTCCAAACAACTTACCTTGCATGAGCAGATTCGACCCGAACTCGTCGAGCTTCTTCGTGGTGAAGTAGGCTTTGATGAACGAAGGGATACGCCGGTAGTGCAGGTCCGCGCTAGCCTGAGCCAGGTGGGCCATGTGCGTACCAGGTCGGTCAACCACGTCCACTAGCAAACCAATGCGATACGGGCAATCGCCCTGGGGGTTATCCTCCTTCTTGGCGTCCATCGGGCATCTCTGCAATGTGCAAATAGGGTCCGTTCCTCGTCTCCGGACTAAGGCAGGCAAGAGCTTGAACAGCCGCAGGTGATAGAGGGCGAGGTGGAACGAAAGTAGAACTTTCAGGTAATCAACCATCACGGAGCGAGGGATGTGTTTCCTGTAAACTAGAAGCCGGATGAGGTCGTCTGCCAATAAGTCGGCAGAACCAATGCACAGGGGCGGATACTGCTCCCGGTTAGCTGTGTCGGGGGTATCCTGAACAACATCTTGCTGTGTCAGAGCAAGCAACGCTTGTGTCTCTACGTCAACTTGAACTGCCGGGTCGTACTCCTGTGTATTGGGATCAATTCCCTCGAAGAAGAACGATTTCAAGCGCTGGAGGGCGATTTCACCACGGCCGTTGCGCACAAAGTGGAGCATTTCATATATGTGCTGTGATGCTCCGTAGTCACGGCAATGATGTGGATTGCGGAAGCGATAGGTGTAGCCGTGCAGAGGGCGCGGTGCTGCCACTGCTTGATTGAACTTGCCGCGATTGACCAAGTCCATCAGATGGGTTTCCACCCAGCGATTGACCACATCCCGGTGTTCCTTGAAGCCTATGAAGTTTTCTGGTTGTAACAGGAAATGGTCGGAAAACAGCTGAACAGTGTTTTCACGTCCTTGGCGCAGACGGCTAGGATAGCCGCCATGCTGGATCCGCGAAAAGAGGTTCGTCAGTACCCGGTCCATCTCCATAAGCTTGAACTCCAGGTAACTGATCTTGTTGAGGCGAAATTCCTTATCTCTCTTTTGTAACGCCATACTGTGCTGGGGCCTCTGCCAAGTACATGTGTAGCTTTCCATCTGGCTTACGCTCAACGCCGTAAAACTCGTGGCCGCTGGTTGTCAATAATACTTCCTGATATGGAGCCGAACCCAAAATGTTCTTGAACACGGTAAGGCTCAAGTAATAGCCCTGTACCTCTTCAATGGTGGGTCGATAACCCTCGTTGAGCCGCTCCAACATCTCAAACACGTCTAAGCCAATAGGCAACTCTGCTTGAATTTCCGACCTATCCTCGTAACGCAGCACCAGCCCTACAGGGAAATGTTCGAGATAGGGCGAGTTCGCCCCTTCAGCATCGACCAGTAGCGTGAATCGGTTGCCATCGAACACGCGATAGCTTCGAATCGTGCCTCCCTCCACCTGCCGGACCTGCAAGGCTAGCTTACCCTTGAGCCGGTTGGGGTCGAACAGGCCCTCACCCCGGCTGATAGCTCGAATCAAGCGTGCGCCAGCAGCCGTTAGGTCTTCATCACCGCGAACGAGTTTCAGCATTTTCTCGCCCGATTGGTACGGTAGTAGATTCTTCCACGATCCGTCCCTGCACTCGAAGAAGTGTAGTCGCCGCATCATCGCAACATACTCTCGGTGCTGTTCCAGGCGCGCGGGGACGTCCGGCCCGGCCAGATCGGAGGGGAGGTCAATGTAAAGCTTCCCGAGGATCTCCCGGTCATAGTGACTGCCCCGGTGTTCAAAATCCAGCAACCATGCCGCGTGCTCAGGCGGACGAAAATCGAAAGCCCGGTCCAACTTGGGGTCACTGACCGCTCCCACGTCGATTTCCTTCAACAGTGCCAGCAAACGGTCCGCTTGCTGGGCGCGTCCGCCGCCCATCCAACTGTTGAAATAGAAACCACACGCAATCTTCCTTCGATGACCGGCCTCGTAGAGTTGGTGGATTTGATTGCAATCACGCGTGCCCGCAAGCATAAATGCCAATGCCGACCGGAGGTCCCGCAACGTGATGTGAAGCTTGCCCCTGAGGGTAGTCAGCTTGTAGAGTGTGCTCAACCGCTCGACAACCTGGGTTCCACCCACTGGGTCTTGGAAGGTGCGGGCGTTGTGGTAAGCATAGCATTTGTTGTGCAAATCGCAGGTTTCACAGGGAGCCCAGAATTGTGGCTTCGTAAGCCTGCGAATGAGACGGCTCAGAATGGAAGCCTTGGTGGTACGACCCTTGGCCACGACACTGCGGAGGTTTAGGTTGATGACAGCCACCCCATCTTCGGGCTCGCTGGTCTTCAATCCCTGTCGCACAATCGCTCGTAGATGGGGGAACCGACTGGCATTGGTCTCTAAGAAGTCAATGAGCCGGCCTTCGTTGATACCGACCAAACGCGTCTCGTGGTCCGGCCAGGCAGCACTGTTCTGACCTTCAAAAGCGCCAAAGAATTCTAACAACACGGTCTCATTAATCTTCTCGCCCTCATCCTGGCTGCCGTCGTAATTACTGATAAACCGCCGTCCGTTGTGCTTGAACGTGCATCCATTGCCGCTCGCTAAGGGTGTAACTACTTCGCCGCGTGTGCGAGCGTTGTTCTCTATAGTTTGTAGGAACGCTGTCTTGCCATCGCCGGCGTTCCCGCTGATGATGACGAGACGGAATTTCCCCTCAAGTACGGCGGGAGCCAGCTCAAGGTCGAGGGCGGTCTCCACATAGATTTGTTCTGCCCGCCTGTCCAAACCCCGTGTACCAGCATTGCTGCGCTGGCTTTGACTGTAAAGCGTGAGTAGATAACTTACAAACGGATTTGTGTTGGGTTTTGGCGGTGTAGTGTCTCCAAGGTCCGCAAAGTTTATACTCGTCGAGGCGCTACTGCTTTGTGGCTTGGGCTGCCGCAACTGCTTAACACCCTTCCATGCCTCCAGGAATGCCTCTGCCGACTCAAATCGGTCGCTGCGTTTTGGCGCAAGAGACTTCAACAGCACCTCCACCAACTTTTGTGAGAGGTCCTCGCAGCCCTTAAATGTACGTGGGTCGCGTGCGATCTGCCCTGGAACCGGCACAGTACTGTTGGCCCACGGATATTCGCCGGTAAGAGCCTCGTAGAGTGTGATTCCAAGGCCATAAAGGTCGCGGTCAGCGCAGGAATCGTTGGTTTGCTGTACCGCCAGATCGAGATCCGGGGGCAGATACTTTTTAGTCCCGCCGCCCCCGCCGAACGGCAACCCCGCAAGCACCGCAACGTTGAAATCGATTATCTTAACTCCCTGGCTCGTCCAGAGAAGATTGGCCGGCTTAATGTCGAGGTGGAAGGCGTTGCTGCGGTGGAGATGGGCGAGACCATCGGCAATTTGCAGGCCGACGCTGAAGATATCAGTCAGTGATAACGCCCGCTTCTTGATCTGCTCCCTGAGATCAGAGCCCTCCACGTACTCAAAAAGAACGTAAGGGGGACCGCCGCCGTCAAGGTAATCACCGTCAATCACTCGGACGACGTTGGGGTGAGGTGGAATTCGCAACAGTGTTTGGTACTCCTGCCGCATTCGCTCATCTAACCCCATCAGACCTGTGTAAATTTTCATCACGCGGGCGATGTCACCAATAGTGTCAATGACCTTGTAGGCCACACCAAACCCGCCCGGCTTGCCCAGGAGACTCTCAACGCAATACTTGCCTCGCAGCACGAATCCAGGGGGGATTTTCGTGTAATCGAGGTGCGGTTCCTTTGTGGCGGCAGCCGACTGAGGCAGCCCAGCCGCGGGCCCAACCAGCCCCTCAAACTCCTTCAAAGCCTCGGTCGCGTTGGGGCGTTGCTTCGCCTCGAACAAACACAACCTTTGCAGCCAATCATCGAGCCCTCGCGGCACGTTCACACCATGGTCGGAAGGCTTCTGGGGGAAGACTGCGCTGTTCTCGATGGCTTCCGTCAAATCCTTAAACGGCGGTTCACCGGTGAACAGCTCGTAGATGACTATTCCTGCCGAGTAAACATCCGAGGCAGGACTGCTGTTGGCTGGGTCTGCATAAACTTCGGGAGCCAAATAACGCTGTTCGACGCTTTCAATCATCTGCTGCCCGACGGTATAGGACCGCTCGCCCGAGGTCTTCGCAAAATCGAAGTCCACCAGCCTCGTCTGGGTGTCTGTCCCGAGGATGATGGTCGAAGGGCAGATGGCCCTGTGGATCACTCCATGGCCGTGAATGTGTGCGAGCGCACTCAGAAGGTCGCGCGTGACACGGATTTTCTGGTCCAGAGTCAAAGCCAAGCTAGGTTTCTTTAGGTGCAAACCCAGTGCCTGACCTGGCGCATCCTGCGTCACAAGAATGAACAACTCATTACCCTCTGTTGGGAAGAAATCGCGCACGGCTGGGATAGCTGGGTGGCTGGGAAGTTGGTTGAGAGCCCTAAAGGCGTTACTTATCCGCTTGGCCTGGGCCGCGCGGTCTGCGGGCGGCAAAAGAGGGTCAGCCTTGTAGCCGCGGAGGAGCACATGCCCGCCCGCCGGCCCCGCATGAATATTGTAGGCCCGATATTCCGTGAAATTGTTGTTGCCTCCAAGCCGTTCCTCGCACTTCCAGTTGCCATACACTGGTAGCCCTGTCTGTGCGCGGGCCTTGCCCTGAATTGCCTGCCGGATGGCGCCCTGGTGCGGCACAGTGCTCATGGGTGGCTGGAAGGGCAGGCGCGAAGAGTCTTGGAAAAACTTTTCACAGCCCACCAGCGAGCATACATTTGGCTTGTCGCGCTCCGATGTGTCAATCAACCGGGCATCGGGAGCAGTGAGTAGAACTACGGCATCGACGTAGATTTTCTTTCGCTCGGGATGTTCTGGTGCTCCTACAATCAGCGTCTTCAACACCTTGGCATGCTGACGCAGTTTGGGTACGGGGGAGGTAAAAGGCTGACGGCCCTCCGGCTGCCACTTGTTGCCTTCTACATGGATTTCGCCAACCGTGGACTTGACGTCGACCACGTAAACCGCGTGCGGTGCGATCACGGCCAAATCGATCTCGAACCACAGCTCACCCTGCTTTAGCTCGAAGTTGTGGAGAACGGTGTATCCGTCGGGTAGATGGCCGCGCAGATACGCGATCGCCTGGCGTTCGGGTTCGTTCGCGGGTTGACCTAATGCAACAATCTTAGCCATTCAACCGGCCTTGCGATCTAGTTCCGACTCGATCATGTTTCTAGCAGAATCTTCGAGCGCGGTTGCTCTCACGCGCATGTCGAACGCTTCCTGAACTTCCTGGTCTAGTTGCTCATTGAGCTTACTATCAGGACGGAGGACCCTTAGCTTTTCCAAATAGTTCGGCCACAATGCAGGGACGCACGCACCCGTTGCAGTTCGAAGAAGCAGGGGATATCCAAGAGACTCCGTTGACAGGAAGGTGTAAAGGTAGCCGGGCAGAAACTGGTCAGAAGTCGGAACGATCCGGATTACGTGGTCGGAAGCTGTCTGACCGTCCAGCGCGCCGTCCGCAAATTGCACGCGGGCGATATTCCCTCCCAGCGAACCCGAGCGTGCGAGCAAAACCCAACCTTTTCGGAGAGCGTATTTTTCCAGCCCCTTGGTCTGGGATTTGGAGAGATACTTGTCCGGCTTCCTATCGACAAGAAAGATGTCCGCGCTAGTGAAGAAACCAACACCAAAGTCGGCGTCGACGTAAATATGCTTAAACGGTGGCACATCGAAAACCTGAGCAATGTTGCCAAGCTCCGCGTAGCCGGCCGAGTGAGCGTCGATCCACCTATCTAAGTCTACAGCTACAGGATTGTAAAAAGAAGGGTCGAGCGTACCAGACTTCTCGATACTCGACAAACCAACCTGATGTCCCGCCCGGTTCGGGTGCTTCTCGCCCCACAAGGGCGTTGGGGGCGTGCCGAAGAATTGGATCAGCTTTACACGTGCCATTGAGATTCGTGATGACGCCTTACACCTGAGGTCTGCAGCCTCTTCGACGGCAGCGTGGATGCGTCGCTCGAGCTCGAGATCCAGCCGGGGCACGGGCAAATTGGCGATGTGCTCCGGCTCAATGTGTTGGATTATCGCTCCGTACGTTCCCGAGGCCACCATCGGAATTCCAAACTTGCTGCTCAGGAATGCGTAGAGATAGCCGGACAGAATTTTCTCCGACGCAGCAACAATTTTGAGGACGTCTTGGCTCGACCATAACCCTTCCATCTCTGATCTGGCGTAAGCCATCTTGCCGATAGTGCCGGAGCAGGAAATAAGACACATTCCTTGCTTCAGTTCCAAATGTGCTAGCTTCTCCGAATGCGCATCTTGTTTGCTCAGTAGTGGCAGGGTCGAAAGGTCCGCAAGCTGGAGGGAGCTGCCCGTGATGAAGGGGACACCGTACTCCGGCTGGTCAACGTAACGGCGAACGAACTGTGGCCCATTGTAGATACCACCGTCATGTCCTGCGGTGAGCGTGTGCAGGGGTTCTTTCCTTGCCGACAGCCGTTCGAGAAGGATTTTCGTTTCCAGCGCCCCAGCCAGATAAGGTTGGCAGTCAAGCCGGTAACCGTATCCTTCCCACCACGAACTGCGAATGGTTTTAACTTTCATGGCTGTGCCGGAAACCAGCGCCGCAAAGCCTGGCGCATCTTACGAAAAGCAGGGTCTACGCAAGCCTTCAGGGTGACCTTGGACGCGATTTCCTGGAACACCGGGGAAGGCGGGCCGAAACGGTACCACCCGTTTACCGTTTCCACTGCCCTCTTAGGGTCCGGAGGTTTGAGGCAATCGCTGGGCCACAGTTCTGCCTGTTCGAGCCTGAACCGCAGGGATGGCACTCCATCGTGGCCGAGGGCTCTTTCCACGTGGTGATTGTCTTGCCAGATCCAAGACTCCAGTTCCGGGTCAATCACAACAACTTCGAAGCGCTCTCGGACCCAGCCGGACCCAGTCATCTGCCGCGAGAGATCGCCTTCAATCGTCTCGACGCCGGGGGATCCTTCCCATGCATTGTCGAGGATAATCAAGGCATTGCGGTGCGTCGCGCGCAGGGAACGCAAGATCTCGTGTCCATTCTTCCATACGCCCGGATCGTTCTTGGTGTCGCGGAACAGGTCTTGTCGGGGGTCGAAGACAAACTTGCCACAGCCGAGCGACAGATGACACTGATTTCGCTGGAAGAAACCGAGCAGGGTCGCCTCGCATTGAAGGTCGGCAACCAGGATGACCAGGTCCCTCACGACAGCACTCCAGTCGCGAAGAGAGTTCCAAGATCCACCCCGCCCTTCCAGTCAGCCAGTCCCGGATGTCGCTCGCCGGGAATAGCCGTGACTGCTCCAGTTGTGCTCAGGCTTAGACACAGAACATTCTCAGGTTTCACATTGGCCAGGACGATCGGGGAGTGCGAGGAAAGCCAAACCTGAGCATTCCCGACAGACGACAGCGCCTCGGTGATCGCCTGAATAGCCTTCGGGTGCACACCGTTCTCGGGTTCTTCCACGGTTATCAGATTAGGCAGACGGTCCAGATAAGGCAGAATAGTCAGAGCCAGGATGTTCAACGTTCCATCCGAGAGATTGGGCGATGAAACTGCAAAGTTACTCTCGTAAACGAGCTTAAAGTAGGCAGCGCGGTCGTCCTCACGCACGAAAGGCAAAACGTCGTGGATCGGAGGCAAAGCCAACTGGACAAGCCCAAGCCAACGCTTAAAGGCCCGTTGGTCCTGGGCTTCCTTCAGTCGCGCGATGAGCCAGGGTAATGTGGAACCATCTGACGAAAGTGTTAGGGTACGTATGCGAGCCGGTGAGGCTTGACGCAGCGCCGCTGCATTGGGCTGGTAGAAACAGGTCCCGTGTGACAGAAAGCTCCGAAACCATAGCGCTGCGGCAAAGTGGTCCTGATCCGAGGGTACGTTCGCAAGAGCGAGTTCTGCGGGCTCGAACCGAAACTGAAACTGCATTCGTTTCGTCTGCGCTTCCGGGGAGAACACTGCGGGTTCACCCCGCTGTCGGACGAGAATCGGTATGCAGGTTCTAGGCAGCTTCCGGGGCTCTTCTCCGACGAGTCCTGCCCCGTGCGGGGGGCGGTGCCTCTCCCCTGCTGGCAATGCGAGGAGGTATTCTTGGGAAACTTGGATCTGGTCGTTGAGTTTCTCGCACTGGAGTTCGTAGCGAAGGATCCCGGGCCAAGCCTCGGGCCTTCTCCGATACTGTTCTGCTCGCGCTGGAGACATACGCGAGGAGAGGCGCTCCGTCAATGACGAAACAACGGCATCCGGCAGCCCGACCTCGACGACAACCGCAAAGAAGTCTCCCTGTTGGTTGAAAATAAGGTCTTCGGCAAGCTCGGCTCGCGCTCTTGGATGATTTGGTGTCTTTTCGAAGAAAGCGGCATCCACTCTTCGGAACCTCACCATGTCCGAGAGCAGGGTGACGATATCAAGCAATGTGCTTTTACCCGCACCGTTCGCCCCGACAAGCACACGAAAGTTGTTGAAGCCAACATCCAGCTTTTCGAAACAGCGATATTTGTAAGCCTCTATGCGACTGATCATGCTCCGGGTTCCGGGTTTTGCGATCTAAACTTTCGGTACTCCTCAGCGATAGTGGGAAAATCATCGTCGATTACCAACCGGCGTTCCTTGCGCTTACGGTTGATTTCCTTGCCGCCGAGCCACACGCTCTCCTCCACCTCGACCTCCTCGACTACTTCGTTGCCGTCAGGAGTATGTTTATAGAGGGGGTTTCCCCTCCTGTCCACGCCCGCCTTTTCAGCGACTGCCATGAAAACGGGATAGTCCACCCCCTTACCAAGGTCTTCAGCGTTAATCTCTTCCTCGGTCTTCTTTTTAAGGACCAACAGGCTGGTGAGAATGCCAACGTTGGCCTCGACAATGAAGGCCTCCACGGGCACTTCCACACAGGCCAGTACCCAGCAATGGCGCAGAATCCAGCGGCGAATGTGTTCGTCTCCGGGATTGCCGAGGATACCATTGGGCAGCACGATTCCCATACGTCCGCCCTCCCGCAGCCATTTCACCGAGCGCTCGATAAAAAGAACTTCCGGGGCCACCGCATGTTGGAGCCCAGATTCGGGAACGATGCCGCGGTCGTCATTTCGCTTCCATCGGCGTGCTAGGTCGTGGCTGCTAAGGATGGCTGGATCGGTGATGGGAATCTCAGAGCCGAACGGCGGATTGGTCATCAAAACGTCGATACTGCCAAACGGGATCTTCCTTTTTGCCAGATCGTTCCCGTCGAGGTGACTGCGAGGGAAAGCGAGCGAATCCATGTGGAAGATGTTGCCTTCAGTGTTGGCCGCCATGAGGAGGTTCATGGTGCTCGCCCGGACGAGGAACGGATCAAAGTCCGCGCCAAAAACTTTTTCGCTAGCGTAAGCGCGCAAGCGTTCGCGGGCAGCTTCGGCTGTCTTGTCATTACCGTTTTTCTTGAGCTCGGCTCGAAAACGTTTGAACTGATGGGCGATGGTCGCGACTAAAAATCCGCCTGTCCCGCAAGCAGGATCAAGCAGCCGCTCGTGTGGTTTCGGATCCAGCATTGCAACCATCAGATTCACTGCGCGCCGGGGCGTAAAATATTGTCCGCGGTCGCCACGTAGGTTCGCGCCGACGATTTCCTGGTACGCAGCACCCTTAACATCGACCTCCGTGCGAGTAAGGTCATAACGGGCAAGTTCGGAAACCATATACGCAAGAGCTCGATCGGACAAGGTGATCTCCTCGTTGCCGCGAAAGATATGCTTGTATTCCCTTTTCACGGCATCGAAGAGTGGAAGGACCCGCGAACGGACCTTCTTTCGGCCTTCAGTATCAAATGGTTCATCTGGACCGGCCCAAAACTGGCGGTGACCGTTATGGTGTCGCTCGTCGTACATCTTGGCGAAGATGAGATACAAGAACTGCCAGAATGCTGCGTCCTTGGGCATCCCCTCGTTGCCGTGGATGAAATTGTGGCAGCGCTGAAAAGCACGTCGGAGTGATTCCTCGGAAGCTCTGCGCAGATAGGCGTCTGCGAGCACGTCAGGCGTGCCGAGCGATTCGTCTCCCATTGGCCAGTCGCCACTGGGTTCGAAGCGCACCTCAAAACGTCGAGGTTCCTTCTTGATAAAGAATCGTTCGATGCCGTTTGTCCAAAGGCCCCATATGCAGCCTTCGGCGGCCGTCATGATGTCCTTCAGTTCATCGAGGTCTTCTTTGGCTTGCTCATGATCCCGCAACTTAATGACCGACTTGGCGCCCACATTCGGTTGCGGGCGGCAAATGACGGCGCGGCGCAGGTGCTCAACGGTATGCTCCTTGCCGGGCTCGAAGATGGCGATGTCGGCCCGCTTGCGCTTACCCTCGACGTGCACCGGGAAGTCAGGCTGCATGTCCTGCGGCGAGATACGATATTCAAACAGAAGAGCCCGCGCCAGTTCCTGACGCACGAGTTCCTTGGGTGTCTCTTTGACCGGCTCCCCAGTGATAAAGTCCGGCAACATTCCGTCCTGCAGAAACACCACTGCAGGGCTCTTTCCCTCCGGTGCTTCGGGTTTGGGCATCTTGGGAGACATCCGTTTGAGCCTCAACAGATTAGCGTGAATTGCCACGGAAAGAAAAGGCAGAAAATGCACACGCCGCTGGTCGGTCGCTTCGGACCCGGCCTCGGTGGGTCGAAACCAAGTTGCAATCAGTTATCATCCGGGTAGACATCAGGCGCATTCAGCTTCTTCGGATCGAAAGGTCTGGGCGGTTTTAATCCCACTTGTGTGAAATAAGGCATCTGGATGGTATGGGAATCCAACGATAGGCTCGCGCGGACATTTAGGCGAAGGTGGAGCCGCGTACGTCCGCGAAACAGGTCATGTGGAAGCTCGGCAGCTTGCCGCTGACCCGAAGGGCTGATGAAGAAAAGCTCAAGGGTATCTACAGGATTGTCGAAATCCAGGAATACTTCTTTGCAAGGGAGAGCAGTCTGAAAGGTCTGTCGCCAATCATAAATCTTGTCGAAGGCTTGATGGACTGGCTTTGAGACCACGGACCCGTCCGCTAGCGTCGCCCTGAGCTCGATCGAGTATGGAGGGCGCTTAATCACTACATCTTTAAATTCCTTTGCAAATCCAACCCCACGAACCGTGGCGAGCATTTCATCGAAGTAGATGTCATCCCTGTGCACGACCGGCCCCCCGCACACGTCAGCCACGATGTCCCGAACCATTGGTAGCTTAGAGGTGCCTCCGACCGGCAGCGCGATATCGACTCCGTCGAAGTCCTCGACAAAGCATGAGGCCTCCTTCAAAAGGCCTTTGATTATTGCCTCGATCTGCAAGAGTATCTTCCTGGCAGCTTGTCGGAACTCCTCCCTGGTAATATCAAAACCCAACGACGGGCGGCCCATGAAATTACGCTTCTCCCACCGATATGAAGCAGAGTTAGAGAGGACTATCTTTACTTGCTCACACTCGTCCTCAAGAATCAGTCTGCCAACGGCTTTATCCGGGCCGTAGGCCGAACAAATCTGTTCGAGGTCGCTAATCCCCGTTAGGCCCGCAATCTTCTGGCCGATTAGCGTCTGGATCACCTGGTCTAAGTCCGATCCCGCACAACAGCGCCCCTGTTCGGCCAGCACCGTGATTCTCTTCCACCCGCCTTCCTCGTGATATCTAACGATCGCCGCATCTGTCGTTCCAGCACCTGCATCGAAGACTAGCAAGTCCTTGTTGACAGGGGGAGTGGTTGCAACCTGACCGTACAAAACAGCTGCAGTCATGGGTTCGTCGATGACGTTGCTGAGCGTAACCGATCTTGCGCCTTGGTCAGACAGGATCCGGGCCAACGCGTGGCGGCGAGTTAAGTCGAAAGTGACAGGGCAGACGATGTTTGCTGTGAAACCCTCTTCGGCGCCTTGTGGACCAATTGCCGCAAACGCTCGGGCTATGGCCTCGCTAATCACGCGCTCAGCCATCATCTCGCACGTGAATACCTTGCCTGCAATTGTCATCTCGCCACCACGCCACGGGTTAGAGGCCTGATCCTCCGGGCGGTCCTGCCAGTATCGCTTTACGAATCTGAGACGCTCAGGTCGCGAGAGCGTTTGTTCTCCGACAAGAATCTGCCCCGAAGAATCAATGAGGCTCGCTGATGGCATTACCCACGATGAGGCATGTCCTATTGCAAGAGGCGAGGGAATATCTTTATGCTTACAGAGGCTGACCCGCGTGTTCGCAGTCCCATAGTCGATACCGAGGTGAATCATGCTTCCCTCCGACTAAGGCATTCTTACTGCCGCACGACGAATAATTCGCGGTCCTCGTGCAGTGTCCAGCACAAAACCCGATCTTAGTACACGAACGTCAGGCGTCCCCTCTAGTTGAGGAGGCGCTTCAACAAACTCGTGGAAGTCACGGTCGAACCCGCAAACATCCCCGGGAGTTCCGACACGCCTTACACCAGCATGCTCCAACGCCGAGGCCAGCATTGAGATAAGGTGTCGTATCGTCAAATCTGAATTTGCGGTTGCTTGGCGTTCGAGATCGTCCACCAACAACAACACTGGTCGGTAGGCCTCTATGCGAATCTGGGCTTCAAGTTCCTGCTTGTCGACGGAAGCTGAAGATTTCAGCATCTCTGCCAGATCCCGAAGTCTTCCCGCCTCAGTAAGCGCTTCTTGAAACTTGTCCGAGAGATCCGCGCTTTCTCGCTTGAGCCTTTCGTTTTCAGAAGTAAGGGCGCTTCTACTTTTCTCTGATTCCGATTGGAAAACGCGCAATAGTAGCGAAGCCCAAGGGACGCCGGCGAGTCGAAACAAGCGCAGTCCGGCCTCTTCCAGGGCCCCCGCCAGCGCCTCCGCCGACTCCGCATATTCCTCTTGAGCTAGCTCGTACAGCTGAGCGCCTCGTTTGGCCAATGTCAGGAGGGCATGATCCGACGCGTCCTTTATGCTACGTTTGACGTATTCGGTCAGCCCGCTAAATAATCGAGGGTGATGCCCTCCCCTTACGACTTCAAGGAGTGCCTCCCAAGAGCTAGATTCTTGGGCTGGGACCAGTGCTATGAGACAAACGGCGACCGCGGTCTCGGCCTCAGGGTCTAAACGACTTAGTATCACTCGGAGCAAAACCTCGGGGTCCGCCTCAGAATTAACGAGATTCAGTTTGATATCGGGCGCTACCACGTTGGAGAAAAGGATCGCAACCTTTTTGGCATTGTCAGTCCTCTCATCATTGAACACCGACTTGGCGATGTCTGGAGAATTCAGGAACTGACGTACAGAGGATATTTCCCAAAGCCGGGGTCGATCAATGAGTCTTGAGTAGAGTCCATTAAGATCAGTCTGACGGAGGTGCTTTACGAAGTCTTTGCGAAGATAGAGCTCCATCCTCGGGACGGCCGCAGTTTCTGGATCGGTTATCCAGGAAAGGAGCCCCTTTTTGAGAAAGTTTCTATTCGCCTCTGCGTTCAAGGCAGAAAATGCCTTACCGGCAACTTCGGCAGAGGGATGCCCAAGCAAGGCCTTTGCGAGGTCCGCCCATCTTGCGGAAGAAGCTTTGATATGAACTGACAGGGCAAATGTTAAATCGGCCTCCAAACCAGGTGGCATGCACATTCGATCAAGAGTTGTTTGGGGCACTCTGGAAATCAGGTCGGCGACTTCAGACCCCTCTAGGAAACTGGCTGCGTAACAGACCGCGCAAAATAGCTCCGGAAATTCTTCAGATTGAACGTCTACACCCCGCAGTCTGGCCAGCGTGTTATCGGCCAAGCGCTTTGCCACTTGCGCCCTATCCGAAGCTGGGTACAGATCTAGTTCTTTGGCCATCTCCAAGAACTCTCGGGCGTCTTTCATGTCTCGAACACGTGTCGCAATCTGTTCGCTAGACCATTTCAGAGTTTCCATGGATCGCAGTACAAGCCGGCTCCTTCTGTGTGGATCAGAAGTAAATCGGGTACCCGATAGGAGCTTCTTTCGGGCGGCTTTCCACCAAGACGTCCACTTATGCTGCTGTTTATCCAGAGTCGGCGAAAGCTCGCGCTTAATCTCTTCTACGTCAATCGACCGTGACCGGCGATCGCGCGTCAGCTTATACACAACGTCCTCAATGTTGTCTCGAAGCCACTTCGCATCAGGCTCTCTCTGATAAACAAGAGCATAAAAACCATCGAGTGGTACGGGTCTCAGCTGTCTGTCTGCCTCCGCCTTACTCAGACGCACAGCACTCCCATTCTTCTGACGAAGCGATATGAAGTCCGGCCCAATTTCCGCGACACGGACAGTCCCTAAACGGGGGTGGCGAAGGAAATCGCCGCTCTTTAGTTCCAATGACCTTACCTCCGGGGGGTTTAGAGAGTTCACCTGAGTCTACCACGAACAAGGCTGCGAGGAGCGCTCCACTACGTCACCACTATTCCTGTGTAGTTCCGGCGCTGGTACCCTTCTCGTCCAACAGTTCGATTAACGCATTCAACGTAAACATGTTCGAATACGCCAAGTCTTCGAAGCTAACTGTTTGCCGGTTCGGTATCTAGGCCATTATATACTCCGCGCTAATGCAAAGCATCGTTGAGCAAGTGAGCCAATCTCACACCGGCTTTTTCCAACTGAAGTTCGATCACCGGGTCCGCTTGCCGCTCACCCCCAATGGGTCTCACTCACCTGTCTCAGAATTTGTCAGCCCTTGCTTCCATTCATCCACCCTCACCCGGCTCGCAGGACATCGAGCAGCCGCACCATTGCCAGGGTGTCCTGCTCACAGTAGGCCAGCAAAGCCGTGCGCAATCTCCTTTTCTCCGCGTCATCAACCTGGCCATGTATCATTCTCTCCCAGGCCAGCCCCGCCTCGTTCCCTTCCGCAACTTCCATGCCGTCGTAGGTCATCTCCGGCACCAACGCGGGAAGGACATCCTTCAGCGAGAAGGAACCCCGATAGTCGATATGGTAAGTATGCGACCTGATCACGGGCAGCAAATCCCACAGCCTCCCCTGCAAGCCGTTGACGGCCGACTTGTGCTCAGGGAAACAAGTGGCGAGGCTTGCCAGCACGCCCGATTCAAAGGGCTGGTGGTAGACAACGATGTGTCCAGTGTCCCCAAGCACCCGCATGAGGCTTTTCAGGAAAGCCTGTCTTGGGTCGCTTGCATCTTCCGCCAGGAACTCGTAATGCTCCACCTCGTTCCGACCTTTTCTTTGAACGTGCACCGACCATTGAAAAGGAATCTGATCAAAAGGGCTCATCCCCGCAAAGCGCGGGATAGCCGGCCCGAAGGTCTCGAAGTCCATGAAGCAGATGGGATACTTCAGCTCCTTCAGTGTCTTCCCGAGTTCCTTGCTGAACCACGCCTTGCCGCTCACAGCCGATGCAAAGGCATGCTGTTGCATTTCGGTCAGCGGAAAGCCTGATGGAATATCCCGGATCGAGTTCACTCCTAGCTCGGCCAACCGCCGGAGCTTAAACTCAGATATTCGCGGCAAGCATGACACATGATCTGCCGGAACTGGCTTATTACAGACGCCGAAGAACTCGCACTGGAAGGGATTGTTACACTGCGGCCCTGGTTTAACCTCCGGCGCGGCACCCTTGGAAAGCATCTTCAATTGCTCCCGAACCTCTGTCGGCACGTCCTTGATGAGGTTGTCAGTTTCAGCCGTGACGTCTTCAGTTTTGAAGAGCTTGGTCAGATCATAGGCTCGACCATCGTAGATGTACTCGCGATTGAGAAGCATTAAGCAGGGGATCACACTGAAACCGAGCCCCTCTAAAACGAATCGTTGGATGGCTACATCCGGTACGTGGTAATCCTTCATTCTGGTCGAAGACTTCACCTCGATGAGCTTCCACCTCTTGCCCTTTGCCAGGCGTTGAAGAACATCCACCCGCACCAGGACTTTCTGATGATCAAATGTCGCCTCGAAAACCGCCGGCGCCTTGCCATCGGTCACCAGCCTGGAAGTTCGTACAAGCGCCTTGTGCAGTTCGGAATGCTCAGCTTCGACCAGCACGCCCTCCGGGAATAACCCTCGGGCGACCCGGCCCACTTCGATGCCCTGCTCGAATCTTGCCTGTGCGCTTTTATCTGGTTCGGCGGCAAGTTCCGGTTGGTGGACCTGCAAGTAGAGCCGTTTGTGGCATTGCAATCCGGCCGTGAATCGCGACTTTGAGAGCCTCATACAGACCCTCCGGGTTTGAGGGACCTCAACTGATTGCAGCACCGTGCTTGTTCGCGAGGCCCCCTAGCCAAGAGCATACACCCAAGGTGTGTCAGGGGTGGTCGCTTCATGGACAGGGACAAATTGCACGTCGTCAGGTCTGACGAGTAGGTACGCTTCGGTGCCGTCCTATGCGGCTGCTTCAAGCAGATGCGATGACCGCGCCTGTCATACCCGCCTAGTAATGTTATTCCATCAAATTTTGACCTCAAACAGAGGAGGTGATTGATGGAGCGGAGAGAGGCCATCCGCAAGGGAATTGGGGGACTCGCGCTCACACTCATAAAACCCGCACAAATTCCTGCCGAGCAGCCCAGCGTGATGAAAGCCAACGCAAACGAATTCTATGAGGCGTGGGAGGAGGCAAGCTTGGCCCAGTATTGGGGCGAGCATAAGCGGTCACACTATTACTATCATCAAGCGCTCAAACTTGCACCTGAGGATATTGAACCCGAGGTCCTCGCCGACGTCATTGAGGGCATGAACCGCGTCAAAGATTTCTTAGCTGAAGATGAACGAGCGCTCCCCCTGTTGCGAGCCGCCGTAGAGGAAGACCCTAAGAACTCTGAGAAGCGGTTTAGTTACGCGGGCTTGCTTTGGAAGCTCGGCTGTGAGGAGGAAGCTGCCAGGGAGTGCGAAGCCGCGTTAGAGCATCCTGAGTCCCTTTGCCAGCAGTGCTTTCGCGACTGCTGGAACAACATCGGGTGGTACCTCTACCGGCAGGGAGAATATGCCAAGGCTCTCCCATGGTTTGAGCGGGCGGCCACGATAAGAAACTCCGTCCCCATTCTGCCGGAGTTGGAATCCGCGCTTGCTCTCGAAAACATGATCCTGGTCTATGTGGCCCTCAACAAGGCGAAGGAGGCGGGAGAAGCCACTGTCAATTACATCGCTCGCTTTGGCCGCCTTCCCTGGCCGGAACGGCGTGCGCTTCTGAAGCTCAACATCAACGCGGATGCTCTCTACATCGAACACTGCGGCCACGCAGTCTGAGGATGTGACAGTGCGGGTCGCGTAGTATCCACGGGAGGAAACTTGCAGGCCCGGGCCTCTCCTCGAGGTTGCATATCGTTTGTTTCGGGGAATATGCCGTGATGCGATAACACGTAAGTAAGGACTCCCGCTCAGTTGAGTGGTATGATGGCGTCCGGTTCTGGCCCGCGAAGGCCCCAATCCTCGTTCGAGGCTATGACCATGCCCCGTGGAGACCAACTCACTCGCCAATGGAAGCTTGTCCACCTCTTGGCCGGCCACTTGGGGCGGACACTTGCTCAACTCGCCGGTGAATTAGGCGTCGCAAAGCGCACCGTCCAGCGGGATATCGAAGTCCTAAGCGTGGCAGGCTTCCCGGTGACTTCGGAGACGCGCAACGGCACCGTCTTTTGGCACTTCATGGAGGGTTTCCATGCCGAAACCCCTATCGCGCTGACGCTGACTGAACAGATGGCGCTCTACTTCAGCAAAGGGCTGTTCAAGCCCCTGCAGGGCACGCCCATGTATGAGGCGCTGGAATCCGCCATGCAGAAGATCGGCTCACAACTCCCAGCGCAAAGCTTCAGATTCCTCCGCGGTCTTGATCAAGGGATTTCGGTGTCCAGCTTCGGGTTGAAAGACTTCAGTCATTCGAGGGAAGTGATAGAGAAGCTGACACACGCCGTCTTCCACAAGTTCACTGTGCGGATCAACCACCGGGCAGCACATCACGAGCAATCCGTCGAACGCGAAGTTGATCCGTATAAGATCTGGTACGTGAATAACGGGCTGTACCTCGTCGGCCACGATCACCGTGAAGACGCCCTGCGAACCTTCGCCGTCGAGCGCATCCGATGGGCAAAGCTGACGAACCGGCGCTTTGAGATTCCGGAAGACTTTAACTTCGAGGGGTTCAAGCAGACCGCCTTCAACATGATCTGGGGCGAGCCGCAGGAAGTGAAGATCCGCTTCTCGCCGTCTCAAGCCCCCTACATTCGCGAGCGCACTTGGCACCCAAGCCAGCAGATTGAGACCTGCGATGACGGCAGCATGATTCTCACGCTCAAGGTTGCGGATCTGTGGGAGGTCAAGCGCTGGCTGATCGGCTTCGGTGCGGAGGCCTCGGTACTTACTCCCGGCACTTTGCAGATGGAGATCGCCAAGGAGTGTCGATATTTGGCAGGTAGCGTGGCGGACAAGTGAGGGCGCCTTCGGATGGGGAAATCCGGCGTGGCAAAAGAAAAGCGACTGATTGAGACGATCCACCACTGGGCAGAGCTCGGCAGGGTGTTCTCCGCTCTGAGACCGAAACGAAAGGCCAGTTGGAAAAGCGTCAACCGGATGATTGATGCCACCCGAACGGTCCGGCTGGCTGAATCCGCTAAGTTACGTCACGTATTGCTAGAGTCAAACAACCGTTTGGCGCCCCTGACCGATCCCTTGCTTTCAAATTTTGACCTTCGTCGCTGGCTGGCGGAGGAACGCGAAGAAGTGTACTCAGACTGGCTGGAGTGGGTCGTGAAGCAGCTTCCGACGCTTGGAGATGTCTTTTACGTGCTCGGCATAGCTGAGCCCGAGGAGATCGCTTCTCAAGCTCTCTCCACGTTCTCCACGAAACGTGAGATGCTGGTGAAACTGGCCCATTGGCAATCCTGGAAAAGGCTTGACCTTGTCATCCGATGCGAGGGCCGTGTCCTTGTTCTGATCGAGGTCAAGAAAACGTCTGCCGAACAGGCGGACACGGCGAAGCAGGAGGAGTACTTTGAGTGGGGGAAACAGGAACCGGAGCGCCACAAGTACTTTGTCCTCCTTGCCAAAGGGGGCGAGCGCCCCAAGTACTACGAATTTCAGCTCCGTACCTTCGAGGACCTTTGTCGGGCGCTGAGGAAACGAGCCCCCGAACTAATCAGGGAGGGGAACATGACGGTTCCGACGGGGGCGCTGGTACTCGCCTACGTGGGTGCCGTCGAGCAGAACCTGCTTGGGCTGTCGTCCGGCACTGCGCGAAGGGTATTTAACGGAGAAGATGTCGCAACGGGCGGAAGCCTTGTACTTTATTTGGAAGACCTCTTAGAGGGGGCGACGACGATGAATAAAGATACGAACCTTAATTTGTTTCAAGACGGCCTTCAGAGCTATCCCGACGCACTGGTTGCAATCAAAGAGTTTTGCCGTGAGGTCCTTTCAAGGTCGCGAAGGATCTTGGAGGCAAATCTTGACAACCTAGGGCAGGCCCTGCATAGCGAGCTCGACTCACACTCGATTAGCGACTACGTCTGGCCGAACTGGCCTCCTCCCGTCACCTGGGACGGAACGTCGGCATGGATAGCGGCTAAACTTCCCGTGGGAGACCTGTGCGGTGTCTATCTTGGACTCCTCTGGCCGGCCGAAGGCGGTAAGCCATCCCGGCCGGGTATTGCCGTGGATTTTGAACTCTATCAGAAGCCTGTCTTCAACACGCTCTCGAAAAAATTCAGGAGTCTCGCTGGCGAGAGAATCCAGCTTCCTTACCACTGGGAGCTTATGATATGGGAACCGCTTGACCCCGCGAACGCGGTGAGCTTCGGCGAGAAACTGGACTCGATCCTCAAAGAGTGGATAAAACTTTGGAGTCAAATATCCCCGACGGATTACCAAACGCCATTGACAACCACATGGCCAACTGGAAAGTCATTGCGCTGATCAACGGCGATATCGAAGCCCTGTCAGGCCCGGCTGCTCAAGACCGGCCCGGAGCCCACGAATGGATGGTCTGGCAAGGGACAGCCGCTGACAAGGCTGATGCCCTCCAAAGTGCAGAGAAAGCCGATCCCAGGGTTGACCTAGAGTGGATGCGCATTCGCTACGAGAGGGATCCTAACGTACGGTAGATTGGATCTCGCTTTGCTCCGACGAGCACTTATCAGGCCGTTTTTAGCTAACCCAACCCGATGAAGCCTGGTTTCCTTCAAGCCGGTAAAGAAGGTTTCCCTTTAGATCGGCGCTGACACTTCAAGCCCTACCTGCCCGAAAACTGGTGATTGTGGGGCGAGGGATTCGGCTTCTCGGATCATTGCAGAATCAGGAGGTTACGGCTAATAAGCGAGGTTTTTGGGCAAGCCCTGAACGGACCGCGGTGCGGTTCCCTTGGCTCCGAGCCGAAATCTCTACGAATTGGATTCGGTGGTCATGTCACAGAAGGGGGAATGGCTTCGTCGATCTCGTGGAGCGCGACATCCAGTGAAAAGCGGAGGCCTCTGCCCAACTATCGCTCAGTCCGCGACTGACCGGCCCGGCGGCGCACCCTCGTTGCCGACGCTGTTAAGTGCACGCTGACTGGAGTACCACACGCGGACAGCAGACGCGGCCCATCCCTGGTCTTGAGCAGGCACACATCACGCACACAAGTTCTCACTGATCTAGTCGCAAGCGAAACAAAACAGGGGATCGGCGGCGCGGCAACCGCTGATCAGCGAATCAGCCGAAAAGAAGCATGTCCCAGGACTTCGGACACGAATGTGTGTTGCTCGTGTGCGAAATCCAAGCAGACGATCAGGAAAAGTCTCCCAGTGACCAAAAGATGTGCTGTCCCATTCTGCGGACGCCGGTTGCCTAGATTCCCTCGTTTGGCGGCCCAACGGCGCCGGGTGGCTGTTCACAGGATAAACGAGCCCCAACACGCTTTGGGATCGCCGGACTTCAGGTCATCGCGCACGACTTCCATGCGGCAGGTGTTTTCCTCGGCAGCGCCTCGTCCGTCTGAATCGGCACGAGTTTTACACGCCAGTCAAGCCCGCTCGCGCTGATAGCTTCCTCAGCAGTAGTAGGCTGCTCCAGCTGCTTTCCCTTCTCATGCCAGGGGGTTTCGCCGTAATAAAACATCTCGCCAACGTTGTCGGGCATAACCCCCTCCCGTCAGTTCTCAGTCTTGCGGCAGTTCGTAAACTACGACCGGGCAGTCCTCTCACCAAACAACCGCGTACTTGATGTTGCTCATAGCCGATTTGCTGCGCAGAGCCCACAAGCCATGATGGAATCTTATGGCCGAGGACATCCGCATTCGGGTTGGGCGGAGATTGCAAAAGCTTCGAAAGCAACGCGGCTGGACACAGGTCCAGATGGCAGAGCAATTCGGGCTGGATAGAAGTTATTTGGCAGATGTGGAGCACGGAAAAAGAAACATCTCCATCGTCAACTTGGAAGTCATCGCAAGGGGTTTCGGG
>Ga0187857_10001007_pt1 | contig 31266 bp, 29 predicted proteins | sample June2016WEW_8_10_FD_132984 | JGI IMG/M metagenome (GOLD analysis project Ga0187857, IMG submission 132984) | Peatland microbial communities from SPRUCE experiment site at the Marcell Experimental Forest, Minnesota, USA - June2016WEW_8_100 | ecosystem: Environmental > Terrestrial > Soil >... | reverse complement strand
GGGGAGATGCGCGGCGCGGACCCCACCCGGCGATTCCGGCTCGGTTGCTCCGGCGGCGCCTCCGGCGTGGCGTGCTTCGAGCGTCTCGCCACGGTTCCCGGCCTTCCCTGGGGGTCGGTCGAGTGCTACTTCGCCGACGAGCGCTGCGTCGACCCCGCCTCGCCCGAGGCCAACGCGTCGGCTATCGCCCGAGCGCTCGGTCCGGCACGTGACGAACTCGCCGGTTTCCACCCGATGTCGTGTGTCGCGGGCCCGGAAGCCTACGGCGCCGTCGTGGCGGCGGCGGGAGGCTTTGACGTGCTCCAGCTCGGCCTCGGGCCCGACGGGCACACCGCTTCACTGTTCCCGGGGGCTGACGGGCGCACAGCTCCCCCCGGCACGCTCGTCATCGCCAACGCCGACCCGGCGGGACGCAACCCCTACCAGCGACTGTCGCTCACCTTCGAGGGAATCGCGCTCGCCCGCCTCGTCGTCGTGACGGTGATCGGCGCCGACAAGGCCGAGGCGCTCGGGCGACTGGCCGCCGGCGCCGACCTCCCGGCGGCCCGCGTCCGGGGCGGCCGGGTTGTCTGGCTCGTCGAGCGGGGGGCCGCCGTCGGTCTCGCTTCTAAGGTCGCGACGTGAGATTCCCGCCCGGAGGGGTACCCGCTGACGACGAGCTCCTGGCGATGCCGCCTGATGAGCTCATCGCCCTGGGCGGAGCGGCGCGGCTCGGCCGGTTCGGCCGGCGGGTCACGTACTCACCGAAGGTCTTCATCGCCCTCACGATGCTGTGCCGCGACCGCTGCGGCTATTGCACGTTCGCCAAGCAGCCGGCCCGCCTCGCTGCGCCCTACCTTGAACCGGCCGAGGTGGTGGCGATCGCCGTCGCCGGCCGCGAAGCCGGCTGTCACGAGGCGCTGTTCACCCTGGGCGAGGGTCCCGAGGACCGCTACCGGGTGGCGCGCCGCTGGCTCGCGGCCCACGGTTACGCCTCGACGATCGAGTACCTCGCCGCCGCGGCGACGTTCGTCATGGCCGAATCGGGGCTCCTTGCCCACGCCAACGCCGGGGCTATATCTGAACACGACCTCGCGCTCTTGCGTGCGGTGAGTGTCAGCCAGGGGATGATGCTCGAGTCGCTCGCACCCGGGCTCGCCTGCCACCGCCTGGCCCCGGACAAGTCCCCGGCGCGTCGTCTCGCCACCCTCGAGGCCGCGGGACGCCTGGCGATCCCTTACACGACCGGGATCCTCGTCGGCATTGGCGAGACCCGGCGCGACCGGCTCGACGGGTTGCGGGCGATCGCCGACGCCCACCGCCGCTACGGCCACGTCCAGGAGGTGCTCGTCCAGGGATTCGCGCCGAAGCCCGGCACGGCGATGCACGCCGCGCCGGCCTGCCCGCTTGACGAGCTGCGCTGGACGGTGGCGGCGGCCCGCTTGCTCCTGCCCGGCACCGTCCACGTCCAGTCGCCGCCGAACCTTGTCGAGGACCCGGTGGCGCTCGTCGAGGCCGGGGCGGACGACCTCGGCGGGATCTCGCCGGTGACTGCCGACCATGTCAATCCGGAACGGCCCTGGCCGGCGCTCGACCGACTCGAGGCGGAGCTCGCCGCCGCCGGCTATGAGCTCGCGCCGCGCCTTGCTGTGCACCCCGAGTTCGTGCGCGACTCTGAGCGGTGGCTCGCCCCGACGATGCGCGCCGCCGTGCTCGAGCACGCCGACGCCGAAGGGTTCGCCCGGGACAGCGCCTGGTGCGCCGGCTCCGACCCCCCTCCCCCGCTCCTCGTCTCGGGCGGTCGAGGTGCGGTCGCCAAGCTTTCCCCCGGACCGGTCGGCGACGTGCTCGCCGGGATCGAATCGGGCGAGGAGCCGGGGGTCGACGAGATCGCGCGGCTGTTCTCGGCCCGCGGTGGCGAGGTGCGGGCCGTCGCCGCGTTCGCCGACGGCCTGCGAGCAAGAAAGGTCGGTGACACGGTCACGTTCGTCGTCAACAGGAACATCAACTACACGAACATCTGCACGTACCGCTGCCGCTTCTGCGCTTTCAGCAAGGGCCCGCTCTCACTCAACCTGCGCGGCGCGCCGTATCTTCTGAGCCTCCACGAGATCGCCCGCCGCGTCGTCGAGGCGGAGCGGGCCGGCGCAACCGAGGTCTGCCTGCAGGGCGGGATCCACCCGGACTTCGACGGCGAGTACTACCTCGAGGTCATCCGGGCCGTGCGCGCCGCCTCGACGAGCATCCACATCCACGCTTTCACCGCCCTCGAGGTGACCGTCGGCGCACGCCGTCTCGGCGAGCCGCTCGAGTCGTATCTGCGACGGCTCTACGAAGCCGGACTCCGCTCGCTGCCGGGAACGGCGGCGGAGATCCTCGACGACGAGGTCCGTGCCGTGCTCTGCCCGGACAAGATCACGACGGCCGAGTGGCTCACGGCGCACCGCACGGCCCACCGCGTCGGCCTCCGCTCGAATGTGACGATCATGTTCGGCGCAATCGAGTCGCCTCTCAGCTGGGCGCGGCACCTTGTCGCGACCCGCGACCTCCAGCGGGAGACCGGGGGCTTCACAGAGTTCGTGCCGCTGCCATTCGTGCACATGGCGACGCCGATTTACCGCTCGCACCGGGCGCGGCGCGGGCCGACGTTCCGTGAGGTCGTCCTCATGCACGCCATCGGTCGCATCGTCTACGACGGGTTGATCGACAACGTCCAGGCGAGCTGGGTGAAGACCGGGCCGAAGGGACTCCGCCAGCTCCTCCAGGCGGGCTGCAACGACGTCGGGGGCACGCTCATGGACGAGAACATCTCCCGCGCCGCCGGCGCTTCCCACGGCCAGATGATGACGCCGGAGGCGTTCCGCGCCCTCGTCGAACCGCTCGGCCGCCGTCTCGAACAGCGCACGACGCTGTACGGCCGTGTGGCGGTGCCGGCGTGAACGGGCCCCGGCGGTCGTCGCGGCGGTCGCGAGCCGCCGAGAGCCCCGAGGTCGCGGCGCTCGTCGAGAACTTCCTCGACGTCTCCGAGCTGAGCCACGACCGCGACGTCGCGCGCGGGATCGTGCTCGCGACCCTCGAGCTCTGCCGGGGGGACGCGAGCCGGCTCGACCTGAAGCTCGCCCGGGCCGCCGTGGGCGAGATGGCCGAGGCGTTCCAGATGTTCGCCCCCTACCGGGATGTGCGGAAGGTGACGGTGTTCGGCTCGGCCCGGACCGAGCCGTCCGACCGGACCTACGAGCTTGCCCGGGAGCTCGCCAGCCGCTTCGCCGCTGTCGGCTGGATGGTCGTCACCGGAGCCGGGCCGGGCATCATGGCCGCCGGCAACGAGGGCGCCGGAGCGGCCATGGCGATCGGCGTGAACATTCGCCTGCCCGGCGAGGCGGAGCCGAACGAGTGGATCGCCGAGAACTCCAAGCTCGTCGAGATGAAGTACTTCTTTACGCGCAAGCTGATGCTGATCAAGGAGTCCTCGGGGTTCCTCGTGCTGCCGGGTGGTTTCGGGACGCTCGACGAGTGCTTCGAGCTGCTGACCCTGTTGCAGACCGGCAAGGCCGAGCCCGCCCCGATCATCCTTGTCGACAGCCCGGACGAGCGTTTCTGGCGCGGCTGGGAGGAGTTCGTCAACGTCGAGGTGTACGGCCGCGGCTTCGCCGACCCGGTCGAGGGGGCGCTGTACCACATCACCGACAACCTCGACGTGGCGGTCCGGGAGATCCTCGGCTTCCACCGCAACTATCACTCTCGCCGCTTCGTGCGCGACACGATGATCATCCGCCTGCGCTATGCGCCGAGCGACCTCGAGCTCGCGTCGCTGTCGGCGACGTTCGCCGATATTTGCTCGACCAAGGGGATCTGGCGGACCGAGGCGTTCCCCGTCGAGCGCGCGAGCAACGACCATCTGGAACTCCACCGCATCGCCCTCGAATTCAACCGCCTCCATCACGGCCGGCTGCGTCAGCTCATTGACGCCCTGAACGCCCTCAGCCCACCGGGCGCGCCGACGCCGTCACGCAGCTAGCCGTCGGCCCTGCCGCCGGGCGGCCGGCGAGGCCTCGGTGTTTTCTCCAGCAGATTGCGGCGCCCGCTCTAGGCCCGGCCGAAGTCGTCTTCGAGGCGCACGACGTCGTCCTCGGCGAAGGACTCACCGTGCTGGACCTCGATGAAAACGAGGTCGGCACGGCCGGTGTTCTCAACGCGATGGGCCGCACCGATGGGAACGTCGAGCGCTGTGCCCGCGGCGACGGGGTGCTCGACCCCGTCGAGGGTGACCTTGCCTTCGCCCCGCACCACGAACCAGTGCTCGCTACGGTGTTCGTGGCGCTGGTAGCTGAGGCGCTTTCCCGGGTGGACGAGAATCGTCTTCACCTTGTGGTCCGGGGCGTCTTCTAGGACGGTGTAGTTGCCCCAGGGCCGTTCGTCGTGCTCGAGGTGTTCCATCACCCCATCATCGCCGCTGCCCCGCTTTTCGGCGAGGGTTGGCTCAGTCCGCCTCGAGGAGGTGCCGCGCCCGTTCAAGGGCGTTGCGGGCGCGCACGAGGCGCCGTTCGAGGGCGGGGCGGGTGGTCTCGCCCTCCTCGACCGCGGCGCGCAGAGCCTCGAGCGCGAGATCGTCGAGCCTCTCGGCGAGCAAGCCGAGCTCGCTGCAGATCGCCGTGATGCGTTCGTCTGGCACGGTCCTCTCCCCGGGGCCCCAACGGTAGCGGGCGCGAGCTCGACCGAGCGGCCTCGGCCGGCGGTCCAGCGTCGGCGCGACCCTAGGATGAGGCGATGGGAACAGGCGGCGGCGGGTCCGCCAAGGCCGCGGACCGACCGCCCCCGGTCGTCCTCACGATCGCCGGCACGGACTCGGGCGGTGGTGCGGGAATCGCCGCCGACCTCAAGACGTTCAGCGCCTTGGGCGTCTTCGGGACCCTCGTCGTGACGGCGGTCACGGCCCAGAACACCCAGGCAGTGACGGGTGTCGAGGTTATGACGCCGGCTTTCGTCGAGGCCCAGCTCGATGCCGTGTTCGCCGACTTCACCGTCGCGGCGGCCAAGACCGGCATGCTCGCCACGACCGGCAACATCGAGGTGGTCGCGGCCCGCGCCGCACGCGGCGAGATGGCATGGCTCGTCGTCGACCCGGTGATGGTCGCCTCCTCGGGCTCGCCTCTCGTCGCCGGGGACGCCTCCGCCGCCTACCGCCGGCTCCTCCCCTACGCGAGCATCGTGACCCCGAACCTCGCCGAGGCCGAGGTCCTCCTCGGCCGCCGCGTTCGCGACGAGGAGGAAATGGCCGAGGCCGCCCGGCGGCTCTGTCGCCTCGGGGCCAGGGCCGCGCTCGTAAAGGGCGGGCACCGCCGGGGGAAGGACGCCGCCGACGTCTTGTGCTGCGAGGGCGAGCTCACCTGGTTGCGGGCTCCGTGGGTCACGACCCGCAACGTCCACGGCACCGGCTGCACGCTCTCGGCGGCGCTCGCCGCCTACCTTGGAAAGCGCCTCGGCGTCGTCGAGGCGGCGAGCGCCGCCAAGGACTTCGTCACCGTGTCGCTCCAGCGTTCCGCCTCAGGCGGCCTCGGGCACGGCGCCGGGCCGCTCGTACTCCTCGGCCCGGGCTAGCCCATTAGGTGGAGGAGGTCCGGGGGGCGATCCGGCTCGGGGCGCCGAAGGGGACGAGGACCTCCGGGATGTCGACGGAGCCGTCGGCGTGCTGGAAGGTCTCGAGGAGCGCGATCAGCGTCCGCGCCGTGATCGCCGTTCCGTTGAGGGTGTGAAGCGCCCGGGGCGTTCCTTGGGCGCGCACCCGGATGTTCAGCCGTCGGGCCTGGTAGTCGGTCGTGTTCGAGCACGACGTGAGCTCGCGGTAGCGGGCCTGGCTCGGGATCCACCCCTCGATGTCGTATTTCTTCGCCGCCGAGGGGCCGAGGTCGCCGGCGGCGATCGCCACGACCCGGTAGGCGATCCCCAGGCCGCCGATGATCTCCTCTTCGATGGCGAGGATCGCCTCGTGCTCGCCGTCCGAGGTCTCCGGCGTGGCGAAGACGAACATCTCCACCTTGTCGAACTGGTGGACGCGGAAGATCCCCCGCGTGTCTTTCCCGGCGGCCCCGGACTCGCGGCGGAAACACGTCGAGTAGCCGGTGTAGCGCCGCGGCAGGGACCCGGCTTCGAGGATCTCGCCGGCGTGGAGGCCCGCCAGCGCCACTTCCGAGGTCCCCGTGAGGTAGAGGTCGTCGGGCGCGACCCGGTAGAGGTTGGCGGCGTCGGTCGGCAGGAATCCCGTGCCGAACATCGCCGCCTCGCGCACGAGCACGGGCGGCAGGACCGGCGTGAAGCCGTGCGCCATGACCCGGTCGAGGGCGTAGCGGTACAGGGCCAGCTCGACGACGGCGACATCGCCGATGCGGTAGGCGAAGCGCGCCCCGGAGAGCTGCGCCGCCTTGTCGATCGCGAACTCCCCGAGGGCGAGGTGGTCGAGCGGCGTGAACTCGAAGCTCGGCGGGGTGCCGACACGCCGCAGCTCGACGGCGTCCTCGTCGGTCGTGCCGTCGGGGGCCGCGGCGTCGGGCGGGTTCGGGATCCGGGCCAGGAGGTCGTCGCGACGCGCCGTCGTGGCGGCGAAAGCCTCCTCGGCGCAGCGCAGTTCGGCCTTGGCGGCGACGAGCGCCCGGCGGGCCTCGTCGTCGGGTCGTCCCTTCGGCCTGGTCGCGGCCCTGAGCTGCTCGACTCTGGCGGCCTCGAGCCGCCAGGTCCGGTCGAGCGCAAGGAACTCGTCGAATAGCGCCGCGGCTCCCTTGCGGGCGAGGGCGGCCCGCATCTCCTCGGGGTGCTCGCGGGCGCGATGGACGTCGATCAGCGCCGGCCCCCCTTGCGACGGCGGCGCGCCGCCGGTCGGGCTCGGCGCGGGCGCGCCGGCCCTGGCGTCCCGGCAGGACGCGGCGTCGCCGGCGGCGCGGCGGGTTCGGCTGCCACGGCTGCGGCGGGTTCGGCGCTGCGGGGCCGAAGGACGGCGCGCCGCATGGCGGGGCTCGCCGGGCCGCGCCGGGTCGTGACCGGAAGCTCGAGCCCGAGGGCGCCGGCTGCGACGGCGGCCGGGCTGAGAAGCACCCGGTCGATCCCCCGGTTGTGGAGGCGCTCGGTCAGCTGCCGGTAGTGGGGCTCGCGCTCTTTCATCACCGCGACGAGCGGCGAGGCGATGAAGATCGACGAGTAAGCCCCGGTCGTGAGGCCGATCAGGAGGGCGAGGCCGAAGTACTCGAGCGTCGTCGCGCCGAGGATGTAGGCGCCGAGGACGAGCACCGACAGAATCGGCATGATGGCGACGAGCGAGGTGTTCAACGAGCGCGCCAGGGTCTGGTTCATCGAGAGGTTGACGAGGTCAGAAAAGACCATCCGGTCGCGCTGGGCGAGGTTCTTCGCGTTGTCGCGGACGCGGTCGAACACGACGATCGTGTCGTAGAGCGAGTAGCCGAGGATCGTCAGAAAGGCGACGACGGTGTCCGGCGTGACGTCGAAGCCGACGAGTGAGTACACGCCGACGGTGACGAGGATGTCGTGGAACATCGCGACGATCGCCGCGAACGCCATCCGCCACTCGAAGAAGATCGAGATGTACACGCTGACGAGCAGAATGAAGACGATCAGCGCCTCGAGGGCCTTGTCCGTGATCTGCTTGCCCCACTGGGGTCCGACGTGCTCCACGCTCACCGAGGCCGGGTTGACTTTGGCGAGCTTGGCGAGGGCGTCGCTCACCGCTGCCTGCAGCGCTTTCGACTGCGCCTGCGTCTGGGCCTTCGGCAGCTTCGCTTCGACCTCGAGGGTCTTCGCCGGCGTGCCGAGCTGGGTGATCGTCGCCCCGGCGAGGCCAAGCGGCGCCAGGGCGTTGCGCGCCTGGGTGACCGAGACGGTCGAGGTCTGGACGATCCAGGCGTTGCCGCCGACGAATTCGATGTCGAGATTCAACCCGCGGGTCGCGAGCGAGATCACCCCGGAGAGGATGATGACGCTCGAGAGCGTGAACCACCACCACCGCCGGCGGACGAAGTCGGTGTGCGTCTCACCGAAGTACAGGCGCCGCAGCGCGCCATGGCGCTTGGCGGGCCGGACGGGCGTGCCGTCTGCGCCGGGCCCGGGGGTGATTTCCGGAGCGGGCGCCGGGCGCGGCCCCGCCGGCGTGGCGGATTCCTCGGCTACCTGGGCGGTGGGCGCGAGCTTCTCAGGCGCGGGGGCGGAGGGTGGCGAGGGCGCGGCGTCGTGACCCGGTTCGGGCTGCGGCCCGGCCGAACCCGGGAGGATCCGCCCGGGGCTCACGCGGCCTCCTCCACGCTGGCGAGGCCGCGGGCGATGCCGAGGTGGCGGGCGCTGGCGATGATCGGGTTCTGGCCGAGCAGGATGACGAGCGGGCGTGTGAACAGATACGCCGTCGCCACGTCGACGAGCGTCGAGAGGCCGAGCATGAAAGCGAAGCCGCGCACCGCCCCGACGGAGAGCCACCACAGAACGATGGCGCCGAGGAACGAGACGGCGTCGGCGGACAGGATCGTGCGGTAGGCGCTGCGGAAGCCCTTGGCCACCGACGCCCGGACCGACCGCCCGGCCCGCACCTCGTCTTTCAGCCGCTCGAAGTACACGACGTAGGAGTCGACGGTGATGCCGACCGAGACGATGAGGCCGGTGACGCCCGACAGGTCGAGGGTGAGCCCGAACGACGAGGCGCTGAGCATCGAGATGAACCCGTAGAGGAAGGCCGCCGTCGTCACGAGGCCGGTGACGACGACGATGCCGAGCGCCCGGTAGTAAAAGATCGTGTACATCATCACGAGCAGCAATCCGAGCAGACCGGCGAGAAGACCGGCGTGGAGCGAGGACTTGCCGAGGAACGGGGACACGGCTTGTGAGGTCTGGGCGGTGAGCTGCACGGGCAGCGAGCCGTAGTTGAGGTCGAGGGCGAGGGCGTTGGCCTGCGATTGGGTGAAGCTCCCGGTGATCTGCCCGGAGCCGGGGAAGGTCTGCGCCAGAATGAGCGGTGCCGAGACGATGTCGCCGTCGAGGTCATTGGCGACGAGGGCGTGGTAGTAGGCCGTGGCGATCTTGTTGAAAGCCGTGGTGCCCGGCCCGGTGAGGTTGAAGTTGACCTGCCAGGACCCTTCCTGGCTGAGCGCGGCGTAGGCGCCCTTGATGATCGTCCCGTCGGCGAGCGTCGGCCCGAGGACGTAGCGGGGGGCGTCGGCTTGGCGGCCGGCCGGGAAGATGACGTTCTCGTGCTTGTAGTGGTTGTCGAGCGTGATCGGCGTGTTCTTGTAGCTCGCGTAGGCCGGGTCGACCGCGTACGGGCCCGGGTCATAGGAGCCGCCTCCGGTTGAGACGTAGTAGCTCGAGCTGTACAGGTAGGGCGAGGCGCAGCTTGGCGGCGTCCGGTAGGGGACCTTCTTCTGCTTACCCGAGGCCTTTGTCGGTCCGGTGTATTTCGGCGCGCCGCACAGGACCGGGCGGAAGTACAGCTGCGCCGTCGTGCCGATCACGTCGAGGATCCGTTTCGGGTTCTTCACGCCCGGCATCTGCACGATGATCTCGTTGCCCTGGGTCGTGATGTTCGGCTGGGTGACGCCGAGGGCGTCGGCCCGTTCGGTCATGATGTTCGCCGCGTTCTGCAGCGTCGTCGTCGAGACTTTCTGGTTCGGCGTGTAGACGACCGAGAGCCCGCCCTCGAGGTCCAATCCGAGGTGCGGGGACCAGCGGAGCCCGACCGCGAGCCCGAGCATCCCGAAGCACAGGAGACTCGTCAGCCCGACGCTCGCGAGCAGGCGACGACGACCCACCTACGCGGATCCTCCCTGGTTCCCCGTCGGCGGTTCGCCGGGGTGTTCGGGGCCGCCCGGCGACGAGGGGATGTCCCACTGGCCGCCGCTCGGGCCTCCCCAGGCGGACGGCGGGGGGGTGATGCGCTGGCCGATCGCCCGCCGGACGATCTCGATCGTCGTTCCCGGCGCGACCTCGATCCGCACGCGGTCGTCGCTCATCGATTGCACGCGGCCGACGATGCCGGCGGCGGTGATGACCTCGTCGCCGACCGAGATCGCCCGCTGCTGGGCGAGGAGATCACGTTGTCGCCGGCGCTGCGGGCGGATGAATAAGAAGGCCCCGACGGCGAGGACGAGGAGGAGGAAGACGAAGACCGAGGAGCCGTTCGTATTCTTCGCCGTCGCGGCGAACAAGAGGGCATGGAGTACGGGAAGGGCACTGGCGATCTGCATCGGCATCGGACACCCGTTGTCTAGGAAGAAGGGCGCTTCGCACTGTAGTCGCAGACCCGGGGCCGGAAACTGCGCCGCCCCGGCGGGCGGTCAGGCGTCGAACAACGTCGAGGCCTCCTCGGCGCATTCGGGCTGTGCCGGTTCGGTTTCCGGTGCGGGGAGCCCGAGGTGTGCCCAGGCGGCGGGGGCCGCGACCCGTCCGCGTGGCGTGCGGACGACGAAGCCCGCTTGCAGCAGGTAGGGCTCGTAGACGTCCTCGATCGTCTCGGGTTCCTCGCCGACGGTGACGGCGAGCGTCGCCAACCCGACCGGACGTCCGGCGAACCGCACGCAGAGCACCTCGAGGATCTGGCGGTCGAGGCGGTCGAGGCCCTCTTCGTCGACGCCGAAGACGTCGCAGCCGGCGCGGGCGGCCTCGAGGGTGATGACCCCCTCGCCGCGCACCTCGACGAAGTCGCGGACGCGCCGGAGGAGTCGGATCGCCAATCTCGGTGTGCCGCGGGCGCGGCGGGCGATCTCGGCGGCTCCCTCGGGGGCGCATTCGACGGCGAGAAGCTTGCCGGTGCGGCGCACGATCTCCTCGAGCTCGTCTGGCGCGTAGTGCTCGAGACGGGTGACGAACCCGAAGCGGTCGCGCAGCGGCCCGGTGACGAGACCGGTGCGCGTCGTCGCCCCGACGAGCGTGAAGCGCGGTACGTCGAGGCGGACCGAGCGCGCCGTCGGTCCCTTGCCGATGACGATATCGATCTGGAAGTCCTCCATCGCCGGGTAGAGGATCTCCTCGACCGGCGGGGCGAGGCGATGGATCTCGTCGATGAACAGCACGTCGCCCGGCTGCAGTCCGGTGAGGATCGCCGCAAGATCGCCACCGCGCTGCAGCGCCGCCCCGGAGGTGACCCGCAGACCCGCGCTCATCTCGGCGGCGACGATGCCGGCGAGCGTCGTCTTGCCGAGCCCGGGCGGCCCGGCGAAGAGCAGATGGTCGACCGGCTGGTTCCGGCGCCGCGCCGCCTCGAGAACGATCTCGAGGTGCTCTTTCACGCGCGCCTGGCCGACGAAGGCGGCGAGTCGGCGCGGCCTCAGACCGGCCTCGAGCGCCTCCTCGGGCTCGTCGGCGAAGCGGGCCACGGGTCGCAGCGACTCGTCGCGGTCGACGGCGATGTCACGACGCGGGCTCATCGCTGCGGCGCGAGTTCGTGGAGGGCCTGGCGCAAGAGCTCCTCGACGCTGCCTGCGCGGGGCAGGTGCTCGAGGGCGCGGCGCACCTCGTCCGGGGCGTAGCCGAGGGCGACGAGGGCTTCGCGCACCTCCGAGAGGATGAGGCGGGCGCCGTCCGGCGTCGCCGAGCCGACCGGGACGCTCTCGATGCCGCCGAGGCGCCCGGCGAGCTCGACGATGAGACGTTGTGCTGTCTTACGGCCGACCCCGGGCACGATGACGAGGGCGTCGACGTCACCGCCGACAACGGCTTGGGCGAGCGACTCGGGCGAATGGACGCCGAGGATGGCGAGGGCGAGCGCGGGACCGATGCCGTGGGCGCCGATCAGGAGTTCGAACATCCGCCGCTCGCTCCGGTCGGCGAGCCCGAAGAGCGTGATCGCCCCCTCGCGCACGTGGGTGTAGATCGCCAGGGTGACCGGCGAGCCGACCGGCCCGAGCCGCGCCGCGGTGCGCGCCGAGACGACGACCTCGTAGCCGACGCCAGAAACGTCGACGACGATCGCGGCGAGGGAATCCGAGCTGAACTCGATCTCGCTCGTGACGCCGGAGAGTGAGCCGATCATGGCCTTTCCCCCGGTGGCGCGGCGGTGCGCGCTGTCGCCGCGACAGAGAGCAGATCGTCGTAACGGCGCGCCGCGAGATGGCACAGGGCGAGGGCGAGGGCGTCGGCGACGTCGGGCGGCTCCGGCGGCGTCGGGAGGTGCAGCAATCGGGCCACCATGCTTTGGACCTGGGCCTTGTCGGCCGAGCCGTAGCCGGCGACGGCGAGCTTGACCTCGTTCGCGGTGTACTCGACGACGCGGCAGCCGTGCTCGGCGGCGACGAGGAGGGCGACGCCGCTCGCCTGACCGACGGCCATCGCCGTGCGGGCGTTCGTCTGGAAAAAAACCCGTTCGACGGCGACCACGTCCGGGTCGACTTCGGCGAGGAGCGTCTCGAGCTCGCGGTGCAGGGCGGCGAGCCTTGCGGGGACCGGCAGGGCCGGGTCACTCGTGATCACGCCGGCGGCGACGGCGCGCTGTTCGCCGCGTTCCTCGGCGACCCCGCCGAAGCCGCAGCGCGACAGGCCGGGATCGACGCCGAGGACAAACATGCGTTCGATTCTATCGAGCGGTCCCACCCGGACGGGGGATGCGTGGCCGGTTAGGTCTCGCTGACGGCGTCGAAGATCTCGTCGGGGATGTCGAAGTTCGCGGCGACGAGTTGGACGTCGTCGTGGTCCTCGAGCAGGTCGAGCAGGTGGAGCACCTTGTGTGCGCCCGTCGCGTCGGCCACCTCGACCGTCGTCGTCGGCAGCCACTGCGACTCAGCCGAGTCGATCGGGATGGCAGCGGCGGCGAGCGCGGCCTGCAAGACGTGGAGGTCGCCCGGCTCGCAGACGAGCGTCCACTCGTTCCCCTCGTCGCGCAGGTCCTGTGCCCCGGCGTCGAGGGCGGCGGCCATGATCGCCTCCTCGTCGGTCGAGCGCGGGACGGCGACGACGCCCTTGCGCTCGAACTGCCAGGCGACCGCGCCCGGCTCTGCCATCGAACCCCCGTTGCGGGAGAACACGGAGCGGATCTCGGCCCCGGTCCGGTTGCGGTTGTCCGTCAGGCACTCGACGATCACCGCTACGCCGCAGGGCGCGTAGCCCTCGTAGGAGACCGCCTCGTAGCGGACGCCCTCGAGCTCACCGGTCCCCCGTTTGATGGCGCGGTCGATCGTGTCCACCGGCACCGAAGCGTCGCGGGCCTTTTGGTACATCGTCCGCAGGTTGGCGTTGGCCGTGAGGTCGCCGCCGCCCTCGCGGGCCGCGACCTCGAGCTGGCGGATGAGCTTGGCGAAGAGCTTGCCGCGCGCCTTGTCCTTGGCGCCCTTCTGGTGTTTCGTCGTCGCCCATTTCGAATGCCCCGACACCGATCACTCCCCTTTCGGGACGAAGACCGCGCCGGTGGGCCCGGGCGCGCCCGTCGTCCTCACAGTTCGCGCAGCGCGGCGATCCGCAGCAGCAAGTCGAGCTCGCCGGGGCGGCAATGCCCCGGGGAGCGCGCGAAGGGCGCGCACCACTGCCAGGCCGTGAGCCGGACGGCGCTGGGCCCGAGCGAGGTTGGCCGCGTCTCGGCGCCGGCCAAGGTTTCGAGCGCGTCGGCGAGCGCCGGCGGGAAGCGGGTGACGCCGATCGCGGCGCGGTCGGCGAGCGCCTCGCGGTCCGCCGCCAGGGCGCCCTCGGCGAGGCGCGCCCCCGCTGGCGAGAGCGCCGAGAGCAAGCCGAAGGCGCGCATCACGCTGGCGGCGGCAGCGGTGTCGCCCCTTTTGATGTGGGCGAGCTCGTGGGCGAGAACCGCCTCGAGCCGCATCCGGTCGAAGGCGTTCAGCGCCCCGGTCGTGACGACGAGCGTGGCCGAACGCGGGGCGCGGCCGAGCGCCAGGGTGTTCGGCACCGGGTCGTCGACTATGGCGAGATCCGGTACCGGGAGACCGAAGCCGAAACACAGCCCCTCGGTGAGGTTGACGAGCCGGGCTGCGCCCGCGGGATCGGCGGGGTGGGCGTGGAGGGCCCGGAGCGCTCGCCTCGGCGAGCCGAAGGAGAGGTTGCCGAGGCCGACCACGGCGCCGGCGACGGCGAGCACCGCGCCCGCGAAGGTCACCGCGATCCCGCCGAGGCCAGAAGCGGCGAGCGCCCCCCCGGCAACGAGGGCGACAACCGGCGCGGCGTCAGCGAGGCGCGCCCCGGTGCTCAGCTCGGCGCGGCCGAACGCTGGCGCCTGCGGCGGCACGCGGGCGCCACGGGCCGGGGCGCGGGACCCGGTCCGGCGAGCGAGAGGCGCTTGGCGTCGTGGTTCGGCGCGGGCAGGAGCCATCGCGCCCGAGTGTACGGGCTTCGCCGCGCTCCGATCAGCCGCTCGCCGAACCGCGCGGCGCCTTGTCGGCCTGCGCCACGGCGCGCGCGTAGCGCTGGCGGTAGGCGGCGGCGAGATCGGCGAAGGAGTGGCGGCGGGCGACGAGCCGGCCGGCGGCGACGAGCCGGGCACGTGCCGCGGGGTCGCCGAGGAGCTCGGAGAGCTCACGGCGCAGCGCCACGGCGTCGCCGGGAGGGAACCAGGCGGCGGCGGCTTCACCGGCGAGCCGGTAGCCGGGGATGTCCGAGGCGAGGACCGCCGTCCCGGCCGCCATCGCCTCGAGGAGGACGACCCCGAACGATTCGCCGCCGAGCGCCGGTGCGACGAGGACCTCGGCCGCGGCGAGGCGCCGGGCGAGCTCGTCCCCGCTGACCTGGCCAAGCCATTCGAGACGAGGCTCGTCGGCGAAACGGTGCCGCAGCGATCTTGCCTCGGGGCCGTCGCCGACGATCTGCAGCCGGATGCCGCCGCTGAGGCCACGAAACGCCTCGAGCAGGACCGCGAGCCCTTTGCGCTTCTCGATTCGCCCGACGAAGAGCACGGTCGGCGCCTCGGTCGGCGCCGGCGTGACCTCGGCGAAGCGGGTGAGGTCGACGGCGTTGGCGAGGATCCCGACGGCGCACGGTCCAACGGCGCGCCACAGCGTCGAACGGGCGACCTCGGAAACGGCGACCCGGTCGGCGAGGTGACCCACGACGCGGCGCAGGGCGTGCCCGTAGAGGATGTAGGTGCGGCTCGCCCGGGCGCGGTGGAAGGTGGCGACGGTCGGGGTCTTCGCCCAGGTCGCCGCGGCGAGGGCCGGTCCCGGGACGAGCGGCTCGTGGACGTGGACGATCTCGACCGCCGCGGCGCGAATTGCCCGCCGTGTGCGGCGCACTGCCGCCGGCGTCGGTGCGACCGGGGCAAACGATCCATTGGCGCGCACCGCGTAGGTCCGTCCGACCGTCACGACGGCAAGATCGTCGATGTCTGGCGGGGGCGCGGTCCCGGGGGCGACGACGACGACCTCGTCGCCGGCGGCAGCAAGGGCGCGAGCGAGCCCGACGACCTGGGCCTGGACCCCGCCGGGGACGGCGAGGTCGTAGGCAGAGACGAGGGCGATCCTCATCGCGGACTGCCACTTTCTTCTTCTGGCCAGTTCGCCTGGAAAAGGTGCCACTGCTCCGGACGTCGGGCGATCAGCGTCTCGAAGGCCCGGACCATGTCCTTCGTCAGGCGGGTGATGTCGGCGTGGAAGTCGCCCGAGCGCGTCGTGTCGAGCTCGGGGAGGAACTCGACCGCGAAACGACCGCGCCCTTCGAGGTAGATCGCGACCGGCAGCACCGCCGCGCCGCTGCGCAGGGCGAGCACCGCGGGGCCAACTGGGATGGGGGTGGCGGCGCCGAAGAACTCTGTCGGCAGCCCGCCGCCGATGACGTCACGGTCGGCGAGGAGGGCGATCGCCTGGCCGGCCCGGAGGTGGCTGAGCAACCGGGCCGTCGTCGCCGCCCCGGGCGCCAAGACGGTGAGCGCGGCCCGTCGTCGGCTGTTGACGAACCAGGCGAACAGTTCCGGTGGCTCGAGCATCTCGCCGACGGTGAGGAGTGGATAGCCGAGCGAGGCGGTCCAGATCGCTCCGGCCTCCCAGCAGCCGACGTGGGGAAGGACGACGACGAGCCCCCGGCCCCGCGCCACGGCGGCCAAGAACCGCTCCGGGTGGCGCACGACGAGGCGCCGACTGAGGACGGTCGGGTCCGAGGCGTCGAGGCGCGCTGCCTCCAGCCAGTACGTCGCGTAGCTCACGTAGGCCCGCCGTACCGTTGAACGCAGTACCGCCGGTGTCGCCTCGGCGCCGAGGACCCGGCGGAAGTTCGCCGCGACGACGCCGCGACGACGCCGGCCGATCCCCCAGGCGACGAGCGCGGCCCCGCCGGCGGCGGCGCGCCCAACCGGGCCCGGCGCGCCGCGCAGAAAAGCCGCGCCTCCCCGGTAGCCGAGGTAGATGGTCCGAGCCCGGGCGCGGCTCAGCGGCCGAGGCGCCGCCCGACCCGGGGAGGTGTTAGCGCTCGCGGTCGAACCGGCGGCCGAAGGCGCGCGCGCTGCGGTGCGGGCCGGTGCGCTCTCGCCGGTTGGTCGCGCGTTCGCCGCTCGCGCCGAACACGACGCGCAGGCGCGTCGACAACGGGACGAGGTCGCGCCGTCCCCTTCGGGGCTGCGCGGCGCGCCGCTCGCCCCGCCAGGCGCGCCCCCCGGCGCGGGCGAGGGTTGCGGGCCGCAGGGCGCGGGTGCCGTCGTCCGGCGTCGCCTGGGCCCAGACGCGGGCGAAACGGCCGATGCCGGTCGCCGCGGTCAGGGCGAGGAGGGCGACGAGCAGCGGGACGAAGGCGACCGGGGCGAGAACGGCGATCAGGAGCGTGACGCCCAAGAAGATGAGCCGTTCGGCGCGCTCCATGACCCCGCCCTGGGCCGAGAACCCCAGGGACTCGGCTTTGGCGCGTTCGTAGGAGACGAGGTTGCTCACCGCGATGATCCCGAGCGGTATGAGGGCGGCGTTGGCGTCGTGGGCCCGGATGAAGTACCAGGCCAGGCCTCCGAAGATGAGCGAATCGGCGACCCGGTCGGCGACCGAGTCGAAGAAGGCACCACGTCGCGAAGCGGTCCCGGCCGCCTTGGCGACATGGCCGTCGAGGGTGTCCATCAGCCCGCCGACGATGATCAGGGCGATGGCGACGAGGAACCAGTGGTAGGCGATGAGCACCGCGGTCGCCGCGGCGGCCAGCACGCCGAGCGTCGTGATGGCGTCAGCGCCAACACCCACCGCGACGAGGCGCTGACCAAGCGAGCGGTGGCCCGGCTGGGCGGGCGCGGGCGCAGTGGCGCCGTCGTCCTCGCGCTTTGCCCGCCGGCCGTCGATCATCGTCCCTCCTGCCCCGGCGCCACCAACGCTACCAGCAAGATCCGGATACCCCGCGAGGACGCAATCGACGCGGCCGGCAGATTGTCAGTGCGGCCAGGCGGCGACGATGCGACGCCAGCTCTCTTGCAGCGCCTCGGGCAGGACGCGCACCGAGGCGACGGTCGTCATGAAGTTCGTGTCGCCAACCCAGCGCGGGACGACGTGGAAATGGAGGTGGTCGGGCAGCCCCGCGCCGGCGGCGCGTCCGAGATTGGCGCCGAGGTTGAGCCCGTCGGGGCTGTAGGCGTGTTCGAGGGCGATCGTCGCGTCGCGCGTCATTTCCCACAGCTCGGCGCTCTCCTCGCCGTCGAGATCGCCGAGCGTCCGCAGGTGCCGGGTTGGCAGGACGAGGAGATGCCCGCTCGCGTAGGGGTAGGCGTTGAGCAGTGCCGCGGCGCGCCTGCCCCGGAAGACGACGTAGTGCTCGTCTTCGGTCCCCGTGGCGAGCAACCGGCAGAAGAGGCAGTTCTCAGGGGTGTCGGCTCCCGCCGGCGTGCCGGGCGCCTCCCCCGGTGTGGCGAAGGCGTCGGACACCGAGGTCACGTACGCCGAGCGCCAGCCTGCCCAGAGGTGGTCGAAGGTCATGCCGCGCCGTCTTCGGGTCGGCGGTGGCTGGCGATCTCGCTGCCGAGGCGCGACAGCAGCGCCGCCAAGGGCACGCCGCGCTCGACGGCGTCGGCGCCGCGGGCGTTGACGCCGACCGAGCCTTCCCGCTCGTCGTCGTCGCCGACGACGAGGATGTACGGCAGCTTCTCGAGCTTGGCGCGGCGCACCCGCGCTCCGAGCGGCTCGGCGGCGTCGTCGGCGTCGACGCGGATTCCCGCGGTGCGCAGCTCCTCGGTCACGGCCGTGGCGTAGGCCGCGTTGGCGTCGCGCACGGGCAGCACCCGGGCCTGGACGGGCATGAGCCAGGTCGGGAGGGCCCCGGCGTAGTGCTCGATGAGGATGGCGAAGAACCGCTCGACGGCTCCAAAAAGCGCCCGGTGGATCATCTGCGGGCGGTGCCGGACGTTGTCGGCACCGACGAAGCCGAGATCGAAGCGGTTCGGGAGCTGGAAGTCGACCTGCAGGGTCGACAGTTGCCAGCGCCGGCCGATCGCGTCACGCAGGTGGATGTCGATCTTCGGCGCGTAGAAGGCGCCTTCGCCCTCGGCGACCGCATAGGGGATGCCCGCCGACTCGAGGGCGTCGCGCAACGCCTCGGTCGCCCGGTCCCACTCGGCGACATCGCCGACGAACTTCTCGGGTCGCGTCGAGAGCTCGGCTTCGAACTCAGTCAGCCCGAAGGCGTGGAGCACCTCGAGGACGAAGGCGAGCAGCGAGCGGAGCTCCGCGGCGAGCTGTTCCGGAGCGCAGAAGATGTGGGCGTCGTCCTGGGTGATGCAGCGCACCCGGGTGAGTCCGTGGAGGACGCCGGAACGCTCGAAGCGGTAGACGGTCCCGAACTCGAAGAACCGCAGCGGGAGATCGCGGTACGAGCGCGCCCGATCCTTGTAGATGAGGATGTGCATCGGGCAGTTCATCGGCTTGAGGTAGTACTTCGCGCCCTCCAGCTCCATCGGCGGGTACATGCTCGCGGCGTACCATCCGAGGTGCCCTGAGGTCTCGTAGAGCGTTGACTTGGTGATGTGCGGCGTCCAGACCTGCTCGTAGCCGTGCGCCCGGTGCATCCCCAAGGCGAAATCCTCCATCAGCTGGCGGACGAGGGCGCCTTTCGGGTGGAAAACGGGCAGGCCGCCGCCGAGTTCCGGTGGGAAGTGGAACAGGTCGAGCTCGAGCCCGAGCTTGCGGTGGTCGCGGCGTTCCGCCTCGGCGAGTCGCCGGAGGTACTCGGCGAGCGCAGCCTCGGACTCCCAGGCCGTACCGTAGATCCGCTGCAGCTGCGGGAGGCGCTCGTCGCCGTGCCAGTACGAGCCGGCGACGCGGGTGAGCTTGAAGTGGCCAAGCTGGCCGGTCCGGCGCACGTGCGGCCCCCGGCAGAGATCGACGAAGGTCGGGCTGTTCCGGTACGTCGTCACCTCCGCGGCGCCCACGGCCGCCTCGGTCGAGAATTCGGGGTCGATCCCACCGCGGGCCGCGGCGACGCCTTCGACGATCTCGCGCTTGAACGGCTGCGCGGAAAAGAGCTCGAGCGCCTCGTCAATCGTGCACACCTCGCGGACGAACGGCTGGTCGGCGGCGATGATCGCCCGCATCTCCTCTTCGATCGCCGGCAGGTCCTCGTCGGAGAAGCGCCCGTTGCCGGGCAGTTCGAAGTCGTAGTAGAAGCCGTCCTCGATCGCCGGTCCGATGGCGAAGTGCGCCCCGGGGTACAGGCCGAGCACCGCCTGGGCCATCACGTGCGCCGTGGAGTGGCGGATCACGGCGCGTCCCATCTCCTCCTCGCCGGTGACGATCCGCACGACGTCGCCGTCGGCGAGGACGGTACTGAGGTCGACGAGCGAGCCGTTCACCTCGGCGACTAAGGCGCCCCTGGCGAGACCGGGGCCGATTGCCTCGGCCAAGCCGGCGGCCGTCGAGCCGCCCGGAAGGGCGCGGTTCGAGTCGTCGGGCAAACCGACGGTGATCTCTTCAGACCCGCTGTCCACGCGCGCTCAGTTCCGCTCCCGGCCGCGGCTTGGCGCGGCAAGACGCTCGTTGTGGTTCGATTGTTCTCGACAGCCTAATGGCTCGCCGCGGGCGGCTTTGGAGCTTCAGAACGCCACGCCGAGGAGGGCGGCGGCCTCTGAGACGCCGGCCCCGGCGCGAGCCGCGGCGTCGATCGCCCGCAAAGCGCCGGGCGTGTCGAGGTCGTCGTCGAGACGGGCCCGGACCTCGTCGAGCGCGGCGGACCCCGCCCCGGCCCGCCGCCAGGCGGCGAGGCGCGCCGTCGCCTCGGCGAGCAGTGCCTCGTCCCAGTCGAGTCCGGCCCGGTAGTGGTGGCTGGAGAGGGCGATACGGACGACCGCCGGTTCGTGGTTCTCGAGCAGGTCGCCGACGAAGACGAGGTTCCCCAAGGATTTCGCCATTTTCTCGCCCCCGAGACGGACCATGCCGACGTGCATCCAGTGGCGCACGAGGGTTTCCCCCGTCGCCGCCTCGGACTGGGCGGCGACGCACTCGTGGTGCGGGAAGATGAGGTCGGTGCCGCCGCCGTGGAGGTCGATCGTCGGCCCGAATTCGCGCCGAGCGAGCGCCGAGCACTCGATGTGCCAACCGGGGCGTCCCGGTCCCCAGGGCGATTCCCAAGAGGGCTCGTCGGGCAACGACGGCTGCCACAGGACGAAGTCGAGGGGGTCTTTCTTGTGGGGATCGTCGACGTTGCCGCCGCGCTCGGCGGCGATCTCCAGCATCGCGGCACGATCGAGCCGGCTGAGGCGGCCGAAGCGCGGGAACGTCGCGATCTCGAAGTAGACGCCGTTCCCGGCCTGGTAGGCGTGGCCGGATCGGAGCAGCATCCCGATCAAATCGAGGATCTCCGGGATCGCCGAGGTCACGCGGGGCTCGGAGTAGCTCGGCAGCAGGCCGAGCGCCCCCATCTGCTCGTCGAAGCGGGACATTTCCGCGTCGGCGAGGTCGAGGAAGTGCACGCCGAGGGCGCGGGCCTTGGCCAGGATGTCGTCGTCGACGTCGGTGACGTTGCGCACGCAGCGCGTCTCATGACCGAGATCGCGCAGCCGCCGCTGCAAGATGTCGTAGATGAGGTACGTCGTGGCATGCCCGAGGTGCGCCGAGTCGTACGGCGTGATCCCACAGGTGTACATCGTGACGACCTGGCCCGGCTCGAACGGCACGACCGCGCGTCGGGCCGTCTCGTAAAGCCGCATCGTCACCGCCGGGTTTCCTCGCTTCGCCTCGGCACCCCGGCGAGCTGCAGCGTCGCGTGTGCCCGGTAGCGGACGTTCAAGTTGACGAGCACGGCGGTTAAGGACTCCACGGCGCCGGCCGCGGCGAGCGAACCAGCGCGCAGGCCGCGCAGCCCGGGGATCGATTCGACCAGGCGGACGGTCGCCTCGCCGGCTCGGTCGTCGTCGGCGCAGACGAGCACGTCGGCTTGCAGCGGCTGGTCGAGCTCGGCGAGCCGTCCCGCCGGGAGGTGCTGGAAGGCGGCGGTCACTCGGCAGCCGGGCACGGCGGCCTGGATGGTCGCGGCGATCGAGCCACGCGGAGCGACGAGGGCCTGGAATTCGTCACCGACGCGGATGATGGCGTTCGCCATCGACACGACGACGCGACCCTCGAGCACCGGCGCGAGCTGGATCGCGGTCGCGACGGCCGCGTCCCACACGGTCGCCAGCACGACGATGTCCGCCGCCGCCGCCACCTCGTTTGCCGCGCCGGTGATGGCGAGGTCGCGGGCCGGCCAGCGGGCGGCGACGTCTTGTGCGGCGGCAGTCGCTCGCGCCGGCTCCCGCGAGCCGAGAACGACCGTCGCGCCCGCAGCTGCGAGGCGCGCCCCGAGGGCGCGCCCAGCGGGACCCGTTCCGCCAATGATGCCGACGTCCACGCCCCTACCCTGCCACATCGCCCCCGGGCAACGCCGCTGGCGACGGCATGGCGTGGTGCCCGACGAAGGCAGCGAAGCGCGGCATGCTCCGGGCGAGGACGGCGACGCCGACGAGGCAGACGGCACCCCCGGCGATCACCGAGTTCACCACGCCGATCGCCGACGCGACCGCGCCGGACTCGAGGTCTCCGAGGCGCGGGCCGCCGGTGACGACCGCGGTCTGTACCGCCTGCAGGCGCCCGCGCAGCGCCTCGGGGGCCTCGAGCTGGAGGATCGTCGAGCGGAAGATCGCCGAGACGACGTCGGCCGCGCCGGCGACGGCGAGCAGCACGAGGGCGAGGGCGAGGGGCGTCGCGAAGCCGAAGGCGGTGATGGCGCAGCCCCAGGTCGTCACGGCGAGGAGGACGGCGAGCCCCTGGCGCCGGATCGTCGTCACCCAGCCCGTGAAGGAGGCAGCGAGGAGGGCCCCCGCCCCGGGGGCGGCGAAGAGCAGCCCGACGGTTTCGGCGCCGCCGTGGAAGCGCAGGACGGCGAGCGCCGGGAACAGGGCCCGGGGCATCCCGAACACCATCGCGTTCAAGTCGACGAGGTACACCGCCTGGAGCACCTGGTGGCGTGCCAGGTACCGCAGGCCCGCGACGAAGTCAGCGGCCGTGAGCGACCGGCGCGGGGCGTGCGCCGGCGGGAAGGAGATCCGCAGGATGCTGACAAGCGAGACCGCGGAGGTCGCGAGGACGACCCAGTAGGCCGAAGCGAGGCCCAACCGGCCGATCAGCACACCGGCGAGTGCCGGGCCGACAACGACGTTCAGGCTGAACATCAGTTGCCAGAGCGCCATCGCCTGGGTGAGGGAGCTCCGTTCGACGAGGTCGGCGACGAGGGCGGCACGCGTCGGGCTGTCCAGGCCCGAGATCCCCGCCGCGGCGGCGCTGCAGACGAAGACGGCCGCCAACGCCGGTTTCGCCGAGCTGGCGTTCAGCGCGAGGCCGAGGCTCGTCGTCCCGAAGAGAACCTGCGTCACGACGAGCAGCCGCCGACGGTCGAAGGTGTCGGCGATCGCGCCACCCCCGAAGGAGCCGAGGAGCAGCGGAGCGAGCTGGGCGAGGCTGACGAGCCCGACTTCCAGGGTGGAGTGCGTCATCAGGTAGACCTGGAATGGGACGGCGACGAGGGCGACGTCGCTGCCCAAGGTGCTGATGAGATAGCCCGACCACAGCCGCCGGTACCGCGGGTTCGTCCTCAGCGGGCCGGTGTCGATGATGAACCGCCGGCGCACGAGCGCAGGCTAGCGACGGCTAGGTCGCGGCCATCTCCCGGAGGACCGCGAGGGCGCGATCGGCATGCGCCGCCATGCGCGTCTCGCTTCTGGTCATCGCGGCGACCCGGCCGTCGGTGCCGATCACGAACGTCCAGCGTCTCGTGGGGAGAACCCTCAGGCGTCGGCGGACGCCATAGTGGCTGGCGACTTCGCCATCGGCGTCGGAAAGCAGGGGGAAGTCGAAGCCGTGGCGCTCGGAGAAGCGGCGTTGGGCCGCCGGGTCGTCGCGGCTGATCCCGAGGCGGGTCGCTCCGAGCGCGGAGAACTCGGCACCGAGGTCGCGGAAGTGGCAGCTCTCGGCGGTGCAGCCCGGGCTCATCGCCGCGGGGTAGAAAAAGAGCACGACCGGGCCCCGGACGAGGAACTCGCCGAGGGTGCGGGTGACCCCCTGCTCGTCGGGCAAGCTGAACGGGAAGGCGGGGTCGCCAGGACGCACGTCCCGAGGCTAGCGAGACCCGGTCGGCCGTCGGCCTCGCCGAGCCTCGACCCTCCGCCTACGATGCGGTCACCCCGCCAACCCGTGACTAGGAGGTGCGGTCCTTGAGCAACCTGTCGCCCGGCCAGATCCGCAACGTCGTCCTCATCGGACACGGTGGCAGCGGCAAGACGACGCTTGCCGAGTCCCTTTTGCACCTAACGGGCGTGATCGTGCGCAAGGGCCGTGTTGAGGACGGGACGACCGTCTCGGATTTCGAACCCGAGGAGGTCAAGCGGCACATCTCGGTCTCGATGGCGATCGCTCCCCTCACCTGGTCGGACCACAAGGTCAACGTGATCGACACGCCGGGTTTCGCCGATTTCATCGGCGAGGTCGAGCTTGCCCTCGACGTCGCCGATCTCGCGGTTCTGGTCGTGAGTGCCGTGGAAGGTGTCGAGGTGCAGAGCGAGGCGGTGTGGCGCCTTGCCGCCGAGCGCGGCGTTCCCCGGATCGTCTTCGTCAACAAGCTCGACCGGGAACGCGCCGAGTTCGCCCGGACGCTCGACGATCTCCGCCGAACCTTCGGCGGCGGGATCGCGCCGCTCCAGCTGCCGGTCGGCACGGAGGCGGCCTTCCACGGCCTCGTCGATCTCCTCGCCGACGAGGCGACCAGCTACGACGCCGGCAAGCCCTCGACCGGACCCGTGCCCGCCGACATTTCCGAGCTCGCGAGCCGGCTGCGGGACGAGCTCGTCGAGGGGATCGTCGTCGCCGATGACGCGCTGATGGAGCGCTACCTGGAGGGCGACGTCCCGGTGCCGAGCGAGCTCTCCCGGGCCCTCGCGGCCGGCGTGGCCACCGGCGCCGTGTTCCCCGTGCTCTGTGGCTCGGCGCTCGGGGGCGTGGGCCTCGACCGGCTCCTCGACCTGATCTGCGCCATCCCCCCGCAACGGCGAGTGAAGGCGCGGGCGGGTGATCAGGAAATCGAGGTAGTAGACGACGCCTCCGCCCCGCCGCTCGCCCGGGTCTTCAAGACGATCGTCGACCCGTTCGTCGGGCGGATCTCGCTTCTCCAGGTCGTCTCGGGGATCCTGCGGCCGGACGTCGTACTTTTCAACACGAGGACGCGCGGCGACGAGCGCCTGCATGTCCTCCAGGCGATGCGAGGCAAGGAGGCCGTGCCAGTGTCTGAGGCCGTGGCAGGCGACATCGTCGCCATCCCGAAGCTCGCCGAGACTCGCACCGGCGACACCTTGGCGCCGAAGTCCTCTCCCGTGAGCGTGAAGTTCGCGGTCATGACCCCGCCGGCCTTCTCGATTGCCGTCAAGCCTCGCACGACGGGGGACGAGGACCGGATGATGACCGGTCTACACCGGCTGCGCGAGGAGGACCCGTCGTTCGAGGTCCGCCGCGACGACGAGACCCACCAGACCGTGCTCTCGGGGATGGGCGAGACCCACCTCCAGGTGATCTGCGAGCGCCTCCACCGGAAGTTCTCCGTCGATCTCGAGACGGAGGACCTCCGCGTCCCCTACCGCGAGGCGATCAGCAGGCCGGCCGAAGCCGAGGGGAGGCACAAGAAGCAGAGCGGCGGCCACGGCCAGTTCGGGGTCGTGCACCTGAGGATTGAGCCGCTCGAACGCGGCTCCGGCCTCGAGTTTGTCGACAAGATCGTCGGCGGCGCGATCCCCCGCCAGTTCATCCCGGCGGTCGAGAAGGGCGTGCGCCGAGCGATGCAACAGGGTGGGATCTACGGGTATCCGGTTGTCGACACCCGGGTCATCTGCGACGACGGCAAGTTCCACACGGTCGACTCCTCCGAGGCGAGCTTCGAGATGGCGGGGGCGCTCGCCTTCGCCCTCGCCTTCGAACAGGGGGCCCCGGTGGTGCTTGAACCGATCGACCGCGTCGAGGTCTTCTGCCCGGCGCGCTACCAAGGCGACGTGCTCGGTGACCTCAACTCCCGCCGCGGGCGCGTGCTGTCGAGCTCAGCCGACGCCGACGGCGTGCAGACGATCGTCGCGCTCTGCCCGCAGAGCGAGCTCGGTCGCTACGCGACGGAGCTCCGCTCCCTGACCGGAGGACGCGGGAGGTTCCGCGCGAACTTCGACCACTACGCCGAGCTGCCGGCGCACCTCACGGACAAGCTCGCCAAGCGCAGGGTCGCAGCCTCCTAGCGGCGATCGCCGGGGCTTTCTAGCGCAGCCGGGTGTCGTCGAGGCGCGAGAGGAACGCCTCGACGAGGTCGCCGTCGAGCGGATACGGGTGCAGCGGGCCGCCATCGGCGGCGAAAGCGGGCGACCGGGCGGTGTCGAGGTCCGGGTCCTCGCCGATGACGTCGAGCCCGAGCGCCACGCCGAGCTGGACGAGGGCGGCGATGAAGGCCTTGGCCTCCTTGGTCGGCGAGAGGTCTTCCGGGACCGGGCGGTCGATCCGCACGGTGTCGATCGGCAGGTGGCGGAGGTAGGCGAGGGAGGTGTGTCCGGGGTCGACGGCGGCGAGGCGCACACCGAGGGCTCGGAGGGCGCGCAGGCGCCCGGGCAGCGCGGCGTCGTTGGCGAGGAGGGCCGCCTCGGCGATCTCGAGGATGAGCAGGTCGGGTGGGATCGCCGCCTCAACGAGGATAGAGCGGACGTCGTCGAGGAACGTCGGTCGCTCGAGCTGCCGGGGCGAGATCGCGACCGAGATCGTGAAGCGGTGGGCGTGGCGATACCAGGTCGCCGCCGAGCGGCAGGCCGTCTCGAGGACCCAGCGGCCCAGCGGCACGATGAGGCCGGAGCTTTCGAGCTCGCTGAGGAACTGTGGCGGCTCGAGCACCCCCCTCGCCGGGTGGCGCCAGCGCAGCTGCGCCTCCAACCCGATCCCCTCGCTCGCGGTGAGCTTGAGCGAGGGCCGGTAGACGAGGAAGAACTCCTCGGCGACGATGGCGCGCCGCAGATCGAGTTCAAGCTCACGACGTCTGCGGACCGCCATCTCCATCTCCGGCGCGAAGAGCGCGAACTGCCGCTTGCCGGCGGTCTTGGCGCGGTAGAGCGCGATGTCCGCATCGCGCAGGAGGTCCTCCGCCGAGTCCCGCTCCCCCACCGCGATCCCGATGCTCGCCGTGACCTGAACGGGGTCCTCGCTCTCGCGCAAGGAAATCGGCGTGCGCACGACCTCGAGAATGCGGTTGGCGATCGGTTCGACGCCGCTCGAAAGGGAATCCCCCTCGACGAGCACGACGAACTCGTCGCCGCCGAGCCGGCCGATGGTGTCACCCGCGCGCAGCACCGCAGTGATCCGCCTGCCGACCTCCACGAGGACCGCGTCTCCGGCGCGATGGCCGAGGCTGTCGTTGACGTCCTTGAAATCGTCGAGGTCGAGGAAGAAAGCCGCCGTCGGCGTCTGCTCGCGTCGGACGCGGGCGAGCATGTGCTCGGCGCGGTCCATGAGGAGCGTCCGGTTCGCCAGCCCCGTCAGCGGGTCGTGCAGCGCGAGATAGCGGAGTTGCTCGTCACGTCGGGCGTCGCGAACGCCGGGGACCCGCGAGCGGCGAGCGAACCACATCAATCCCGCGATAGTAATCCGCCCCTTGTTTCTACGAGGCGAAGTTCTTCGGCCAAACGAGCGTCGTTCCCCGGTAGATCTCGGAGATGAAAGTCAAGTTGAACGCGGTGTGGATGTTCACACCCGCGGCAACAAGGTGGAGGCGGACATCCTGCGCGTACTCGACCTTGACGAGGCTGAGGTCGATCGCGCCGATGGGCTCTTTCGTCGGAGTGTACCGGATGACGAGGCCCGACTCGACTCGCCAGCGGAAGCGTCCGACCGGGCGCGTGATGCCGAGCTGGGGCGGAACGAGCTGCTCGCAGTAGGCGACGGCTTGGTCCTGGTGCCGGTAGGCCCACCAGAAGCCGGCGATGTCGGCGCGCAGGAAATCGGCGACCGCCGTCGGATGTGCCTGGGCGAACCCCCGGTTGGCGACGAGGGACGCGAACGACGCCGCGACGCCGTAACTCGTCGGGTCCCAGACCTTGTAGCGGTAACCGAGCACGTTGAGCTCGCGGATCTCGTTCGACTTGTAGACCGGCAGCGCCATGATCCGGCCCTGGTCGATGATCACCGGGTTGTAGCCGACCTGCACGAGTTTGAGGGAGGCGATGTCCACGCCGGCCTTGGTGAGCATCGCCGAGACCTCGTAGGGCAGGGCGCCTTTGATGCCGACGGTCGTGCCGTCGAGCTGTTTCGGGTTCGTGATCTTCGCTTCGCCTGGCGTGATGAGCTCGGAGATCGCGGTATGGCCGTAGGTGAGCACGCCCTCGAGGTTGGCGCCTTCGGCCCGAGCCGCGAGGACCTCGCTGTCGGAGCCGAGCGAGCTGATCTGCACCCGGTCGGCGCTGACGAGGGCGACGTTGTCCGTGCTGAATCCGGGCTGCAACGAGACGTCGAGGCACATGTCCTTGAAATAACCCCGCCGGGCCGCGACGACGACGTCGGCGATCGACGCCGCGGGGGCGTAGCTGTAGCTCGTGGCGAACACGATCGTCCCTGTTCGGTGGTTCGCCGTGCACTCTGCCGCCGAGATTCCCTTTTCGCTCACGCCACTAGCCGCTGAGGCCGGCGAAGGCCGTCCCAGCCCCGTTGCTGCCGGCAGCTTTGCCGGGGCGGTCACCGTCAGCAGCGCGCCGCAGCCGAGCGCGAGCTTGCCGAGGACGTGGAGCCGACGAGCGGTGAGTCTCGGCACGAGGGGTCCTTTCTCGTCGGGCTGGTCCCCACAGTCGCAGGGAGCGTTGCTTCGCACAAGCCGGCTAGGGGTTCGCCGCGTCGACCTCAGCCCAGCGCAAGAGGCGGCGCTGGGCGAGCGTCACAAGGCCGACGAGCACGACGCCGAGGAAGATGAGGGTGAAGATCGCCGCCCAGACCACGCTCGCCTCTTGGTAGTTCTGGGCGACCTCGATGATCCAACCGAGCCCCGCCGAGGCGTTGAAGAACTCGGCGACGACGGCGCCGATGAGGGCGAGGCCGACGCAGACCCGTGTCGCGGCGAGCAGGTACGGGAGGCTGTGCGGCACCCGCAGGCGGCGGAAGATCTCGGTCTTGCTGGCGTCGACCGAGCGCATGATCTCGAAGGTCGCGGGGTCGATGGCGCGGAACCCAACGGTGGCGTTCGTGAAGAGCGGCACGAAGGTGATCAGCGCCGCCATGACGATCTTCGGCTGGGGCCCGAAACCGAGCCAGACGACGAGCGGCGGGGCGAGGGCGAGGATCGGGGTCACCTGGAGCATGACGACGATCGGGGTGAGGGCGCGCTCCATCACCCGCGAGTGCACGACGACGATGGCAGCGCCGATGGCGACGGCAAAGGCGACGAGAAAGCCCCAGAAGGCCTCTTGCAAGGTGATCCAGGCGTTGCTGGCGAAGAAGCCGGGGTCCCGCCAGAGCTCCCGGAAGATCGCGGACGGGGCGACGAGCTCGGTCGCCGGGATGTGGGTGACACGCACGCCGAACTCCCAGCCGCCGAAGAGGACGGCGAAGGCGGCGATCCCCGGCAGGACGCTGCGTGCCGCCCGTCGCGCCCAGCCGGTCGCCGGCGGTCGGAGTTCGGCGGCGTCGGCTGACCCGGGCACGGCATCGCCTTCCGCCGAGAGACGTCCGCCGGTTCCGCTCATTGGCGTCGTCCCTCCCAGCTCGCGCGCAGCGAGGTGCGGACGCGATGGGCGCAAGACGCGAACTGGTCGGAGTCCTCCATGTCCTCGGTGCGCGGACGCGCCAGCGTGATCTGCTCAACGGAGGCCACCCTGCCTGGCCGGGCGGCCATCGTGCACACCCGGTCCGAGAGCACGACGGCCTCGGTGATGGAGTGCGTGACGAAGACGACCGTGGTCTTCGTCTGGCCCCAGACCTCGAGGAGCTGATAGCGCATCGCGTCTCGTGTGATCTCATCCAGGGCGGCGAAGGGCTCGTCCATCAAGAGGATCGGCGCCCCGAGGGCGAACGCCCGTACCAAGCTCACCCGTTGCTGCATACCGCCGGAGAGCTCTTTGGGGAGAGACCTGGCGAACGGAGCGAGCCCGACCTGCTCGAGCAGCGCCATCGGGTCGCGGTTCCCGTCGTCCGGATTGGCCGTCCAGGGGTCGCGGCGCGACGGCCACCAACGGCGTCCGACGTCGCGCAGGAGCGTGACGTTCTCAGCGACTGATCGCCACGGCAGAAGCGCCGGGGTCTGGGGCACGAAGCCGAAGCGCTTCGCGGCCCGCGCCTCGTCGGCTGTGGTGCCGCCGATAGAGATCTTGCCGGCGTCCGGTGTGATCAGTCCGCCGACAACGCGGAGGAGCGTCGACTTGCCGCAACCGCTCGGCCCGATGACGCTGACGAACTCGCCCGCAGCGACGGAGAGGCTGACATCTGCCAAGGCGACGATCGGCCTTCCGTCGTGGAAGAAGTGCTTGCCCACGTGGTCGACGACGATCTCGGTGCTCGGGGGTTCCCGGCCCGGCTCCGGCGCGGCACCGCCCGTGATACCCGAGTCGCGCTGAGGCTTCATCGGGGCCGGGCCAGGTAGGGCGCGAGCAGCTTTTCGATCTGCTTGGCGATGACGTCGACTTCGACGTTGACGGGATCTCCCAGCGATCGGGCCCCGAGAGTCGTGTGCTCTGCCGTGTACGGGATAATCGCGGCCGAGAAGCTCCCCTCGTCCAGGTCGAAGATTGTGAGGCTGACGCCGTCAACGGCGATGGAGCCCTTCTCGACGCAGTAGCGCATGAGATCACGGGGGATCTTCACCCGGAGATCCGGTGCCCCGGCGAGAACCTCGCCGATCGTGTCGACGTGACCCTGTACGAGGTGCCCGGAGAGGCGGTCGCTGAGGCGCGACGGCCGCTCGAGGTTGACAGGATCGCCGACCTGGAGACTCCCGAGCGAAGTCCTCGCCAGGGTCTCGGTCGAAATGTCAGACTCGAGCCAGTCCTCTCCCCGATCGACGACCGTAAGGCAGGTCCCGTTGACCGCGACGGAATCGCCGATCCGGAGGTCGGCGGCGACCAACGAGGACCGGAAGCGGTAGCGCCCGGCGACGGCTCGCTCCAGGCTGCCCAGCTCCTCGACGATCCCTGAGAACATGGCCCTCCCTGCGGCCGCTTCGCCCATCCGAAAGCGCGCCGTCGCCTCACCGATCGCTGCGCCATGTCGAGCCGCGTCGGACCCTCGGCGGTGCAAGGCAGGCAGTCGAAGATTACCCGTCGGTCTTGGCGGTCCCGGGGCTGGCGCCCCGGTCGAAGCGGGGATCACCTCGTGCCGTCACGGTCCGCGAGGCCGTTCAAAAGACGCGATCCTCCCGGCCGAAGCAAGACGGCCTGCGAGTTCCCGGGCCCGGCTTCGGCGGGGCGGGGTGTTGCAGGTTTCCTCACGCGTCAGGGATGGCTGAGTGTTGGCCAACCCATTGTCGCCAGGTGACAGGGCAGTTAGCTGGACCTTTGTGGGGCCGCTCTATACCATGCGGAGCGGAGCGTCGTCGGCCCGGGGAACTGCCGGGCCGGGAAGGTAGGTCCGATGCCGATCACGGTGGGCGCTGCACCGGGGTCCGATGGACCGGAGACGGCCAACCTCCCTGAAGACGGTCGGAACCAGTCGAGGGGATCCCGGGCGCCCACCTAGGGATGGTTTCGTCGGCGGGCAGGCGTCGCCATGCCCGCAGCAGGAAAGAAGGTCAAATGTCGCTCGCCCACGATAAGGAGCCCGGAGCCGGCGGAGTGCCCGCCGAGGAGAAGAGAAACGCCGACGCAGGTGCCGGCGGTCTTTCGTCGATCGTCGCAAGACGGTT
>Ga0187857_10000998_pt1 | contig 31464 bp, 37 predicted proteins | sample June2016WEW_8_10_FD_132984 | JGI IMG/M metagenome (GOLD analysis project Ga0187857, IMG submission 132984) | Peatland microbial communities from SPRUCE experiment site at the Marcell Experimental Forest, Minnesota, USA - June2016WEW_8_100 | ecosystem: Environmental > Terrestrial > Soil >... | reverse complement strand
GATCGAACGCCACGATTCTCTTCTCTTCATCTTCGGTTCTCTTGTGGCACAGTCATTCTTGACTGTGCTCTCGGGATGGCCTTTGTAGCGGCCACCTTCAGGTGGCCATCTTGGGCTTGCCTTTTTTGGACTGCGGCGACTCGTCGCCGCTTTTGCAGCTGAATGTCCCGCCACTAAACTTTAACTCACCAGCACCCGCCATCCCCGATGCGTGCTTCCCCTACCTCCCAAGCGTCCAATATCCTGGCCCCACCCGCATCGAATGGTGCCACGCCAAAGGAAACGCCCACCACACCAGCGCCCCCAGAATCGCCTGCCCCAGCGCCAGCGGCAGAATATTCCGCTCCCGCGCAAACAGCCACGCCATCGCCGCTCCTCCCACAAACGTCAGCGGCACCAGCACCGGATTTGGCCAGTGCAGTGCCGCGAACAATACTCCCGCCGCCAGCGCCGCCGGCATCGGCTTCTCCAACGCCCCCACCAACCGGTTCGTCAGAAACGAATTCAGCCCCACCTGCTGCAGCACGCAAAACGCAAAATATCCCACGAACTTCCGCGGCTCGCTCAAGTGCGTGGGCAATCGATGCAGCATCCCCAGAAACAACCCCGCGCCGCAAACCGCCGCGCTCGCCCCCGCAAAAAACACCCACGCCTTCCGCGTCGCTGCCCAAAGATTATCCCCGCGCCATCCCATCGTCTTCGGTGTGTCCCGCCGCAGCGCAAAACTCGCTACCAGCCACACGGCGAACACCCACCACGTCGCCGGCAGTAGCGCTTGCCCGCGCCAGATGTACCACCCCACATACGCGACGAATCCCAATGCTTCCACCAGACAGGAAACCCGCCGCGCGCTCCACCTCACCATCAATTCTCCACCGCGGATTCGGCTTCACCATGCCGCATTTCGATCATCTTCAGCACGCTTTCAAACAGCTTCTCAATCTCCGCTTCCGACGCCATCTCCGGTGCCAGGAATTCCTTTAAATCGAAATCCGGGAATCCGCGGTTCGTGATTCGCGCCGGCAGCAGCTCCCGCAGCTTCGCCGAAGGCACCGCCCCGATCCCCGCGATCTCCTCAAACACCGTGCGGTGCAGCGCCTCCGTAAACAACTCCGCATCCAGCAACCCCGCCAACTCCACCCGCGTCACCGGCTTCAGCAGCACCGAGCACAGCAACCGCAGCGTCTTCCTCTCCAACTCCTCTTGCTGCTTCATCCCCCCAGTCATCACTCCCCCCTTCCCCCGTCCGCCTTCTTCTCCGCGCCATCCATACTACCAACTCCCCGCCCCCGCGCTCCCCTCTGCTCCGTTCTTCTCCTCTATCTTTCCTCTGTTCTCTGTCACCTCTGTGTTCTTCCCTCTGTGATCTCTGTGTTACCGTCCCTCTTTGTCTTTTTCTTTCTCCCCCTGCATCAACTTTTCCCGCACCCCTTCCCCAGCCATTTTCCTCTAATATATAGGGCCACAAACCCATGCCCGACCCCCATCGCATCGTCATCCTCGGCGGCGGTTTCGGCGGCCTGGTCGCCGCGCGCACCATGAAGCGCGCCAACGCCCAAATCACCCTCATCGATAAGCGCAATTTCCACCTCTTCCAACCCCTCCTCTATCAAGTCGCCACCGGCTCCCTTTCTCCTGGTGAAATCGCCGCGCCCTTGCGCTCCGTCCTCAGCCGCCAGAAAAATACCCAAGTCCTCCTGGGCGAAGCCGTGGACATCGACCCCGCCAAAAAGCTAGTCCGTCTCCGCGACGCCGCCGAATATGCCTACGACACCCTCGTCATCTCCACCGGCTCGCAAACTTCCTACTATGGTAAAGACGCCTGGCGCGAAGCCGCTCCCAGCCTCAAGACTCTCGAAGAAGCTACCGCCATCCGCCACAAACTTCTCTACGCCTTTGAACGCGCCGAGCGTTCCGCTGATCCCGCCGAAGCCCGCGCCTGGCTCACTTTCGTCATCGTTGGAGCCGGCGCCACCGGCCTCGAACTCGCTGGCGCCCTCGCCGAAATCGCCCGCGAAACTCTGCGCCACGATTTCCGCCGCATTCATCCCGAAGAAGCCCGCATCCTCCTCATGGAAGGCGGCGACCGCGTCCTCAACATCTATCCCGAGGATCTTTCCGCCAAAGCCGAATCGCTCGTCACTCACCTCGGCGTCGAAGTCATGAAAGGCGTCTTCGTCACCGACATCACCAACGACGGTGTCACCTACAAGCATGGCGATCATCACCACTCCCTCGCCGCCCGCACCGTTCTCTGGGCTGGTGGCGTCACCTCCACCCCCTTCGCCCGAATAGTTGCCGAACGCCTCCACGCTGAAACCGATCGCACTGGCCGCATCAAAGTCCAGCCCGATCTCACGGTTCCCGGACATCCCGAAATTTTCATCGTGGGCGATCTCGCTCACTCCACAAATGACAAAGGCGCGCCTCTTCCCGGCGTCGCTCAAGTCGCCATCCAAGGCGGCCGCTTCGCCGCCAAAGTCATAGCCGCGCGCCTCGCCGGAAAAACGCCTCCAACACGTTTCCACTACCTCAACAAAGGCGACATGGCCGTCATCGGCCGCGCCGCCGCCGTCGCCAGCATTTTCGGCATTCACATTTCCGGTTTTCCCGCCTGGCTTGTTTGGCTCTTCATCCATCTCATCTACATCGTTGAGTTCCAGAGCCGCGTTCTCGTTTTCATCCAGTGGGGCTTCGAGTATTTCACCTTCAGCCGCGGCGCCCGCCTCATCACCGGCCCTGCCGTCTCCGACTCTCTTGACCAATCTCCCACCCTCCGCTCCGACCGCGACTCCCTTTGATCCGACCTGTGGCTCAGGCCTTTGAAGTCTCAGGTGTTTCTTGGGTTGGCCTTAGTGGCACAGTCATTCCTGACTGTGCTCTCGGGTTCACTCTCTGTGGTCACACAAACATATGAACTTGAAGGTGCCCCATCCTTCGCGCTTTTCAGCGAAGGGTGGGCTCTGACGATCGGACTCCTCAGTCTTTCCTCCCTCTTGGTTCTCACTTCTCTGCGTTTCCTCTGCAAGCTCTGCGCCTCCTCGCCCCGAGCTTCGAGGGGTGCATTGTCTTTTCTCTTCCTCTTCCTCCCATCTCTCAACTCTCACCTCTTCTTCTCTGCTTCCTGATCGCTGATATCTGATAGCTGATATCCCTCTTCTCTTTACTCAAAACTGACAACTGAAAACTTATAACTTCAACTCCCTCCCACCGCTGCTACTCTGTCCTCATGGACTGGCCTATCGAAAACCCCGGCGAATGGAAACCCGTCTCCCGCCTCGGCGCCGGCGCCTGGCTCGTTCTCTACGTCCTCTTTCTCTTCTACGCCTACGCCAACGCCCCCAATTTCCTCTTCGTTGATTTCGCCAATCTCATGATTCACGAAGCCGGCCATCCCCTCTTCAGCTTCTTCGGCAACACCCTCATGCTTCTCGGCGGCACGCTCCTCGAACTCATCGTTCCTGCCGCCTGCGCCATCTATTTCTTCTTCCAACGCCAACCCTACGGCGTCGCCTTCTCCTTTTTCTGGTTCTTCGAGAATTTCCTCTACATCGGCACCTACATGGCCGACGCCCGCATGGACTCCTTGCCCCTGGTCGGCTCCGAAACCAGCGATTGGCTCCTCCTCTTCGGCCAGTGGAACCTTCTCCTCTACGACCAGAAAATCGGCCACACCTTCCGCTTCCTCGGCTGGGTCGGCATGCTCGCTACCATCGCCTGGTTCGCCTACCGCACCTACCGCAGCGCCCAGCCCCACCTCAAGCCCCTCGAACTCTAGTTGTGGCCCAGGGCGAGTCCGCGCTTGCCCGCCGTTTTTTGGCGGGAGCCCTGCGGCCTTTTCTTGAGTTCCTCTTGCTCTTGTAGCGGCCGTTTTCTGCAGCGGGCGCTTTTGCCTTGTTTTCGTAGGGGTCCAGCACCGCTGGACCCCAAGTCCGCAAAATCACCGCGTCTTGCCCAACTTGGAGTGCGGCGGCTCGCCACCGCTTTTACAGCTGCAAGCCCGGCCGCCATACCGTTAATTCCTTCCTCCCCCACCCGCCGCGGCACAACCCCCGAGTCTTAAGTGTGTCGGCGTGGGCTTTCTCCCCCGCGCCTCGCCCCTGTAGCTCAGGCCTTCAGGCCTGAGGCCTTTTCTTGACTTTTCCTTGTGTGCCCCACCCGCGTTGCAGCGCGAGGCGAGTCCCCGAGCTATCCGTTATTCCGGAGACGTACCTCTTTCGTCATTCGGCTTGACACGCTTATCGTGCTGCACCATCATAATGCTTGAGTAGTTCCCCTTCCTGCAGTTATTCCCTGCATCTGTCTTAGGCCGTTTTTGTGCGTCGTACCTTGTGTTCGTGTCGTGCAATCTTTGGCGAGTCGTCTGCTTTTCCATGACTTCTAGTTTAGCTGCGCAGAAAAAATCCGGCGGACCGTTTGAAGCGGGCCGCGACGCCTTTGAGGCTTTGTTCGAGTCTGCTTCGGAAGCCGTTGTGGTTTCCGATGACACAGGCTGCATCATTCGGGTCAACCCAGAAATGGAAAGGCTGTTCGGGTACACCAGCGATGAACTACGCGGCCAACCTGTCGAGATGCTCGTTCCGGAACGATTCCGCCAAGCCCACCTGGGGTACCGCCAGCACTATTATCAGGACCCTCGGCGCCGCGCCATGAATACAGGACTGGAACTCTGTGGCAGACACAAAGACGGCAGAGAATTCCTTATCGACGTCATGCTGTGCCCGCTGGAGCAAGGACAGCGAAAATGGGTTCTAAGCCTGATCCACGACCTCTCCGAACACGGCATCGGCGGAGGCCTCAGGTATCATCTGGCGGCCCTCGTGAACTCATCGGGTGACGCCATTATCGGCAAGACCTTGGACGGCGTCATTACCACCTGGAATGAGAGCGCGCAGCGCCTCTTCGGTTATTCCGCACGAGAAGCTATCGGAAAGTCGATGTCAATGCTGCTGCCCCCGGGCCGCAAAGCTGAGGAAGTTGAGATTCTGAGGAGACTGAAGAGCGGGGGGTCGATAAGGGCGTACGACACCGTGCTAAGGCGGAAGGATGGGCGAGACGTCGACGTCTCGGTTACTATTTCGCCCATCTTCGATCCCATGGGCAACATTATCGGGGCCTCGCACGTGGCCCGCGACATCACCGAACGCAAACGCGCGGAGGAAGCGCTGCGCGTTTCCGGAATTCGCTACCGGTGCCTATTTGAAACTGCCGAAGACGGCATACTCATCCTCGACTTTGCCACCGCCCAGGTGATAGACGTGAACCAGTTCTTGATTGACTTGTTGGGATATTCGCATGCCGAGTTAGTCGGCAAAAAACTCTGGGAAATCGGTCCGGTTAAGGACATTTCCGCCAGCCGTTCCGCTTTTGCCGATTTGCAAACCAAGGGCGTTGCCCATTATGAGAATTTGCCCCTTCAAACCAAAGACGGTCAGCGCATAGAGGTGGAGTTTGTCAGCAATGTCTATGAACTGGACGACGAACGCGTAATTAAGTGCAACATCCGCGACATCACCGAGCGCAAGCAGATGGAAAGTGCGTTGGCGATCAGTAGAGCCCAGGCTTTCTCTTCGGCTCGCCTTTCCGCTCTCGGCATGATGGCCGGAGGCATCGCCCACGAAATCAACAATCCACTGGGCATCATCCATGCTTTCGCGAGCAACCTGCTGGAGATGGCCGAATCAGGGACCGTGCCGCTAAGCGAACTGCAGCACGCCGGCACGCGCATCAAGCAGACCGCCAATCGCATCAGCAAGATTGTGCTAAGCCTCCGCCAGATTGCCCGTGATGGCAGCGCCGATCCCTTCCAGCGCACTTCCGTCGGCGAGATTGTCGAGCACGCCCTCGAGTTGTGCAAGGAGCGCTTCCGCGAGCACTCCGTGCGGCTGGATACCTCCCTTGTGGACACTCGCCTGCATGTCTTATGCCGCGAAGTCCAGATTGCCCAGGTTCTCCTCAACCTCCTCCAGAACGCCTTCGACGCCGTTACCGAGCTTACCGCAGACCGCTGGGTGCAGCTTCAAGTCACCTGCCACGAGCAGTCCGTTATTTTTGCCGTCATGGATAGCGGGCCCGGTGTGCCTCCCGAACTTCGCGCGCGCGTCATGGAACCTTTTTTCACCACCAAGCCCATCGGCAAGGGCACGGGCTTGGGCTTGAGTTTGTCCAAAGCCATTGTCGAAGATCACGGCGGAGAGCTCAAGCTCTGCGAAACGCAAAATCACACTTGCTTTTCTTTTTCTCTTCCCCTTTCAAAGGAGCCGGAAAATGCTGCTGAAGGACGCCTCAATCCTGGTTGTTGACGATGAACCTGAGTTGCTCGACATCATGGCCGATTGGTTTCGCCGCGAAGGCGCCACTGTGTTCGTCGCAGAAAATGGCGCGGAAGCTCTGAGCCTCGTGCATGACAATCATCTCGATGTCGTTGTGTCGGACATCCACATGCCCGTCATGGATGGCGTCACCATGTTGCAGAAAATCAAATCCACCAGCACCTATTTGCCCTCCGTGATGTTTATCACCGGCTTTTACGATATTGCGCCCCGCGAAGCTTATGAACTTGGTGCCGAGGCCATGATCTCGAAACCTGTGGAGCGCAAACAGCTGATCTCGATTGTCTCGCGCATCTTGACCGCGCGCGAAGATCTTTGGCGCTTGCCTCCCGCCGATAAAGCCGATGCCGTTCTCCTGGCTAACTTTGAGAGTCTCGCCACCGCCCTCACCCGCGGCCTCATCGCTTTTGGGCGCGGCGGCTTTTGCATCTACTCCACCCTTCAACTCGCCGAACGCCCCGTGGATCTGCTCCTCGATTTTGGAGCCGATCAATGCGTGGTGACCGGGCAGGGCATTGTCCGCTGGATCGATCTCGCCGAAGCGCAAATCGGGGTGGAAATAACCCACATCGACGATGCCAATCGTCCTTGGATGCTCAGCCTGACCGAACCCAATAAGTCCGTTTCTTTCATCCCGCGGACCAGCTTCACCGAATGTACCTTGGCCCGCAGGGCTCCTCTGTGATCCCTTTCCCGCCCCTTCCTTCCTCTTCGCCCCGGGTGCCCCGCTGCCTTTATGCCCGCATTCCAACGCTCGCGCCACCCCTCCAAATACACCACGACTACGGCCCCATACCACCGGGGCTTCGCATCTTCTGCCTGGAACTGAAAACTGGAAACTTACAACTGAGAACTTACCATGGTGCCGGGGGCCAGAATCGCACCCTGAGTCACTTCTAAATAACCCGATACTTCCGTTCAGGATACCCTTCGCCGCATAGGCGAGGGGTTTTGTTTTGAAGCGGCCTTCGCGCCGCAGAAAGGCACTTATGAACAGCAGATTGCAGAAACAGCTTGAAGGCCTCTCGGCGCGAGTGGCGAAGCTGCAGCAAGACTTCGGAGTTGTCGAGAAAGCAGGCACCGCCGCGAATGATCCTCCGGTCCCGAGCATCGATGGGCAGAGGGACATCATCGCGGAGCTGGTCGCCCGTGCTGTCGATCGGGGAAATGCTCAAACTCGTACCGCGCTTCTGCGCAGTCCCGCTTTTCTCACGCTGATGCGCTCGGCCGAGAAGGATCCGCTGGTAGGGCGTGTCCTGGTCGAGAGCATCCTCGAAGCCGAAAGAGTTGCAGGTGGGCCGGAAGAGCCAGAAGCCGAAGAGCCAGCCGAGCCCTACGACCATGCGGCGTTCGCGGCAGCCAAGGAACGGGGACGGCTCCTCGAAATGGGTCGGGAAATTCTCGCTCGGCGCGTCACAGGTGACGTCTTCGATTATCGGGTCGCGAAGCAACAGGCATCGGAGGTTCTCGAAGCCGCACAGGTTATTGCAGACCATCTCGCCCGGGGTGGCAAGGACGTGTCAACCACCGCCGTTGCGAAAGCGGTAGCGGATTCCAAGCCGGGCAAGGAGCCGATGGTTGATTTCGGGCTGCAGAAATCCGCAACTGACACAACGAAGGTAGACATGCGCAGCTTGGGACGGCCGCGCCGGATGAATCAGTCAGAGATCCTCCGCTGAAAACGGTCACAGCAACACGAATCGCAGTGAGGGAGAAAGAAAAGAGAGAGGAGAAAAATGCAAGTTGCGGAACAGGTGGGAACACTCGAGGAGGTAACAGCCAAACTCGCGGAGCGCCGGGCAACGGTGGCCGGGCTCCAGCGGGAAATCGAAGAGGCGACACAGGAAGCGGCGGGACTCAAAAACCTGCGCGAGAAATTTCTTGTGATGGACGGCGAAGCCGCAACCCGGCACGTGCAGGAAATCGAAGGGCAGCAACAGACCGTGGGCCGCAAGCTGGAAGGCCTGCGGTTACGGCTGCTTCCCTGGGAGCGCGCACTGCACGAAACTGAAGTGGACCACGCGGCATTGGCACAGAAGGCCGCTGCGGCCGAACGCGCACGCCAAGATGAGCAGTTGATTGCCGAGGTAGAGAAGGACTTGTGGAACATCAACGCATCGTTCCGCGCGTTGTGTCGCAGGAAATTCAACCTCGATGAACGTGTCAGGCAGCTCGACGAACGCCAGAAATTGCTCGTTCTTCCTATGGTATTGGAGGGCTTGCGTCCACCGGTTACCTGGAACGAGCACTGGGAGCCCAGCAGCTACAAGCTGGGAACCCCGCTGACGGTACTTGATGCCTGTGCGCCAGACGAGTTGCGGCACCTCGAAGAGTTGAAGTAAAACGACTTCCCCGGGTCGCGGTTCCCCTGGTGATTCCTGGCATCAGGCTTTCGCGGCACGGGTGCCCGGAGCGGCTTGGTGGTCTACTCTTCTCCCACCGTCCGCACCGGCAACCTGCGAGGAGCTCGGCTCGTTGGCCTCGGGCTGGGCTCCTCACATAAATTCGCGGAGGGCAGCGACGATGGGCAGCACGCAAAACTTCTGGGATCTGCTACGCGAGGCCGGGCCCGTGCAGCCAGTCGAGGCACCGTCTACAGCCTTGTACGAGGCGCGGGCGGAAGCAAAGTCTTTCGCTACGGCTCTGCGTCTGGGAAAAATGAGCCTCCGGCAAGTCCGCGGGACGATCGGCGTCAGTAGGCATGAAGCCTCAGAATTGAAGGCGTTCATCGAAAAATACCCCTCGGAAGAAATCATCGTCGAATCAGCCATCGAATTTCGCAGCCTGGTAGCAACGCAGCTCGACAAAATTTTACGTGGAGGCCGAAGGGAAACCTGATGGCACGCACGTGCATCATCTGTTCGCACCCGAGACGCTCCGAGATCGACGCGGAGATCGTCAGCAATGGCATCATGCAGGAGATTGCGACAGTCTTCGGCGTGTCACGGTATGCGCTCACCCGCCACAGATGCCACGTGATCGAACTCAAAGCCAAGTCGCAAGAAACGCAGGCCGCCTCGAAGAGCGAAATCATCCTTGTGCACGTCATGGAGCTCGAAGAGGAAGCCCGCGACCTCCTGGCGAAGTCCAAACGGGCGAGCGATCTCAAGATGACGCTCGCGGCGATCGACAGGCTGCGAGGGCTGCTCGAATTTAGGGCCAGGCTCGCAGGAATGATCAAGCCGCAAAAAGGCAACGGCGCCGGCGAGAAATCCGGCGAAGCAGAGGGATTCAATGGACAACTCGAAGAACTTATCGAACGATCGCGCCTCTTCCCGGCTGAGCAAGGCGGAGGCAGTGGGGCTTTATCAGAACCTACTGGAAAGTGATTTTGGCGGATTCGTCCGCGCTGCCTGGCCGATCCTCGAACCCGCAACGCCTTTCCTCGACAACTGGCACATCGATTTGATCTGTGAGTACCTCACCCTGGTACGCCGGCGGGAGATTCGTCGTCTCATAATCAATATGCCACCCCGCCATTCCAAGTCCCTGCTCTGCACCGTTTTTTTTCCCGGCTGGGTGTGGACGAAATTGCCTCACACGCGGTTTATCTGCAGTAGTTACGCGGATTCTCTTTCGATCAAACACAGTCTCGATCGCCGCACGCTTGTCAGTTCGCCGTGGTATCAGAATCTCTGGGGCGATCGTGTCAGCCTGGCCGACGATGCGAACCTCAAGAGCGAGTTTGTGAACACTCGCCGCGGACACATGCTGGCAACCTCGACGGGCGGCTCGATCACCGGCAAGGGTGCAGACTTCATCATCGTGGACGATCCGCACAATCCTCTGCAGGCACTCAGCGACGCGGAGCGGTTGACGGCATTACGGCATTTCGACATTGCGCTCAGCACACGCCTCGACCAGCCGAAAAAAGCTGCATCGTCGTTATCATGCAACGGCTTCACGAGGATGATCTGACCGGGCACCTCATCACCGGGCAGGGGTGGGACCAGCTCGTACTCCCCGCAGAAGCCGAAGTCGAGGAAACTCGAAAGTTTCCCCTATCGAATCGCGTGCACTTGCGCAAGCCGGGCGAGCTCCTCTGGGATGAGCGCTTCGACCGCAAGGTGCTCGATCAGGCGAAGATCCGCCTCGGCTCGTATGCCTACGCCGGCCAGTACCAGCAACGGCCGAGTCCCGCGGAGGGCGGCATCCTGAAGCGTGCCTGGTGGCGACGCTACGAAACCGCGCCGACAAACTTTGATCAGATGATTCAGAGTTGGGATTTGACTTTCAAAGACTCGAAAAATGCCGACTTCGTTGTCGGCCAGGTGTGGGGCAGAGTCGGCGCGAACAAGTACCTGCTCGACCAGGTGCGGCGGCGGATGACGTTCTCGGAGACTGTCGCGGCCATGGGCAAGCTTTCCGAGAAGTGGCCGGATGCAACCGCAAAACTCGTCGAGGACAAGGCGAACGGGCCCGCCATCATCAATGTGCTCAAGAATCGACTGCCGGGCATCATTCCCATCACTCCGCTGGGCAGTAAAGAAGCCCGCGCACAGGCAGGGGCGCCGGAAGTCGAGGCAGGGAATTACTACATCCCGAAGGATTCCATGGGCGACGAGTTCATCGAAGAGACCGCCGGATTCCCAAACGCTTCGTTTGACGACCAGGTAGATGCGTGGAGCCAGGCTGCCGCGCGCTTCCGCAGTTCCTATTCTGGTGTGCTCGAATACTACGAACGGATCGCGGGCAGACAGGAAACCGAACAGGACGCAGAGAAGCCCGCCGAAGCCGCGCAACCTCTCGCAATGTTCTCAAGCGTCGAGCCAGGTGTCCGGATTCCAGCGCCATGGGAACGCGAAACCGTCAATTAGCCGATTTTCACCCCGTACCGCTACCCCTACCGGGGCCGAGATCGTGCCTCTGAAGGGCTCGTATTGCGCTTTTTAAAGGGAAAAAGGGCAAAAAGAGGGCTTTGCGAAATACCGCTTGACACGGATATGCATCAAGGTGTATGAGTACACCTATGAAGAGAACCAACATCAACATACGCGAAGATCAGCACAAAAGGCTTGGCGTCCTGTCAGCCAAGACCGGGGCGACGGTGAGTGAGTTGATTCGCCGCGCGATTGATGCGTACCTGAAGAAGCAGTAGTAGCAAAGCGGGACGCGGCACTGTTCTAAGCAGTGCGCACGTCCCTGAGCAAACACGGCATGGAGGTGCCGCGAAATGCCTGACTCGATTCTACCCGAAGATGCCTCACGCTTTACCGTCCAGATTCTCCTGATCGCCATCGCCCGGAAGGACGCCAAAAACCTCAAGGTCTGCGCCAAGGCCGTCCTCCGTAGCGCCTTCAACCACTTATTCGACTTATACACTTTGGACACGCAGGAAAACGGCCAGGCCATGTCCACGCTCATCGCGTTGTGTTGGGACATCGAGGAGGCCGAACGTGGATAACCTCGTGATCTTCGGCTCCATCATCTGCGTGGTGCTTCTCATCGCAATCCCCGCTTTCGACATTTGGGCCCAACGGAGGCGGCGATGAATGAAAAAATCGTAGCAGAAATCATTCCTTTTCGTAGATCAAAACAAAAGAAAAACAGGAAACGGCGGGGTCACAAGGCGCGCAAGTCTGCCAGTGCATTGCTGCACTTTCCCGCTGGCGGTCGTGACCTAGCCGCCGCATGGAGCAGGGTGGTGTCCCATGACTAACCGCCTCGCCCGCTCGCCTATGCCGTTGAACTTTCTGCTCAATGCCAGCGAAACCGATCTGTCTAGCTTCGAGCTGGCCCGGCTGTCACAGGTCGCAACCCTTCGCAAAGAATTGCACGACGTTCTCGACAAAATAATCGACGAGATGTGCCAAGCCAGCATGGCCGCATGGTTCCGGCAAACCGACCGGCAAACCCTCAAGCGCGCAATTGAATCCGAGGAAAGCAGCACCGAAGAGATTCTCGAGTGGGCCAAAGAGAAGATCCGCACACAAGGCCGCAATGATGATGAGATTGCCTCAGACCTCATCCCACGTCCGGCACTTGCGCCAGGTGCCGCACACCTCGCGGCTGCGATTCGATACCAGCAACGGCAAAGGGAAGCGGGTTTGTGCGCCGTCTGCCCGGAGCCACTGGCCCGAAACAGTGTGAAGTATTGCGAGACTCACCTGGCGATGCAACGTGCACCGTACAAACCCAAGGGCGCGCGCGGTAGCCGGCCAGGGAGTATCGCTTGGCTCTATGACGGCGTTTTCGAGTCCATGCACGGCAAGCAACCCGCGACTTTAGCGGCGCTTGCAAGAGGGCGGCAACGTCAGCACCACACTACCGAAAAGGAAAAACTACTGTACAGTCGCGTCGCAGAGCAGATGGGCGTAAGCCCGGAACACGTCCGCTGTGTGGCGCTTGGGCAGAGGCGTTCTAAGGAAGTGTGGGCTGCGATCGAGAAAGAAATCCAGCAGGAAGCAACGGACGTGCTCGCCACACTCGCAGAGGCGAGCGAAAAGCGACGGAAAAAGAAGGACCGCAAAGCAGCGTCAGCGTTTGGTGTTCCCGTGAAGACGCTTATAGGGTAGGAAGGGAGGCGGACCATGAGTTACTTTGACTATAAAACCAGCTTGGAGATCGCAGCCCAAGACCATTCATTCTACGGCATCATCATGGCCGCGATGCGGAAGGCCGACACCAACAACATCGAGAAGCTGCGCACGATTTATCCCAAAGTCTGGGAGGAGTTGAAGGCACGTTATAACGCCCCTGGTGGAAAGCTCGAAGGAGACGATCAATGCGAAATCGACAGGCGTATCTGACTCCAGACGAAGTAATCGCCGTGCTGCGTGCGGCGAAGGAACAATCGACGCGCGACTGGTGCATGGTGCTGATCGCCTACCGTCACGGTATGCGCGCGAGCGAGGTGTGCAACCTCAGACTCGACGACGTTGATCTGAAGCGCGGCGCCATCACCATTCGCCGGCTGAAGGGCTCGCTCGACACAATCCAGCCTCTCTACGCTCACCGCGGCGTGCCACTGCTCGACGAGCTCGCTGCGCTACGTGCCTATTCCCGTGATCGTGAAGATGACGGCTCGGACTTCCTGTTCGTTTCGCAGAAAGGCGGTCGGCTGCACCGTTCGCAGTTCTTTCGCGTGTTTCAATCCATCGCTGAAGCCGCGGGCCTGCCAGCCGACAAACGACACCCGCACGCGCTGAAGCACAGCCTCGCCAGTCATTTGGTCGCCAGCAACGTCAACCTCGCGCTGGTGAAGCAAGCCCTCGGGCATCGGGCGATTTCGAGCACCATGGTGTACGTTGGAGTTTCAGATCTACAGGCGTCAGAAGCGGCGGCTGGGGCTATGATGGCGATGTTTTGATCGGGAGGATCCCATGACGATTGTTTGCAGAATACTCGGAGGCGTCCTGGCCGCGGCCGGCGTCTGCTGGTTTATCTATTGGTTCGCGGAGACGTTCGACACACAACCGCTTGCCCCCTCAGCGGCACAGATCGCGTCAGCGCTTGCCGGCGTCTTTTTCGGTTTGCTGGTCGTCGGCTTTGGCGAGCTCTATCGGCTGGTCGCCGCGATCGAGACCAACACGCGAAAGCCGGTGTAACCGCGGCTGCCAGGACGCAACACTTCAGGCGAACGGTTGCGTTCTCACCTCACCGCTCCTCGCCAGCAAAGGACTTGCCCGGGCTCGCCGGCATCCTCACTTCACGGTAGTGTTGCATTTTGCCTTCTTTCCCCGATTCGCCAACCGTACAAACTCCATCCCGGTATCCGCGTGTGATGCCCAGCCACAATGCAGCGTCAGCGCGCCGTCAATGAACGCGCGCCGCGCCGCACCACTACAGCCTGCACGTCGAGATCGTTTCGCCTGTCGCCTTGCAACGCGAAATCGGGCTTTCGGCGGCCTGGCAGCCGGTCGCGGTCGAGCCTCGACGCTCCGCAAAAGTGTGCGATTGAATCGCACTTATCGGGGTCTGAACGCACAGATGTGCGATTCGCCCAAGGTACAAAACAGCGATGATTTCGCGATTCCACCAAAAGGGCTGAGGAGTTTTGAGCACATTATGGGGTGAATCCCAAAAAAGTTTGAGTGGAAACACAAAAAGCTGTGGAAAACAGCCCTGGTCTTCCCAGATTTTGAGCACATTGGGAACATTAGGGGGCGAAGTCATAAAGTCCCGCACGTGCGCGCGAAATAGGAAAGTTCTGGGAAAAGGGGCCGATGTGCTCAATGTGCTCAAGGCCTCATGTGCGGAATGAAGCGGGAAGCCTTTAGGTCGCCGCGGTTGGTCGTGCGGGTCGAAGTTTCCGCACTTGGTAGTTTTGCCGGTACATCTTCCGCCGTTGTTCTTTCCACGTCTCGCTGGTCTGATAGTCAAGCCGCTGGCACTCAGGACTGCAGTACTTCCCGCTCTGGGACTTTGCGAAGAGCCATGACCTGCATCTTTCATACGCGCAGCGCCGGATCCTGTCCAAGAAGCCCATCTGCGCTACGGTTACGACGTGGTGCAAGCCCTCCGATAGTGCGTCTTTGTACTGCCACGAAAACTCCATTTTTGACTTCCACCCAATGATGCGGAGTTTTGCCTTCCACTCGACCACCTTGCCATGAGTGAATAGCCGCGGCCGCATGGAGCACTTGGCCAGCATCCGATCCACTCGACGGGCAAACTTTAGGTAATTGGCGTCGGGGCGGAAGTCATCGGCGCGAGCGATCACTTTTGCGGATCCAGACGATCTTGATTCGTTCAACTTACGGCGGAGTAAGCGATCGAGGAAAGTGCCCCTGGAGAGCTCCAGTTGATTGAAGTCATCCACCAATTGCACGACAATCCGCCCCGCTTTCTTGTTTTGCCACCTATTCAGCCATCCGGATAGGGCGTCGCCTTCCACCTGCCCCACAAACCGGTGTTCTCTGTGTTTTGCCATCGTCTATACTCCATTCGTATTAGACTAAATTGAATAGTGGCACAAACCCTCTAGCCAGTCAATACACATTGTGCGAGGCTAATTATGGACGGAGGAACTGAGTTGCAGAACCTCTCCAAATATCGCCGTGCTGCCGGGTTGAATCAGTACGAACTGGGCGGCCTTGCGAAAGTGGGGCGATCTAAAATCGCCAACGTCGAGACGGGGCGTGCGACGTTCACGGCTGCAGAGCGCGCACGGATTGTCAAAGTGCTGTCCATCCGCATCGAGCAAAACGTGAAGGACCTAAACAAAGATCTCGATTCAACTGAACATTTGAACGACCAAAAAGAAGCCGGTGAAGGCGTGGGCGCGCGCTCTCTATCCGGCGACGAGAGGCCAGATGCGCCAGGCAACGGTCAATAACGCGGTACTCGATGCCGCACTCGCCTATGCGCGCGCGGGCCTCCCCGTTTTTCCCTGCAAACGTGACAAGAAGCCTCTCACGAGCAACGGATTCAAGGATGCGACCTGTGACGTCGGCCAGATTTCCGTGTGGGGGGAAGACTTCCCGGGATTTAGCATCGGAATGCCTACGGGCACGAGCTCCGGCCGGATCGTGATCGACGTAGACCCGCGGCATGGGGGCGACAAATCACTCGAAGACCTTCAGGCCAAGCACGGACCTTTGCCAAACACACTCCAATCGAACACTGGCGGCGGCGGAAAGCATCTTTTCTTCTGCTGCCGCGGCACTGAGATTCGCAATTCCGCAGGGATTCTCGGGCCAGGGTTAGATGTGCGTGGTGAGGGCGGGTACGTGATTTTGCCGCCGTCACCGCATCCGTCGGGCAATCCCTATGCATGGGTGAACGGCGTCACGGCGCCGCTCGACATGCCCACGTGGCTCGAATCGTTACTCCTCAAACCGCCGGCACGGACTACGAGCAACGCGAATGGCAGCGGCGAGAAAATCCCCCAAGGCCAACGCAACTCCCGCTTGACCTCATACGCCGGCGTGTTACGCAAGAACGGCGACACCGCCGAAGAAATTGAAGCGAAGCTGCTGGCCTACAACCTGGCCCACTGTGACCCGCCCTTGCCAGAGAGCGAAGTGCGCACCATCGCAAAGTCCGTGGCGCGGTATGAGCCCACCAAAGCTGAAGAAATCCCCGGGCGCGTGCCAGTCACCGAAACGTCGAACGCGGAGCGGCTGTGTACGCAACATCGAGACGACCTTCGCTATTGCTCCGACCGCAAGGTTTGGTCCGCCTGGAACGGGCGTTTTTGGGCAGTCAACGATGAAGGCGCCGTGATGCGCCGGATGCAGGAGGTGACCCGCACCATTTATTTCGACGCAGGGAAAGAGGCGGATGAGCACATGCGCAAGGCGCTTGCCGCCTGGGCGAAGCAATCGGATTCGCGCCGCACACAAGAAAATTCCGTTGCCATCGCGCGCTATTTTGAGGGAATCGAGGTGCGGGAATTTTCCGGCCTGTTCGACCATCACCCGTTTTTGTTGAACGTGGCGAACGGGACCATCGATCTCAAAACGGGCCAGCTCCATCCCCACCGGCGCGAGGACTACCTCACGAAGATCGTCGACATCCCGTACGACCCTGATGCGACGTGCCCGCAGTTCTCGAAATTTTTGAACGAGACATTCGCGGGACGCCCTTCCCTTATAGGCTATGCATCGCGGTTCGTCGGCTGTTTTTTGACGGGCATAACCGCGGAGCAGTGCTGGTGGTTGTTTTACGGCCCGACAGCAAGCGGGAAGAGTACCTTCGTCAGCATCCTGCACGGGCTCCTCGGCCCGTATGCGCTTGCGCTGCCCGAGAACTTTTTCCTAGTCACGAAAAATACGACGGACTTCGCAACGGCAAACCTTGCAGGTGTGCGCTTCGCCTCATGTGTTGAGACGAACGAGGGCCGCCGGCTCGATGTGGCCAAGCTCAAAGCCCTCACCGGTGAGGACATGATCTCGGCTGCGCTCAAGTATCAGAATTATTTTCAGTTTCGGCCACAGTGCAAGCTGGTCTTGGCCACGAATCACGCGCCACACGTGCCCGCAGCGGACAGTGCCCTCTGGCGCCGGCTCAAGGTGGTGCCGTTTGACGTCATGGTGCCCGAGGAAAAGCGGATTCCAGAACTTGCGAAGAAACTTTTGAAAAAGGAAGGTCCGGGCATCCTCCGATGGGCGGTACTCGGCTGCCAGTCGTGGCTGGCGAATCGTCTCGATGAACCCGCTGAGGTCAAAGCCGCCGTCAATGAATATCGGGACGCCGAGGACATTGTGCGGAACTTTCTTGAGGAATGCTGTCTCAGGGAAGCGTCGGCACAGGTTGTGCGCAAAGAACTCTTTGCCGAGTACCTTCGCTGGGGCAGAGAGAACGGCATGCATCCGATGAGCAGCAAGAAATTTGCAGGCGAACTCCATCGCCTCGGGATCCAAGGTGATGACGGAGATCGATTCTGGTTTGGCGTCCGCGTTGGGACGACGAGCACTGTGCCATGAGCGACCAGGCAGCGGGAACAATTAATCCGAAGCCAGCTATGCGCAAGCGTAAGCGGCCGCGATTCCCCGACTGGATTTGCATCTGCGGCTACCGGGTGAAGGATGACGGCACCGTTGAAGCGGCGCAGGAAATGGGAAATCACTTAATGGAAGAACACGATGCCTAAAGGTCAAGCCATGACCGCACAATCCATTTCTCTCGCAACAATCGGCGACTTCCCGTTGAAGAAACTCGGCATGGAAATCATGCGGGTGTTGAAAGTTGCGCCGAAATTTGGTGACGCGATAGCGGAAATAGTTTCGGAGGAGAGTGTCCGCCGCATACAGGGCCGCGATTCGCTTTGCACATTTATCCCCGTGGCCGCTACGGAAGAGCGACGGCATGCTGCGAATTGGGCCTCTTCCGTTTGTGGAAAGTTTCAGCAATGGGCCGCTGAAGCGCCAGAATTTTCCGGCGAGTTTCTGGCCGTGGCGGATTTCCTGAAGAAAGTGGAAGAGGCCAATCGTGGTTAGGACACGATTTCCGGGAATCGCGGTTAGGCTGGCCGACGGTGAGCAGTACGTCATTCCGCGCTTGCCCTATCCCATCCGCGCGGACCTCGAAAAGCGGCATGCGCAGACGATCGCGCTCTTGCAAGCCGGAAAGCCCGCGCCGGATGAGCTCGGGTTCACTCAGGACGCAGTGTTCGCAGCGCTGAAGTTGAATTATCCCGAAATGACAGCGGATCGGAGCAGCCAGCTCATCGAGGGCGAACTGCAGAATGGCGCTGTGCGCCTGGTGATCGCTGGCCTGTGTCGGGGCGTTGTTTCGCTTGGATGCGCACACCAGAGGAGCAACTGACGTGAGAGAAAAGACGGCCCAGGTGAACATCGCAGGGCGCGTGCTCACACTTTCGCCCTTAAACCGCGCGGAGACTGTCGGCCCATTCCGTGACTTCTGCGAGGCCATGAAAGCGTCCGCGGCGAAGCCAATCAGCGAGGAGCCGTTCAAGGAATTGTCGGGCGGGGCGGGCTTCATTCTCCTGAGTGCGCGAACGCATCACCCGGAACTGCGATTCGAGGACGTTGCCCGTGGAACGACTTTCGAGGTCGCCAGGGCCTTAGCGATCCTCGCGATTTTGAGCATTGAGCATTTGGCTAACGGAGGTACTTCCGATGTCTGATTCCGTTTTGGAAATTCAAGCGAGAGCCGACTTCGCCGAGCTTTTTGGAGCTTCAAATGAGGCGGCGGCAAGTGTCGAGAGTGCCTCGAAACGAATCAAGGAGGCGATGGAGAGTGCCGGCGATTCCCCGAAAAAACTCGAGTATTCCATGATGGAGGCTCGGCACGCTGCGATGGGCCTAGGAGAGGACATCGGGGTTCGCGTTCCAAGGCTGGTCAGTACTTTTTTGTCGCACCTTGGTGGCGTTGGTCCTGCGCTCGCGATGGCATTTACTCCCATTGCGATCATCGGCGTGACGAAAGTTTTGATCGATGCGGGGAAAGAGGTCTACAACCTGTATCAAAATGTCGTCAATCTCAAATCGGAATTTGAAGCGCTGGGCAGCATCGAAAAGACGCTTACCGCGGACATGCTCGGCCTCTCGAACGCGCTTCTCAGCGGGAATGTGCGGCTGACGGAGCTTTCATCTGGCGCCATAGCGGGATCTCGTGAGCACGTCAAGTCGCTGGGATTGCAGATCGCGGACCTGGGAAAACTCGTGGATGTCAACGGAAAGCAATTTAACGATCTGGGCGTCTCCGCGAAGGCCGCATTGCGCGAGTTCCTAGTTCCTACTCAGGCGGCCGATTTTCAAAACACGCTGAAAAATGTGGGCCTTGAGATCGGCAGAGTCAAGGGCCTAATGATGAATACCGATGAGGACAGCACTGAGTTCAAAGGGCAGCAGGAAGCGCTCAGCGCGCTCTCGGCGTTCTACGGTGTTCTGTCCCTGAAGGTTCAGAAGTACAACCAGGACGTTGCCATTGCGAACGCAGAAGGTCAAAAGTTAATTCAGGCCGAGCAGGAGAAAACTACACGACAGGCAGAGCAGGCCGCCAAGGAAGCCGCCCGGGTGCAGCGCGAACAAGTTCTTGCGGTGTTGAATGAGCAAGAACTGGCGTCAAAAGAAAACACGAAAGTTCTCGAAGAGGAAGTGAAAGAAAACCGTAAGGCCAACGAGTCTATGGACGAAGAGGCCAAGAAGGCCGCCACTGCCACCACTGAGGCGTGGAGAAAAGCGTGGGCGGAAATTGTCAAAGAACAGAATAGGGCGAACAAGGAACAGGAAGAACTTTTCAAGAAACTCGAAAAGCCGTGGGACAGCATGGCCAAGTCCATGCAGCGCACCATGACGCAGACCACGATGGGGCTGATCGAAGGCACGCTGACGATTCAAAAGGCTTTTACGAAGCTGGGTGAGGGCATCCTGCAGATCATGGTGAACGCGCTGGCGAAGGTTCTGGCGCAGCATATCGCGCACGCGATCATGGTCGACATTGTGGAGAAAAGCCAGTTGGCAAGTTCAATCGCTGCGTTCCTAGGATTTCAGAGCACAAAACTCGCAGCGGCTAAGACTGCCGAAGTTGCACAAGGCACCACGGACGCGGGCGCGGCAAGCGCTGCAGCATTCGCTTCGGTCATGGAAGCCGTGCCGTTTCCAGAGAACTTTATACTCGCTCCCGAGATGGCGGTGGCAGCGGGCGCGGCGACAATGGGATACGTCGCTGCGGCAGGCGGCTGGGACGTTCCAAGCACGGGCGGATTTGCGCTGCTACACCCGAACGAAATGGTGCTGCCTTCGCATCTTGCCGATAACGTGCGCACCGGGGCCGCTGGGGGCGGCCCACACGTTCACTTCCACATCAACGCGATAGACGGCGGTTCCGTGAAGAGCATGCTCGAAGAGAACGGTGAGACGATCGCAAGAACGATTTCGCGGCAGATGCGCAGGAGAGGCGGATTCTAAACAGGCCGTGAACGAGCAGCTCAAATCCGACCGCTCGCAGGGAACTCTGATCAAGTTTCCGAGGCGGAAGGCTGTCCAATTGGACGCGGAATTGAAGGCTTTTTTGGATGAGATCGTCATCCCGATTCTGATTCGAGACGCGATGGAGGAAATTCGCAAAGAGAATTTAGTTGAGTTCGAGACGCGGAGCGTGGAAGACTGTGCGCGTAATCTGATCATCGAGGGGGCCGCCCGATGAACTGCGCAATCTACGCACGATACAGCAACGAAAAGCAGTCCGCCTTTTCGATTGAAGATCAGATCCGCAAGTGTCGCGAGTACGCAGCGAGAAAAGGCTGGGTCGTTCTCGATCAGCACATCTACCGCGACGAGGCGATTTCCGGCGCAACTGATGAGCGCCAGGCGCTAAAGCAGATGCTCGCCGCGGCGAACTCCTACCCGCCACAATTCGATTGTGTCCTGGTGGACGACACCTCACGGCTGAGTCGCAGCCTTGGAGACGCAGACCGCATCTCGAAGGATTTGAAATTCGCTGGCGTGCGCATCGTGTACGTCGCTCAGGGATTCGACAGCGAATCGGAGAGCGCAGGGATGCTGACGGCAATCTACGGCGGCATCAATGAGCAGTACCTGGTGGATCTGGGCAAAAAGACGTTTCGCGGGGTTGAAGGGCTGGCACAGAGGAAGCTGCACACGGGCGGCCGCTGCTTCGGTTATCGAAATGTGCCCATCGAGGATGCAACGCGAGTCGATTCGCACGGGCGGCCGGTTATCAACGGTGTCCGGCTTCAGGTCGAGCCGCACCAGGCGAAAGTTGTGAAGCGAATCTTCTCGCTTTACGCCGAAGGGCGGAGCCTGAAGTACATCTCGAAGCTGCTAAACACAGAGGGTGTGCAGTCGCCGCAACCGCAAAAGGGAAGGATCTCGCGGAGCTGGTGTCCCTCTTCTGTAAGAACGATTCTCCACAATGAGCGGTATCGCGGCCTGGTCGTGTGGGGGAAGACAAAGAAAGTCCGGTCGCCGAAGACTGGCAAGCGAATCTATCGCGGGCGCCCTGAGAGCGAATGGGTGCGGAAGGAAATTCCCGAGCAGCGCATCGTCTCCGATGAACTCTGGGAGAAAGTGGCTGCGCGCCGCGAACTCGTTGGGCGCATCTATGCGGACGCCAACCGGCCGCATGGCCTTATGCACTCGACAGTGATGAACTCAGCCTATCTCTTCAGCGGGCTTCTGAAGTGCTCAGAGTGCGGCGCGAACATCACGATTCTCTGGGGCAAGGGCCGGAACAAGAGCACTCAGACTTACGGCTGCCCGCAGAATTGGGACCGCGGTGAGACGGTTTGCAGGAATACCGTCCGGATCCGCCGCGACAAACTCGAAGCGACGCTCCTGGCTGGATTGCAGGAGAAGGTCCTCCGCGAAGACGTGATCGACTACGTTCTCGAGAAATTCGAGTCGGGCCTATTCAAAGAGATGGGGGAAATGAGCAGGGAACTCGATCAGATGCAGCGGCGCAAGGCGAAGATCGAGGCGGAGCTCGCCAACCTGGTCGCTGCGCTGGCCGCCGGCCAATCCTCTCAGACGATCACGAGGGCGATCGCCGAACGTGAGCGCGAACTATCCGCAATCACTGGTCGCGCAGTCTCCTCTACTCGGGATTCCATCAGGGCTCGAATCGGCAAGATGCGCGTCGAGGCCAGGGCGAAGCTGAAGGATCTCCGTCAGCTACTCGGCGGGAATGTTACGGTTGCCCGGGCGGCGCTCTTGCGGCACATCGAGAAAATCACGCTGGAACGGGATGGAAAAGCTTTGGTTGCATCGGGTGATTGGAAGTTACTCGGGGAGGGTGCCCAGGGATGGTGCCGGGGGCCAGAATCGAACTGGCTACGCCCGCCTTTTCAGGGCGGCGCTCTACCAGTGAGCTACCCCGGCACGCAACTCAATTAGTTTAGAGGCCGCTTCTCAGTGTGTCAATTCGCCCCGTCGTGCCCCACGAAAAAAAACTGCCGTCCTCGCTCAGCCCGCAATCTCCCTTTTCCTTTACTTTCCCGCCGCCTCTCCCCTGAATTCGCGTTTGCGGCTCGGCCCGCTTGTGTTCAACTGGATTGTCATGGCCACCGCTCATCCGAAATCTTCCGACCTCATCCTCGAACTAAACGCTCTGGCCGTCACCGCCGCTTCCGCCGAAGCCTTGATGAAAGACATCGTCACGCTCCTTCACGGCAAGCTCACCAAATACAATTGGGTTGGCTTCTACATGCTCGAAAAGGAAGCCGATCACGAAGTCCTCGTCCTCGGCCCCTTCAACGGCACCATGACGCCCCACACCCGCATCCCTCTCAATCAGGGCATTTGCGGCGCCGCTGCCAGCACGGGCAAGACCGTCGTCATTGACGATGTCAGCACCGATCCCCGCTATCTCGCCTGCTCTCTCGAAACCAAATCCGAAATCGTCGTCCCCGTCTTCGTTCATGGCAAAGTCGTCGGTGAACTCGACATTGACTCCCACTTCCTCGCCGCCTTCGGCCCCGACGATCGCCTTCTCTGCGAACACGCCGCCGCCCTCCTCGGCAAATTCCTCGAATCCCACCCCTAATTTTGGAGTATGGTGTTTCGTCTAACGCCGCTTTACCCTTGAACTTGAGGGTGCCCCATCCTTCGCCCGCCTCCTGCGGGAAGGGTGGGCTCTTACGATCGCATGCCACAACTCTCTTCTCTTCATTCCTGGGTTTTCTTCCGTCTGAAAACTGATAACTGATAACTGATTGCTGTCAACTCCCCCAGGGTGCCCCATCCTTCGCGAGCCTTGCGATCTCTGGGCCATCCCGATGCTTTTTCGGGATGAACGGTGGGCTCTTACGATCCAACTCCACAACACCTCTTCTCTTAAGTCTTGGGTTTGCTCACTCCTGAAAACGGATGCATGTCGACCACTACCACCCGCTCGCAAACAATCTCTGCGCTCCTGCCAGCCCGATCTTCTGATACTTCGAGTAAGCCCCCGCGGCCCTTTCCCGAATCTTTTCCCCCCTTTCCCCCGCAATCCACCCCTCCACCGCCGCCTTCAACGTATAAGCCTCCGGCGCCATTAATCCCGTAATCCACAGCACTGGTTGCGCCCCCGTTGGCCGCAACCCCGCCGCAAAATAGCTCTTGCTCGCGCAGGCCAGCACCATTGCCTCTCTCTTCTCCTCGCCCACTCCTTGAAATGTTTTCTCCAACGCAAAGTCCATCAACCCATCATGCCCCACGTAAACGGCCAAGCTGGTCCGAGACGGCACTCGTACCCTTTTCTCGCCACCCTTGGTTTTAATCTCCCCAATCTCCGGGTCCTGTCCCGCCGCTGCTCGGAAAAAGTCGTAGATTGTCTCTTTGATCTCGCGCCCGCGATATCCATCCGCAATTAAGTACGTCCCGCTAGCCTCATGCAGAAAAACGCTTCTCTCCAAAACGTACGAATTCGGATTCTCCACCACGGCGATCTCTTTCCATTCGCCGCTCTTCCTGAAAAACGTCCGCACACCAAACGCCGCGCCCCAATACAAATTCCGACCCGCATCTTCACCATTCCCCAGCGCCGCCGGCACCGGCACAATCCCCTGATGCGCATTGTCCGCCAGCGCCACAAACACGTGCACCAACCGCACCGCTTTCTGCGCCCGCGCGATGCCACAGCTACATCCCAAGATGATTAAGCTGAGGAAACTCCTGAGGCAGACTTTTCGCACCGAAGGCGCACAGTGGCAGGTATTTTCCGCTTCCCGCTCTCTAATCACTGATAACAGAAATCCGACCAATGTTGGTCGAAGCGCAAGATTTGGTGGCCGCTCTTCTTCGCTTCCTGATCGCTGATATCTGATAACTGATATCCCTCAAATCCCACTCGAAACCTTGCCCAGCCGCAAATCAAATCAGCCTCTCGGAATCCCCGGCTACTCCTGCGAATCCTCAAACTCCCTCATCCAATCCCGCCCCTTCAACACCTCTCTCGGGCGCGTCCCGTCCGGCGGCCCCACAATCCCATCCTTCTCCATCAAATCAATCAAGTGCGCCGCGCGCCCGTACCCGATCCGCAGACGGCGTTGCAATGTCGAAGTCGACGCACGCCCCATCTCGCAGCACACCCGCACGGCGGCCTGGTACAGCTCATCATCCGACTCCTCGCCGCCTCCCGCGCCACCCGCTTCCTCCGCCGCGCTGCCCGCCTTCTCCGTACTATCTTCCTTCGGCGCTTCCAGCAACTGCTCGTTGTACTTCGCTGGCGCCTGCTGCCTCCAAAAATCACACACCGCCGTAATCTCATCCTCGGTCACCAGCGGCCCGTGAATCCGGTGCAGCCGCGCCGATCCCGCCGGCAAATACAGCATGTCGCCCTTGCCCAACAGCGATTCCGATCCATTGGCATCCAGAATCGTCCGCGAATCCACTTTGCTCGCCACCCTGAAAGAAATTCGCGCCGGGAAGTTCGCCTTGATCAACCCCGTGATCACGTCCACCGACGGCCGCTGCGTCGCCAGGATCAGGTGAATTCCCACCGCCCGCGCCATCTGCGCCAGCCGCGTGATGGACTCTTCCACGCTGTTCGTGTCCACCATCATCAAGTCCGCCAACTCGTCAATAATAATCACCAGGTAGGGAAGTGGCTTGTGCTCCGCTTCTTCCAGGTTGTCAAACAGCGAAAGCGACTGCTGCTTCTGGCACGAGCGGTTGTACTGATCGATGTTGCGCACGCCTCGCTGCGCCAGCAGCTTCAGCCGGCTCTCCATCTCCTTCGTCGCGTTCCGCAATACGTTCGACGCCACCTTCGGGTCCGTCACCACCGGCGCCAGCAGGTGCGGAATCCCTCCATACAGGCTTAATTCCAGCCGCTTCGGGTCCACCAGCACCACCTTCACTTCATCCGGCGTCGCCTTATACAGCATGGAAATCATCAGCGAATTGATGAACACGCTCTTGCCCGTGCCTGTCGATCCCGCAATCAGCAGGTGCGGCATGGACGCCAGGTCCGTCACCCGGATTCTCCCGTGCAGGTCCCGCCCCATTCCCAGCGTCAACTTGCTCGGCGAATTCGTGAACTCCGTCGCCTCCAGGATTTCGCGCAACGCGATGGTCTCCCGCCGGTCGTTTGGCACTTCAATGCCGATCGTCGATTTTCCCGGTATCCGCTCGATCAGGATCGATTCCGCCTGCAGCGCCAAACACAAATCTTCCGTCAGGCTGATAATCCGGCTGTACTTGATCCCCGCTTCCGGCTTGAACTCGAATGTCGTCACCACCGGCCCGGGATTGATCTGCGTTACGCGCCCTTCCACCTCGAACTCGTGGCACTTCGCTTCAATCGCCCGCGCCCGCATCTTTAATTCGTCTTCATCCAGCTTCTCGCTGCCCGTGCCCTCCTTCAGCAGGCTGATCGACGGCAGCTTGTAATTGGCATTCGTCTTGGTAATCTTCGGGTCCGGCCTCCTCGCTCTACCCGGAACGTCAGCCAATCCCTTCTCGTTGTTCAAAAACAAGATCGGTGCTTTGTGACCCGTCTCTTCTCTTTCGGAATGCTCGCCCTCTTCCAGTGCGGTCTCTTTGCCATGGAAGACGTCGCTCTCATCACCCCAGTGAAATGCCTTGTGTTCCCCCTCGGCTTCCGGCTTGCCTAGAATCTGTGGCGTAACCGGCTTACGCCCCGCCATCCGCCGCTCTTCCACTTCCCGCCGCATCCGCCTCTGCTCGCGTTCGTCCTGCCACGCGTGCCAGCGCGCTTGTGCCCGCTGCAAAATCCCCGGTTTCTCTATGCGTCCCATGGACCCCTTCGCCCCGCTGGCCCACGCATGCGCCCCGCTAAAAGAAAAAGTTGTGGTCAAAAACACCGCCACCACCAGCAGCGCAATCGCCACCAAGTTCGCGCCCCACACATTGAATCCCGACCGCAATCCGTGCGACACCAGCGTTCCCACCAACCCTCCCCCGGGCAACGCGTCTCGCACAGAAGGGAAGTGCCAGAGTGACAGCAGCGAGGGCAGCGACATCAGTAGCAGCACATAGCCCGCGATGGTCGCCGCCTGTGAATCGATCGCCCGGCTCCGGCACCATCGGTATCCCAGCATCCCAATCGCCACCGGCAGCAAAAACGCCGCGAATCCAAATACCTGGAACAGCAGGTCCGCCGAATAGGCTCCCGCCGGCCCGATCCAATTCCGCGTCGGATTCTGCTCGCCCGCTGCCGCGCTCACATTGAACGCCACATCCCGCGGGTTATACGTCAGCAGCGACAGCCCTATCAGCACCGCCACCGTGATACACAAAAACCCAATCAGCTCGTTGAGCCGTCTATTTTCTGTCGGTGTAAGGAAGCGCACGTAATTCTCCTCAGCTTTTTGGGGAAGGCTGAGTGCCGCATGGGGCGCGGCGCTGGTGCGCCCCGAATTGGAGGAACGCCCAAATCATACCAAACCGCGAGCCCCGCACAAGTCCCTCTTCACCCCATGTTTCCATACCTTTGGAGTGCGGCGGCTCGCCGCCGCTTTTACGGTTGCAGCACCTGCCTCCAAGCCACAAATGGTCCACCCGCGTCGAAAACTTGTCATCCCGACCGAAGGCCCGCGTTTCTTGCGGGCCGTAGTGGAGGGATCGCGGCACAATTCCACTGTGGCGCAGTCACTCCTTACTGTGTTCCTGGGTCCGTCTTTCGGCGGGTGCCACAGATCCCGGTCTTCCATCTTGTCTTTTGGGTTGTTTTTTTGGCTCTGAACGTTTAACTGTTAACTTTGAACTTTCAACTTTGAACTCTTCAACTTCCCAGTTTTTCCTCTGTGCTCTCCGTGTCCTCTGTGGTGAATTGCGTCAATCATCCTGCCAGCCGCGCCGCAAAAAACAGCACCAATATCCCTACAATAATCCGGTAAATCGCGAACGGCCCAAACCCTCTCCGCCTCACCCACGCCATGAACCACGCCACGCTTCCGTACGCCACGATAAACGACACCACAAACCCGATCGCCAGCACGATCCATCCATGCGCATCAATACTTGCCACCCCGATCGGATTTCCATCCTTCCCCCGCAGCGATTTCCACAGTGTGTACCCCGTCGCCATCGCCATCGTCGGAATCGACAAAAAGAACGAAAACTCCAGCGCGCTCGCTCGTGACATTCCAGCCAGTTGTCCCGCCGCGATCGTGGACATCGACCGTGACGTCCCCGGAAACACCGCCGACAATATCTGGCACGCTCCGATCCACACCGCCTGCACCAAACTCATCTCCTCCATGTGCCACGTATGAATCACTCCGCCCGTCGCCGCTTCCCCCGCTTCCTCCGCCCTGCTATTCCGCGCATCAATGAACCACATCACAATCCCGCCCACCAGCAGTGACGTCCCGATCACATACGGGCTCTCCAGATGTTTCCCGATCACCTTGATCAGCAGATACGACGGTATCGCCGTCACCACGAATGCAAGATTCACATACTGCACCATGCGGGAATTCCACAGAGAGCGGATGAGGCAGATACATACTTTGAATGGAGCCAAAATCAGAGGAGTGTTCCCGCGCTCATAGCCTATGAACCGCGCAATCCGGTGCCGGAAATACATCGGCAGCGTCAGGATCGCCCCCAACTGGATCACGATCGAGTACATCTTCCAGTACCCGCTCTCCAGGCTGAGCTGCGAATAATGCAGGTGCAGCAGCGCCTCCGCTATCCTCAAATGCGCCGTCGAACTCACCGGAATAAACTCCGTCAACCCTTCCACAATCCCCAAAATCACACTCAACACGTAATCGCTCACGCTTCCGCTCCTGGGTTACTCTTGTCTTTGTAGGGTCCGCCTTCTGCTTGCTCGCCGCAGGAGAGAGGCAGACGCTTTTGAATTTGTTCTTTCTTTAAGGGGTCGGAGCTTCAGCTCCGACATCGAACTCCGCCAACAAATTGGGCTCTAGCCCCTGAGGACTCCCTTCTTGCCTTCGCCGGGGCCGAGCACTGCTGGACCCCATATCCGCAAAATCCCAAATCTATTCCCAATCTCTTCTCTTGGGTTTCTCTCGACGTACGCCTCTCGCCCAATGTACTTGAGGGTGCCCCACCCTAGGTTTGTTAGGGTGGGCTCTTACGATCGAACTACCGCAACTCTCTTCTCTTCATTCCTGGGTCTGTTGCGGCGCCTCTTCCCGCCACTCGTCACTAGCCACTCCTTCCCATCCTCTTCCTCATCTCATACGCATCCACACGCCCCAGATAATACCGTTTCAATACCGCCTCCGGAGAATAACCGTGACGCCTCCAGAAGGCAACGGCGCCCTCATTATCCACCGCCGTCTCCAGCAGCACCGACAGCACTCCGTGATACGCAAAATGCTGTTCCATCTCCTGCAGCAGCGCCGACCCCACCCCCTTCCGCCGGTGTTTCTCTGCAATATCCAGCGTGATGATATGCGCCAGCGGCGGATTACTTTCCGCCAAGATGAATCCCGCCAACTGTTTGCCGTCTTCCGCGATCAGGCAATCCGACGAATCCAAATCCAAAAAATGCTGCAGCGTCCACTTGCTGTACGAAATCCCTGGCACAAAACACGCCAGGTCCAGTTTATGGATTGCGGGGAAATCGCGCGCTTCGTAAGGTCGGATCGTCGCGGGCATCGGTGCGCTTCTGCCGTGCCGCCATCTTAGTGCGGCCGCGCCGGCATGTTCAACCCCAACGCCTTCACGGTTGTGGCATCCACCGTGGCCCGCCCATTTTCCTTCACCACCACGCCGAATCTGCCACTGTAGTCCCACATCGTCCAGCCCATCCCTACTCCAAGCGCCGGAGGCGCGCCACAAGCTAGCCCAGCCCGTAAGGGCTGGGAATCAGATCAGCCCAGAGCCCGGAGCGCCGTAGGTGCGGCACACGGTCTCCCACCCAGCCTCCTGATCGCTGATATCTGATCGCTGATAACCTTTAACTCTCAGCTCCTATCTCATCCTCACAACTTCACCGTCACCGTCTTCACTTCCGTATAATTTGCCAGCCCGTACTCCCCCAACTCCCGTCCAATTCCCGATTGCTTAAATCCCCCAAACGGCGCCGCCGCGTCGAACACGTCGTAGCAATTCACCCACACCGTGCCCGCCCGCACGCCATCCGCGATCGCATGCGCCTTCGTAATATCTTGGGTCCAAACCGCCGCCGCCAATCCATACAGCGACTTGTTCGCCCGCGTCATCACCTCATCGATATCCTTGAATTTCAGGATCGACATCACCGGCCCAAAAATCTCTTCCTGCGCAATCTTCATGTTGTCCTGCACGTCGGCGAATACCGTCGGCTCGATGAAGTACCCCTTCTCGCCCACGCGCTTTCCGCCCGCCAGCAGCTTGGCCTTCTCATTCTTCCCGCTCTCGATGTACCCCATGACCTTATTGAACTGGTCCTGGTCCACCTGCGGCCCTTGCTCGGTATTCTTGTCAAACGGATTCCCGACCGTGCGTTTCTTCGCGCGTTCCACGCTCTTCGCCACGAATTCGTCGTAGCACTTCTCCTCCACAAACAGCCGCGAACCCGCGCAGCAGCACTGCCCCTGATTGAAGAACAGCGCGAAGTGCGCTCCTTCAATCGCCTGGTCCATGTCCGCGTCCGCGAACACGATGTTCGGGCTCTTTCCTCCCAGCTCCAGCGTCACCCGCTTCAAATTCGTTTCCGCCGCTGCTTTCACGATCAGGTGGCCCACTTCCGTCGATCCCGTGAACGCCACCTTGTCCACATCCATGTGCCGCGCAATCGCCGCGCCCGCCGTCGGTCCATACCCAGGCAGAATATTCACCACGCCTTCCGGGAACCCCGCCTCCAAGATCAATTCGCCCACGCGCAACGCGCTCAGCGGCGTCTGCTCCGCCGGCTTCAGCACCACCGTGCAGCCCGCCGCCAGCGCCGGCCCCAGCTTCCAAGCCTGCATCAGCAGCGGAAAATTCCACGGAATAATCTGCCCCACCACACCCACCGGCTCGTGCTTCGTGTAGCTGAAATATTTCCCTTGCACCGGGATCGTCTTCCCGTGAATCTTGTCCGTCCATCCCGCGTAATACCGGTAACACGCAATCGTCAGCGGCAAATCCGCCGCCTGCGCCACGTGATACGGCTTCCCGTTGTCCAGCGCCTCCAGTTGCGCCAGCTCATCCGCGTGCTTCTCGATCAAGTCGGCGAGCTTATTCATCAGCACGCCGCGCTCTGCCGCGCTCATCTTCTTCCGCCAGGGCCCGTTGTCGAACGCGGCCCGCGCCGCCGCCACCGCCTTGTCCACATCCGCCGCATCGGCTTCGGCCACATGCGTGATGACCTCGCCCGTGGACGGATTGATCGTCGGGAAAGTTTTCCCCGAAGCTGCCTCCACCCACCTGTTGTTGATTAAAAGCTTCGAAGCGGAAATCTCCACATTCGGTTCCATCACTGTCCTTGCAGTCGCCATGGTTTTCCTCCCCCCTCGCTGGGTCAGGAAAGCCTATACCTACTCCCCGATGGACGCAAGAATCCGATTCGCCCCATCACCTTCTTGGTTTTCTCTTGGGTTTCCCTAGTAACGCCGCTCCTCCACGTACTTGAGGGTGCCCCATCCTTCGCGCCTTTTGCGAAGGGTGGGTTCTTACGTTCTAACGCCACAGCCTTTCTTCTCTTGTTCTTTCTCTTGGGTTTCCCCAGTAACGCCTCCCCCCAAGTACTTGACGGTGCCCCACCCTAGGTTTGAAGCTGTGAAGAAACCCCCTGAATTTTAATCTTGCAAAAAGAGAGTTGTGCCGTAAGCTCGCGGCATGAGCCCAGAAAATACGAGCAAGCAGCCGTTGATTCG
>Ga0187857_10000991_pt1 | contig 31583 bp, 18 predicted proteins | sample June2016WEW_8_10_FD_132984 | JGI IMG/M metagenome (GOLD analysis project Ga0187857, IMG submission 132984) | Peatland microbial communities from SPRUCE experiment site at the Marcell Experimental Forest, Minnesota, USA - June2016WEW_8_100 | ecosystem: Environmental > Terrestrial > Soil >... | reverse complement strand
GGGAACGGCGGCTCCACCAATAATCCCCCGACTTTTACCGCTCCGAGTACGCGCTGCAAATGCACGGTTGGAAGGAAGACGTTTAGCACCGGTTTTTCCGGGTAAGGGTGAGTGTCCCAGGGGCGCCAGGGTGGTTGGCTCCAGCCAGCGATGCGTTTCCATGTGGCCGTCGGCGAAGGAGACCTCCCCGGCCCCGTTATGATAGCTGGCCGGGTAATCGATCAGCCAATAGGGGTTGCTCGCCCCGGTGCCGTCGCGAGTGCCGGTGTTGGTCATATCCACGGCGAAGTACCCGTCGTTGATTGAGTCGCTGCGTTCGTCCAGGATCACGAAAATGGCCTCCGGCGTTTGGATTTGCGGCAGCCTGCGAAAGATCTCCCAGGGGCTCTTGCCGCCCTCCATGAAGGCGGGCACGCCCCGGATGCGGGTGGGGTTCATGCGGCAATTCATCGAGACGCTGCGCACGAACTTGCTCTTGTCGCCGGGGCATTTATAGACGCCCGCGCTGGGGATGTAGCGGGCGAGCGCGGATTGCTCAGGATTGATCAGCATCGCCGTATTGGTTGCCTCGGTCGGCAGGCTCATGGTGCCGGCCACCCAGTTGGTGAAGATCCCCTTGCCGTCCTGGCCGTCAGCGTTGCAGGGCAACTGGCCGTTATTCTCATCGCTGTACATGAACCAGGCCTGAATGAGCTGGCGGAGGCTGCTGGCGCAGTACGTGCCCTGAGCGGACCGCTTTGCCCGGCTCAGGGCGGGCAGGAGCAAGGCAGCCAGAATGCCAATGACGGCGATAACCACCAGAAGCTCGAGCAGCGTGAAACCTCTGGAACGAAGTGAACCTGAGGCGGATCTCCGATTGCGCGCTGGGGTGCTCTTTATCGGTTTGGACAAGGCTGCAGCGGAAACGTCCCGCGGCATCATCGAGACGTGGAAACGATCCGGAACACGCAGCGCCAGGCTGGCGTCGGGGGCAATAACGCTCAGCTACGGTTGCCAGATGCCGCTGCAAAGTAACTTCGTTCTGACCCGGGTACTTCATACCACGGCGAGACGTTTCATTAACACCGTGGCTTCAGCCCGGTGTGAAAAGGCGCCTGCGGCGCTGCAACCGTTTCAACGGTTTGCCGGAAAGGGCGGAAAGCCGTTGAAACGGCTGGGACGGTTCGCCGCATACCTACACCGCGCTGAAGCGGCGGTGTTAATGAGAATGGCGGCCCTCGGGAGCCGTGGAGATCCTCCGCTCCGTAGCCGCGCTGAAGCGGCGGTGTTAATGAGAATGGCGGCCGCCCCGTGAGATGAACGCTTCCTAATCATATCCGCTTAGAACCCGCACCCGGCCACCTATCGGCCTCCGTGTCCCGGCTGCTTGCCGTCCAGTATGTTCTCGATTCTAGACGGCCTTCTGGAGGGCGCGAGCATGGGCTGATCCGGGTTCTCGGCATAATGAGCCTGGCCCCGATTCCACCAGTACCAAAGGCCGCCGTCCGCCGCCAGGGACACTGTGCCACCCATCGCGTTGCCGACGCCGACCCAGTCGTTGTGCGTGCCAAGCCGCACGGGCACGCTCGTCGCCAAGTCAAATTCCTGCCCTGGTTCAGTGCTCAGGCGTAGCGGCCACCGCCAGAGCGAACCATCCGCTTTGAGCGCCGCCAGAGTTCCAAAGCCGCCCCCGACGGCCCTCCATTCCGTCCCCTTCCCAATTTGCACCGGCGGTCGCGCCAGGAAACTTTGGCCGCTCTTAGCATCCAGCGGCGGCTGCATCGTAAAGGCCCACAACGTTCCATCCTCGCGGAGGGCCGCCTGCAAGGGCCAACACTCTGTGAGGCTTAGCCATTTGAGGTTGTCGAGACTGGCCGACCGCTCGATGACGACATCCGGCGCAAGGGAAACCTCTTCTGTTCGTGGCTTGCGGCCCGGCGCGTGAATCACCCAGCCGCGCCCGTCAGCTTTCCACGCATAAACGCTGTCGCCTGCGGAAAGAATCCTTGCCCAGCCGGATTCGGTTCCCAGGCGATGCGGTTCAAAGGAACGGAGTCCCAGCCTTTCCAAGTCTTTCGGCAGCGGGTGGTCGTGTTGCCAGAGCCACAGCGTGCCATCCTGCTTTTGAAGGACCACTGAAAACGACTCGTACCCCCATTGAACCACGCTCTGCCAGTTAGTTTCCTGCCCGAACCTGACCAACGGGGCCGCCTCCTCGAAGATTGCCGGACGCCAATCCCAAGCATCCCCAGGACGCGGCTTTTCGGACACCCAAAGAGTTCCGTCGGCACGGATGGCGACGGTTTGACTGAGATTCGCCACCACCACGACCCAGTTCGAGCCGGGTTCGATCTGATTTCCGCTCACGCTCCCCCATTTCGCCCCAACGCGAAAACCCCATCTTCCCCCAGGGCGAAAACCGTTGTCTTGGCCAAATGCCAGGATAAGCCGGCCAGGCTCATACGAAATCCGGTCCACCCAAAGCCTGCCATCCGGCAGCAAAGCTGCCAGGGCGCTGCCGCCATAATGGTGGAGCTGCAGGGGCCTGGCTGCGGTCGGCTCCAGGAGCCTCTTGGCGCCCTGTCGTGGCTCGATCGGCGTGATCAACTCCCAGGCGCGATGGTAGGTGGCCGTCGTCACTGTTGCGATGAGCAGGAGCGCGCCCGCCAGGCTAAGCAAATTACGCCGCCACAGCCGCCGATCCTCGGAGCCGCGTCGGAAGTTGCGATAGGCCAGCGCGACCAAGGCGGCGACCAGCGCGGGCAAGGCGATATAAAACACCAAATACCCCCGCCAGAGCCAGACGCCGAGCATCGGCAAGTTGCCGACGGAGATCGCCGTGGCAAGCACCCCGGCCATCCAAAGGCCCGCCGCCGTGGCTACGGATGCCGCCAGGGCCTGGACTATGCTGCGCGTGAGCGTCGACGCGTAAAAGCCGATGAGTGCGAGGCCCAAACAGATCAGAACCGAGACCTCGAGGGTCTGGCGCTCAAAGGGCGTTTTGAACGCCTCGACGTTCGCCCTCCCGCCGACCGCGCTGCCAATGCCCTCGGCCGTCCAAAGCAACAGCCCGCTCAGGACCCCGCCCAGGACCAGCACAAAGAGCAGTTTAAGGACATACTGCAGGGCGCTGGAAACCGGCAGGCACAGATGGTCCGGAGTCGCGCCCAGCTTGCGTTCCTCGGCAACGCTCGAACTTCCAACCAGCAGGGGCACCAGCAGCCAAAGGCCGCCGAAGACCTCCAATCCCGCGCGCAGAGTCTCCCCAAGAGAATCATGGCCGAACCTGCGGACCGCCACGACCCCCAGGTGCATCAGGAAAAGGCAGCCTATCCCCGCCAGGCTGACCTGCTGCAGTTGCAATTCCTTCCAGAACAAGGCGGCCAGCGGGCGGTGCTCTCGGAGGGCTGGCTGCAAGGCCGCCTCTTCCTTTCGCCAGCCAGTAAATGAAATGACACCTCCGGTCCATCCCGCCTCCTGGAACCGGAAAAACAGCCGCCGGGCCAGAAAAAACCCGACAATGGAATAAAGGCCCAGGGCGCCAACCACCATCGCATCCGAACCGCCGAGCGCCTGGATCGCGAGGATGATCGCGCCCGGCGCCAGGATGGTGAACCAGAACGCAGCGGCTATCTGGCGCAGCAGCAACGTAGTCCAAAGCCCGCCGGCGAACGTGACTATCGCGGCGGTCCCGCCGATCGCCAGCATCTCCAGAAACGCCGCCCTCCCCATCACGTCGGGGGTGAACGTTATCGGCGGTTTGTGCGTGATCGCCAGTGCCTTCTCGTACGCGGCCCTCCCCATCCCCGGATGAATACAGGCCGCGCAGGAGAGGCACCACGCCACGAACGCGCTCGCCATTGCGCCGGCCAGCACGGCGGTTTTTGTCCCCCAAATCCGGTTGCGCTCCAAGGGTTGCGCCAGGATAAGCGGGAAAGTGCCCAGGCCGAATTCGCGGCCGAAAGCGGACAATGCCAGCATCATCGCTCCGAACCAAAACGGGAACACGTACACGCCGGCGGCGGCGTTGCCAGTGACCTCTGGCAGCAGCCACACCGGCACGATCGCCAGGACCAACGCCAGCCCGTATGCCGGCGCCAGCAGCCGAATTTCTTTTTGAACGAGGGCTTTCATAAACATTGGCGACTTAGTCCGGAGGTTTCATAGCCTAAGAGCGGCACCGGGCCCTCGAGGCTGCGTAGCGCAGGTTTCCAACCTGCTGTATCGCCGACTTCCAGTCGGCAGGTTGTACCTGCTTGGTCGCATCTGCGGATTGGAAATCCGCGATACGCCAGACTGGAAGTCTGCGCTACGCCTTCCACTTGGCGAAGTCCCATGAAATATCCGTGCTGGCGGCGGCAGCCCGGTTGGATTTGCCACGCTCATACGCTCAAACTTTCCTTTTTGCCCGAGACCGCTTGAAACCCCGCCTTGGCCAGGGTCCCCGCCATGACGAAGATTTCCTCCAGCGTAAGCGAGTCGCAACGCAGCTCCTCGGGTTGGCGAGCGCGAAGCCGCTCGAGGAGTTGTTCGCTGTTGCCGTCAGCCACGATTTCCAGGTCCCGGCCTGATTGGCGCACGTTCAGCGCGCCGGACAGATCCAACCCTGCGGGCTCTTGCGGAAAACTGACCCGGATCTTGCGGAAACGCTCGCGCGCATCTTCTGCGGCCATGGTCAGCAGTTCCCGGCCTTGCTCGAGGATGGTGAACTGGTCGATCAGCCCCTCGAACTCCGAAATCAGGTGCGTCGAGACGAAGACCGTCCGCCGCTCGGGGTCGCTCCCGTGGTAGGCCCCAATCACCGTCTGGATAAACTCCCGGCGCACGATCGGGTCCAAGCCGGACGTCGGTTCGTCCAACACCAGCAACTCTGGTTCCGGACAGACCGCCCCAATCAGCGCCAGTTGGGTCTTCTGTCCTCTGGACAAGTTGCTGGCCTTCTGGGCCGGGTCGAGCTGGAAACGCCTCAGTAAATCTGCCTCCATCTCCCGGTTCCAGTGGCGCCGGAAGGAGGCCAGGAATTCCAGCGTCTGGTTCACTGTCATCCACGGGTAGAACGCGACCGAATCGGGCACGTACGAGAGGCGCGATTTTACCCTCACTTCCTGCCTCTGCGGGTCCAGACCGAAGACGCGCGCCGTGCCGGAGTCGGGCCGCAGCAGGTTCAACAGGCACCTGATGGTCGTCGTCTTGCCCGCCCCGTTGCGGCCAAAGAATCCGTAACAGCGGCCCGGGCGGACCTCCAGGCTCAGGCCGTTGACCGCTTCCAGCTTCCCGTAGCGGCGCGTCAAGTGATTCAGTTCAATTACCGGGGCGTCAGTGGTGCCGCCTGAAGGCGGCGTTCCGGTGTCATTTTCCATAGAGTTCCTTTGGTTTACTTGCCGCCCTTGGCGGCGGCGGATTTGCGCTCAAAGTATGCGACCCGTTCCTCGACCAGGCCCAGGAACTTGTCGCGGCCGATTTGCAGGTGGTGCGCCAGCACGACCGCCTCGTCAATCTCTGTCAGCAGCAGTTTCTCCCGCGTTTGCTCGCTGAACGGGGAGCTGTTCTGCTTCAGAAAATGACCTTTGCCCGGCAGCGTCTCGATGATGCCCTGGGCCTCCAGCTCGGCGTAGGCCCGGGCGATCGTGTTGCGATTGATGCGCAGTTCCTCTGCCAGCGGGCGGAGCGAGGGCAGCGGTTCGCCGGGCCGCAACCGGCCCGAGGCGGCGGCGTAGCGAATCTGATCGGCAAGCTGGAGGTAAACCGGTTTGCCAGCCTGGAAATCAACCTGGAGCATCATAGCTATTCCACTGTTATAGAACACTATGACAGTTCCGCCGAAAATGTCAACATCTTTTTTTGTAACTGTTCAGGTGGGAGGGTGGGGCAGACCTCTGGTCTGCCGGTTAGCCGGGCCTCTGGCCCGGTGTTCCGACCGCACCAGGTTCACGGAGCCGGAGGCTCCGTGAACTGGCAGGCCGGAGGTCTGCCCCACACCTGAACAGTTACTTTTTTTTAGCCAATACAGCCGATGGAGCAGTTGCACTCCCCCCCTCAACCATGCGAAACTTCCGCCTTATGAATCCGACACGCTGGTGGATGGCGGCGCTCCTTGTTGGAACGGGCCTGGCAAGTGCGCGGGCCGCGGCAAACCCTGGCGCCGAACAAGGTCCTGCTTCTCCTCCGGCCATACGGACATTCGCCGTCGAGAAGCGATACCTGAATCTGCCGGTGAAAAACGGCGCTCCCATGCGGCACCTGGCCTTGGTCATCGATGGCCACCCGGCCCGCCAGTTCGATATCGAGCTGGCGGACGGCGCCGCGGACTGGTGGGCTTTCCTGGACCTGGCGCCATTCAAAGGCAGCCGCGCCGCCATCCGGGTGGACAAACTGCCCGAAGGCTCCTCCGCACTCCAGGCAATCGAGCAGGCCGAGCAGATTCGGGACGCCCAGGGCCTCTATCGCGAGCCTCTCCGTCCGCAGTTCCACTTCTCCTCGCGCCGGGGCTGGAACAACGACCCGAACGGGCTGGTCTTCTACCAAGGCGAGTACCACATGTTTTACCAGCACAATCCTTACGGCTGGAACTGGGGCAATATGCATTGGGGCCACGCCGTCAGCCCCGACCTGGTCCACTGGCAGGAACTGCCCATCGCCCTCTACCCCGACGACCACGGCGCCATGTTCTCGGGCTCAGCCGTGGTTGACTGGAACAATACCGCCGGCTTCCAGACCGGCCAGGAAAAGACCCTCATCTGCATCTTCACCGCTGCCGGCGACCCGTTCACCCAGGGACTCGCCTTCAGCAATGACCGCGGGCGGACCTGGACCAAGTACGCCAACAACCCGGTCCTCCCTCACATCGTCGGCGGCAACCGCGACCCTAAAGTCATCTGGTACGCCCCCGCTAACAAGTGGATCATGGCGCTTTTCCTGGATAAAGACGCTTACGCCCTCTTCAGTTCCACTAACCTAAAGCATTGGGAGCGCCTCAGCGACGTGCCCTTTCCGGGCACCTCGGAATGCCCCGAGTTCTTCGAACTCCCGCTGGACGGAAACCGCCAGAATAGTCGCTGGATCTTCTATGGCGGCAATGGGCGCTACCTGATCGGCGGGTTCGATGGCAAGACCTTCACCCCGGAGTCCGGCCCCCATCCGCTCAACTTCGGCAATTGTTTCTATGCCTCCCAAACCTTTACCGACATACCCCCGGCAGACGGCCGCCGCATCCTCATCCCCTGGGGGCAGATCGCCTTGCCGGGCATGCCTTTCAACCAGATGATGGGCCTCCCGGTCGAACTGACCCTCCGCACCACCAGCCGGCAACTCGGAACGCCGGCTTCAGCCGGCAGCCCTTCTGTCGGACTGCCCCCGCCAGCCGGCCAGCAACTCCGCCTCCACGTCAACCCCGTCAAGGATCTCCAATCCCTGCGCGGCCGCCACTATGCCCTCGAGCCGCAATCGCTCTCTCCGGGTCGCAACCCCCTAGCCGCAGTCAAAGCCGAGCTCCTCGAAATCCTGGCCGACATCCAGCCCGGCGGAGCGACCGAATTGGGCCTCGTTGTGCGCGGCGTGCCTGTGATCTATGACGCGCGCAAAAGGGAACTCTCCTGCCAGGGAATGACCGCGCCGCTGCCGCTCGTGGACGGCCAAGTGCGCCTCCACCTGTTCGTGGATCGCGCTTCAATTGACATCTTCGGCAATGACGGCCCCCTCTACATGCCCATCGGCGTCATCGTCCCGCAGGACAACACCTCACTGGACCTCTACGCCCGAGGCGGGGAAGCCAGAATCCACTCCTTCGAGGTGTTTCAACTCAAGGCGTCCGTCCCGGAAAGATGAGCGGCATTATCACCGGGCGTAGTTTTGCAGCTTCGGTGCTTGCGTGCTTCGTCGAGCCGCATGGCTTCGAGTTCACGGCGCACGGGCTCCCAATAGGCGCGATCCACGGCTTGCTCCGCTCGCATCTCGGTGTCGAGCGCCGGAATCAAGGCAGCCTCGTCGCCGCTGAGCGCGTGCTCCAGCAGTGGGCGAGCCGGGGCCAGCGCGCGGCACTCGGCGGTGAAACGCCGGGCGAGCGCCACCAACTGAACCGGTGTGCGGCATTCGCTGAGCCAGAACGGAATCCAATCCGGCCGCGGCGCGGCGAGGTTCTCATGCACGTGGATGTTCACGAGCAATTCAATGACCGGCCAGTCCCTGTTGCGCGCGGTCTTCTTTGACCGCACCAGGTCGGGCACGCTCAACAGGTTGAAGTCGTTGCCCTCCTCATCCACGAACGTCGTCCGGCGCTCCCAGAGCGTCTCGAAACGGTCGAGCAACCGCAGCTTCGACATCAGGTCCACGCGCAGGCCCTCGACGCCCGGCGCGCGGCACCGGAAGTGGATGGCGTGGCCCCGGTCGAACAACGCCGGATCAAATGGCGGCACAGCGATGCGCTCCGCGGCGAGGTCTCGGAGCGCGCCGCGCAAACGCTGGATGTTTGCCGGTTCGGCGAGCAGGGCCAGATCGACATCCTTGCTAACTTGCGCCGCGCCGTAGAAGACGCAGGCCTGCCCGCCCATGAGCAGCGTCTGGACGCCATTCTTCCGGAAAGTAGAAAGGACTGTCAGGATCGGGGTCGGGATCAAGGGTGCCTCCTTGCGCCAGGTAATAGGCGAAGATCTTCTGGCTTTCACGCCAGCGTTCCAGCGGCGTGAGGGCAATCCACTCCTGCCATTCGTCCGAGAGATCTTCGAACATGCAGGCCGAATCTATTCCCTTGCGGGGGGGGCTGCAACTTTCAATTTGAAAAGCCTGATTGCGCTCCTCGGTGGGTTTCTGCATAACTCGACCAGGTTGACCACGCTCGGTTGGCTGCCGTCATCACGTTTGACCCGGAGCAATGCCGCGGAGGGCCCTGGATTCCCCACTACCGCGTCCCGGTGAAGGACGTGCTGGATCTGCTGGCGGCTGGGGGGGCCGAAGGCTGAATCCCCGGAGGATTGTGACTTCCTCCACAAGCATTGCCGGGAGTTGACTTGATCGCAGCTACCTATAATGTGGGCCTGGAATCCGGCAATGCATTTTCGAGAAGGGCAAAACTACAGAGGGGCAGCAGCCTCCGGCCGAGCCAATCAATTCGCTAAAGATGATTTGAAAGACGCGAGACAGGATGCCGCCCTTCAGCTAAAGTGATACGCCCCACCCAACTCATGGAGGACCACCCGGCACCGGATGGCTGCGGGAAGCATGGGGTGCCCGCATGACGCTCGACCCTGCCGGCATCGCGGCACTGCGGCGCCGGGTCGCATGGCGCATCCTGCCGCTCGTCATCCTGCTTTACCTCGTCGCCTATCTTGACCGGGCGAATGTGGGTTTCGCCAAGCTGCGCATGGCCAGCGACCTGAAGTTTTCCGAGGAAGTCTTCGGCTTGGGCATCGGCATTTTCTTCATCGGCTATCTCATTCTCGAGATCCCCGGCGCCGTGCTCGTCGAGCGGTGGAGCGCGCGCAAATGGTTCGCGCGCATTCTCATCTCGTGGGGCTTCGTTTCGGCGCTAACCGCGTTTGTGCGGACGCCAAAGGAATTCTACATGGCTCGCTTTTTCCTTGGGTTGGCGGAAGCGGGATTCTTTCCGGGCATCATCGTTTACTTCAGCCACTGGTTTGCGACCGGCGACCGGGCGCGGGCGCTCTCGAGACTCATCGTGGCAGTGCCGGTCAGTCTCGCGCTGGGAGCGCCCATTTCCGCACTCCTGCTCGATGTGAGCTGGCTTGGGCTAGCCGGGTGGAAATGGCTCTTCATCCTCGAAGGACTGCCCGCCGTGGTGCTGGGCGTGGTCACCCTGTTCGTCATGACCGACCGCCCGCGCCAGGCCAAATGGCTGAGCGCGGCTGAACGGGACTACCTCGAGGGCGTGCTGGCGGAAGAGGCCCGCGCCAAAGAGGCGGTGAAAAAAATCACCATAGGCAAAGCCCTGCTGCTGCCGAACGTGTGGCTGCTGGCGCTGGGCATTTTCGCGGCGAACACCGGGGGGTACGCGCTCGCGTTTTGGCTGCCGACGACGGTGAAAAACCTCTCCGGCGGCTCCGACCGCGCCGCGCTCATTTACAGCAGTCTCTTCTATCTCTGCGGAGTGGCGAGCGTCAGTTACTCCGGGCAGTCATCCGACCGCAGCGGCGACCGCAAGTGGCATTGCGTCGCCGGCCAGGCCGCCACGGCGCTGCTGCTCGCCGCCAGTGCGATTCCCGGCCAACCCTTGGGCCTCGTCATGCTTTGGCTCTGCCTGACCGGACTGGCAGCGTATTTCTGGCCGTCGCCATTCTGGGCGCTACCTACGGTCACACTCACCGCTTCGGCAGCGGCCGTGAGCATCGGGTTCATTAACATCTTCGCCAACCTCGCGGGCTACCTCGGCAATCACGTCACGGGCTGGATGAAATCCCACGGCGCAGGCGAAAGCGCCGTGCTGCTGTTCTTCGCCGCGAATTACCTCCTCGGCGGAGTGATTGTGAGCTTCGTGCGAGTCAACCGCCCTTCCGTGGCGGGAGAGTGGTCGGGGCAGCCCAGGGGACGGTGCTGGCCCCGCGGCTGAGCAGTGAGCCTGGACGCAAACATCCTTGACACAGGAAAGAAGCCTATGAATGATACGGTCGTGCTGCAAAAACAGGCCAAGGCCGAATTGGATCCGGACTGAGATGTCGCGCCCGAGCCTTCACGCTTGACCCTGCCGTGATGCGTGCTGGAGTTCTTGATCAGGGGCAAGGGGCGGTCCCCCTGCGGGACAAAGACGAGACGGAGACATCACTGTGGTAACAACTGTGTCGATTTCGCCTATTGTAAAACTCGTCTTTCCCCCGCCGGAAAGCCCGCCACTGTCAACCAGCTTGGAAAGTGAGAACTTCCACGTTTACATTTTCATATTCACTCTGCTTTCCGCCTGTCGGAAAGCGTGCGAAGCGTGAAAGCCGAGTGTAGCAACGAGCACAGCGCTGGCCCATTGGGGCGGCCGAGGCGGCCACCGGGGCCCCAACGGCGAGCCGTTGGCCACGAGCATGACGCCCAGGCGCCATGGGCGTCGCCGTCCATGCCAGTGGTGGAACAAGGCCGCCTTCCCGGGTCGTTGCGGTCCCAAAGGCTGGCCATCGGCGATAGCGGTAGCCATGTCCCCGGCAACGGCGTGGCAGGGTCTCAGCGTCGAGGCAGCGCTCAGTCTCTGGTCGGGCCGGGCCGCCAGGGCCTCGGTGTCGAGGGCCTGGTCACCAATCAGCGGGCCATCGGAATTGCGCTTGGTCGGGAAGCCTGCCAGGGCCGCTACGGCGAGATTGGTCACCACGAGGTTGCCAGTGCCGGCGCCGTAACACAACGCCGCCCGTGCTTTGGACTCTCCCCGGTGCGCTTTTCATACCCGCCAGGTCGAAAACATGGCGTGGATTTTCCCTTGCCCGGGGCGTATATTCTTAGCTAATTTTTCCGGGTAAGGGTGAGCCTGGGACAGGCGCACCCTGGCCGCCACACCTCGCCGACCGACCGCGACGTGAAATGGCTCGAGGCACACTGCACTTACCGGCGCTGAGACGCTCCCCTGCTTGAGGAATTCAGCCACAGATTGCACAGATTACACAGAAAAGAATTCCCCTCTGTGTCATCTGTGCAATCGGTGGCCAAAAAATCAGGGAATCGGGCGGCTCACTTGTCTTTGAAGGCCTGGAGTTCGGCGCAGGAGGAAAAGGCCTGGTTGGGATTGTCGCCAGAGGCGGGTTTGGCAAGGACACGAAGGGCCAGGACTTTGGCCGGGTTGGGGAGTTTGAGGGTGAAGGCCTCCCCGCCCTTGAGTTTTGCCGGGTCGGTGGCGGTCGTGGCCGGGTAATCCTGGAGTTCGCCCAGGGTCTCCCACTGGGCGTCGGGGGCGGACTTGGCCTGAACCTTGGGTTTGCCGGCACTGGCGTCAAACCAGCCGCCGTCGTGGAAGGTGCTCCCCTGGACGAAGACGACTCGGGTGATGGTGGCGGGTTCTTCCAGGGTAGCGGCGAACCAATCCTCGCTGGCAGGTTTGCCGTCGAAGGTGTCCGCTGCGGTGGCGGGGTTGCCGTCGGTGATGGAGCCGTAGAGATTGCCTTTGCGGGAGCGGCTTTCGCTGGCCTCGAAGAGCAAATTGGCGGTGACCCCCAGGCCGACCGGCAGCCAGATTTTATACTCTGTTCCGGTGTCGCCGGCGTCGGCGAAGGGGATGAGGCGGACGGGCAGGGGCGCGCCGGCGGCCAGGGGACCGCTGGCCCGGCGGACAATGCCATCGATGCGGAAGACCTGGGCGGCGGGCCAGGAGTCGAGTTGGCTGGGGGCGGGCTCGAGTGTGAACTCGAGGCTGGCCAACTGTTTTTCGGCCACGCCTATGGTTTTGAAATTGATGTTGGTGACTCCCACCAGGGCCTGGTCGGCGGCCAGGACCAGCGGACCATAGAGCAGGGCGATTCTGCCTTCGTTGAGGTGGTCGCCGACAATCACGCGGGGTTCGAGCCTGAACTCGAGTTCGATGACATCGTGGCGGCGCCAGTTTCCAGTGATGGCCAGGTAGCCGTTGATTTCGGGCGGATCGGGCAGGACCCTGCCGTTGAGCCGGACGAGGGTGCTGGGGCACCAGGCGGGGTTGCGCAATTTGACCATGAACGGTTTTTTGGAAGCCGAGTCGACGCGGATGCGGACCCGGCCGTCGCTGGGAAAGGCGCCTTCGATGCCGACGGCGACCGGGGTGCCGTCATGGAGGGAGAGGCGGGCGAGGGCCTCATCGTAGAGGTTGACCACGACGCCATCGGGGTCGGTGGTGATGGCGAAGGTGGGGATGAGGGCGATGCCGCGCGGTCCACTGGAGAGGCAGCAATGGCCGTCGAGGGCGCTGCTGTAGGGTTTTTTGCCTTCCATCTGGACATAATAGCCCCAGGCGGAGCCGTCGGGCCGCTGAGCGCCCATGAGTTGGTTGAGGATGACGCGCTCGAGTTGATCGGCAAAGCGGGCTTCGCCGGTGAGGCGGAGCAACTGGGCGTTGAACTGGAGCCAAGTGACTGTGACGCAGGTCTCGCCGACGTTGTCGACGTTGGGCAGGTCGAAATCCTCGTGGAAAAGCTCGCCGTAGCTGGCGGCGCCGGTGAGATAGAGGCGGTTATCGACGATGTCCTGCCAGGCATTGAGGCAGGCCTCCAGGAGCCTGTGGTCGCCGAAAGTCCGGTAGCACTCGAGGGCCCCGTTGAGGCAGGAGAGCATTTCGTAGGCCTTGCCGTTGCCGACCTTATCGACGCGTTTGGCGGTCAGGAGGGTGGAGATGATCTTGGGTCCGTTGGGCTGCTCCCAGGCGCGGAGGATGTAATCGCAAAACTCGCGGTAGCGGGGTTCGCCGGTGAGGCGGTAAAGCAAGACCATGGGCTCGAGAATGCTGGTGGGGGCCATGCCAACGTGATGGCCGGCCCGGATGAGGTCGCGTTTGCCGGGGGCATCATCGCCGAAAGTGCTGCAGAGCAGGTCGGCCATGCGGCGGCAGGCCGGGAGCGGGTCCAGGTTGCCGGTGAAGCGGATGTAAGTGATGAGGCCAAGGAGATTGTATTTGTGCGCCCAGACGTCCCAGTCGGTCCAGCGGTCTTTGTCGAGATAGGTGCCGAGGTAACCATCCTGGAGCTGGCATTTGACCAGTTCAGCCGCCACGAGATCGAGCTTCTGACGCAACGCCGGGTCGCCGGTGTTGACCCAGGCCAGCGTGGCGGCATGGAGCCACTTGCCGATGTGCTCGCCGTCGTAGGACTGGCGGCCGGGCCGTTTGCGGTAGCTCTCGAGCAGGCGGGCGGCATCCAGCTTGACCAATCGGTTGGCCTCGTTGGCCTCGATGCGGCGGCCAACCCAGCCGCTCAGGGTGACCCGGTCCGGCGGTTGAAAGTCCTGGCGGTCGGTAACTTGCGAGGTAATCGTTTCCGGGACGAGGGAAACCGCTGCCTGAGGCGTTGCGGCGGCGGCCAGGAACAGGGCGGCCATCTGGAGGGCGGTGGGATTGTTTCGCTGCGAGATCCGAGGATGTGGTCGATTCATCGTGGTGCCTTTGTTAAAGTGAGTTTAGCTCTGAGGGCTGGCGCGAGGCAAGCAGGGAATAGGATATTCTCCTTTCCTTCGAGCGGGAATTCAGTATGTTTCCGCGTCACTGAAGAGATGGACGCAAGGCACATAAGAAACTTCAGCATTATCGCCCATATCGACCATGGGAAGACGACGCTGTCTGACCGGTTGCTGCACCGCACGGGCACCATCACGACCCGCGAGATGGAAGACCAGTTGCTGGACTCGATGGACCTGGAGAAGGAGCGCGGCATCACCATCAAAGCGCATCCGGTGACGATGCGTTACGAGGCCAAAGACGGGCAAGTCTATGAGTTGAACTTGATCGACACGCCCGGGCACGTGGATTTTTCGTACGAAGTTTCGCGCAGCCTCAGCGCGTGCGAGGGGGCCCTCCTGGTGGTCGACGCCGCCCAGGGCGTCGAGGCCCAGACCGTGGCCAACGTCCACCTGGCGATGAAAGCGGACCTGGCCATCATCCCGGTCATCAACAAGATCGATCTCCCCCATGCCAACGTGCCCCAGGCGCGCCAGCAGTTGGAAGACATCCTGGCCATTGCCGGCGACTCAGCCATCTTGGCCAGCGCCAAGGAAGGCATCGGCATCGACGAGATCCTCGAGGCCATCATCCAACGCATCCCGCCCCCCACGCCGACGGGCGCTCCCTCGATGCAGGCGCTGGTGGTCGACTCCTATTTCGACACCTACAAAGGGGTGGTCACGCTCGTGCGCGTTTTCAACGGTGAATTGAAGCCCGGCCTCCAAGTCAAGCTGCTGCACTCCGGCAAGAACGTCGAGATCAAGGAAGTCGGCGGCTTCAATCCCAAGCCCTACACCCGCGAGAAGCTCGAGGTCGGGGAGACCGGCTACATCACCGCCAATATCAAGAGCCCGCAGGAAGTGAAGATGGGCGACACCATCACCGATGCCCGCAATCCGTCTCCGGTGCTGCACGGCTTCAAGGAAATTCATCCGATGGTCTTCAGCGGCATTTACCCGATCAACACCGCCGATTACGAGCATCTGAAAACCAACCTGGCCAAGCTGCAACTCAACGACGCGGCCTTCGTTTATCAGGCCGAGACCTCGGTCGCTCTGGGTTTCGGTTTTCGCTGCGGGTTCCTGGGCCTGCTGCACCTGGAGATCGTCCAGGAACGGCTGCGCCGCGAATACGGGATGGACATCATCGCCACCTATCCGAGCGTCATCTACCGCGTCAAACTCACTGACGGCTCGGTCAAAGAGATCGATAACCCGGCCTTCCTGCCGGAGCCGACCTTCATCGCGGCGATTGGCGAACCGCTGGTCAAGGCCTTCATCATCTGCCCCAACGAATACATCGGCGACATGATGTCGTTGATCTCCGAAAAGCGCGGCACGGTCAACCAGACCGAGACCCTGGACGCGCGGCGGGTGATGCTGACCGGGCTGTTGCCGCTCAATGAAATCCTCATCGATTTCCACGACCGCATCAAGAGCCTCACGCGCGGCTACGGCTCCATGGATTACGAGCGCGCCGGTTACCAGGACTCCGACATGGTCAAGCTGGACATGCTGGTCAACGCCGAGTCAGTGGACGCCTTCTCGTGCATCGTGCACCGGGACAAGGCGGAGGGCCGGGGCCGCACCCTGGCGGCCAAGCTCAAGGAAGTCATTCCCCGCCAGCAATACGCCGTGGCCATCCAAGCCGCCATCGGCGGCAAAATCATCGCCCGCGAAACTGTCGGCGCCCTGCGCAAAGATGTCACGGCCAAGTGTTACGGCGGCGATATTACCCGCAAGCGCAAGCTGCTGGAGAAGCAGAAGGAAGGCAAGAAACGCATGAAGTCCTTCGGCTCCGTCAATATCCCGCAAGAGGCGTTCATCGAGGTCCTCAAGGCATAAAGCAATGATTCACTGGTTACTCTCCAAGACGGTTCGCGACGCTAGCGCGATGCGCAAGCACGTTCGGCGGCTGCTCGACCACCAGCGCGACATCCTCGCGCCGCAGGCCGTCGAGAATATCCGGACCGCCATCTCCGCCGTGAGGCAAGCCGTGGCGGGCCGGGCCGACAAGGCCGAGCTGGAAAAGCAGATGCAGAAGCTCGAGGAAGCCGCCAATAAATGGCTCAAGCCTTACCCCAATCCGGGCTACCGGGAGAATGTCGAGGTGCTCCTGGTCGCCCTGGCCGTCGCCATGGGCATCCGCACCTTTTTCCTGCAGCCCTTCAAAATCCCGACCGGCTCGATGCAGCCAACCCTTTATGGCGTGACCTCGACACCCGATTGCTCCCGGAGCCGCGACGCGGGCGAGGCGGCCCGCGAGCGGGCTGCGGCAACGTTCGAGGTTCCTGGCGGCTGGAAACGCGTCCGCGAGTGGTTCGCAGGCATCTCCTACCTCCACGTCGTGGCCCAAAATGACGGGACTTTGGATGAGGTGGCCCCTCCGGTTCGCCTCCTCATTTTCAATCTCTGGCAGAGACTGGTCGTCGGCGGCAAGACCTGCATCCTTTGGCTTCCGCCCGACTATGGCCAACCGCGCCTGGAAGAGCGCGCTGGCATCAGCCTCGGGCAGTTCTTCCACAAAGGGGAGGATGTCATCAAGATGAGAGTTTCCGCTGGCGACCATCTCTTCGTCGACCGCGTGACCTACAATTTCCGCGCGCCGGAACGAGGCGAGATCATCGTCTTCGAAACCAAGGGCATCCAGCGCCTGCCTCCGGACCAGTTCTACATCAAACGACTCTGCGGGCTGGGCTCCGAAACTCTATGTTTGCAGCAGGATTACCTGGTCACAGGCCTGCCTTCGGATTCGCGGGCTGTCCCCGTGGGCAACCTGGTCGTCAACGAACGGCCCATTACCGCCGCCACGCGCCATTTTGAGAATATCTATTCATTCTCCGGCGCCTCCAACCGCGCCAGATCCAAGGGCCAGCCCGGAAACCAGGTACTGGCCTTCAAAGAGAATCATTACTACGGCCACGCCATGATCGAAAAACTGGCCCCGGGCGACAAGTACACCGTCGAGCCCGGACATTTTTTCGTCATGGGCGATAATACGATGAACAGCCTGGATTCCCGCTTCTGGGGCGATTTCCCGGCCTCCCAGGTCATCGGCAAGTCCTTCTTCGTCTATTGGCCCATCACCGAACGCTTTGGCTGGGGTTACCGCTGACGCCGGCAAACGCATCCGAGGTCAGCGCCAATTCATGAAAGGGGCGGGGACGGCTCGTCCCCTGCTGGTCTTCCCGCGGGCCGCTAAGAAGCGGGGTCGAGGCCGTCCCCGCCCCTGGCTTTGCGGCTTCATGAATTGGCCCTGATCCGAGGTTTGGACGTTCCGCACGCCCTTGACGCACATGCTACGCTGTCGCGCAAATGCGGCGGAGAGATCGTGAAATTGCCGGCAGGAAGGAAATGGAGGAGATAATCTCCCGCTGCCAGATCTGTCATTTGGCGTTGGCCAGCCCCCAAGGCGGGCCTTATGCCGTGGCCCTCAATTTTGGCTATGCCTGCGGAAACCCTCCGGCCCTCTATTTCCACTGCGCCCGGGAGGGCAAAAAGCTCGAGCTTATCCGCCAAAACCCCCGCTGTGCCTTCGTCATCGACCGGGCGATCAAGCTGGTCACCGGACCGATGGCCTGCGATTGGGGCATGAAATACGAGAGCGTCATGGGGACCGGGACCATCGAGATCGTCGCCGGCCCCGCCGAGCGACGGCTCGCCCTGGACCGTATCATGGCCCAATACGGCAACCAAGCGCCCGCCTACGGGTCGGAGCTCCCCCAAGGGCCGCTCATTCTGAAGCTGACTATCGAAGAGATGACCGGTAAGCGGCGCACTTGAACCCGACTTGGCGGATTCGACCCACGGCCTAACTTTTTTCGTTACGCAGGTTGTTGATTTCCAAGGGAGGGATTCCCCCAAAGGGGGTAAAACCGGCTGTAGTGAAGACCCAGCCTGTTCCCAAAGTATCCACACACACTGAATCGGATGTGCCACTTGGGGGACTGAGCTTCAAGCGTCCCTTCGGGACGCGGGCTCTTTGGGCGTCGTACCCGGCGCTGAAGCGCCGGGCTATGCTCGAGCTGTCCCTCCGGGACAAAGCCTCAGGTCGATCCGGCGTCAGCATTCACGTCAAACCCGGTCAAAACCTGAACGGGAGAAAACGGAGAGAACGGAGATAAAAGACACCCCGCTATTGTCGAAGTCGGAAGAAGGCGGTGTTCGTGAGGGTGACTATGCACGGACTCACTGTGACCGGTCCCGGCAAGTCCGTCCAGTTTGCGGCGCCCGGGCCGAGGTGGTCTGCCTGCTGCAAGGCAAGGCCGGTTCCATTCCAGTAGAGCGTCAGAGTTCCGCCCGAAAACAGGCAGTGTAGCTGAGGCGGTGGCGTATAGGGCTCCGAGTGATACAAGGCCGAGCCGAAAGTGATGTCGGGGCTGTCGGCGCTATAGTTGTGGACCTCGACGGCCAGCACATTGTCGCCTTGAACCAGGCTGGTCGCCGAATTGCCCGCCAGGCTGAACAGGACCGGGCAGGTCGCGTCGCCCCCGCAATTGAACGCTATCGCCAGGGTATTGTTCGATATGACGGTCGGCGGCGGGGCCATGTTGTTTCGGTGAATCTCGACACCATTAAGATAGAAGACCGCGCCGTCATCGATGTAATTGGAGAACGTCAGGCTCGCTCCGGCCGGGTTTTGGGCAAAGTTGAAGTGCGCGCGGAAGTAGTAGGTGATGTACGGGTATTTCGTGGCGGGATCCGCGGGCATTTGCGTGTGGTTGGGCCCGACGGCGGGATTCGGGCCGTTGGTCCGCACATCGACCCAGAGCAGCCCCGGACCGCCCGGCCAGGCTGAGTCGTCGTAACCCGGCATCTCCCAGCCCGAGCCGTCCAGGTTTGCGAAGTCATACTTCCAACTGTTGGTTACGTCGAACAGCAGAATGCCGGGCGACATGAAGTTGGTCGTCGTGAAACTCCCGTCATAAGTGTAATCGAGCTCTCCCAGGGTGGACCTGGCGCGAAAATAGTATGTCCTGCCGGGCTCCAGCCCGCTCAAGCTCACCACAGCATCGAGGACCGGGTGCGAGTTCGTCGCGGAAAAACTGCCGTAGCTGGGGTCCAGGCCGTACTCGACCAGCGTGGTAGCCGGGGCAGGGGTCTGCCAGGTGATGTTGGCCGTGGTATTGTAAGGCTCGACCTGGACATTCCTGATGAACCCCGGCAGCGGCAGGATCAGCGGAGACAGTTTTACCACGTCCGTCACGGCCACTCGATTGGTCTGGCCCTGGGCGCTCACGACCATCTCGAGCACATTGGTTACGCCGGGGTCCAGCGCCGCCGTGCCCAGATACACCCATTGGCTGGCCGGCAGCGGATCGGCAAAAAACGCCGACAGCACATTCGTGCCGCCCGCCAGCAGATTGAACTGGACCTGCCCGGCCGGATTCCTCAGCGCCGGCACTTGGACAAACGTGTCATAGGACGCTGCCGCCGTGATGGGCAACACCCATCGGGCTCGCGCCGTCGCGTTGGTGGCCAGCGAGCAGATTCGCGCATCGATGCCCCAGCAGCCCGCATCCGTGATCGACGTCCACTGTCCGCTGACCTCCTGGTAACCCGAATCCAGATTGTCTATGAACAGGTCGTCCGGCACATAGCGCACGACGCGCGTCGTCACGTTCCCGGCCAGGTCCGTCACCGCCACGCCGTATTTGGCCACCATCCCGCGCGGGACGGGCAAGGCGGCCGTCCACGAGTTCGTAGCCGACCCCAGGCACGGCACAATTTGGTACTGGCCGTAAAGGTCTTTGACCGCCACAAACGGCTGGGGCTGGAAGATCGGTTTGTCGGTGTCCAGCAGCAGAGTGATCGTTTCCCCCTGGACCTGCTCGGAAATGTCCAACTGCGGCCGATTCTGGCCGGCCAGCCCCCGCCAGCGCTGCATCGCCTCGATGGCGGTGCAATACAGAAATGGAACCGTCGGATAATTGGTGGCGGCGACGTGCATCAGTTCATCCATCCGGACGAGGCTGGGGAGAAAATCGGCCTCCGGCAGGTGCCCCCAGAGCGAGGCCACCTGGTCTGTGCCTGCGGCAGCCGCGGCGAAGATCTGGTTCATGAGTGTCTGGGTCACATTCTGCATCTTCACCGAGCGCACGTTCCAGCCCGGGCTCTGGCCCGGCACCTGGTAATTGGTCGGCGAAGGGTTAAAGGGGATAAAATCCAGCGGCGCTTGGGACCAATCCAAGACATTGAAAATCACCCCGTTGGTGTACCAGGGGCCATAGTTCGGGGAGTCATTATCCATGCTGTAAAGCAGAAGTTGGTTAAGGTGATTCTGCCATTCGTTGTCCATGTAGTGCCAGCCGCTGCGGAAGGAGACCGGGAAAACGTCCCCCTCGAGCAGGCTCTGGGCCAGGGCCTGGTCAAAGTCTCCCCGGCAGTCATGGAAGCTCTGCGCCTCGTTCCAGTAGGAGACCCCGGAGTCGCTGTAATCGCTCCAGTAAAAGGTGTGGTAGTGCAGGGTCAACTCGTCCCCGAATTGACCCAGCGCCGCGCCATGATACTGCTGCATCAGATAGAGCGGCATGAGGTTAACGATCGGCACATCGGTGTTGTCCGACTGGCCATAGACGCTGCCTACCAGCATCCACCAGGTCACCTTGAGCGGCTGGCCGTAGAAATCCGCAAACTGCCCCCGAAAGGCCGGGTCCATCACCTGGCAGGCGTTTTGATTGGTCTGAGTGTAAAGATCGAGGCTGAAATGATTGTGGTAAACGTAAGGATTGATCCCGCCCGGATAATTCCAAACCGCCGTATCCGACCCCAGCACCATATAAACATTTCCGGGCGCCGCGCGCCCGCAGGAAACGGCAGCCAGCAAGCCCAGTGCCGTGGCCGCACAACGTGCCAACCGAAGCTTCATATCGCGTGTTTCGCAATCAAAAAAACCAGAACGCCAGAAACGCCCCCGCCACCCCTATTGCCACCACCCACCAGAACCAATGGATGCCCGGCGGCCTCGCCCGCCTCGAGCTGCCGAACTCCCGTTCGACAAAATCCCCGTAATCGAACTCTTGGTCCGGCAGGTCCAATCCCGCCGCGCGCGCCTCCTCCGACCAACCCGTTCGCTCATCCGAACCGCATTCGGGACAGGCTTTGGCCTTGGGCGGCACTTCCGAGCCGCAATACGGGCAAATCTCAGGAGCCACGAATCGAAGGTAGCGTGCGCAGTCTCGAATGTCGAGTGGTGGTGTCGAGTGGCGGTGTCGAGTGGCGGGTGTCGAGGGTCGAGTGGCGAGGGAATGAGATCCGGGTGTATTCCACTTAATTGGGTAGCCTCCAAATCCTGATCCTGCTCCTAATCGTAATCTTAATCCTGCTCCTAATCTCCCTTCGGATTAAGATTAGGAGCAGGATTAAGATTAGGAGCCAGAGAGTGCCACCCAAGGAAGTGAAATGCATCCCATGAGGTCCTGCCCCTCGCCCCTCGCCCCTCGCCTCTCGCCCCTTGGATTTCACACGCTCCGACGCTCCGTACGCGCCGGCTAAGGCGGCACCATCCCTGTGAACGGCGGGACGTAGGCCTGGAGCAAGACCAAGAGGCCCATCAGCACCGCCAGGGCGAGGCTGTGAAAAAAGACATAGCGCAGGATGCTGCCCTCGTGTCCATACCAGTTGGTCGCCGTGCTGGCCACGACAATGCTCTGGGCATCGACCATCTTGCCCATCACCCCGCCCGAGCTGTTGGCCGCCGCCATGAGAATCGGACTCAAATGCCCTTGTTCGGCAGTGATGCGCTGCAGGCTGCCGAACAGGACATTGGAGGCCGTGTCCGACCCCGTCAGGGCCACCCCCAGCCAGCCCAGGAGCGTGCCAAAAAACGGATAAAGCACCCCCGTCCGCGCCAGGGCCAGACCCAGCGTGGCGTCCGCCCCCGAGTATTTCGTCACGTGGCCCAGCGCCAGCATGGCAGCAATGGTCAACAGCGAAAGGCGAATCCGCCAGACCGCTTCCAGGTAGGTGGTTGCCAAGTCCCGCAACCTGAAGCCCATGGTCAACCCGGCGGCCATGGCCGCCATCAGGATTCCGGTGCCCGTGGCCGAAAGCACGTTCAGCCGGAACTGGGCTGCTTCCGGTTTGGCCCCCGCCGGGGCCACCGGCGGCACGCGCTGCACCGCCTGGTGGAGGTGCGGCACGTCAACCGTGATCGAGGCCAGCTTGTCCAGCCCAGCCTTGAATTGGGGCAAACCCCAGACGAGGATGAACCCCGTGAGAATCAGCCACGGCAGCCAGGCCCCAAAGACCTGGCCCGAGGTCCGCGCGGCGCGCCCGCCCTGACCGGCTGGCTCCACGCCCGATTCCCCGCGCAACGCCCGGCTCGCGCTGTCCCTCGGCTGCCAAACCCGCAGCAGACCCACCAACGCCCCAATCGAGCACGCCCCGGAGAGGATGCCTACGAGCCAGGGCCCGTGAAAATTCGAGACCAGAAGTTGCGGCACCGCAAACGCCAACCCGGCCGTCAGCGCCGCCGGCCATACCCCCAGCATCCCCCGCCATCCGGCAAAGGCCCCCACCACCCAAAACGGCACCAGCATCGAAAAAAACGACAGTTGGCGCCCGACCATGGCTGAGATTTTCAGCGCGTCGAGGCCCGTCACTTGTTCCAGGGTCGTGATCGGAATGCCCAGCGAACCGAAGGCCACCGGCGCCGTATTGGCGATAAGCGCCAGCGCCGAGGCGTGCAGCGGCTTGAACCCCAGTTGAATCAGAATCGCGCCCGTAATGGCCACGGGCGTGCCAAAACCGGCGATGCCTTCGAGGAAGGCGCCAAAGCAAAAGGCGATGAGAATCACCTGCACCCGCGGATCGGGCGCCAGGGTAGCCAGGCTGTCCCGCAGCGCCGCGAAGAGCCCGCGCTTGACCGTCAGTTGGTAGAGAAAAATGATGTTGAGGATCAGCCATCCTATCGGAAACAGCCCAAAGGCCGCCCCATAGATCGCCGCCGCCGCCGCGGCCCTCACCGGCATCCCGTAAACCCACAACGCTATCCCAAGCGCCACTGCCAGGCCCAGGAGCGCCGCCAGGTGAATCCGAATGCGCAGCAGCGCAATCGAGCCCAGCAGCACCGCCACCGGCAGCCCCGCGGCCACCGTCGACCAGCAGGCCTGGTGCAGCGGATCATAATTCTGCAGCCAGGGTGTCTGCATCGTCACCCAACCGATTGGTTCCACCAACTCAGGTAGCGATGGTTCACCCGGGCTACCGGCAGGGCCACGAACTCCGGCGTGTCGTACGGGTGCTCGGCTACGATGAGCCTTTCCAGCGCCGCCAGGTTCCCCGCCGTGGTCTTGAGCACGATGAGCACCTCGGTCGCTTTGCTGATTCTTCCCTGCCACCAGTAATGGGACTCGACTCCTGGAACAAGGTTGGCGCAAGCCGCCAACCGCCCCTCGAGGGCCGCCCGGGCCAGACGACGCGCCGTTTTCATCTCCGGCGCCGTCACTAACACGATGCCCACTTTCTTTCCAGCTTTCATGGTTTTGACGTGGGCTGGTTCGAGAGTTCGTTCGGCGTCATCCAGAGGCATTCTTCAATGACCAATGACCATTTTTCAATACTCAATTTTCATTTGCCTGAAAGAATCGCTGACTCCGTCCGTTGCCGCAGTCGCGGCAAAACTTGACTTGGTGACAATTAGTTTTAAAGTTCAAGGATTCTAGAGCCTGTACGAATGACTTGGCGAACGGAAGCCTTCGTCGCAACCTTTGTCGCAACCTTTGTCGAATGGGCCATTTTTCGACAAAGTTGGCGACAAAGGTTGCGACAAAGGTCCGGCATCGGAGCTTTTGGCACAGGCTAATTGCTTGTGAACCACATCTGCCCTGGTTACTATTGGCCGTGGCATGTCAACCTGTGATCTATCGGGTTTGAGCATCCTCCTCGTCGAAGATGAGGCGATGCTCCGGCGGCACCTGGCGGCCCTGTTGGAGAAACTGGGCGCCGAAGTGGCCGCAGCCGAGGACTTGCGCGCCGCTCGCAAGCTGCTGGCCGCCCGCGGCTTCGATTTCGCCTTGCTGGATGTGAATCTGCCCGATGGTTTGGGCACCGACCTACTCAGGGAAAGGGCCTTTTCACCCGATACCGGCGTGGTGGTGCTTACAGCGCATGGCGGCGTGGGTGGGGCGGTCGAGGCCATGCGCCTGGGGGCGCTGGATTATCTGCTCAAGCCTTTCGATGCCGATCAGTTGGCCCTGGTCATCGAGCGCACTCGCAACGCGCGCCAATCCGCTCGGGCCCAAAAACACCGCCAGGCCGGCAAGCCCGCCGATGACTTTGTCTTCAGCCCGTCCCTGGCGCCCCTGGAAGACCAACTCAAGCGAATCCTGGCGGCCGATGAGCGGACCGGCGGGACCTTGGCGCCCATTCTCATTCAGGGCGAAACGGGCACCGGCAAAACTGCCATCGCCCGCTGGCTGCACAGTCGCGGCTCCCGTTTCGGCAAGGAGTTGGTCGAGGTCAACTGCTCTGCCCTCCCGGAATCCCTGGCGGAATCCGAACTCTTCGGCCATGAGGCGGGCGCCTTTACCGATGCCAGACGGGCGCGCATGGGCCTTTTTGAAGCGGCCAGCGGCGGCACGCTCCTCCTGGATGAATTGCCCAGCCTGTCCCTGCCGATCCAGGCCAAGATCCTGACTGCCATCGAAGACCGCAAGATCCGCCGCGTTGGCGCGACCAAGCCCCTGGCAGTCGACGTGCGCCTCATTGCCGCGACCAGCCGGGACCTCAAACAGTCGGTCGCCCAGGGCCTGTTTCGCGAAGACCTTTTCCAGCGCCTTGACCTCTTCCGGGTCGTCCTGCCTCCTTTAAGAGAGCGAGGGGAAGATACCCTGAAATTGGCCGAAGCCTTGGCGCTCCGCCTCTGTGAGAAGCATCGTTTGGACGCCCGGGCGATTTCCAGTGCGGGAAAAGAACGCCTGGTGAAGTATGCCTGGCCCGGCAACGTGCGGGAACTTGCCCACGAATTGGAGCGGGCAATCGTTTTCGAGGACGAAGCCGAACTCGAGTTCCTCCATCTGGGCGCAATCCCTCAGGACCCGCCAGCCGGTGATAGACCAGAATGGCTGAACCACTCGTTCCGCTTGCCGGAGCGCGGCTTCTCGCTCAATGCTGCCATCGATACCCTGGTTGACCTGGCTATGGCTCAGGCCCAGGGCAACATCTCGGCTGCCGCCCGCTTGCTTGGAATGCCCAGAGATTTCGTCCGCTACAGGCTCAAGCAGCGCGGCCTCGGAGATGATTCCAAAGTCCATGATTCATGAATTCTTAGCCGAGGATTAGAGAGTCGCCGCGCCGGAGTTGGGATTAGTTCCCAATAGCATCGGGGATTATTTCCCAACTTGCGACTGAAAGACCCTGGCCTCGGTTCACGCGGCATTCGTAAGACCTTGGAAGTAAAGGCCTAGGGAAATCATGGTGCTGGTTGGCATTCAATGTGCTCTCTGCATTCTGGTGTTGTCGCGGCAGAGCGGACGTCGCTGACGGCACATCCAAAAGCCACTGAAAACGGTTATGAAAGAATTTGCGATTGTTGGCCTCGGTTTACTGGGATTTGTGCTCTCCCAGGTGCCGTCGCAGTGCGCCCAATCGCCCACCTGGTGGACCAATCTCCCGCCGGTTGTGGCCAGCCATGGGCATTCGGACTGGACCGATCAGCCGTCGGCCGGGACGGACACGGCCCCGGTTGTGACGAACGCACCGTCGGTCTGGACGAACCTGTTGCATGGAAATGGGAAAGCCGGTCGTTATTCGCCGTGGGGGACTAACGTTTGGTGGACCAATGCCACGGCATTTACGAATGCAGCGCCGTCGCACACGGCTGCGGGTAACAAACATGGGATAATCCCGCCCGGCCAGAACCCGTCGGCGACGCTGCCCAGGGATGTGCAAACCCTCTTGAAGCAGTTCCAGCAGCAGCGGAACCAGCTCATGAACGGCCTCCAAAACGCCACAGATTCGCAACGGCAGCAAATCCTTCAGCAGTTGGAGCAAGTACGGGATCAATTGCAGAGCCAATTGCAATCCATAACCACTCAGGCCAGGGAGCAGGCCCTGGATATGCGCGGGCAGTTTGGCCGCAACTTTGCCCCCGGCCATTCCTCCGGAGGCGGCTCGACTTCTTCCGGCCACGGGGGCAAGCCGCGCGACTAATCCCGTCGCCGATGGCTTGACACACCGCCGGTCCGACCCATATAAATCATCATGCAGCTTCGTGTTGCATGGTGATTTTGTTCATCTGTTGTGCATCGTGACCGGCGCCAATCATGGAACTGCCGGCTGGGCCTTCCGTTGCTGCTTGCTGCCGGCGCCGCCGTCTTCTCCTCACAAGCCCAAGAGCCCCTGCCGGCCGATCTCACAAGCGACCTCAGAATCCGCCCGCAGGCAACAGCAGTAGCCGACCAGATCAGCTTGCCCGCCGAGCTCACAAACGCCCTCAAAATCCGCCTTTGGAACTACGGCATGGAGGTGCGCGGCTTGATCGGCTACAAAGACAATGTCCTTCTGAGCCATACCAACCGCCAGGACTCCCCCTTCTGGGATTGGGGCGGCGACATCCTGGCCTTCCGGCTGCCCAGCGGCAACTGGTCCTTTAACGGCCTGGTTTCGGGGGATTATGTCCGCTATTTTGGCGCACGAATCGCCAGCGACGAAGAAACCGCCTTGGTGGTCGCGCAGGCGACTGGCCTGTTCGGCCAGCATTGGACCTCGACTCTAGGGGCCAATTACGCCTATCAGGACCAGCTCATGGACCTCAGCGCCATCGAGCCAGGGCAGGCGGGCGCCGGACGTGTCGTCGGCGATACTCTGACCGGTCGCTGGTCGGGGCGGGGCGAATATGGGCGGTTTTGGGGCGAACTGGAAATGGCTGGAACCCGGCAATTGCTCGAGTCGCCCCTGGACAGTTATTGGCAATTTGGCCCCAAGGCCTCGTTCGGCTCCCGAATCGGGCCGCGGGACGATTTGACACTCAGTTACCAATGGACGCGCCTCTCTTATGATCGCGAGCCGGACCTGGATCGCCAGGGCCACACGCTCACCAACACCCACCTGGTCCTGGCGTCGCAGGCCGTCCAGTTGGCTTGGGGCCGGGCCTGGGATCAGCGCAACCGATGGCACACCACCCTCACGGCTGGGTTTGGCATCGACCAGGACAACGCTTCGGGCTTCTTCGACCGCTCCCAGTACTCGCTTTCTCCAAAACTGGAATACCGAACGGGACCCTGGAGATTGAGCGCCTTTTTGACCGCAGCGGCCTACCAATACCCGGTGCAGACCGTCCCGCTTGACCGTGGTCCTCATCGCACCAAGACCTGGCTTTCGGCCCATGCGCGCGCCGAATGGAAAGTCACAAAGCTTCTGAAACTCCTGGCCAATTACAGCTTCGACCGTTCTTTTTCCAATCTTGACATCGATGACTATTACACGCATACGATAAGTGTGGGTGTGGAATTGCAGTTTTAGGCGGTTTATGTCGAGAAGTCTATTTGGCCCGCGAGCGATGCCTTCGCTCGTGCTGGTGCTGGCGCTCGGCATCCTGGGGGGAGCAGTCATGGCGGGCCACCGCCATTTGCACCGGGTCGTTCACGCCCAACTGGTGAACGAGGATGGAGAGATTTTCTATGAGGTGGCCCAGGCCCAGCAGCTCACTGGCCCGGTCACTAACCTCGCCGAGCGGCTCAAATCCCCCATCGAGCAACTGGCCCTAGCCTTGCAGATCTCCCAACTCTCCCAGCTCAGCAGCAACGTCCTGGGCGTTCGCCTCTTCGACGGCGCCGGACGATTCGTGACCGCTTTTCCGGCCAACGTGACCCGGGCCACGCTGGACGCCGGCGCTTGCGCCAGGCTCAGGGAACTGCAGCCAATGAGCCGCTATTACAGCCAGGCGGATTTGGCGGACTTCTTTCTCATGCTGCCAACCGAAGCCGGGTCGCGCAGCTATGCCCAGCCTCTGCTGGAGGTCAATATACCTATCCATGCGCACGACCAGCGGCAGTTGCTGGCTTGCGCACAACTCCTCCTGGACGGTCGGGAGCTGGCCGCCAAGGCCGCCGCCTTGGATTCTCAGCTCAGGGCCGAGGGATGGGCGGTGTTTGGTTGTGGCGGCGGCTTGCTGGGCGCAGTGCTGGTTTGGGCCTACCGGCGCTTGGAGCGGGCCAACCGGTTGCTGCACGAACGAACCGAGCGTTTGCTGCGCGCCAATCATGAATTGACCCTCGCCGCAAAAACCACGGCCCTGGGCGCGGTGACTGCCCACCTGATTCACGGGCTGAGCAATCCGCTGGCCTGCCTCCAGATCTTCATGTCCATTCATGGAGATGGCCATCCGGGGGACAGCGATTGGCAGGGCGCTGTGGCCGCCACCCACCGCATGCAGAGGTTGGTCCAGGAAGTAGTGCGTGTGCTCGGGGAGCAGGACTCTCGTGAATGCTACGAAATCACCCTCGAGGAACTGGCCCATGTGCTCGAGTCCAAGGTTCGCCCCGCCGCTCAGGACCTCGGCGTGAATTGGGAGCTCGAACTCTCCGCCCAAGGCCGGCTCTCCAACCACCGGGCCAATGTCATCCTGTTGATACTCGAAAACCTCGTCTCCAATGCCTTGCAGGTCACGCCCCGGGGCAAGACCGTTCGAACTTCGTTTTTCGATGATGGCCCGGGCATCGTGTGCGAAGTCGCCGATCAGGGCCCCGGGTTCCCCGAGACCGCATTGACAAATCTTTTTGTGCCTTGTCGCTCCACCAAGGGCGGGGCCGGTTTGGGGCTGGCCATCAGCAAACAACTGGCCAGCCATATCGAGGCCGGCTTGGAGTTGAGGCGCAACGGGCCGGACGGGTGCGCGATGACGCTCACTCTGCCGGCGGCGGTGTTTTCCTCGTCCCCGCCCGAGCCGGCGGTGCTGACTGCAGCCTCCGGCGCGCAATGAAATCATGAATCACCAAAGTTCCTGCAAACAAGCCGTCCGGGCAGCCGCGTGGGCGGCCGTCCTGCTGCTTGGCCCGGGGACCCGGGCACTGGCCGGCGCGGACCTGCCCCCGGTGTGGCATTGGTCGAATCCTACCCCGCATGGAGCTGACATCTTCGCCCTGGCCCGCTCCCAGGGCACTTACGTTCAGGTTGGAGAACAGGGCCAGATCTTCACCAGCTATGACCTGGCATCCACCAATCAAGTCTGGATGCCACAGCAGAGTTACACCACCGCATCGCTGCAAGCGGCCACCTTTTTCGGAGGCCGGTGTGTCATCGTCGGAGAGGCGGGGACGGTGCTCTTTTCCGACGACCTCTCCAGCTTTTATCTCGTGGACCTCGACACGACCAACTGGCTGGAATCCGTGGCAGTCTCGACGAACCTGGTGGTGGCGGTGGGCGACAACGGCGCGATTTACACCAGTGCCGAGGGTGTCTCCTGGACGAATGTCTCCACGGGCTTCAGCAAATGGCTGGCCGGGGTGGCCTACGGGCACAACCATTTCGTTGCGGTGGGTGAAAGCGGTTTCATTGCGACAAGCACGGACGGTTCGGTCTGGAAAACGGTCAACAGCGGGACCACCAAGAACCTGAATTGGGTTGCCTGGCAGGGCAACCAGTTCATGGCCGTGGGCGATGACGGCGTGACTCTGACCAGCACCACCGGCGGCAAATGGCAGACGATTACCACCGGAGCGACAAATTTCCTCTACACGGTTTCTGGCAGCACCAATGCCTGGTTGGTCGGCGGCGATTCCGAACTGTGGGTGAAAGCATCCTCGAGTTGGTCCGATCAATTGTCTCTGGCGCTGGCGTCCCCGGCGCCCAATTGGACCTACTATGCCAGTGCCTGGAGCACCAACACCACCAATGCTTTTGTGGTCTGCGGCAGCTCGGGCATGACGGCCATCGGCGCCAGAACCAATGGCGCCGTCAGTTGGCGCACGCCCTCGCAACCGGTCCGCTCCTGGCTCTGGCAGACGGCCCGAATGCCCGACTACTACCTGGCGGTTGGCAATTACGGCACCATTCTCAGCAGCCCGGACGGTTACGCCTGGTCTGTGGAATTGGCGCCCCTTTCGCTCAGCAATTCAGTCCTGCTGGGCGTGGGCGGCAGCACGAATCTGCAGTTGGCCGTCGGCACCCAGGGAACCGTTTTGTGGGCGACCAACGCCTATCTCTGGAGCCTGCTAACGGTGCCGACCACCAACGACCTGGAAGGGGTCTTTTTCGATGGGACGCAGTTCATCCTCTGCGGGGACAACGGCACGATTCTGACCAGCACCAACCTGACCACCTGGACCGAGGCTTCGACGCCGACTGCCGCCTTTCTCACCAGCATAACGCTCTTCCCCGACCGGATGGTGGTCGTCGGGGATAAGGGCACAATTCTCACGAGCACCAATCGCATCGACTGGACGCTGACGACGCCGCTCACCACCAATTGGCTCTCCCAGGTGGGCTGCCTCAATGGCGCCTTGGTGGCCGTGGGCAATAACGGGACGATTCTGACCAGCTATGATGCCACCAACTGGGTCGCGCGCGACAGCGGTGCCACCAACTGGCTCAACGCGGTGGACTACCTGGCGGGCACCTGGTTCGTCGCCGGCAACCAGGGCACCGTCCTGGGCAGCCCGGACCTGACCAACTGGGTCGTCTTCCCCACCCTCACCTCCAAGTCCCTTTACGGCCTGGCCCACAACCAGGGCCAGCTTATCACCGTCGGGGCCGAAGGCGTTATCCTTCGCAGCCAGATTGTGGCCCCTTCCACCCCGGTAAACATCCCCAGCTACGCCCAGTCTTCGGGCCAGACCCTGTTTCTCTTTACCGGCCAGCTCGACCAGCAGTTTTTTCTCTATTCCAGCACAGATCTATCCACTTGGACCCAAGGCCCGTTGCTTGAATTCCAGGACGATAGCGGAACGCTGCTCTACCTCCAGGACGCCCAAACCAACCCGCCCCCCTGCCAGTTCTACCGTACCCAAGCCGTGCAGTAACCCGAGCGGGGCAGAGGCTCGATTCGCGCCAGTGTGGTGTTCAAGAAATAGGTGGTCAGGTTCTTAACCGGAGGCAATGGAGGAAACAGAGCGTTCACCTCCGTTCCCTCTGTTTTCTCCTGTTCAGGTATTGGCCACTCCTTTTGTGAACCCCACGCTAGTGTGATTGCTTGGGCAGGCAGCCCAGTTTCGCGAAAGCAACCGCGTATGCCAGGAAACCGGCGATGAGCAGCCAGGGATTCCCCTTGACCGTCAGCAGGATGCCCCAGCCAAGAACAAGCCCGATCATCAAATACGCCAGTACCGCCAAGACCAATTTCATGCCTGGAACTTAATCCGCTTTTCCCTATGCGCAAGACGCCCGGCTCACGGCTGTGGAGTGTGGACGGGCGCATCCCAGCTTTATCGGCCTCCCCCACAAATCTTATTAACGACTTAAGTTTTTTGTCGCGGCCACTGACGTCAGAGTACATGCGGAGCGTCCATGCCGCGACAAAAAACTGGGTTGAACTCAATCCGCCACTGGACGTCCGAAGGTCCTTGGAT
>Ga0187857_10000983_pt1 | contig 31723 bp, 29 predicted proteins | sample June2016WEW_8_10_FD_132984 | JGI IMG/M metagenome (GOLD analysis project Ga0187857, IMG submission 132984) | Peatland microbial communities from SPRUCE experiment site at the Marcell Experimental Forest, Minnesota, USA - June2016WEW_8_100 | ecosystem: Environmental > Terrestrial > Soil >... | reverse complement strand
CTGCTGATCGAGATCGGCCCCGACGCTCCGGGCCCACTGACCGGGCGGCGCGCCGGGCTCTACCACTTCGGGTTGAAAGTCGGCGACTCCGACGACGAACTGCGTGCCGCCCTCGCCGCGGTGCTTGCCGCCGGCGGCGAGGTCACCGGGACCGCCGACCACGCCGTCACACACAGCGTTTATCTCCGCGACCCCGACGGGAACGAGATCGAGCTCTTCATCGACGTTTCCGGGGTCGACTGGCGGGACCCGGCGAACCTCATCGGCACGCCCGGGCCATTGCGGCTCTAGCGCCGCTTCGCCGGCCGGGACCGGGTCGCCCTAGGCGTCGCCCGCGAGGTAGTTCGGCGCGTCCCGCACACCCGAGAGGTCGTGGGGGTGGCTCTCCCGGTGCGCCTCCGGGCTCACCCGGATGAACTGCGCGTGATCGCGCAGCTCAGCGATCGTGCGCGTCCCGCAGTAGCCCATCGCCTGACGGAGCCCGCCGACGAGCTGGTGGACGACCCCGGCGAGCGGCCCCCGGAAAGGCACGTAGCCCTCGACGCCCTCGGGCACCACCTTGTCGGGATCGACGACGAGCTCCTGGGCGTAGCGGTCCTTGGAGTACGAGCGGGTCGCCATCGCCGAGAGGCTCCCCATGCCCCGGTAGCGCTTCATCGGCTGGTTGCCGATCATCGTCGTCTCGCCCGGGCTCTCTTCGACCCCGGCGAACAGCCCGCCGATCATCACGGCGTGTGCCCCGGCGCCGACCGCCTTGGCGATGTCGCCGGAGAATCGCACTCCGCCGTCGCCCAGGATCCCGACGTCATGGTGACGCGCCTCAGCGGCGCACTCGTGGATCGCCGTCCATTGCGGGACGCCGACACCGGTCACGACCCGGGTGGTGCAGATCGCGCCCGGTCCGAGTCCGACCTTGACGACGTCGGCGCCGACCGCGGCGAGCGCCCCCGTCGCCGTCGCCGTGCCGACATTGCCGGCGATGATCACGCCCGCCGGCCAGTTGGCGCGCAGCTCGGCGACCGTCTCGATCACCCGCCGGGCGTGGCCGTGTGCGGTGTCGACGCAGATCACGTCGACCTCGGCGTCGATCAACAGCTTCGCCCGGGCCAGTCCCTCGGCACCGACGCCGATCGCTCCGGCGACGCGCAGCCGGCCGTCGGCGTCCTTGCAGGCCTGGGGGAAGGCCGCCTGCTTCGCGATGTCCTTCACGGTGATGAGCCCGCGCAGGTGGTTGTCGGCGTCGACGATCGGCAGCTTCTCGACCTTGGCCGCGCCGAGGATCCGGCGTGCCTCGGCGAGGTCCGTGCCAACTGGCGCAGTGACGAGGCCGGTCACGGTCATCACCGTGGACACGAGCGCCCGGGGGTCCTCGTGGAAGCGGAGGTCGCGGTTCGTCACGATCCCGACAAGGTGGTCGTCGGGGTCGACGACCGGGATCCCCGAGATGTGGAAGCGGCTCATCAGCTCGAGCGCTTCGGCGACCGGGCGGTTCGGCCCGATCTTGATCGGGTTCAACACCATGCCCGCCTCGGAGCGCTTGACGCGGTCGACCTCCTCGGCCTGGCTCTCGCTGCTCATGTTGCGGTGGACGACCCCGAGGCCCCCGAGCCGGGCCAACGCGACCGCCATCCGGGACTCGGTGACCGAGTCCATCGCCGCCGACACGAGCGGGATGTTGAGCTCGAGTCGGTCGCACAGGCGTGCCGTCGTGTCGACCTCGTGCGGTAGGACGTCGGATGCCTGGGGGACCAACAGGACGTCGTCGAAGGTCAGGGCGACGCCGTCGGAGTAGTACGGGTCGACGAGCGCCACTACGCACCACCTCCGGTCTGAGCCCGCGACGGCAGGACTGGTCTTCTGAACAGTACACAACCCGCCCGCGGCGCCTTTTGGCCGGCTACAGGCCGACGACCTGCGAGCAGACCGGCCACGCCGACCAGCCGGCGATGCGCTGCAGGCGAAGCGCCGCCCAGTCCTGGACCGCCGGCGGGGCCGCACTCGGCAGCCCGCGGTAGCCGAGCGCCGACCACGTCGACGCCGCGAACTGGTAGGCGCCGAAGTAGCCGTTGCCGGTGTTCTCGTCGTAGCGGTCGTCCGACTCGCAGACCCGCAGGGCGCGCCACTGGGCGGCGGTGGCCGCGGACCCGGGCCAGGGGTCGGGTCGGCGCTCGGTTGGCAACGGCTCTGCTCGACGCGACGGGGTCGCGAAGAGGTACGGCAGGGGGGTCGTCCCGGCGAGATCGTCGAGGAGCGGGCTCGAGGGCCCGGTTGCCGCCCTGCCCGGGCGCAGCCGTGGCCGGGCGCGGGGGAAGACCCGGGCGGATCGTCGGTGAGAGGTGAGCGTTGCGGCTCGCCAGCTGATGGCGCCGTTGCCAGTAACGCCTGCACCACCGATCAAGACAATGGCAGCAGTGACCGCGAGCGAAGAGTGTCGTCGCATCGGGGGCCTCCTTGGATTGGGATGGTCCAGTTCCAGGTGGGTCGGGATGCGGGCGAACCGTCTCGTTGCATCCGTCTCGCGGCCCGGCGCCGGCAGGGCGGTCGGACCAGGGCGCACAGGGGGCCCAGGCGAGGTGCAGACGGCGTACGCCCTTGGCTGGTTTCTTGGTTGCTCCTTATCGTCCCTAGGACGGTCTTCGTCGGTCGGCCCGGCGGTTGTCACGGGCCCTTGGGTCCCCGGCCGTCGCCGGTGATCCGCGGGCAGGCGCGCCGCGAGACCGACCGGAATTGGATTTACCCAAAGTTTACCCGCCGGTCACCCCGAAGTCGGGGAATGCGCGCGTTCTACCAGTTCACACCCCGTGTGAGGCGCCGGCGGACGCCGCCGAGGCGCCGGCGGACGCCGCCGAGGCGCCGGCGGACGCCGCCGGGACGCTGGCGGGGGGCGGCTTGGGCCTCAACCGCTGCAACGGTCGCGGCGGAGAAGCGGGCGTCGAGGCGAGCCGCGGTCTCCGCGACGGCAGCCTGGACCGCCGGGTCGGGGTCGACCGCCGGGCAGGTGATCGGCGTCAGCGTCGCGAAGCCGAGCGTCCCGAGCGCCCAGTCGTCGTCCGGAGCTGTCGGGCGGTCGGGGAAGCCGGGGGAAAGCCGCACACGGCGCGAGATGGTGTGCTTCACGTGGAAGATGTTGGCCGCGTTCAACCCGGCGCGCCGGACGCCGCGCAGCGCGTCGAGTCCGACGTCGGGGACGTTGCAGTTGAGCACCGTGCCGGTTCGCATCGACGCCAGCGGCTCGACGAGGGCGACGGCGATGGCGGCCGCCGTCTCGTAGTGCGCCGGGGCCGTCGAGTTCACCCGCAGCCCGATCGCGAGCGCGGACCGACCGAGCTGCGCCGCGGTGAGGGCGGCACCGACCGTTCCGGAGTGGAGGATGAAGCGGCCGACGTTCGGGCCCCGGTTGATGCCCGCAACGACGAGGTCGGCAGGTGGCCCGAACGAGCCGGCGAGTGCGAGCGCAACGCACACCGCGGGGAGGGCGGCAACGCCGAAGGCCGGCACGCCGGGGTCGGCGGGGAGTCGGACCGCCCGGAACGACACGGCGCCGATCGGCCGCCGCAGCCGGAGAATTGTCGCGGCGCTCGCCCCGCTGTGGTCGGCGAGCGGCGCCACGACGGTGACGTCGTGCCCCGCCGCGACGAGGGCCCGGGCGACGGCGCCGACACCGGGCGCGAGAACGCCGTCGTCGTTCGTCACGAGAATGCGCACGCCAACTCCTCCCCCCGGAGGATCACGCCGTCCCAGCCGGGGTCACCGGAACACTAGCTGTGGCGTCGCGCCCATCTTGCGGGCAATCTGCTGTCCTGGTCGGCGGCGCGCGTCACCAGGCCGGCGCGCTGCTTTCGTCGGCGAGCCAAGTGCCAGCGGACCCGCGCCCTGGAACGGCGAAAGCCGGTAGCGGCGGAATCGGCGCACCGGACGGGCCGGCCATGCCACACCAGATTCGACCGGCAGCGGCGCGCCGGGCGGGCGGGACCGGGCCGGTCAGTACTTCGAGCAGGCCTTCGGCGCCGCGCCTTCGAGGCTGACGAGCGCGCAGAAGCTCGCGTCGCTCACCTTCCAGACCTTGTCTTGGAGCAGTGCCGTGCCAACGGCGTTGGGCTCCACCGGCGTGCCGCCAAGGTAGATCGTGTAGGTGACCCGCGCCCCCGTCTTCGAGGTCAGCTTCACCTTGGTGACCTTGACGGTCGTCGAACGCGCCTGCGCGGTCTTGGCCTGAGCCGCGAGGAAGGCCGCGAATGCCTTTCCGTTCTGGAGCAGGGTCTCTTTCTTCGCCGCCGGCGTCGTTCCCTTGAAAAACGTCGTCCAGTTCGCCTTGATCGCCGCCGTCGCAGTACTGGAGCGGGCCGAGACGCCGAAGGCACTCGGAGCTGGCGTGCCGATCGCAAGGGCACCAAGGACGACAAGCGACCCGATCGCGAGACCGCTTCGACCACGACGACTGTTCGAATTGCGGCTGAACATCAACCTCACCCCCGGGGCGGCGTTGTAGAGGCGGAATTGCCTATCGTCATGCCCACGAGGCGATGTTAGTTGCTGCCATGTCGGCGGCTCTCTCGCTGAGCCGCCGATCGGAAGGGCCATCCCGTCCCGCGGCCGGGCGATGCCCGCGGACCAGCCCTGCGCGGCGGGGCGGCCACCCTGGACGCGTCGGTCCGGCGTTGCCCCGCTAGGATTTGTCTCGAGATCGCGCGGCCCACACGGTTCGCCGGCGAAAGGGAGCGGCCGATGATCCAGCCCCAGAGCAAGTCGGCGGGTGTCCGTCCGGTGCACGCCTTCGTCGTGATCGGCACGCTCGTCGTCGCGGCCGTTGTCGCCTTCGCCGCCTTGCACTTCATCGTCGGGCTGCTGTGGTTCTTCGTGAAGCTCGTCGTCGTTCTCGCTCTGGTGTTCCTCGTCGCGACCATCGTCCTGCGCCACGCCCGCCGTTAGCGCGACCGCATCGGTACGAGAACTTTGTGCGGTCGTTACGTCCTTGCGACGCCGATCGATGAACTCGCGAGCTTCTTTGCCGCGCGCTGGACGGCGGACCTCGAGGGGAAATGGCGAGCGAGCTACAACATTGCACCGACGAGGACGGTGCTCTGTCTGTCACCAGACGCCGAAGGGGACCGTGTCCTCGACACCTACCGCTGGGGACTGGTCCCGTCCTGGGCGAAAGAGCCGGGGATCGGAAGTCGCCTTTTCAACGCGCGCGCCGAGACTGTTGCCGTCAAGCCGTCGTTCCGCGGCGCTTTTCGGAACCGGCGACTCGCTGTAATCTCCGACGGTTTTTACGAGTGGCGGCGGGAGCAGGGCGGCCGTCGCCAGCCGTTCTTCCTCAGCCGGTCGGACGGCAGTCCGATGGCCTTCGCCGGCCTGTGGGAATCCTGGCGCGACCCGCGCTCTGCCGGCGACGAGGAGCCCTGGCTGCGCTCCTGCACGATCATCACGACCTCGGCCAACTCCGAGGTCGCACCGATCCACGACCGCATGCCCGTCGTGCTTGAGCGTGACGTGCTTGACGCCTGGCTCGACCCGTCCCTCGGTAGGCCCGACGAGCTCGAGGCGCTGTTGCGCCCGGCATCCGCCGGCACGCTCGCCGTCCGTGCCGTCGGTCCGCGGGTGGGCAACGTTCGCAACGACGACCCGGCGCTCATCGAGGCAGTGGCGCCGGACAAGACCTGACAGGACGCCTCGGCCGCGGCTCGCGGCGAGGTGCTAGAGCCAGCTGTCGGCGTAGAAGATCGCGGCGGCGTCGTAGTCCGGTCGTTCGCCGAGCTTCATGCGGATCTCGGCCCTCTCCGGCCGGTAGCCGCGGCCCACGAGGCGGTCGAAGGTCTGCCAGGCCGACCCCGAGACGCGGACGGCGAGGACTCCGAGTCCGCGCTCGCCGCAGGCGTGTTCGGCCGCGTCGAGCAGCCGATCGAAGGCGGGTCGTGACGACGCGGCGACAAATGGCAGGAATCCCGTCCCCGCGCCCTCGAAGGTCGGCGCGAAATGGCAGATCGCGATTCCCCCCTCGGTCACGAACGCTGTTCCCACCGCGGAACGCGCCACCATTACCGCTTCGGCGCCCACGTCGAGGCCGGCGTACACGAAGTCGAGGTTCGGCACCGGCCCGTCGGTCGTGACGCCGGCGGGCATGCGCACCGGTTCGATCTTCCGCCGGAGCCCGAGGCCCGTCCATGACGGGCGGAATCCGAATCTCGAGTACAGGCGGACGTGGAAGGGGCTCTCGGCGAACGTCTCGAGTCCGACGAGTCGCACGCCGCGCCCGCGTAGCCCCGCGAAACAGGCCGCGATCAGCGCCCGGCCCACCCCCTGGCCCTGGACCGTAGGGGAAACGGCGAGGGGTCCGAACCACCCCAGCGTGCCGCGGGCGATCGAGAAGATGGCGCCGACGATCTCGCCCGTCACGCCGTCGGCCGCGACCCAGCAGCCCGCGGGGTCAGCCGCGAACCGGGTCGAGAACAGCAGCGGCGGCATCACCGGCGTCGCTACCGTGCGGCCGGTCATCTGTCCGATGATGCCGGCGAAGGCGGCGTCGGTGACGTGCCGGACGTCGGCGAGATCAGGCTCTTGCATCGGTCGCACGTGCGCCTCGATCTCGGATACCTCACCTTTCTTCGCTGCCGTCGCCGGTGGCGGCGCGTCTCGCCCGTCCTGGGCGCGGGAGCGCCACGCGATCGGGGTCAGTCCTTGCGGCCGGCGAGGGCCAGCCGCAGACCGATGCCGATGATCGCGATCCCGCTCATTGCGCCGACGAGTTCCAGCCGGCGGAATGAGCGGGTGAGCAGGCGCGAGGGCTTCCCGCGCCGATCACCCACGCGCCCTTGAATTTTCCTTGTTCAGCAGGCATTGCCTTCTTTGTGCGTCTCTGGCGGAGGCTACGTCGTTTTGTCATCGCCCACATCGCCTGACCCTTGGCTATCGAACATATGTTCGCTAATGTTCGGGAATGGCCGTGGCGCTTCCCCGTCCCGCGCCGTCAGAGCTCGTCCCCGGGGTGCCGGGTGGTGATCGGCGGCTCCGCCCTGGGGTTCCCCGCGTGCTCGCCCAACGGGTCCGGCCGCTCGTCCTCGCCCGGGACGAGCTCTTGCCGGTCGCACCGGGATTCGCCGAGCTCCTCGGCACACTCGGCCTCCGGCGGGGGAGCACCCTCGCCGTTGTGGCCGACGGGGCCCGTGGGACGACGTCGGTGGTGCTCGCTCTCCTCGCCGAGGCGAGCTCGCTGGGCGCGTGGTGCGCGGCCGTCGGGCTGGAGGACCTGGGTTCTGTCGCCGCGGGCGAGCTCGGTGTCGCACTCGACCGCCTCGTCCTCGTGCCCCGGCCCGGGAAACGTTTCACAACCGTCGTCGCGGCGTTGCTCGACGGGTGTGACGTCGTGGTTGCCGCCGCGCCCGAACTGGCCCCGGCCGATCGACGTCGGCTGAGCGTGCGGGCCCGGGAGCGCCGTTCGGTGCTCGTCGTCCTCACCGGTTCGCAGGCGGCGGCCGCGGTGGTCGGTCGGCCCTGGCCAGACGGGGTCGACATCCGCCTCGCGGTGACGGGGGGTGTGTTCGCCGGGTTGGGGGCCGGGAGCGGCCGGGTGTGCTCCCACCGAGTCGACGTCGTCGCGACCCGGCACGGCGCGTACCCCCGCGAACAGCGCGCCAGCTTCTGGCTCCCGCCGCCACCCGGGAACGCCCCGCCCGCCTCCTCGGTCGTGGCGAAGGCTGCAGTGACCTCGGCGGGTGCGCGATGAGGGTCACCCGCCCCGAACGGACGCTCGTTCTGTGGTGCCCCGACTGGCCGGTGAGCGCCGCCGGGCACCGGCCCGAAGAGGCGGTCGCTGTCGTCGCCAACAACAGGGTGGTCGCCGCGTCGGCCGCTGCCCGGCGGTCGGGCGTCCACCCCTTCCAGCGCCGGCGCCAGGCGGAGTCGTGCCATCCTGGGCTCGCGGTCCTCTCCCGAGATCCCGGGGCCGAGGTCCGGGCGTTCGAGCCGGTCGTCGTCGCCCTGGAACGCTTCGGGGCGCTCGTCGCCGTCCGGCGTCCGGGGTGGGCCGCGCTCGCGACCCGGGGGCCGGCCCGGTACTTCGGGGGCGAGGAGTCCTTCGCCGCCGACGTGGCCGAGGCGGTCGCGGCGCTCGGCGAGCGCCTCGGGCTCGCCGGGGCGCCGCAATCCGGCACCGATCGCCTGCCGTTCGTCGGTGATTGGTGGCGTCTCGGGATCGCCGACGGGCCGTTCGCGGCGACGATGGCTGCGCGACGAGGTTGCATCGTCCCCCGGGGTGCGTCCCGGGTGTTCCTCGCGCCGTTCGCCATCGGGTGCATCGGGAATGCCGAGCTTGCCGACCTCCTCCGGCGTCTCGGGATCACGACCCTCGGCGGTTTTGCCGAACTCGATGAGGTCGACGTCTGCACCCGTTTCGGCACCGAGGGGGTGCGGCTCCACCGGCTCGCACGAGGGCTCGACGGACGTTCCCTCGACGTGCGCCCTCGTCGGCGCGACCTCGCCATAGAGACGCTCCTCGAACCTCCCGCCGACGACGTCGGCACGACGGCCTTTATCGCGAGAAACCTCGCCGAGAAGCTCTGTGGCCGGCTCGCCAGCGAGGGGCTCGCCTGCTGCTCCCTCGACATCAAAGTCGAGACGTCGACGGGGGACCGGCTCGGGCGTCGCTGGGCGCACGACGGGGCGTGGACTCCGGCGCTCGTCGCCGAACGGCTCCGTTGGCAGCTCGAAGCGTGGCTCGTCGGCTCCGGCCGCACCGAGGGCGGGGAGGGGTTGCGTGCACCAGCCGGGATCGCGCGCCTCCGGCTCGTGCCCGACGACGTCGTCGCCGACACCGGCCGCCAACTCGAACTGTGGGGGCGTCGGTGCACCGACGACGAACGGGCCGCCCGGGCGTTTGCCCGGGTCCAGGGATTGCTCGGGCCCGAGGCGGTCGTGCGGCCGCTGCTCGTCGGCGGCCGGGGACCGGCCGAGCGGGTCCGCTGTGTTCCCTTCGGCGATCCCTATCCCGTCCGCTTCGACGATGCCGCGCCGCCGTGGCCCGGGCAGCTGCCCCGTCCGAATCCGACCGTCGTGCCGAAAGAGCCGTATCCCGCGGAGGTGCTCGACGGTGACGGCCACAAGATCGGCGTGGATGGGCGCGGCGCGCCGAGCGGGGTGCCGGCAACCGTCGCCGTCGGGAGACGACCGCCGTCGCCGGTTGTCGCCTGGGCCGGTCCCTGGCCGGTCGACGAACAGTGGTGGGACACGGCCGCGCACCGTCGGCGCGCCCGGTTCCAGGTCGTCACGGCGGACGGGGACGCCTACCTGCTCGCTGTCAATCGGGGTCGCTGGATCGTCGAGGGGAGCTACGACTAACCAACGCGCCTATCGCCGAGCGACGAGAATCCCAAAAGGAAAGCGACGGGGAGGTGCAATGGAAAACGGACCGCGCGGGGAGCCGCATCCGCAATCCGCGGAACTCGCCTACGCCGACCTCGCGACCCTCCGACGGGCGCTCGATCGCGGCGAGACGACGAGCGTCGAGCTGACCGAGACCCTGCTCGCCCGGATCGCCGCGGTCGACACCGCGGGGCCGCGGTTGGGGGCGGTCCTCGCCGTCGACGCCCAGGCCCTTGACCGGGCGCGCGACCGCGACGCCGAACGCGAGCGAGGCGCCGGGCACGGGCCGCTGCACGGCATCCCCGTGCTCATCAAGGACAACATCGACACGGCAGGGCTCGCCTCGACCGCGGGCTCGCTCGTTCTCGCGTTGAGACCGCCAGTTCGCGATGCCATGGTCGTGGACGCGCTGCACAAAGCCGGCGCCGTGGTCCTCGGCAAGACCAACCTCTCGGAATGGGCGAACTTCCGCTCGACGCACTCGACGTCGGGCTGGAGCGCCGTCGGTGGCCAGACGCGCAACCCCTTCGCCCTCGACCGCAGCCCGAGCGGTTCGTCGTCGGGGTCCGGAGCCGCCGTCGCCGCCGGGCTCGCGCCGCTCGCCGTCGGCACCGAGACCGACGGCTCGATCCTGTCTCCGGCGTCGGTCATGGGGCTCGTCGGAATGAAGCCGACGGTCGGTCTTGTGAGTCGGAGCGGCGTGGTACCGATCGCCGCGAGCCAGGACACGCCGGGCCCGATGGCACGTTCGGTCCTCGACGCGGCGACGCTCCTCGGCGTGCTCGCCGGCGCGGACAGGGCCGATCCGGCGTGCGCCAGCCGGCCGACGGACCTGCCCGGTGACTACCGCGCCTTCTGCCAGCCCGACGGTCTCGTGGGCGCCCGGATCGGTGTGCCGCGGACGGCCCCGAACGAACGGGCGCGATTCCGCTTCTCCGGCTACCACGTGGCGTCGGACGCACTCTTCGCCGAGACGATCGTCGCGATGGGCGCGGCCGGAGCCTCGATCCTCGAAGGCGTCGAGGTCCCGGGCGCTGAGGCCGAGGCCAGCGCCGAGGACGAGCTCGTCGTGCTCTGTCATGAGTTCCACGACGGCGCTGATCGCTACCTCGCCGCCCGGGCCGAGGCGACGGACGGCGGGCCCCGGTCGCTCGCCGAGGTCATCGCCTACAACTGCGCCCACGCCGACGTCGAACTGGCCATCTTCGGCCAGGACCTCTTGGAGCGTGCCGCCTCGACGGGCGGGCTCGACGCCGAGGACTACCGCCTCGCCCGGGGGCGCGCGCTCGAGTGCTCGAGGGCCGCGGGGATCGACTTCGCGCTCGACGCCCAGGGCCTCGACGCGCTCGCCGTGCTGACGACGGCCCCGGCGTGGTGCCTCGATCACGTGAACGGCGACGTGACGCTCGGCGCTGGCTACAGCATCGCCGCGGTGGCGGGCTACCCGTCGATCACGGTCCCGATCGGGCTGGTGCACGGGCTGCCGGTCGGGCTGGCGTTGCTCGGTCGGGCGTGGAGCGAGGCAGTGCTCTTGCGGCTGGCGGCGGGTCTCGAATCGGCGCTCGGGCTCACGCTCCGCCCGGATTACCGACCGGCGAGCACGCTCGCCTAGGTTCGGCCGGGCAGTAGCGCGACGGGGCAGGTCGCGACCCCTAGAAAATCGAACATATGTTCGATATCGTCATCCGATCAGTTCCTTCAACCCGATCGTTCCCTGGTCCGAGCTTGAGCGTCGTCTTTCGGGACGGCGGAGCGGCTACCCGTCGGCACCCGTCGCCATCGGCCGAGCAGGCCAGGGGGCCCGCCGCCCGAAGCGCCTCTCCGGCTCCCTGCGCGGTGCCGTGTCCTACGCCGAACTGCACTGCCATTCGAACTTCAGCTTCCTCGACGGTGCCTCCAGCCCCGAGGAACTCGCCGAGGAGGCGGCGCGCCTCGGCCTCGAGACGCTCGCGCTCACCGATCACGACGGGTGTTATGGCGTCGTCCGCTTCGCCGCCGCCGCCCGGGAGCTCTCGTTGCCGACCGTCTTCGGTGCCGAGCTCTCGCTGCCGACCGGCGGTGCCCGCCGGGTGGAGGCGCGGGCCGGGTCGATCGACCCCGAGGCCGCACACGTCGTCGTGCTGGCGCGGGATCCCGAGGGTTACGCCCGCTTGTCGGCGGCAATCGCCCGCGCCCACCTCGCGGGAGGGGAGAAGGGTCGGCCCGCTTTCGATCTCGCCCTCCTCGCCGAGGCCCACGCCGGTCACTGGTGCGTCCTCACCGCCTGCCGGCACGGCGCCGTGCCCACGGCCCTTTGCACCGAGGGCCCGGCCGCCGCGGGGCGCGAGCTCGCCCGCCTTATCGAGGCGTTCGGCCGGGACAACGTCGTCGTCGAGCTGTTCGACCACGGCACGCCGCTCGACGAGGCGCGCAACGATGCTCTCGCGGCGCTCGCGATCCGCGCCGGCCTCGGCCTCGTCGCGACGACGAACGCCCACTACGCGACGCCGTCGCGTTACGCGCTGGCGACGGCGCTAGCCGCGGTGCGGGCCCGACGCAGTCTCGAGGAGGTCGACGGCTGGCTCCCGGCCTGGGCCGGGTCCTCGCTGCGCTCGGGAGCCGAGCAGGCACGGCGGTTCCGTCGCTATCCCGGGGCCGTCGAAGCCGCCGCCGAGCTCGGTCGGGCGTGCGCCTTTGACCTCCGTCTCATCGCCCCGGGCCTTCCGCCGTTCCCGGTGCCGGACGGCACCGACGAGGCAGGGTACCTGCGGGCGCTCGTCGCCGAAGGTGGGACCCGTCGTTACGGCCGGCGCGGTGCGGCGCGCCTTCCCGGCGCGTGGGAGGCGATCGACCGGGAGCTCGACATCATCGAGATGCTCGGCTTCCCCGGCTACTTCCTCGTCGTCTGGGACATCGTCGAGTTCTGCCGGCGCCAGAACATCTTCTGCCAGGGGAGGGGATCGGCGGCGAACTCCGCGGTCTGCTTCGCCCTTGGGATCACGAACGCCGACGCCGTCGCCCTGGGGTTGCTGTTCGAGCGATTCCTGTCGCCCGCCCGTGACGGTCCGCCCGACATCGACCTCGACATCGAGTCCGGCCGGCGCGACGAGGTCATCGCCTACGTCTACGACCGCTACGGCCGTGAGCACGCCGCCCAGGTGGCGAACGTCATCACCTACCGCCCGCGCTCGGCGATCCGCGACGTCGGGCGGGCGTTCGGCTACCCGCCCGGTGCCATCGACACCTGGTCGGCGGCGATCGGGACGGCATTCGTCGCGAGCATCTCCAACCCCGCGCCGGCGGGCACCCGCCCGTCGGCCGGAGCCGGCGAGCTCGGGATCCCCCCGGAGGTGGTGCACCTCGCGGCCGAGCTCGAGGGCTTCCCGCGGCACCTCGGCATCCACTCCGGCGGGATGGTGATCTGCGACCGGCCGGTGGTCGCGGTCTGCCCGGTCGAGTGGGCCCGGCGGGAGGGGCGTTCGGTGCTCCAGTGGGACAAGGAGGATTGTGCGGCCGTCGGGCTCGTGAAGTTCGACCTTTTGGGGCTCGGCATGCTCGAGGCGCTCCACCGCATGGTCGACCTCGTCGCGGCGCGCCACGGCGAGGCGATCGAGCTCGCGACAATCCCCCAGGAAGACGCCGTCTACGACATGCTTTCCCGCGCCGACTCGATCGGGGTGTTCCAGGTCGAGAGCCGCGCCCAGATGGCGACGCTGCCGCGGCTGCGCCCGCGTGTCTTCTACGACCTCGTCGTCGAGGTCGCGCTGATCCGGCCCGGGCCGATCCAGGGCGGTTCGGTCCACCCCTACCTGCGCCGCCGCAACGGCGAGGAGGAGGTGCGCTACCTCCACCCGCTCCTGCGGGGGGCCCTCGAGAAAACGCTCGGCGTGCCGCTTTTCCAGGAGCAGCTGATGCAGATGGCGATCGACGTCGCCGGGTTCAGCGCCGTCGAGGCCGACGAGCTCCGCCAGGCGATGGGCTCGAAGCGCTCGGCGGCGCGCATGGAACGGCTGCGGGGGCGGCTCTACGCCGGGATGGCCGAACGCGGGATCACCGGCGAGGTGGCCGACACGATCTACGGCCAGCTCGCCGCCTTCGCCAACTTCGGCTTCCCCGAGTCCCACTCGGTCTCGTTCGCCTATCTCGTCTACGCCTCGGCGTGGTTCAAGTACCACTACCCCGCAGCGTTCCTCGCCGCCCTGTTGAACTCCCAGCCGATGGGGTTCTGGTCACCGGAGAGCCTCGTCGCCGACGCCCGGCGCCACGGGGTCACGACGCTCCGCCCCGACGTGAACGAAAGCGCCGCCGAGGCGACGCTCGTCGACGATCCGCGCCACCCCGGCGCGACGACGGTGCGCCTCGGGCTCGCCACGATCCGCGGGATCGGTGCCGGGCTCGCCCAGCGTCTCGCCGCCCGGGCACCGTATACGAGCATCGACGACCTCGCCCGCCGGGTCGGGCCGACCCGCCCGCAGCTCGAGGCGCTGGCGACGGCGGACGCCCTTGCCGGCCTCGGTCCGCTCGATCCGCCCGAGCGCGCCGGCGCCACCTCGCGCCGCGCGGCGCTGTGGGCCGCGGGCGTGCTCGCCAATGGCCACCCGGAGCGGTTGCCCGGCATGGTCCCCGGGGCGGTCGCGCCCGCGCTGCCGGCGATGAACGAGGTCGACCAGCTCGCCGCCGACATCTGGGCAACTGGCGTGTCCACCGACAACCATCCTCTCGCGCCGCTGCGGGAATGGCTCGACGGGCGGGGCGTGCTCCCAGCGGCCTCGCTCGGCGAGGCGGCCGGCGCCGGCAAGGTGCTCGTGGCCGGCATCGTCACCCACCGCCAGCGGCCGTCGACCGCGGGCGGGACGGTGTTCATCAACCTCGAGGATGAGACCGGGGTCGTGAACGTCATCTGCTCTCCGGGGCTGTGGGCCCATCACCGTCCCGCCGTCGCCTCGGCAGCGGCGCTCGTCGTCCGCGGCCGTCTGGAAGGTGCCGGCGCGGCGCCGTCGGTCGTCGCCGAGCGTCTCGAGGTGCTCGAGCTCGCCACGGCGGTCGGCCGCTCCCGGGACTTCCGCTGACCCAGCTCGACGACCACTCTCGGTGCGGCACCGTCCCTAATCTCACTATCCGTGAGAATCCGCAGCCGGCGACCACGTTCCGTGCTGATCAGGACAGGGGGGAGCACCGGGGAAAAAGCGCTAGCCAGACCGTCGATGGCCACATTTAGTGGCAGAATCTGCCTCTCTGTTGACTGAGAGTGGCCAAAAGTGCCACAATGCGTGGCATGCAGAACACAACTGAGGCGGAGCTCCTCCAGTCGACCGCGGCGGTGGGCCAAACGGTCCAGGTCGCCGAGTGGTTGATCGACGCGAGCACGCTCGAAGGTGAGGGGACACCGATCGACGACGTGCTCGCCCGTGGCGGGACCTTCTACGGACGCGAGGTCCTCAACGCCTGGCGCTTCTTGCCGCCGAAGGGTTGGCGCCTCGTCTACGAGGACCCGGTGAACCGCGTCTACTGCGCCCCGGAACCCGGGGCCGAGGGCGAATGGGCGGTCGCCCCCTTGAAGCTCGAAGCGGGTATCTGGCGTGCCGGCAGCGCCGGGCGCAACCTCCGGCCGATCGCGACAGGCACGTCACCGACGAAGGATCTCGAGCTGATCTGGCCGGCCGAGCAGGTCATCGTGCGCGGTCTCCCGCCCCAGCTTTACGCCAAGGTGAAGAACACGAGCAACGAGCTGTGGTCGGCCGATGGCGAGAAGCCCCTCGAGGTCGTGGCCTGGCTGCTCGAGCTGCCCACGAACCGGCGCCTGCTCGCCTCGCGCGACGAAGAACTCGCCGCGAGCCCGGGCCGACCCGGCAAGACAATCCTCGTCCCGCCTGGCGCGGCGATCGAGGTTCCCGTCCGGCTGGCGACGATCGCCCCCGAGAGCCTGATCCCCGGCACCTACGGAATCATCGGCCGCCTCGAGCGGCTCGGACTGACCTCGACGACGGGAACGGTCGTCGTCGTCGAGCGCTGATCGCGCCGCGACACGACAAGGGCGCAGCCTGCGCCGGGCCCTTGTCGTGTCGCGAAAGCCCCGAGCTCAGTCGTCGAGCTTGAAATCTCCCGCGGTCTGCTTGCCCGTGACCGGGGGCGCGGTCTCCTGGCCAGTGGCGGGGGGCGCGGTGTCCGCCGCCGCGGCCTCGGCCGCCGCGGCCTGGGCTTCCTCATGTTCTTTTAGCGCCACGAGGAGCCGGTCGATCTCGGCCGACGTGCTGGTGTCGCCGGATCCGCTGTGCTGCGCGTAGACGGCGGCACCGAGGTCGCGGAACATCGCGTCCTGCTCGCGCTTGGCCTGAACCTGGTCGATCTTCGCCTGCCCGGCCTTGGCCGCTTCCTGGGCCTTGTGGGCCGCCTGGGCGGCACCGGCCTTCACTCTGTCGATGAACGGCATTGTTCCTCCTAGTCCGGAATCCCTCGCTCGTTTAGAGCCTGTCGAGGAGGCCGCCGCCGGCGCGCATGCCGTGCTTCTCGCCGGTGTCGCGCTCCTCGGTTTCCAAGTTGAAATGCAACGTCGACTGCAAGATCACCGGTCCGCTGCCCGTGAGCGTGAGCAGGCTCAGCCCCTGCCCGCCGAACACCGCGGTCATGGCGGTTTGCATGTTGAGGGCGCCAACGTACTCGACGCCGTATTCGACGGTCTCGGCGAAGGCGACGAGCGCGCCGGCATGTACCTGGATCTTGCCGCCGTAGTTCGCCGGGTCGAGGTCGATTAGCGTCCCACCGCCGGCGACGAGAAGGGTCCCCGATCCGGTGAAGTGCTCGAGGATGTAGCCCTCGCCGCTCCGCCGGCCGGAGCGGAACTTCGAGAGCGCGATGCCGAACTTCACGCCCTCCTCGGCGCAGACGAACGCTTCCTTCTCGGTCAGCCAGCCGGTCGACCCGTCGAGCTCGATCGCCCGCATCTGGCCGGGCAGGCTCCCCGCGAGAGCGACGAGTCCGGAACCCCCGTCAGGGCGGAACCACTGAAAGGCGAGGCTCTGGCCACTGAGGACCCGCTTGCCGACCTCGCCGGCGGTCGACAGCGCCTGTTGGAGGAACCCAGCCTTTTTCGCCACCCCGCCAGCCGCGTCGGCGCCTGGTGGGGTGCTGAGCCGGGTCTCCATCGAGACGTTCGTCGTCTTCCAGCGGAACTTGTTGGCGTTCGAGTAGATCGCCTGCCCCGGCTCGAGCTGACAGGTGACCGACTGGGCGAGCTCTCCGCTGATCTTCATCTTGATGGTCACAGCCGACCTCCCTGGGGCGAATGGCACACGGTTTCGATGGCGACGGTAATGCAATCCGCGGCGCGCGACCGCGGCAATCCCAGCTTTCGCCCGCCGCGCCTTCGTCGGCCCCGCCGGACTCTGCCGTCGGTCGCCGCCGGCTGGCCGGGTCGTCGGCGTTCGTGACTTCGCCGACCCGATTCTCCGCCCGAGCGCCCGTTCGCAGCGAAAGTCCGCGAACGGGACCCGCCGCCAGAGGCGATCACGCCTCGGACGGGTTCCCGCTTCGGCCGGCCGACGGGGCGGCGGCGCGAGCGAGGAGGGCGATCACCTCGGCGTCGGAGGTCTGGGTGAAGTCCTCGTACCACTCGCCGACGGCGTTGAACCCTGGAGGTGCGAGGAGGCAGACGACCTCGTCGACCGCGGCGGCGAGCTCGGCGAGCGACTCCGCCGGCGCCACGGGGACGGCGAGGACGACCCTCGTCGCGCCCGCGGCGCGTACGACCTGACAGGCGGCACGGGTCGTCGCGCCGGTCGCGATGCCGTCATCGACGACGATGACCGTGCGGCCGGCGAGCGGGACGCTCTCCCGGCCGGCGCGGAAAAGGGCGGCGCGCCGTGCGACCTCAGCGCGTTCGCGTCGCTCGATCGCCGCTAGGTCGTCCTCGCCGATCCCGGTGGCGAGCGCCACGGAGTGGTTGAGGACCCGGACGCCGTATTCGCCGACCGCTCCAATCGCGAGCTCGGGCTGGTAGGGCGCGCCGAGCTTGCGCACGATCACCACATCGAGAGCAAGCCCGAGCGCCCGGGCGATCTCGAAGGCGACGGGGACGCCGCCCCGAGGGAGCCCGGCGACGACGGCCGTCGTCCCGCGGTACTCCTCGAGGCACCCGGCGAGCTGCCGGCCGGCGTCGGCGCGGTCGACGAACCGGCCTGCCCGGGCGGTAGGGGACCAACGCCGCCCGCGGCGGACCCCCGGTCGGGACTCGCCGCCGGAATCGACCGGCACCGCAGCGGCCTACCCGCCAGCGGGGGGGCACGAGCACCCGGGATGCGCTCGTCGGCCCCGCGGCAAGGACTCGCGGCCGTCCACGGCAGTCACGCAATCCACGGTAAGACCTCGTCCGCCGGCGGGAAAGAGCCAACCTGGACTTCTGTTGTGCAGCCTTGCGCCCACCCGCCCCGGCGGCGAGATTGGAAGCGGCGTGTCCCGGTTGCAGGAAGGTGGGAGAGACTATGGCCGCAATCGATCTGTCGACGGTCGTGCTCGAGATCCCGGACGAGCTCAACGTGATCGTCGGGCAGTCGCATTTCATCAAGACCGTCGAGGACCTTCACGAGGTGCTCGTCACGGCGAGCTCGCACCTGCGTTTCGGCATCGCCTTCTGTGAAGCGTCCGGCAAGCGGCTCGTGCGGGCGTCGGGCAACGACGACGAGCTCGTCGCGCTGGCGGCGCGCAACGCCGAGGCGATCGGCTCCGGGCACTCGTTCGTCGTGTTTTTGCGCCACGGCTATCCGGTGAACGTGCTCAACCAGATCAAACAGGTCGCCGAGGTCTGCTCGATCTACTGCGCGACGGCGAACCCGGTCGAGGTGATCGTCGCCGAAACCACCCTCGGGCGGGGGATCCTCGGCGTCATCGACGGCGCCAGCCCGCTCGGGATCGAGACCGAGGAGGACGCCGCCGACCGGATGGGCCTGCTGCGGACGCTCGGTTACAAGCTCGGCCACCGCTAACCCAGCGCTCGCCTCTTAGCGGGACTCCGCAGCCTCCAGGTCACTCCACAGCGGAAGGGATCAGTCAGCCGCCCTTTTCCAGGTACCGGCCGATCGCCGCCGGGTAGTCGGGGAAGTAGTCGGCGATCTCGTCGAGGCGGAAGCGCCGCAGGATCGCGCTTCCCGGTTCGCGCTCCAAAAGGAAGTCAAACGAGGCCCGGATGAGCTCTTGTGGGGGCACATCGCCGCAGCCGATCGCCGCCGGATAGCCGAGGGGAACAGTGACGACATGCGTCGTGGCTGATCGAGGGCCGCGCACTTCCACCCGGAAGGTGCCGTCCGCCTCGGCGACGACCGCGACCTCGGTCACCGCCGCATGCTAGGTGCCCCGGGCGGCCGACGCCTCAGACGGATCAGAAGCTGCGGCCGAGGAGCTCGCCGACGCCGCCGACCACCGTGATGTTCGGGCGCTTCTCCGGTGCGGGCGACCCCCGAAGACCCACACCGCCGACAGCCCGGCGTGGAGCGCGTCGAGAATGTCGCACTCCCAGCTGTCACCGACCATTACCGCCGACTCCGCCTTGGCGCCGATCTCACGCAGCGTAAGGGCGAAGATGTCGGGGTCCGGCTTGCCGATCCCCACCTCGCCCGAGACGACGACGGCCCCGAACGACGCCGCGAGTCCCGTGCCGTCGAGCTTGAGCCGCTGGATGTCAGCCGGACCTTGGTGAGCAGTGCGAGTCGGCTGCGGCCGCGGAGGAACTGGACGAGTTCCGCGGCTCCCTCGACGAGCGGGTGCCCGCGGCGTTGGGAGGCGACGTAGGCGTCGGACAGGGCGGCGGCGAGCGCCGGGTTCTCGACGCCGAGCTTGGCGAGCGCGGCGCGCGAGGCCTCCTGTGGGTAGATGGGCGCCCAGTCGCGGACTGCTTTGAGGATCGAGGGGCTGGCTTCGAAGGTCACCCACAGGCCCTCCCATGGGTGATGCCGAGGCGGTCGCAGAGCGCATTGTCGGGTCCGGCGCGCAAGATCTGCCAGGCGGTGGCGAGCATGACCTCGACGACCTCGGCGGGGTCCCGGCCTTCCAGCAGCTCAGCGGCCCGCCGCAGCGGCGACCGCGCCACCGCCCCCTGGAGGATCAACGTGTCGTCGAGGTCCCAAATCGCCGGCTCGAGATCACGCCCGTGAACCTATCGAGCGGCCGGTGCTCGTAGCCACCGGCTTCTCGCCTCGATTCCCCGGGCAACCCATCGCGAAGACGGGGCCGGCCAAGAGACCTCGTCGCGGCCGGACGCGTCCGCGGCCGCCGTCGCGGCGCGACCCCAGGGTCCGGTGGTTCCCGCTCAGCTCGGGAAAAACCGCCCCCGGGGCGGGAACGGCGGCCGCAGCGGATCGGCGTGTCCGCCGCCCGGTGTGACGCTGGCGGCGGGCCCGGGAGACGACTGCGCCGGACGCGTCCGTGTCCGGCCGATCGCGCCGGACGCGTCCGTGTCCGGCCGATCGCGCCGGCGAGAGAACCTGCAGCCCGACCGCCGGGTCGTGACGGTGCCAACCCGCTTCCCCCGGTGACCGTGACGACGGTTGGGTTGGGCAACGCCTCGTGCCGGCGACGTTCCCGGGCGACCGGCCTCTCGCGGCGGGGCCAGTGTTCTCCTTCGGGCTGGGGCCGAGGCACGACTGCGCGCGATGGTGTTGCCGTGCTCATCCGACCCCGCCGCGACGCCGACATCGGAAGCTGCGTGCGGCTCGCCGAGGCCGTCCAAGACGCCGACGGCTACCCGATCCACGTGACTGGGAGCCTCCGGGACTTCCTCGTGTCACGCGATGGCCTCGCCGCCTGGGTCGCCGAGCGCGACGACACCATCGTCGGCCACGTGGCGCTGCACGGGCGTGGCGCAGACGCCGTCGTCTCGTTGGCGGCGGCGCGACTGGAACAGGCGACGGACCGGCTGGGCGTCGTCGCTCGTCTTTTCGTGGCCCCTGATGCCCGCCGGCAGGGAATCGGCCGGGCGCTGCTCGAGACGGCGGCCGGCGAAGCCATCGCCCGTGGTCTGTGGCCGGTCCTCGACGTGCCTCCCGTGCACGACGCCGCGGTCAGGCTGTACGAGGCGTGCGGCTGGGTTCGAGCCGGTCTCGTCACGTCGCGGCTGGGCGACGGCTTCGCAACAGAAGAGATCGTCTTCTTCGACCCGCGTTCCCGTCCGGCCTGAACGGACGACCACGGCGCCCGTGGCGGCGACCGGCGGGACCGGTCGCTGGGATTCTCCATCCCTCCGTCGCGGAATCGATCGCCGCATCGCCCTCGCGGGTTATTGGCGAAGATGCGGCCGCGAGCCCGGCTCAGCGCAGACGTGACCGTCCGCGGCGGGCCCGGCGCTGTCTCAGGATGGCGAGGATCCGTCGGAAGATGTAGCCCATGTCCGCAACCTAGCGTCAGTCCCCGAGGCCGGACGGCGGGAGCGGTCGTCGCGTCCCTGAGTCCGGGCGCCGGTGCCCGACTCCCGGTTGGTCTCCCCGGGGCGGCGGTCGGCAGCACGACCGCAGCGACACTCGGCTAGTTTTTCGCGCATGTCAGACGAGATCGAACCTTCACCGGCCGCCGGGAGCGTCGGCGAGCAGCCGGCGACCCCGAAGCGGGGGCGCGCCCACCGGGTCCGCAACATCGTTGTCGTTGTCGTCGTGCTCTGCCTCGTCGGGGGCGGCGTTGGTGTCGCGATCGCCACGACCGGCGGTTCCAGTTCCAGCTCGACGCCGGCTAGCGCGGTGAACCGGTTGCTCGACGCCGCCGACCACGCCAATGCGCTTGGCGCGCTCGACGCGCTCGTCCCCGGCGAAAAGAGCGCGCTCGAGCCCGGCTTGCTGGGCCTGGCGCAGCAAGCCGAACGCCTGAAGGTGCTGTCTCCGAACGTGGACCTCAGCCATGTGAGCGGGGTTTCGCTCCGCTTTTCTGGGGTCAAGACGAAGACGAAGATGTTGAGCTCGACCCTCGCTGCCGTCACGATCACCGCTGGCACGGAGACCAACGCCTCCAGCCTCGCCAAGCTCCCGCTCGGGTCGTTCGTGCGCGGGCTCACCAAACTCGTCCCGCGATCCCGGATCTTGAAGGGCTCGGCCCTGACGGGCAAAGAGGCGATCGTCACCGAGAAGGTCGGGGGGACCTGGTACGTGAGTCTGGGCTACACGATCGCCTACGACGCCCTGGTGGCGAAGGGTCTCCCCGCCGTGCCGCCGTCCGCCCCCCCGGCCGTGCCCGCGACCGGGGCCAGCACTCCCGAGGGCGCGGTGACCACGTTGTTGGACGACGCGGTGGGGTTCAACCTGCGCGGCCTGATCGCCGACCTGCCGCCCGGGGAGATGGGGGCGCTGCAGACCTACGCGCCGCTCTTCGCCGGCAAGGCCGAGGCCGCGCTGGCAAAGCTGCGTTCCGAGGTGACGGTGAAGATCACGAGCCTCCGATTGATGAGCTCGGCGGTCAGTGGGGGGACGCTGGTCCGGGTCACCGGGATCGGCTTCTCGGTTGGCTACAAGGGAGCCACCTTCGGCTACAAAGGTGGCTGTTTGACCTACACGTACCAGGGACAATCGGGTCGCCGCTGTCCCACGAAGCAGGCCCGGTCGGCAGTGCGCAGGGCGCTTGCTCAGGCGTTGCCGCCGGTGCTGCGCAAGTTGGCAGGACGACTCGTCACCAACCCACCGGCGCTCGGTTTCGTCACGGTGTCCGAGAACGGCCGGTGGTTCGTGAGCCCCGTGGCGACGATGCTCGACGGCGTGAACAGGTTCCTGGCGGACTTCGAGCCGTCTGATCTTGCCGCGATCGCCTCGTTCGTCGAGCACCCGGCTGCCGCCCAGGCCCTCGAGCACTCAATCGAGCAGGTCCTCGTCGGCGCGCTCGCCGCGGGGAACCTGGCGACGTAGAGGCGCGCAGGCCCGTCGGCTACCGGGGCGCGGGCTATACGCCCGCGAGGGGCGAGCGCGCCATCGGGCTCGTCCCTTGCGGGTGGGCCGGCCGTAAGGGGAACGGGCGCGCCTCGCGCGACGGTGGCGAGATCACGGTCCGCGAGGTCGGTTCGCCGCGGCCCTCGCCTCGCGCCGGTACGGGCCATCTGACATCCACCCGAGGTGACGGTCTCCGGGCCCGCCGCGGGTGCGACCCTTCGGCGGCGGGGTCGGCACGGTCGCGCGGATTTCGCCATCGCCAGCCGACGGCCCCGGCGGCGCCGGAAGGCGGCAAGCAAGAGTGGCAACCAGAACCGGCCGCCTTCGGCGCCCTCGTGGGTTGGCGTGATCTCATCAAAGGCCGGCTAGCCACGCCGCTGCCCGGTCGTGGGACGCAGAGGTCGGTGCCGGCCGGGGACCGGGCGAGCGGACGCGGATCTCGACACGGTGGCCGTGCGGCTCGAGGCTTCGGCGTCAGCCGAAGGGGCGCCCTTTCTCCGGTCGTTTGCGGGCGTATCTTGTGGACCTTCGGGCGAGGGGGCCGATGGCGCGCAGCAAACGGGGTGTGGCGGCGAGGGACCGCGAGCTGGCGAGGCGATCGGCCGGACGTCGCTGCGACGGGCGGCCTTTCCTGACGGCGAGGGTGGCGGTTGTCGTGGTCCTCGCCGGGAGCCTCGCGCTTGCTGGCCCCGCCGCGGCGGGCTCACGGTCGTCGCCTGTTGGAACGGCGTCGGCGCCGCCGGGATTCGTCCTCGATTCGGTGACGGCCGTCCGGGTGGCCCGCCCCGCCTATCGCGTCGATGTCCTGTTTCCGCAGGTCACGGGATTGTCGAAGCCTGCGGCGGCGCGGATCAACGCCCGAATCGACACCTTTGTCCGCCACACGGTGGCGGGCTTCGAGCGCGAGGTGCTGGCCGGCCGTCCGCCGTATCCGCCCGGTTCTGCAGCGTCGACCTTGGTTGGCTCCGTCACGACCGAGTTCGACAGCGAGCGGATCGTCGCCTTGAGCCTGGCCGAGTACACGTTCCCCGCCGGCGCCGCGCACGGCACCACGGCCGTCACGACGTTCAACTCCAACGGGCGTACCGGGGGCGCGTACCGTCTGGCGGATCTCTTCGCGCCGTCGAGCCGGTGGCTCGTCTTGCTCTCGCAGGCGAGCCGGCGCGCCCTTCCCCGGCTCCTCGGCAGCCTCTCGTCGACCCACTGGATCGATTCGGGCACGACGCCGGAGGCGTCGAATTTTTCCGCCTGGTCGCTCACCCCCTGGGGCCTGGAGATCACCTTTGGCGAGTACCAGGTCGCGCCGTACGCGGCCGGCATGCCGCAGGTCGTCCTTCCCTACGACGCGCTCGAAGCGGTCGCGGCCAAGACCGGTCCGATCGCCTCCGCCGCCGCCGGGGCGGACGCTGTGACGACCGGGCCAGGTCGCATGGCGCTCCTGCCGGCCGTCAGCCGACCCGTCCCAGATGAGTGCTACACGGCGGTCTCGTATCGGACGGGTGTGCCGGAGCCGTTTGCCTGCTCCGGCGGGCGGATCAACGTCGCAGCATGGGACAGCTTCGCGAATTACGTCGACGGTGCCGGTTCGGCCGGGTTGAGGCTGCTCCGGCTCACCGGCAGTCCGTCGGTCGGCACCGTCCGCGCCGTCATGTGCGAGGACCTCGGCCCCGGGCCCTACACGGACGCGGCGAACGTCGCTGCAGCCGAGCGCCTTGTCGCCGACTACCACGACTGGCGGTTCAAGCACCCGCCATCGACCGGTTTTCCCAGCTATTGCCACAAGGCCGGGTAGGTGAGACCTGCGGCCGGCCGGGTCCCCGGCGGTGCCGTTTGACGCGGCGTGACGTGGTCGCCGAGACTCACGACCGGGCCCGGATCCTCGGTGCCCTCGGCGGCGACGAAAGTCGGCGACCCTTGACAGGAGAGGTGATCGTGCCATTCGACTCCGGCCGCCCGGCGAGCTCGGGGCGAGCCTCTCGTGAGCCGACGCCAGAAGGCGTGCTCCGGGCTTTTCCGGCAGAGTTGGGACGACCTGGTGACGTCGTGACGCTCTCTCGGTACGCCTCGTTCGCGTCCGCCGGACCGGCGCGAACCGTACGTCAATGTGGTTGAGATAGGAGCCGATCATGCGCATCCGACTCGTCGAACCCCAGCCGGTCGGCCACAACGTCTACAACCTCGCGCTCCTGCCGCGTCTCGGGCTCCCGCTCATGGGCAAGATGCTCACCGATGCCGGCCATGACGTGCGCGTCTACTGCGAGATGCTCGCGCCGGTCGACCTCGAGGATTGTCTGCGCGCCGATCTCGTCGGCATCTCCTCGACGACGGCGACCTCGCCGGCCGCCTACCGCCTCGCTGAGATCCTCACCGACGCCGGAGTACCGGTCGTGCTCGGCGGCCCGCACGTGACCTTCCAGCCCGACGAGGCGCTCGGACACGCGCCGTTCGTCGTGCGTGGCGAGGGCGAGGCGACGCTGATGGAACTCGTCACGGCACTCGAGAGAGGAGCGTCGCTCGATTCCGTGCTCGGTCTCTCCCACGCCGCCGGCGGCGAGGCGCGCCACAACCCGGCGCGGCCACGCTGCAGCCAGGAGGAGTTCGAACGCCTTCCGATCCCGGACCTGACCCTCATCGACGGCTACGCGCGGATGACGACCAAGCCGATCATGACCCAGTGGGGCTGTCCTTTCGACTGCGAGTTCTGCGGTGTCACGGCGATGTTCTCGCGCTCCGTCCGCCACCGGCGTGCCGAACAGGTGATCGAAGAGCTCGCCGGCCTCCAGGCCGACCGGGTGTTCTTCCACGACGACAACTTCGTCGTGAATAAGTCGCGGTCGGCGCGCCTCCTCAACGCGATGCTCGACACCGGGAACGCCCCCGCATGGTTCGCCCAGGTCCGTTCGGAGACCGCCCTGCACTCGCTCGCCCACCAGGAGGTGGACGAGGAGTTCTTGGATCTCATGCGCCGCGCTGGTTGTCAGATGGTGATGATCGGCATCGAGGCGATCACCGACGAGGGGCTCGCCGAGATCGGCAAGCGCCAGCGGGTCACGATGATCGAACAGGCGATCCGCGCCTTCCACGACCACCACATTGCCGTGCACGGGATGTTCGTCGCCGGGCTCGACAGCGACACCGCCGGCAGTGCCGAGGCGATCGCCGCCTTCGCCCGCCGGCTGCACATCGACACGTTCCAGCTGATGGTGGAGACACCCCTCCCCGGCACGAGGCTGTGGGACCGGATCGCCGAGGAGGATCGTCTGCTCAGCGACGACTGGTCGCTCTTCGACGGCCACCACGTCGTCATGCAGCCGGCGCAGATGACCCCCCTTGAGCTCCAGCTCGGAGTCCTCAAGGCGATGCGCCGCTTCTACTCCTGGCCGACGATCCTCGCCGGCGGGCTCGCCGGCGTGCTGCGCCATCTCCCGTCGTTCACGGCGGCCGCCCGGCCGGCCTTCATCCGCCGGCTCCCGACGCTCGCCCGGGTCGCCTGGGCGCAGCGCTGGGAGGACGTCGCACCGACGCTGCGGGTGGCCTTGTCCGAGAAGGTGCGCGCCCGGGTGAGCTCGGCGATGTGGCTGCCGGCCCTGCGCTTCTACGCCCGGCGGCAGATCGCCGCCTGGTCGGCGGAGGACCGTTCCCAGGCCTACCTCGCCAGGCTCGCCACGGAGAGGTGAGGGCCGAGACGCCGTCTGCCGAGGCTCATCCGCGCCGCGTCACTGGCCACGGCGGCCGGTCGTAGGGAACGAGGCGGTGACCGCTCCCGCACCGGTCGTCGTCATGGCCAAGCCCGTCGGGCCGGTGTGCAACTTCGCCTGCGGCTACTGCTATTACCTCGCGAAGGCGAACCTCTTCCCGCCCGGCGAGCGCTACCGGATGGGCCATGCTGTCCTCGAGGCCTACGTGCGGGCGCTGATCGCGGCCAGCCCCGGTCCGGTCGTGAACTTCGTTTGGCACGGCGGGGAGCCGACACTCGCCGGGATGGCCTTCTACGCCGAGGCGCTGGCGCTCCAGAAGCGGTATCTCCCGGAGGGCTGGTCCTGCGAGAACAACCTGCAGACGAACGGCAGTCTGCTCGACGACGCCTGGTGCGCCTTCTTAGCCGAGCACCGCTTCAGCGTCGGGATCAGCATCGACGGCCCGAGCTTCCTCCACGACGCCGCCCGGCCCGACCGCCGCGGTCGCCCGACCCACGCCCGGGTGATGCGGGGCCTGCGCAACCTGCGTGCCCACGGCATCGAGCCCGACGTGCTTTGCACGCTCAACGCCCGTAACGCCCCCCACCCGACCGAGGTCTATCGGTTCTTTCTTTCCGAGGACGTCCGCTGGCTCCAGTTCCTGCCCGTCGTGAGCCGCGACCGGCAGGGAAGCGTCTCGCCCTGGTCGGTGTCGCCCGAGGCGATGGGGGAGTTCCTCTGCGCGGTCTTCGACGAGTGGGTCCGTCACGACGTGGGCCGGATCGGTGTGCAGAACTTCCTCGAAGGCCTGCTCGTCGCGACCGGCAAGCCTGCCAGCCTCTGCATCGTGGCGGAGACCTGCGGGCGGGTCCTCGTCGTCGAGCACGAAGGCGGCGTGTACTCCTGTGACCACTTCGTCGACTCGGCGCACCGCTTGGGTGATGTGGCAAGCGACGGGATCGGCGCGCTCGTCGAGGGAGCGCGACAGCGGTCCTTCGGCGAAGCGAAGCGCGACCTGCTGCCGGTGTACTGCCGGGCGTGTCCGGTACTCGCGCTGTGCAACGGGGGATGTCCGAAGGACCGCTTCGCGCTCGCCCCGGACGGCGAGGCGGGCCTCAACTACCTGTGTGCGGGTTATCGGCGCTATTTCGGGCACGTTCAGCCCTACCTGGCGCGCCTCGCTGCCCTGGTGCGTTTCGGGCGGCCCGCGGCCACGATCATGGACGAGCTCGCCGTTGCCGAGCGCGACGAGCGGCGACGCTGGCGCGAGACCGCGCGCAACGATCCCTGCCCGTGCGGCAGCGGCGCGAAGTACAAGCATTGCTGTCAGTTGATACACCGGGATTGAGACGACGCCGAGATGAAGTCGCCTGGCGCGGAGCCAAGGCGGGGATTTCGTCCCGGCGCACCCGAGCCGCGGCCGCCCAGCTAACATCGCTGCTTCGATGCCGGGAGCTGTTGCCTTCGTCTGCGCTATGCCGATGGAGCTCAGGCCGCTCCGACACCGGCTTTCGCTAGAGAAAGACCGGGTCGGATCGCTCGTTGTCTACCGGGGTTCGCTCGACGGCCGGTCCGTGGCGGCGATCGCCACGGGCATGGGGGCGAGGCTCGCTATCGCGGGTCTGGAGCGTCTCGTCGACGCGATCGAGGTCGGGAGAATCATCGTCGTCGGCATCACCGGTGGCCTTTCTGCCGAGACGGCAATCGGCACGCTGGTTCTGCCCGAGGTGGTCGTCCACGCCGCCACGGGCGCCGAATTCCGTCCGGACCCGCTCGGCGTCAGCCGTCCGAGCGGCAAGATGTGGACGAGCGACGAGCTCGTTACCGACCCCGCCGCGATCGCGGACCTGCGGGCCGATGGTGTCGTCGCTCTGGACATGGAGACGGCTGCCATCGCTGAGGTGTGCGTCGCCCGCCACATCCCGTGGTCGGTCTTCCGGGCGGTGAGCGACCGCGCCTGCGACGCGAGTCTCGACGACGAGGTGTTCGGGTTGATCAACCCGAACGGTTCGTTCCGCCCGCTGGCAGTGACCGCGCATTTCGCGCGACACCCGGGGCGCGTCCCGACGATGATCCGCGTTTTCCGGGACGCGAAACTCGCCGCCGATCGTGCCGCGGCGGCCGCCGTCGCCGCGGTGGCGCAGCCGTCGTCGTTCGGAGTGACTCCGCAGGAGACCTAGCGCCCGACCGGTCGGCCGCGCTGCCACGGTAGGGTTTCGGTCTCGCGGCCAGGGAGCGGGGCGCGCCGACGGGCAATGGGCCGAGCGGGAGGGGCTGGCCCTCGCCTCAGTCGGGCGGTGGCGTCCCGGCGGCGTCCCGGGATTCGTCCGGAGAGCGTCGAGCCGCGACCCTCCGGGACCGACGCCCGCCGAACTGGCCGAGGAAATACCCCTGTGATCGGACGCGCAGCTGGAGGATTCGCGCCGCTCCTGTGAGCAGCACGAAGGCCGCGCCGATGATCGCGGCCAGGAGCAACGCGACGCCCTGGGGTAGGTGGCCGTGGACGCCGAAGAAGGCGACGCGGGCGATCTGGCCGTTCTCGAGGATGAAGACGAGCAGGACGAGCAGGAGGACCAGCCCGACGACGACGGCGGCCCAGTAGCCACGGGTCAGCCGCGCAGCGGGCGGCCGAGAATCCAGAATGCCGGGTTTCGCCTCCGGCTCGGCCGGCGAGTCGTCCCATCTGTTGTGCTCGGTGGGTCCAGTCGTGTCAGCCATAGCGTGGCGATGAGTGTAGGCGCGATCGCCTCCGGGTCCCCGCGACGAGCTCCGGGTGTCGCTCCGTCCGGCGATGAACCGCCTTCGTTTCTGGCGGGCGGGTTCTTCCAACGGGGGCACTTGGCACTTTCCTGAACCTCTCGGCCGCGGGCCGATACCTGTCGATCGCGACGACCCGTCGCAACCGGAGCGCGAGGCACCACGAGATGCCGGCAATCCCAGCGGTCGCCAGTTACGAGATTCCCGAACGCAGGCCGACCAGACTTGCGATGCAGGCGCCTTTGTCTTCGCATCGGATACCGGGGACGTCTGTGGGCGCTCGCAGCTTCTGGCGATCGGTCACGGCGCGGTCCGTAGTCTGCATCAAGATGGTCCAGGAATCCCTACGTCCCCCAGGCAAAGGTTGTGTGCTGCGGGCGTTTCGAGATACTCAAGACCGACCCACTCCCACGCGGAGACCGCCTGGCCCTCACGGTCGCATCCCTGGCAGCGACGCAGTACGAAGAACGCGAGGTTTGAGGTTCGATGGCGCGATGTTGTCCTTTTCGATAATCACCTCATTGTCTCGAGTATCGGGAGGTGGACCGGCCGTGCCACGCAGGCTGGGGCGGTCGTCAATCGTCACTCCGCCCGGTTCGCCCCCGCATTTCGTGCTTTCGTGATTGCTTCGGTGAGCGTGAGTCGCCCTATTTGGTTTGCAGCCAGCGCCAGATGCGACCGTTACGCTATTGGAGGACACGAGAGCCAAGGATCGTCGGCGTTCTCGAGCGCGCTAAGGGCGACGGTGCGCTCCCGACCCAAGGGGACATGGTGTCGTCCGGCGGTGCCGTCCTCTTCTTGCCCGGGAGCGACGTTCACGAGATCAGCGAAGCGTCGCCTCATCCACGGCTCGTCGCGTAGCGCCGGTTCGTCGCAGCCCCGGTTAGATTCGGCACGGTGGGGATGACCCCCATCTAGCAAAGCCTCGGGACTTGGGAAGAAAAACGGGTATGGAAAAGAGCGAGTCGCAGAGAAGCAAGTCTCCATCTCAGCTGATAGACGCGAGGATCGAGGAGCTAGGCGACTGGCGGGGCAGGATGCTCAGCCGGCTCCGCGCCTTGGTCAAGGAAGCCGATCCCGAAGTCGTCGAGGAGTGGAAGTGGAGAGGGGTTCCGGTCTGGTCGCACGACGGAATGGTCTGCACAGGCGAGACTTACAAGAACGTCGTGAAGATGACCTTCGCCAAAGGGGCGGCTCTCAAGGATCCTTCGGGCCTCTTCAACTCCAGTCTTGACGGGAACATGCGGCGTGCCATCGACTTCCACGAGGGCGAAAGGATCGACGAGGAGGCGCTGAAGACTCTCGTGCGCGTCGCCGTAGCCCTGAACAAGTCCAGGTCCGAAAGCTGATCCACGGAATTAGGCATTCTCCTTGGGGTCTTGCAAGAAGTCACCGTCTTGGTTCCATGATCGGGTCAGGTGACAGAATGGCAAGCCCGCTACACGTTTGTCGCCAGCGAGAACGACGCGCTCGTCGACTAGGCGTCCGACCTGCCAAAGCGGGTGCTTGACCCGGTCGCCCCACTCGCTCACGGCCTGTGCCGGCTCCCGCCCCACCGCCCGAAGGTGTGCAATCGCCGCGCGAACGCGGCACAGTCGTCTCGCACTGCGCAGCTCGTACACACGGATTACCGAAAAGGTCCGCCGGGCCCCCACAGCCTTTGGAGTTTCGAGCACCATCGGTTACGGACGTTGTTCCACTCAGACGTGCCATGGAAGACGTGGTCCACGGCTCGAACCAGGGCCGTCACCCACGGCCGGTAGCGTAGAGCCGGATCTCGGTAGCTCCAGTTCTCGATAGACCGCGGCTAGCTGTTCTGCCTACGGACGTTGTTGACGCGCATCCACCGATGAAGTGAGCCCCCAGGGGCAGTGTGGAGCTGTTCCACAACCACACACCCTGGAGGCTCCGATGCACCGTAATGTCCCGCCCACCGTCGAGAGTGGACGCCGGCTCTGCAACCGCATCGGGGAGGACGGCTGCACGATCGCCCAGGCGGCCGGCTCGATGGCCATCTCCCGGCAGACAGCCTCGAAGTGGTGGCACCGCGACCTCGTCTCGGGCCTCGCCGGGCTCGAGGACCGGCCGTCGCCTCCCCGCAGCTGGCCGCACCGCACGCCGGCTCGTCTCGAGCGCCGGGTCGTGGCGGAGGCCAGTCGAGAAAGCTCGGCCCGGCGCGCCCCGGCCCGATCGTCGGGCTGGCGGCTCGACCACCCACAAGATCCTCCTCCGCCCGGTGATCCGTCGCATCGAGACCGACCACGCCGACGAGCTCGTCCACCTCGACGTGAGAAAGCTGGCCAAGATCCCACCTGGGGGCGGCTGGCGGGCCCACGGGCGAGGCGGGCAACGCCTCGGCGGCATGCCTGTCCGCGTCGGCTATGGCTAGATCCACTCGGCCGTCGACGCCCACAGCCGCCGCGCCTTCCCCGAGATCCACGACGACGAGAGGCCCGGACCGCCATCGAGCGGGTGCTCAGCGACAAGGGTTGTGTTAGCGATCGAAGGCCTTCGCCGCAGTGCTGCTGGCCGCCGGCACCAGGCACACCTTCACCAGGCGCTACCACCCGGCGACGAACGGCAAGGTCGAGAGGTTCAGCCGCACCCTCCTCGACGAGTGGGCCTACGTGCGTGCCTACGGCTCGGAGTCAGCTCGGCGCAGAGCCCTTGACGCCTGGCTGCACCGGTACAACCATCACCGGCACCACACCGCCGTTGGTAGCCCGCCCGTAGCCGCGTCAACAACGTGGTTGGGTACAACAACTAGGGCGCTCTTGGTGGAACGTTCTGTGCTCTGAGACCCTGTTGGGGGATGCCGGTCACAAGACGCCTCCTGCAACGAAGGGGATACCTCCCGTGTGTTCAGTACGGCTGGCGCGGCGCTGACTGATTGATTTGCGCTCCTTGCTTGAGCTGATGGGAAGTGCTTGCAAGTCATCTAACTGCGCATTGCCAACGGATAAGCAGCCGTGTCGAGACGCGCCGGCATCTTGGTTCAATGATCATTGTGGCGCTGCTGCCACCGAGTCGGCCATGATGACGATGTGTCGTCCGGGTCCGTGT
>Ga0187857_10000981_pt1 | contig 31742 bp, 25 predicted proteins | sample June2016WEW_8_10_FD_132984 | JGI IMG/M metagenome (GOLD analysis project Ga0187857, IMG submission 132984) | Peatland microbial communities from SPRUCE experiment site at the Marcell Experimental Forest, Minnesota, USA - June2016WEW_8_100 | ecosystem: Environmental > Terrestrial > Soil >... | reverse complement strand
TTCCACGTCCCTGACGACAATTTCAGCAGCGGTTTCTACCTTACTGGCTGCCACCTCAGCTTCCCGGGCCAAAGCCCGGGCTGCCCGCTGCAGGCGTTTGCGGCAGCGCTCGGAGCAAGTTTTAGCATTAGGCCGGCCTTTGAAAGGCTGGTTACAAACAACGCAAGTTCGGGTTTTTTGGCGGGTTATTTTGGCTTGTTTGTGGGCCAGCAGAGTCTTAGCCCGCTGCAGGCGTTTGCGGCAGCGCTCGGAGCAAGTTTTAGCATTAGGCCGGCCTTTGAAAGGCTGGTTACAAACAACGCAAGTTCGGGTTTTTTGGCGGACCATTTTATTTTATTTTTTGTCTAGCTAAAAGCTAGTTAAAGTATCGAGCATTAACACTTTAGAGTCAAGGGGTAAAACCGTGACAAACCCGTGACGATAATGTGACTTTTTAATTAAAAAAATGCTCAACAAAATAACCCCTTTCGGGACACCTTCGGGACAGCTTTTTGATCTATTTTTAGAAAAACTGCCTGTGGATAACTTAAATGTATACCGCTCCGGCAAGTGCGTTAAAATTGAGAAAGTTAGAAAAATATCGTCAATGAGTTAATTTTTGCCAACGTGCTAATGCGGCATGTCGCGCGTGAATTGCGTTAGTGGCACGTTAACGAACAGACCTTGGTATATGAAGCGGGATTTGAGTCCGCGGGGCGGTCCTGAAAGATCGTTTTACTGGCTCCTAAGGCCGGAGCTATAGGCCATCCAGACGCTCTGCTTATACTAAATAGTTCCTGCTAATTTCGGACTTGCAGCCAGTAAGAAAAACCGGCACGAAGGTGTAGTTCCGTGCCGAAAAACTTAAGCGATTTTGGTGATTCTGATACGGCTGTGACGTTGGCGGTGGCCGTGGGTTTTATGGACCCGTTTTTTGGCTTCATAACGAATGGCGGTGACTTTTTCGGCCTTGACCAGCTGTTCGGTGATGTCGGCCGACACTTTAACCCCGTCCACAACAGGGGTGCCAACAGAGATTTTTTCACCGTCAATCACCAGCAAGGCATCGAAACTAGGGTTTTTTTCGGGTGCCAACATCTCAATTTCAAGCTCTTCGCCCTCGCTAACTAAATATTGCTTGCCACCGGTAGAGATTACTGCTTTTTTCATAATTTTCTCGGCCATGACCTAAGGAGTTTAACAGATACGGATGTATCTGTCAAAGATGGGTTTTTCTGAATATTAACTTTGCTGAATGCGTCTATTTGTTTCAACTACGGAAGTGGGTACTTTATGACCGCAGTACGCTCTTCCGTTGCTTTGATCAATTACTATCCCGGAACAAGCGGAGCACGGGGTATTAGCAGCCTTCTCTACTTGACGCTGTATTAAGTTGCCAAAAATCACATCGGAGTCCATGCCGATGTCCGTGATCAAATCTTCTTCATTTCCTAGAGCTTCTGCAGCCTCCGGTCTTACAGCTAGAATGGCACGTATAACAAGCGACGGAAACCTCTCAATAATTGGGTTCACATTACCAACAGCAATATTATGTGTAGCGATAATGTCTTGATTCGGGCAGCTCTCTGTCATAGTTATTTAACTATACAATATTAGCTAATAAATAGCAAGTTAAAATCGGGTTATTTCTTCTGGCCCGGGCTTCTGGCGAGCCCTGAGTGAATGGGTCTGGGCCCCAGAAGTATATCCAGCCTTTAGCTGGCTAACTACGGGGCAGGCATAAGGAGTTAACCTGATTATTGATTGCCGGTACTCGAGCGAAGAGATTATTTGGGCATGCCGTCCGCACCTGAGCAAACACGTCAAAAGTATCAACATCTGGGCCTGCGGCTTAGTCGAGCGACTCTTATAGAATCAGTAAGAGCGAGACCGACCAAAGGGAGTCCCGCAGGCTGTTTGGGCTCTTTGACAGGTGGTTGCGTCAAGTGAGGTCGGCGCCCAGAGTTTGGTGTCACCTTTTCGGCAAAAGGTGACAAAACTATTTGCTTCTTTGAAAAAGAAGACTTTATCTATTTCTAGCTACAGAAACCGTAATTTCTTGTCCATCCAGCTTGACGGTCTCGGTATACTCGCCTTCGCCATCCAGCTCGCCCGTGGCAAGGGTCTCGGCAAAAATTGTGTCTTTAAATTTGGCTGCCGCATCTGTTATTTCGGCATTTTCGGATGTGATCTTGAGCTTGATACGGTCTTCAACATTAAAGCCGGCGTTTTTGCGGGCACTTTGCACGAATCTGACCAGATCGCGCGCGATACCTTCCCTTTTAAGCTCCGGCGTGAGATCAGTAGTGAGTTCTGGGTTAAATGATAAGGAGGCTTCTAGATTTTTTATCCACTTAATACCTTTAACATTGAGTTCTTCCTTGATGATGTCGGCATATGGGTTTAGCTCATCAGGAACAGTAACTTGACTAAGTGGTTGGCGAACTTTGATGCCTTTCGCAGCTCTTCGGGCTAATCCTTCAGTGATTAGTTCACGTGCTTTAGTCATACCTTCTAGCAGTTTCTGGCTAGCATTATCTGGCTTATTAACAGATGGCCAATCGCTGAGATGCACCGATTCTGGCTGGTTAGTTCCAGACGCTAAACCACGCCAAAGGTAGTCGCTGATAAAAGGTGTCCATGGCGCTAACAGCTGGCTGATACGTATCAAACAGTAGTGCAGCGTGACGTAGGCCTGGGCTTTATCTTTGTCGCTTTCGCTTTTCCAGAAACGCCGCCTACTCCTTCGGATATACCAGTTGGACAAGTCGTCTATAAGAGTTACTACCGGTTCGATAGCGTGGGCAATCTTAAAGGCGTCAGCACTTTTAGTAGTAGCGGCAATAGTTTCGTCCAAACGGGCCAAAATCCACTGGTCTAAGATGTTGTCTGACTTTGGCGGATCAAGATTTTTGGGCCGCCATTTATCCAGCTCGGCGTAGGTTTTAAAGAATCTGTAGGAGTTAAGCAGCGTACCAAGGACATTGCGTTGCAAATCGGTGACGCCAGCCCTGTCAAAGCGCATATAATCAGCGGTTTCGGTAGCTTGCGTTCTGGACAGCAAATAAAGCCTTAGCGCATCGGCGCCCTCGTTAGCAAACACGTCTTCAACGGGCGGGTAGTTTTTAAGCCTTTTGCTGAGCTTTTGGCCATCGGCGGCCATAATGAATCCGGTTACTATCACCTGTTTGAAAGCCGGTTTATCAAAAAGGATCGTGGAAATAACGTGTTGGACGTAAAACCACAACCTTGTTTGGTCTATGGCCTCTGTTATAAAGTCGGCGGTTAGCAGCTGTTCGGCTTTTTCCTGGTTTTCAAAGGGGTAATGCCACTGGGCGATGGGCATTGAGCCGGATTCAAACCAGCAGTCCAGTACCTCTTCTACCCTTTTGTAGGTTTTGCCATCTTTTTTAAAGCTTATTTCGTCTATAAATGGCCGGTGCAGGTCATCCACTTTAATATTGTCGCCGGCCAGTTCCTTGAGCTGGGCAACGCTATCAACGACGATATAGTCGTTCTCGTCCTCAGTATTAACCCAAATGGGCATCGGCGCACCCCAATAACGGTTGCGCGAGATCGCCCAGTCGCGGGCACCCTCTAGCCATTTGCCCCAGCGGCCGGTTTTGATATTAGCTGGCACCCAGTTAATCTGTTCGGCGGTTTTAAGCAGCTGGTTTTTAACCTTGGTAACTTCTACAAACCAGGTGGTAGTAGCAAAATACATCAGGGGTGTATCGCAGCGCCAGCAGAAAGGATAAGTGTGTTCGGCCGTTTCGGCGGCAAAGACCTTGCCGTTGTGAGTCAGGTCGGCAATTATCGGCTCATCAGCGGCTTTGAAGAATTTGCCTACGGCTTCTTCGGGGCCGTAAATCAGGTGACCACTGGAATCAACGCTTTCTATAAGGGGCAAATCGTGGTTTTGGCCCATAGCCAAGTCGGCTTCGCCGTAGCGCGGCGCGGAGTGCAGCACGCCGGTGCCGTCTTCCAGGCTTACAGAATCATCATGAAATACCTGGTGGGCGTTTTTGGCTTGCGTCTCGCTGAACTTGCCTTTTGGCAGTGGATAAAGCGGTTCATAGCGCAGGCCGAGCAAATCTTTGCCTTTGACCGTTTTTACGAGCTTGTATTCACTTTTACGCAAATCTAGCAGCTCTAGGCGTTTTTTGGCCAAAATCAGCGTAGAGCCACCTCCTAAAAGCTCAACGTAGGCATAGTCAGCTTCTTGGTCCACAGCCAGGGCGGCGTTGGCCGGCAGCGTCCACGGCGTGGTTGTCCAGGCTAGCAACGACACGGCCGGACCAGCCTGCCCACTGGCCGAGCCAGTAGCCCGCTGATCCTCTTGGCGCATGGCTGCGTCGGTGTCTGCGGTACTCGCTCGATGTACCTCTCTGTACACCTTACTGCGTTCCTCGCCACTTCCTTGCCCTGCATTCAAGCCGAGCCGTTGCTGCAATTCCTTGGTTGATTGAGGCGTCAGTGGGAAATAGACAAACACGCTTGGGTCGGATACATTATCCTGATAGCCCTCGTTGAGTTCAAAGTTAGACAGCGGCGTAGCGCAGCGCGGGCAGTAAGGTAGCGATTTAAAACCCCTGTAAAGTAGGCCTTTTTTGTTGATCTCGGACAAAACCCACCAGACGCTTTCGGTATAATCGCGGTCGATTGTGGCGTAATAATGCTGGTAATCGCTCCAGCGGCCGTAACGGCTTAGGAATGCTTCCCAATCGGCTTTATAAGTAAAAACCGAGTCGCGGCAAGCAGCATTAAATTTTTCCAGCCCCAGCTCCAGGATCTGTTTTTTGCCGGAAACGCCAAACTGCTTTTCGATAGCATACTCGACCGGCAGACCATGGCAGTCCCAGCCGTTGCGCCGCGGCACCTGCAAGCCGCGCATGGTTTTATAACGTAAGATTGAGTCTTTGACAGCGGTTTCCAGCGAGTGGCCAAAGTGCGGCAGGCCGTTGGCGAAAGGCGGCCCGTCATTGAAATTAAAGCGCTCCTTACCTTCACGGTTCTTAACACTTTTTTCAAAGGTTTTCTCCTTTTGCCAAAGCCCTAGAACCTCCTCTTCGATTTGGGAGAATTGTGATCTTTCAGACTTTTTGTCCTCGCTCATTACTAAAACTATACCTCAGATAGAGTTTGCCGGCCACTGTGAAATGGTCAATAAATGAATGGACTAATGAACGAATGAATAGTCAATTACTCAATGCATCAATGCATTTTAAGCATCTATTGAACATTGAACATTTGTCCATTGAGCATTTTGCGGTTTTTAGGCGTGCGCCAATATCAGCGCGTGTCTGTAGGGACGGATTGGCGTATCGTCGGTATGCAGTTGATAAGATAATTCGTCCATTAATGGCAGCGGGGTGCCTTGCCACATGTATTGCAAGCTACCATTCTCGGCCATAACCAAAATGGCCGGGTAGCGGCTAATACCGTAAAGTTCGGCCAGATCAGCGCCCTCAATAGTTTCTAGGCTGACCAAGTCCAATGATTTGCCTTTATAGCGCTCGAACTCGGCGGCGTAATCAATAACCATGCCACCGTGGTCGCTCCTGGGATGATAGAGTACTGCTACTCTCATAGAAATAGCCTACAACGTAGAACGCGTAGCGTAAAGGGCTTAAGGACTGTTTGGATGCAGGGAATAATCTAGCTAGAGTGCTGTATTCGGAGCTGATGCTAGGAAAAAGCGAGCAGCGGAAGAAGCCTGTACAAAATGGTACAGCGACTGAGCAGCGGAGCTTGTGACAACGCAACAGCCCGAAAGGGCTGGCGGAGTTCCGGCTCTGCCGGAAGCAGGCCAGCACGTTACAGCGCTCTAGCTGCAGCCGGTGGTGGAGCCGTCCTTCGACCCATTCGACAAATGTTCAGGGTCGCCCTGAGGAAACTCGAAGGGCGACAAAGCTCAGGATGGATCAACTACAACCTGTAGTTGATCCACAGGAGGTACAGACATAGCAATTACCGGCCCGCTGAGTTTGGTTACCACAGTTATCGCAAATTGGTGCTGAGGAGTCTTGTAGGGGCATGGCCTTAGGCTTGTTGTCGAGCGTTTCTGCTTGCAGCGAGATTTGTAGCGTGGGTGCAGTGCTGGCCAGAGCAACTTCTTTAGCTACAGGCTCAGAGGCGACTTCTTGGGCGGCTTTTTCCACCTCTTCGGCTACCTGCTCTTCCAGCAAGCTGGTTTGTTCAGTCGGCACATCGTCTATGGCAGCCAGGCCGACTTCCAGCTGATCGTCAAAGCTTAGATAGGTCTTGCCTAAACGCCGAAAGATATAGTCAATCAGTGAGCTGGCGGTACGGATATCCGGATCATCAGTGATACCAGCGGGCGCAAAGCTGGTGTGGCTAAAGGTACGGATGAATTTTTTAAGCGGAACGCCATATTGCAGGCCGTAGCTAACACTTGTTGCAAAGGCATCCATAACGCCGCGCAGGGTCGAGCCCATCTTGGCGCTGCTGATGAACAGTTCGCCGGGCGTGCCATCGTCGTATTCACCCACAATAAAGTAGCCACGGGTACCAGCCACGGTAAATTTGAAAATTTTGGCGTTGCGTACGTGCTGTAGCTCGTGACGCATGGCATTTGTCGGTGCGTAACCGGGTGATTCGCCGGCGGCTGCCACAGCTGTTGCTACCATCTGTGCAACGGTAGCAGGTGCTTGGCCACCTTCCTTCTTGGCCATGGACAGCGGTTGGGCAACTTTACAGTTATCACGGTAAATCGCCACTGCCTTCAGGCCCATTTTCCAAGCGTCCATATGCAGCTGTTCGACTTCTTCAATAGTTACTTCTTCGGGCATATTAACGGTTTTACTGATAGCGCCAGATAAAAACGGCTGGACAGCGGCCATCATCTTAACGTGGCCAGTATAGTGGATGGCGTTATCGCCCATACTGCAGGCAAATACCGGCAGATGCTCGTTCTTTAGGTGCGGCGCGCCTATGATGCTTTTTTCTACGTCAATGTAGCTAATGATGTCCTCAATCTGCGAAGGTTTATAGCCCAAGGCTTTGAGCGCCCGCGGCACAGTTTGGTTGACGATGCTCATAGTGCCGCCGCCGACCAGTTTTTTGACCTTAACCAAGCCCAGATCGGGCTCAATGCCGGTGGTATCGCAATCCATCATTAGGCCAATGGTACCAGTAGGCGCTAAAAGTGTCGCCTGGGAGTTGCGTACGCCAAAAAGCTCAGCCAACTCCACGGCTTCGTCCCATGCACCGGCGGCTGCAGACAATAGCTCTTCACTAACCATCGAGGCATCAATTTTCTTGACTTCATCGCGGTGCATTTTAATCACTTTGTTCATAGCCTGCCGGTCTTTACTGTATCCGGCGAACGGACCGACTTTGCGGGCGATTTTGGCACTGGTGACGTAGCTATGGCCAGTCATTAGCGCGGTAATAGCGGCGGCCTGGGCGCGTCCCTCTTGGGAATCATAAGGCAAGCCTTGGGCCATCAGCAGCGCACCCAGATTGGCGTAACCCAGGCCCAGCTCGCGATAGGCGCGAGCAGTCTTTGTAATGCTCTTGGTGGGATATTCAGAATAGCTAACCAGGATTTCCTGGGCGGTAAATATTAGCTCTACCGTGTGTTTAAAGCTCTCCACGTCAAAACTAAAGTCGCTATTTAGGTACTTGAGTAAATTGATGGAGGCCAAGTTGCAGGCTGAGTTATCTAAGTGCATGTATTCGCTGCAGGGGTTACTGGCGTTGATGCGGCCAGCGTTGGGTGCGGTATGCCAGCGGTTGATAGTGGTATCAAACTGCAAGCCCGGGTCAGCACACTTCCAAGCCGCCTCAGCAATTTGGCGCCAAAGGTTGCGGGCCTTAATAGTTTGAACCGGCTCGTTGGTTTTGATAGCGCGCAAGGTCCAATCTTCGTCATTTTCTACAGCACGCATGAATTTATCTGTGACGCGCACCGAATTATTAGCATTCTGATACTGAACCGAGAAAGAGTCCCTGCCGTCTAAGTCCATGTCCCAGCCGGCGGCTTGCAGATCGCGAGCTTTTTCCTCTTCGCGTTCCTTACACCAGATAAATTCTTCTATGTCGGGGTGGTCAATGTTCAAGATGACCATTTTGGCCGCCCGGCGGGTCTTGCCACCGCTTTTGATGGTGCCGGCTACCGAATCGGCGCCGCGCATAAAGCTGACCGGCCCGGAAGACGTACCGGCGCTATCACCGAGCTTTTCTTTAGAACTGCGCAGGGCGCTAAGGTTAATGCCGGAGCCGGAGCCGCCTTTAAAAATCATGCCCTCTTCGGTATACCAATTGAGGATCGATTCCATAGTGTCTTCCACACCTAAAATGAAACAGGCGCTGGCCTGTTGCGCGCGCTGCGGCGCGCCGATATTAAACCAAACCGGAGAGTTAAAAGCCGCCCGCTGGGTAGCTAAAATGTATTTAAGCTCTTCGCGAAAATCCTCGGCTTCGGCTGCCGAATCAAAATAGCCTTCCTGCAGGCCGGTGCGTGTTATGGTGTCGGCTACGCGGTCAACAAGATCCCTAAGGGATGTTTCGCGGGTTTTGGTGCCCGGGGTACCGGTAAAGTATTTCTGGGCCACAATATTTATGGCATTCAAGCTCCAGCCTTCTGGGAACTCCACGTCCTTTTGCTCGAACACGGCTTTACCAGTAGCCGGATTGATAATCGCGGAGTCCTGCTTGACCCACTTAAGCGAATCGTAAGCCTTCTTACCGGGCTTGGTAAAGAGCCTACGAACAGATAGTTTGGTTGCTTGCGCCATGATATTTTGACCCTCCTTGCCCGCCAAAATTTCTTTTGAAATTTCGGTGGGTCTTTATTAGCTATTAGCCGTTAGCCGTTAGCCGTTAGCTTTATATTTTTAGAACTTTTTGTTTACCACCTGGTAATGCTCTGATTGTAGCACAAGCATAGCCGGGTAATACATGGTTTTGTAAGTTCCAAAACTTTACCGGGGGTGACGCGGGAGGAGGGTACCTGAGCCGCGCGCACTTTGGAGTACGGTGGTAGGTGCCTCGAGCGGCAGGACCCCAGGAAAGTTTTGGAATTTACTGCTTTTTAGCAGAGGTCTTTTTGGTTTTGGGCGTTTTGCTGCGTCGCATCTTAGAAAGTTCACGCTCAAAACTGCTAATGTCGCGGAACTTGCGGTAGACGCTGGCGAAGCGCACGTAGGCCACTTCGTTCAGGCTCGGCAGACGCTCCATGACCAGCTCGCCGATATCCACCGAGGCTATTTCCGGTTCGCCGCGGCCGTACAGTTCGTGCTCCAGATCGGCCACGAAAGCTTCCAGCTGCATATGTGTCACTGAAGTTTTTTCGGTAGCGTGCTGCAAACCGGCCAAAAGTTTCCCGCGGCTGAACAACTGGCGGGTACCGTTACGCTTAATGACCACTAGCATCGGGCGCTCCAACCGTTCATAAGTTGTAAAGCGGCTGCCACACTTGCTACATTGGCGGCGGCGCCTGACGGCTTCGCCGTCGGCTACATCACGTGACTCAATCACCTTATTGTCCATAGACCCGCAGTGGCTACACTTCATCGTGACTCTCCCGCCGCTCTGGCCTGCCTTCTGGCGTAGCCAGAAGCACCGCCGGCGCTTTTGGCGAATCGCTGTGTTGCCAGCTGTGGTGCTTGCTCGCTGTATATAAAATACAGCTTACTGCGCTTCTCGCTGGCGCCTTGCGCTTCATCCAATCGTGAGTGTCGCGTCATTCTTTACCTCTGTTAATAAGCCCAGTGGTGAGCTTTCGCAATGATCCGCCATACGGCAGGATATTTCGGCCATCCAAGATGGCCAGACGCGAAAGTCTACTACTGAGTAAGCTGTTAGTCAATGTACTATCACTATATGTAGTGTTCGTGCAAGGTATATTAGCGCTATGCATAGAGCCGCGCAAGTACATTTTTGCTGTAGTTTTCACAAAGTTTAAGATTTTTTAGTTGATTTTTCGGACTTCTCTTCGGTAGCTGAATCTTGGTCGTTTTGGCCGGCTGTTTTGTCGTCCTTACCGTCGTTGTCATCCGCCGGCTGGTTGTCATTAGGGGTTTTTTGGTCATTGTCACTACCAGCTTGGCTATTATCAGTCTTGTCGTCAGAGTCACTGCCAGAATCACCGCTTGGTTTATCGTCGTTTAATGAACGGTTTTTGCCCCGCCTCGTTAAACGCCGCAGAAATGATGGTTTGTCCAGCTCGTCATCTTCTTCAGCTTGGTCTTGCGGCACGCCGTTAACATCGTCCGGCAGTGCCCAAATGTTGGGCGTATCGTCGTTATGGAAGTCCTCCACGCTGGTTTCTACCGGTTCTTTAAGCTCCATGTCCAGACCTCTCATGGCGGCTTCGTCGAGCTGAGTGGTGCGTTCTTGAGAGTGGCGCCGCAGCAACTCGGCAGCTTTAGCGTTACGGCTGGCGTAATAGCTTTCGTCAAAGCCGGTAGCCACCACAGTTACAATGATCTCGCCTTCCAGCTCGGGGTTGATGGTAGCACCAAAGATGATGTTAGCTTCAGGATCAGCGGCGGCAGTGATAGTCTCGGCCACAGTATTAATCTCATGCATGGTCATATCTAGACCACCTATGACGTTAAAGAGTATGCCACGGGCGCCATCAATCGAAACTTCCAGTAGCGGCGAGCTGATGGCTTGCTGCGCGGCTTCAATGGCGCGGTTCTCGCCGCTGGCGCGGCCGATGCCCATTAATGCCGAACCGGCATCGGCCATTACGGTCTTAACGTCGGCAAAGTCCAAGTTTATCAAGCCGTGTACAGTTATCAGGTCGGAGATACCCTGTACACCTTGGCGCAACACGTCGTCGGCCACTTTAAAGGCTTCCATCAGGGGCGTACGGCGGTCAATGGTAGTTAGCAGCTTATCATTAGGAATGGTGATCATGGTATCAACGTTTTTGCGCATCTTCTCAATGGCCACCTCGGCATTGCGCCGGCGCTTTTCGCCCTCAAAGGCAAACGGCCTAGTGGCAAAGCCAACCACCAAGGCGCCGGATTCCTTAGCGGCTTCAGCCACGATGTGGCCGCCGCCCGAGCCTGTACCGCCCCCGGCGCCAATGGTTACAAAAACCATATCAGCGCCTTTAACGGCCTGAACAATGTCGTCGCGTGATTCTTCAGCAGCCCGCTGGCCCAATTCCGGATCAGACCCAGCCCCCAGACCTTTAGTGGTTTCCTTGCCAATATGTACTTTGGTCTTGGCTTTTGAGTGATGCAACGCCTGGGCGTCAGCATTGATAGCCACAAAATCTACTCCACTGACACCGGCGTCTACCATGCGATTGATGGCTGCGCCACCGGCACCGCCGACTCCTGCTACAATTATTCGGGCGAAAGTTTCGATGGCCGGTTCCACCTTAGGCATAAGATTTGTTCTCCGTTTTTAACTCACAAAATTTGTAAGCTCAATTATACTGCAGCCCGAGGCCTGAATGCAATTACTACTCAGGTTCTGTGCAGTCGGATGGTACTGAACAAAAAAATAATTCTAAGGCTTCAATTGTTCCGGCGTAGCCGGCGTAATATACCACTGAATGATTTATTAACAGATTCTAGCATACCCGGCTGAACTTCACTAAAACTCGCTGGTTGTGGCGGCCCCAGCAGCATGTCCAACAACATCAAACCTACGGCCGGCGTGAATATTTCCTCATCCAAACCATCCACAACTTTATTAATATGCCCCCATTTACCCACGCGTGCTGGCAGCTCTAAAACTTCGCGGGCAAACTCGGCAATACCCGGTAGTTTGGCGGTGCCGCCAGTCAACACGATACCTCCGGGCAGGCGACGCGAACGATGGATCTTTTTAAATTCCTTGTCTACGAATTCCAGCAGCTCCTCCAGCCGCGCCTCGACGATAATTTTTAGCATCTCGCGGTCAAATTTAAGCGTTTCACCATCTTTTACAAAACTTAGATCATTTCTGGCTACTTTGCCCAAAGAGGCATATTTAAGTTTGACGGTCTCGGCTACATCGATATCAGTTCTAAGGCCAATGGCTAGATCGTTGGTGATGTGCGTACCGCCCATGGGAATTACGGCGATGTGCTCTACCTCGCCATCTTCAATTACAATAACATTGGTTGTAGCCGCGCCGATATCTACCACCGCGACGCCTGATTCCTTTTGCTTGCGATCTAAAACGGCCTCGGCGGCAGCTAAACTGGTCACCGTGTGGTGACTGGGGCGGATCTCGGCGTTTTCTAGCGCCTGGTCAAGGCTTTTTAGCGCCGGTGTACTGGCCAGCAGTATGTGGGTGTCAACTTCCAGGCGCACGCCATGCATGCCCAGCGGGTCTTTGATGTTATCCTGCCCGTCCAAACGGTAGTTTTTGGCGAAAACCTGGATGATGTCTTTGTTAGCCGGCAGCTGGATAACGGTGGCGGCTTCTTCTACGCGCATACGGTCTTCGGCGCTAATTTGGCGATCCTGGCTACTTATAGCTATCACGCCCTTACTATTAAGCCCTTCCACGTGGCTGCCATTGACGTTAACGGTGGCAGCCTTGATTTCCCGGCCGCTCATGCGTTCGGCTTCCTGCACGGCGTTAATAATGGCTTGGGTTACTTCGTCGGTGTGGGCTACGTTGCCCTTGCGCATACCGGTGTTTTCGGCGCTGGAAAAACCGATAATACTAGGAGTAGAGGTTTCGGGCGATAGTTCGCCGACTACGCAGCGCACGGCCGTGGTGCCGATATCCAAGCCTATAAAGTACGATAATTTTTCTTCGCTCATGATGGTATTTGGTATTCGGTATTAGGTATAAGGTATGGATTAATACTTAATACCTTATACGAAATACGAGATACTTGCGCCTTTAGTTTTTCTTCAGACATTATTTGATGTTTTTATTATATACTTATCCAACCGTAGTATAGCGCTACTGCTTGCCTTCGGCAAGCAGAGGTTATAGGTTTTAGTTTACAGGTTGCAGCAACAAAAAACCGCTCGAAGGCGGTTCTTTATCTAAAGCACTGGGAAGATTTACTCTTGATTAAGATTTATGCCGTGTTCGGCAGCGAACTTATTTAAATGCTCTGTGGAGGGCATAGTGGTTGAGCCATGGTGGCTACCTGTTCTTTCAATTGGAGTATTCTGATCAGGCCCATGCATAATGCCAGTCTCCCTCAGCCCTTGGATACTGCCTATTGTTGCGCCAATCACACCTGCCCACACGGCAGAATTAATCAGAGCATCCTTTTTTCGATTATGAACATATGCTCTTTTTTCTTCATCAGTTCCATGCTCATTCAAGTAATCTATGTATCCGTTAGCAGTACGAGGAGACAGGCGGTCTCCAAGCGCCTCTGTTGGCCATTTCCTGACTCTAGTTTCTTCTTGGCTCATTTTTGTTTTCCTTTTTGTTTGCTTCTTAGCTTAGGCTCATAGTATCACACTTATGCAGGATTGTCAATGACAATCAATGGACAAATGCGACAAATGAACAAATGTTCAATGATAAACGCATTGAATCATTGCTTCATTGACCATTCATTCGTCCATCAGTCCATTTGTTCATTTGTTCATTACTCATTTTAGAGTTGTGTAAGTATTTCCGCATCATTCTCTGTAATTAGCACCGTGTGTTCGAAGTGGGCGCCCAAGGAGCCGTCCAACATCATAACCGTGCCGTTTTTGAGCATGCCGATTTGCCAGTCGCCCAAAGATGCCATTGGCTCAATGGCAATGGTCATGCCGGCGCGCAAGACTGGACCGGTGCCAGCCACACCGTAATTAGGGATGTTGGGATCCTCGTGGATGTCATAACCCACGCCGTGGCCGACTAGATCGCGGATAATCCCTAAGTGGTATTTATTCAGCACGTCTTGTACAGCCGCGCTGATGTCGCCTACTCTCGTACCATCGCCTTTTATGGCGGCTATGCCGGTATCCAAAGCTTTTTTGGTGCCGCCAACCAAGCGTTTTACGTCCGGGTCGGGTTGGCTGCCAGCCACCACCGTCACGGCTGAATCAACCACCATGCCTTTGTAACCTAAAGTCACGTCGATTTTGACCACGTCGCCATCGCGAAACGGCTCTTTGTGCGGTACGCCGTGCACAATCGCTTCATTAACTGACACACAGATTACGTCGGGAAAGCCTTGATAGCCCAGCACAACTGGCTGCATACCGGCTTTTTTTATCTCTTCGCGTGCCATAGCTGAGAGGTCGGTAGGTTTTATGCCAGGCTTAACTGCAGCGGCCAGCATATCGCGGATTTTGGCCAGCCGTCGGCCGCCCTCGCGCATCAGCTCAATCTCTTTGGGGGTCTTCACATTCATCTGCCTTTGAGCCCCAAACTTGACTTGATGGCCAAAGCTACCTCTTCTACAGTTCCGGAGCCGTCGATTTCGTGGACAGTCAGTCCCTGCTCTTTCAGATAATCAATGGTCGGCGTAATCGTCCGCTTATATTCTTCAAAGCGCTTATGGATAACGTTGATGTCGGAGTCATCTACCCGGCCGCGTTTTTTGAGCCGATGTTCTGCATCTGTTATACCTATGCTGAGCTGCAATATGCCAGTTAGTTTAATCTGGCCGCTTTTGATCTTTGCCAACCACCACTTGGCTTGGGGAATACTGCGTGGATTGCCCTCCACTATGCATTCGTCTTTGGCGGTGTTTATGGGCTCCAGGGCTTTAGCCAGTATTTGCATTGTGGGCCCATCGTCGATTATTTTACCTTGCAGCATCTGTGCACGAGCCTGGCCGGTTGCGTACTGGCGGATAAGTCCGCCCATAGAAAACCAAGGACAACCCAAAAATTCACCTAGGATTTGGGTCTGGGTAGTCTTACCGGCGCCGGGCATACCTAGCAGTATAATCATTTGGCGAGGGTTTCTTTGACCAAGCGTGCGATGGTAGCACCATCGGCGCTAGCGCCTAAGCGGCCGCGCACAGCCCCGATGATTTGGCCCATGTTTTGCGGGCCAGGGTCGTTTATCTTAGCAATTTCCTGCTCTACGGCTGTCTTAATGTCACTCTCAGAGGCTTGCTCGGGTAAATAGCCATCTATTACGGCTTTTTCGGCCATCTCGGCATTGGCTCGCTCAGCTGATCCACCCTGTCGATAAAGTTCCGCCGCTTCGGTGCGTTTTTTAGCCTCGCGGACCAATACCGTCTGGATTTGCTCATCGCTTAAGCCGCTATCGCGGGCACCCAGGCTGATAGCCTCGTTTTGTAGCGCGCTTTTGATAGTACGCAAAGTCTCGGTCTTGGTCTTATCACCCGCCAGCATGGCGGCTTTTATATCGCCTTCTATTTGCTGCTGGATGCTCACTGTCAGTTCCCCAGCTTTAGCTTTTTAACCTTGGCCGCTTTGCGCTCGCGGCGCAGTATGGCTTTATAGCGCCGGTCACGTTTGCTCATCGGCTTTTCAAAAAATTGGCTGGCTTTGGCCTCGGCCAGTACACCAGATTGCTGTACTTTGCGGCTAAAGCGCCGCAATAAATTTTCCGTGGACTCCTTAGCGTCTTTTCTTGTGACTTGTATCATCAGGGGGTATTTTATATTAACAGAGGTAATTGCACAACCCCTGAATGTTCAATGGACTAATGGACTAATGGACGAATGGATAGCCAATTCAGCAATCATTCAATGCATTAATGCATTTAAAGCATTCATTGAACACTCGTTCATTTATCACACTTGTTCATTGGCTGGCTACAGCTGGGTGGAGCCGGGGCGTTTTTGGGCAGCTGCCCGTTGTGATTTTAAAACTATGCTTTGCAACTCTTTGAAGATGGGAAAATTCTTGTTGGTGTAGTAAATCTTGGTGTTGCTTTGGCGTTCGGAGATTAAAAAGCCGATTTTTTCTAGTCGCTTTAGCTCGCGCTGGATATTGCCGGCGTCTTCTTTGATCAGCTTGGCCAGCCCGCGAACGTGGGTTTTGAAATCAGGATATTTAGCATAGACCACAATGATTTTGCGGCGTACTCTACTTGTGATAAACGTATCAAGCATAAACACCTCTATTGTTATTCAAACAACGTCAAGTTAAGTATATGACACAACAGCATTCTTTGTCAAAAAACTAGCACGGGCTTTATTCCCCCACATCTTTTGCGGACGCTCTCGTAATCTGATTGCGGATTACTCTCACCCCGAAAAGGTACGGGGCAGGCCTTTTCTCTTATGCTTGTACTAGATAGATGAAAATACTATCATTTTGTTACGCTCTCAGAACATGAGGGTGTGGAGGGAGCCGTTCGTGCCGAGTCGGCGGGAAAACCGGCTTGGGCGAAAGCAATCCCAAAGCAACCCCACATCTCTGAGACGTCAGCTAGACGGCAGTTCCTATCCAAGGACGTCTAGCAACCGGGCTAGGGTCTGGGTCGAGCTCGCGCTCGAACCCCAGGCCCTGCCCGGCTTTAAAAAATCGGGCAGGCTCCTATCCTCTCTCCTCCGAGCGTATAATTTGTACTATGAAACGATTTCCAGACATTCTTATGATAGTCGCAGTACTTAGCGGAGTTGTCTATTTGTTAGAACAGAATGCTGCCTCTAGTATCATCAGATTAATTGCGTTAGTGCTCCTAATTACTTCGTTAGTAGTCAGCATCGTTTATTTTCTTATCGATCAAGAACGCAAAACCAAATCCTAGCAGGTAAGTCCTATTCCCTTTCTTTTCTCGAGCGTATAATTTGAAGCTATGAGCGGTAGGTCCGAAGAGAGTAGGACGTTTGTATTAGATAGGCAGGTTATAAGCGACCTGTGTTCGCCTGTTGCTGAGGTGAGAGAAGAAGCGATGTCACAACTGCCGGATGCACTAACAAGACAAGAGCTGGAAGATGTAGGTATACAAGTAAGTCTGGTCCCCGAATCCGAAGCAATAAAAAGAGGGAGGGAGTTGGAGAGAGAGGCTCTCTTTCATATCGGAGTTTATGCTCTATTCATGAAACAGGATATAGTGACCGCCGAAAACGCGGCACGAGAGCTACGGAGTAAGGGAATTATGGGTATAGTTGGATCGCTGCTTCTAAAGACTCAGTTAAGAAAGGTTAAAAAAGAGGTCATTGATCTTATAATCGATACCGACGAACAATAAACTGTCGGGCTCTATTCTCTTTCCCCCTCCGGACTCTTAGTGGGATACAATTAGGTCGTGAGATACTACGAGATTTTCATCGCCGACGGCCATTACCACGGCAGCGCGCCACTGACCTACTCTTACAAAGATAAGTTGCCAGCTTTAAGCGTGGTTACGGTGCCGTTGCGCACCCGGATGGTGACTGGTTTTGTGCTCAAAGCGGTAGACAAGCCGGATTTTGGAGTTAAACCTATTAAAACCTTGTTGAGCCAGCAACCGCTACCCAAGTACTGCCTGGAGCTGGCCAAATGGTTGGAAGAATATTATGTTTGTACGTTTTCTGAAGCCCTGCGGCAGTTTGCCCCTAGCCGACCGACTATCAGGCGCAGCGGCCACGAGGAAGCCGAGGCCGAAACCGGGCCGCTGCAACTAGAAATGGACAAACCGCTGACCGCTGACCAGAAAAAGGCGCTTAATTTTATCCGTAAAAACGCATTTACCACTACCTTGCTGCACGGCGATACTGGCAGCGGCAAGACCCGCGTATATCTTGAGCTAGCCCAAGAAAACCTGAGGGCTGGCAAATCAGTCATCTTGCTTACACCGGAGATCGCCCTGACCAGCCAGTTGGCGGCTGTCGTTGAGCAACAACTGCCTAGCCCAACTTATGTTTTGCACTCGCAGCTGACGGCCGCCCAGCGTAAACGCATCTGGCTGGCTATTTTGGAAGCTAAGGAACCGGTGGTTATCATAGGGCCGCGCTCGGCGTTGTTTAGCCCCGTAAGTAGCTTAGGCCTGATAGTTGTCGACGAAGCCCACGAGCCGGCCTATAAGCAGGAGCAATCGCCACGCTACCACGCCGCACGGGTGGCCAGCCAGCTGGGCAGCTTAAGTGGCGCCAAAGTTATTTTGGGTACCGCCACACCATCAGTCACAGACTACTATTTGGCCAAAAAACGCGGCGCCATTGCCCGCATGACTCATATGGCTGTAAGTGACAATAGCGGCAAGGTTAAAACCGAAATCATCGATCTAAAAGCCCGCCAAGACTTCACGCGCAACCGATATTTATCGAACCAATTGATCGATGCTGTTGACGCAACGTTGTCAGCCAAAAAACAGGTTATGTTGTACCTTAACCGCCGTGGTACGGCCCGCTTGATTCTATGCCACAAGTGCGGTTGGCAGCTGCTTTGCCCTAATTGCGATATCCCCTTGGTTTATCACGGCGACCATCATCAGGTGCGCTGCCATACCTGCGGATATACGGTCGTACCGCCCATGCAGTGCCCACAGTGCGCCAGTGTGGATATTATATATAGGAGTATGGGCACCAAAGCGCTGCTGGAAAATGCCGCTAAACTGTTTCCGCAGTTTCGTCTGGCGCGTTTTGACAGCGATAATCTGGCTGGCGAGCGGGTACACGAAACTTACGCTAAGTTAAAGGCCGGCGAAATTGATATCTTGGTAGGCACCCAGCTATTGGCTAAGGGTTTTGACCTGCCAAAGTTAGGGTTGGTGGGCGTAATCTCGGCCGATACCTCAATGGGTTTACCGGACTATTCCTCTGAGGAGCGGACATTCCAGTTGTTGTACCAGGTGATGGGGCGCGTTGGGCGCGGCCACGGCCAAGGCCAAGTAGTGGTGCAGACATACGAGCCGGAAAGTGCGGTTGTACGCTCAGCTATTAAACGTGACTGGCAGAGTTTTTATAAGTATTTGGCAGACGAACGTCAAGCTTTTCGCTGGCCGCCTTTTGCTTACCTTTTGCAGCTGAGCTGCCGCCGGGCTACGGCCGCGGGCGCCCAAAAAGCCGCCGAAAACCTTAAAAATAAGCTTGCCAAGCTTAGGCTACCGGTAGAAATTATCGGCCCTACTCCGGCCTTTTACGCCCGCCGCGGCCGTTTTTATAGCTATCAACTGGTGGTTAAAAGCAAGAGTCGCGACCATCTTGTGGCTCTAGCCAAAGCTGTACCGGGCAATTGGACCATCAATCTAGACCCCTCCGACCTGCTTTAGCAGGCCGGAGAAACTGGAAAAAAGTAACAAGAAAAAAGTTTTTGGATCTCACTAGTTACTAGTTTCATGTTCCCTGTTACCTGCCTAACAGTTATACTGTTAGGCATATGGCTACCAAGGATATTATTATTTCCCTACCCGATTCTCGTCTGCGTGGCAAGTCACGCCGCGTAGGCTTAATCACCGATGAAATCCGGCAAATCATAAAGGATATGACAAGCGCCACTTTGGATTGGGAAGCCAGCCGTGAGCACGAGCTGGGCGTAGCCCTGGCAGCTATCCAGATAGACAAGCCCTACCGCATTGTGATTGTGCGCAATAATTTTGAGGATAAGAATGACCATAGTTTTAGCGTGTTGATTAACCCTGAAATAACTAAACTGGAGGGCCAAGTCGAAGAAGATTTTGAAGGTTGCCTGAGCGTGCCAGACATCTATGGCAAAGTGCCACGCTATAGTCAAATACGCATACGGGCGCTCAACGAAAACGGACAGAGAATCAGAGTACGCGCCGAAGGCTTTTTGGCCCGCATCCTGCAGCACGAAGTTGACCACTGCAGCGGTAAGATGTTTGTGGATCTTATCAAAGGTAAACCCGGGGCTTTTTATAAATTAACCGATAGCGGAAAGTTGGCCAAGTTAGATTATGCCAAAGTCGAAAAAACTCACATTTTCAGTGATTAGGCTAGTTTTGGCGCGACGCTGCGAAGCGCAAGCGAGACGTATATGACATACGGCGAGCGTGCACCGCAAAGCGGCAAGACGAAAATAGTCAATAAGCCAACGGTGCGGCTGGCTTTGCCAGGCGGCAGGTTGGCTGGCACTGGAGATGTGAGGCTGGTATTTTTCGGGACTGAGTCCTTTAGCGCCCCGAGTTTAGAAAAGCTGCTGGCGGCTGGCTGGCCGGTAGCTGCCGTGGTGACCAAGCCCGACAGCCATGGCGGGCGCGGCCAAAAACTTCTCACTCCAAAGGTAAAAGAGATTGCCCAACAGTATGGTATTAAGGTTTGGCAACCAGCAAAAGTTAGTGAAATTGACGCTAAAATTGCCGCTCTTAAACCAACTCACGGCATTTTGGCAGCCTACGGCAAGTTGATCCCCCAAAGTACGATTGACCTTTTCCCCGGCGGTATAATTAATGTCCATCCTTCACTGCTACCCAAATACCGCGGCCCTTCGCCGATTGAGACGGCTATTTTAGCTAATGATCCCACAACCGGCATATCATTGATACGCTTGAGTGCCGGCATGGACGAAGGGCCGGTTTACACCCAGGAAATTGTTAAACTGGATGGCACAGAAGACCGCTTTTCGTTATCGGCTGACCTGGCCCAAAAAGGCGCCAATTTACTGTTGGATCGATTGTCGGCCATCATTGGGGGCTGGTTAACACCTAAACCACAGGTTGGTGCTGAAGCTAGCTATACCAAACTGCTCGAAAAAGTCGACGGACTCATGGACTTTGAGCATAAGACCGCCGAGCAGCTGGAGCGGGAAGTCAGAGCATATTTAGGTTTTCCCAAGTCTCGCGCTAAACAGTATGGAAGTGATATCGTGGTCACTAAAGCTCGGGTCGCACAATCTAAAAGTGATGGCAGCTTAGTAATAAAGTGCCGGGACAGTTTTTTAGAAATATTGGAATTGATCGCCCCCTCGGGACGGACTATGTCTGGCACCGATTTTTTGCATGGATACAAAAAGTAGCAACAAGGAACATGCAACAAGGAAAAAGTAGCTGCGACTAGTTACCTGTTTCTAATTTCTAGTTACCGGAATTACTCTGTAATTCCGTCATGGTGGCCTCCATAATGGCTGGCGCCTGGGCTTTGATCTCGCTTTTTAGCTTTTCCAGCTCATCGGCCACGACTTTTTTATAATCCGGGAAGTTAGTTTCTAGCCATTTGAGGGCGCCGGCTTCGTCATTTTTGTCTATAAAGGCTTCGAATTCGTCCAGTTGGGCGTCAGACATTTGCTCGGCTAGTTTCATGCCTACGCGCAGTTCCAGCGTTTCATAGATATGCGCCAACATTTTATTCTTTTCGGCTGCCGGTAAGTCGCCCAGACCAAGCTCTTTTAGCAAATTGTCATCAAGCTGAAACATAAACTTTTTCTATTGTAGCACTCTAAATAATGCTTTGTTAACTCTCGGGCCCATTTTCGCCTTGCGCTCCACGCCGCCCAATTCTGCCCATGCGCCGCAGGGTTCTACCGCTTCTGCCCTTAACTGGCTTAACTTCGCTCTCTCTTGGTCCGAATATATTACCCCAAAAACCACCCTGGCTTGTTTCTGCATCACCCCAATCTCCTCCTTCTGACCAATTAACAAATCCCTGACGAATCCTTTTTAGTTTGTTAGTTCCTGGTTCGCTAGATTTGGCAATAGGCGTTGGCTCTAATACTGGTTCTGGCTCAACGGGAGGTTCAGGAGCTGGCTCGGGCGCCGGTGGTACGGTACCACCCGACGCCTCTGGCTCCGTAACGCTTCTGTCTGTGCCCATTGTCCCCATATCTGCTACAGGCGTTTCAGGCCCAGAGCCTTGCCTCACCGTTGGGGTACTTGGACCCCTAGTCGTTACGAAGTCACTTGGATATGATTGCCAGTTATCGAGTAAACTCTCAGTAACCGAAAGACCTAAGCCTCCGTCGGGTGGCTTAAGATCTACATAAGGATCACCATATTCGTTACTATCGCCTGGATATCCTTCTACCTCCCAGTTTTGTTCGATTCTGCCATGGCGCATAGCCTGAACTATTTGTCCGGGACTGAACTTCCTTTCTGGTTCAGGCGACCTTTCATCTTCTTCCTCGATGCTGGCTGCGGCACGTTTGTCTCCACGGTAAACATAGCTTTTGCGCTGTTCTTTCCTTTTCCTTTCGTCAATCAAAGCGGAGATTTCCTGTGCGATGGCCGCGGGCATTTCAGGATATTTCTCTGTGAATTTCTTCAAATATTTAGCGAGTTGGGCTTCCTCAACCATATCAGCATAAGAACCGAGAGGCTCGCGGTCCCACTGGCGGCTACGATCAACACTGTTGTCTGCCGAACGCTTCTCGATTTCTTCCATAAGTTCTTGGATTCTACCCGGGTTAAGCACGTCGGCCAGCATGGTCTCGTTCTTCTGTAACTCCTCAAGCGATGTCTTGGTCTTCTCAATTTCCTCTTGGTATCCAGCCGCTTCAACAGCTAGCGCACTAGCTTCTTGGAAATTATTTTCATCTATGGCTGTTTTGGCTTTTTCCTTGGCGTCTGTTAATTTCTGTTCCAGAGCACTAAGGTTAGCTTCAGCGCCGGATATTTTTTCTCTCACCGTACCTAAACTTTCAGGTATGGGTTGTTCTTCTGCCTCTTGCCCCGATTCAGGCTTAGTTTCGGCCGGTGTTTGCAGCTCGCGAATTCTTTGCTCACGATCTTCGGGCGATTCTATTACTTGCTGCACCCCTGTTTTCTCGGGACTATCTGGTTTCTCTCTGGTCATTTCTTCACTGGCAGTTTCTGGCTGTTTTGGGATCAGGTCTTCTGGGATATCGTCAACTGGTACATGTGTTTCACCCACCGCTGTAGTCCTAAAGTCTGGTTCTCCGTTTGGTAATCTGTTCGCTACGCGGCTTTTAATTCTTACAAACTTTTCTCCTTCGGGAGAGGTTCCCCCGCCAAGAATTTCATAAATAGGCATTCCTGAATGTGTATGGCCGATTGGCTCTGTTTCGGGCTCGGCTGTTTCAGGGGCATTTTCCGGAGGTGGTGCCGGTTCTGCAAAAAAATCTGGGCCTTCAACGTTCATTTTTGTTGTGTTTATTTAAGATATATACCTACATGCTAACACTGGCAGCACAAAAGTCAACAAGAAGCTATAGGGTGCGGGTTTTGGCCTGCCCCGCACCAAATCCTGATCGGAGTAGTCCCGCCTCTGGCGGGGTTATGGAGTTTCAAGATTTTGGTGCTGGGGTTTAGTGACAGAAGTAATTTATAGACTTCTTTGCTTGGTTTGCCTTGTAAACAGTTCTATGCGGTCATTTTCTTCTGTGGCTACACGAGAGGTGCTTTTAAAGCTCAGGCCGCACATTTCACCAGTATGTACTTCTGTGACATCCTGCGGACCGCGTTTGAGATTTATCACTTCTAGGTTATCGGCAATAACTTTTTTATTTCGCAATACCCTAGCCAGCGCTGGCAGGTGCAGAGTGCCTTTAGTAACCTCGCCGCCGCAAATAACTTCGGTTTTGGTGATTTTAAAAATACCTTTGACGAGTAGTGTGCCTAGGTTCTCTTCTATAATTTCCGGCGACAACAGCGCCTCAAGTTCTTTTTTAACATCGTCTATCAGCTCGTAAATGATGCTAAAAATTCGGATCGTCGCCCGGTCGCGGGCAGCAAGCTGCTTGACGTGAGCAGGTAGGTCTACATGGAAACCGTAGACAATAGCACTGGAGCTGGTAGCATTGTGCACATCATTTTCGTTAATCGCACCAACACCCGAACTAACTATCCGTACCGCTACTTCTTCGGTATCCAGAGCTTTAAGACTGTCGGAAACCGTGGTTAAAGATCCTTGGGCATCGGCTTTGATAATAACATTGAGTTCGTTCAGTTTGTTGCTGCGGCTGATGATGCGCAACAACTCCGAGCTATTGGTAGCGGTGCCAATATTGTTGTCAGCACGATTTTGCCCGAACTGGGCCGCTCGTTCGCGGGCCTGTTTCTCGTTATCTACCCCGTAAAATTCGTCGCCGAATTCGGGCAAGGCTTTAAGCCCGGTAATAATTACCGGCATCGATGGACCAGCCTTCTCTAGCACCCGGCCGTCGGTAGCCTCCAGATTGCGGATTTTGCCATAGGTAGCGCCTACCGTTAAGAAGTCACCGGCTTTTAAACCGCCCTGCTCTACCAGAGCTATAGCCACCGGCCCGCGGCCCTTTTCCATGTGTGACTCAATCACCAGGCCTTCCGCGGGGCCACCATGGTCAGCTTTCAATTCTTCTACATCGGCCACCAGCAGTATCATGTCCAGCAACTCAGCTAAGCCCTGCTTGGTCTTAGCCGATACCGGCATGACTATTGTGTCGCCGCCCCAATCTTCCGGGGTTAGGTCATTTTCTGCCAATTGTTGCTTGAGCTTGTTAAGGTCGGCATCGGTAGCTTTATCCATCTTATTAGCCGCAACGATAATTTTTACGCCAGCCTGGCGGGCAAAGCGGATAGCTTCCAAGGTCTGTGGTTTGATACCTTCGTCAGCGGCAATTACGATAACCACCAAGTCGGTTAAGTGAGCGCCATGCTCGCGCAGGGCCGCAAAAGCTTCGTGGCCCGGGGTGTCCAGCAGTGTCACATAGCGATCACCGTGCTTTATCTGGTAGGCCGAAAGATGTTGGGTGATGCCGCCGGACTCGCCCCGGGCTACCTCAGCCTCGCGAATGGCGTCCAGCAAGCTGGTCTTGCCGTGGTCCACATGGCCCATCATAGCAACCACTGGCGGACGGGCGGTAGCTTGGTCGCTAATGGCCCGTTTTTGGCGCGGCGGTGCGGTATGTTCCTTTTTGACTAGTTCAATATCAAGGCCCAGCTCGCCGACGATAATCTGGGCGGTGTCGAAATCAATTTTTTCGTTAACGGTGGCAGCGACGCCATTTTTAAATAGCTCAGAAATTAGCTGCGAGACTGGCAGTGCAAGCAATTCGGCCAGCTTACCAACAGTGACTTGGTCGTCAATCTCAATTGTGCTGGCCATGTAGCTGCTCCTTTCATCTTACTTAACGTCTCTTAGAGACAGGGCTATCTTGCGGTTATCGGTGTCGATTTCCAGGATCTTAAATTTCTTCTTCTCATTGAGCTTGAAGAGTTTTTCTGGATCTACACTTTCGTCATCGCTCATTTCGGAAACGTGCACCAACGCCTCAACTGACGGACTTAGTTGCACGAAGGCGCCAAACGGTGTAATGCGGGTAATTTTTCCTTCTACGGTCTCGCCGGCTTTGAATTTCTTGACCTCAGACAACCAAGGGTCATCACTCATTTGCTTGATGCTTAAACTCAGGCGGTCTTTATCGATGCCAATAATCTTGGTTTTGACCCGCTCGCCAATTTTTACATATTTGCGCGGATCTTCTACCCGTTCCCAAGAGATCTCCGAGATGTGTACCATCCCTTCAATGCCGTCAACATTCACAAAGGCGCCAAAATCAATTACGCCGGTGACGACACCCTCTACTACGTCGCCAACTTTGAGTTTGGCCAGATGTTCTTGCATATCGTCACGTACAGCCTCTTTCTCTGAGAAAATTAGCTTATTGTCTTTGCGGCTAACATCCAGGATGCGTACTCTGAGGGGTATATTGATAAGAGTGTTGAGTTTAGTCAGGATTTCGTCTTTATCAGCGTCTGACACACGCGGGTAATGCTCGGCTGCCAGCTGGCTAACCGGCAAAAAGCCACGGATACCTTCCAGTTCAATGAGTAAACCGCCCCTGTTAGCATCGTAGGCGGTAACTTCGATTATCTCCTGTTCTTCGAATAGCCTTTGCAACTCGCCCCAACCGCGTTCTTTGGCTGCACGGCGCATACTAAGCAGCGCGTAGCCTTCATCCAGTTCTGGATCCACCACGCTGGCGCTGATGGTCTCGCCTTCAGTCAAAGGGTTGTGGCCGACTTCGCGCCTAAAAATCACGCCCACGCCATTGGGCCCCAAATCTACCCAGACCTCGTGCTTGCGTACCGAACTGACCGTACCTTCCACCATATCGCCGGCCTTTAGTTGTTTGATATCGCTGCCCGCAAGCAGTTCATCCATGGTTAAATTAGCAGCTTTTGCTGACATGAAGATTTCATGCCTCCTTCTTGTCCCTTACCTTTTCTGGGCAGAGCAGTCTGTAATCAGATTGCGTAGCTCCAGGAAAAGGTGTGGGATAAATATATTTCCACTTGAATTGGTAAAAGTAGATTACCTACTATTGTAAGGTGTTTTTTAGCCTCAGTCAACCAGTTAGACAGCTGCCCAGCTACCCAGCCAGACTGTTGGACTGAACGACCGCTGGACTGATAGACTATATTCATGTTGCTGGCAATAGATATTGGTGCCACTAAGACGCTGCTGGCGGTTTTTTCTGCCGACGGCGAGATTGTCAGCCGCTACAAATTCGCCACCGATAAAACTTACAGCGGCTTTTTAAAAGATTTGAATAAAGCCATCACCGAGCAGCTACATAATTTTAAATTGAGCGCTTGCTGCTGCGCCCTGCCCGGTAAAATCGACCGAAAAAATGGCGTTGGCATTAGCTTTGGCAACTTAAGTTGGCGCAACGTACCAATAAAAAAGGACTTAGAGCGGCTGCTTGGGTTTACGCAAGTATGGCTAGAGCACGATTCCAGCTTAGCCGGATTGTCAGAAGCCGAATTAACTCATGGCAGGTATAGAAAAATTATATATTTGACGATTAGCACAGGAATTGGCGATGGAATTATCATAGATGATAAAATTGATACAGATTTAGCCGATTCCGAAGCCGGCCAAATGGTGCTGGAGCACGACGGCAAATTGCAAAAATGGGAAACTTTTGCCTCTGGTAGCGCGTTAGTTAAACGCTACGGCAAAATGGCCAGCGAGATTGACGACCCTAAAATCTGGCAGACCTTCGCTAACAACTTAGCGCCGGGTATCGACCAATTGGTAGCAGCTTTTCAGCCCGACATAATCATAATCGGCGGCGGCGTGGGTGCGCATTTTGCCAAATTTGGCCATTTTTTAAAGGATAGGTTAGATAAATTCGAGAACCGGTTGGTAGAAATGCCGCCGATCATTCAGGCTCAGCGGCCAGAGGAGGCCGTAGTCTATGGTTGTTATGAATACTACAAACAGCAAGGTTAAAACCTTTGTCCACAGGCTAGCCCATGACTATCCGGCCTTCAAATTCGAGCCTGGCAAGCAGGAACACTGGTCGCCCAAGGACAGTACTATCACTTATGATCCAAAACAGCCGCCAGTAAAATTGCGCTACGGTCTGCTGCACGAGCTAGCGCACGCCATACTTGCCCACAGCACTTACCGCAGTGACTTTGAGCTGCTCCAACTGGAGAGTAAGGCTTGGGATCTGGCAGCTAAAATCGGCCATAAATATGGTGTCAGTATAGATGAGGAGCATATCCAACGCTGTTTGGATACTTACCGCGACTGGCTGCACGCCCGCAGCACCTGCCCTACCTGCGGTACGCATGTGCTGCAGCAAGACGCCAACACTTACCACTGTTTTAACTGCCAGACCAATTGGCGGGTTTCGGCTGACCGCTTTGTGCGCTCCTACCGGCGAAAAAGTTTATAGTTTACAGCGCATAGTTTATAGCCTTAGAGATAAGGCTTTGGGAAATATTATTGAGATTCAAAAAATGCTCGGTAGCCTTATCCGTAAGTTACGCAAGATTCCTACAAACTAACAACTACTCACTATAAACTTAAAAAGCCCCTTTTTGGGGCTTTTTAAGTAAGTCTCTTACAAGAACCTTAGGCGCTTTTCTTAGCAACACCGCGGCGGCTAATACGTCCACCTTTGCGGCCGGCTTCACGAGCCAGTTCGCGGTTGGCGTAAAAACCACCGGTGCGGCCTAGTTTGCCGCCCATTTGGCCAATGCGGGCATAGAAATCCCGGCCGTACTTGGCTTTGTTGGTAGCGGCGGCTTTTTGGCCACCTGCTTTTGTTCCAGCCATGATTCAACTCCTTATTTTAATAATGATTCCACCTTTACCCGCCAAGCTTTCTTTGAAAGTTTAGGAGGGCAAGTCGACACAAAAAGAGGGCCGATTACCCTCTTCTTACGTCGAAACTATGCTTATGGTATCACTCTTTAGTGCTAATGTCAACAAAAATACTGGGTGACTTAAAAAATATGCAATCAGCGCACTAAAGTTCTCATCATTGGCTGTTATGTACTGCCGTTATTTTAGAACACCATCTTAGAAATACGGCACTTATAATTGTTGCAAGATACAGAATTACTTGACCGTAAAAAATTTTCCAGTTCCAGGAGGTAGTTGCCACACCAAACACATGGTCTAGTACCATACCACCAACGTTGTTAACGAAGTCCACTGTACCAATTCCGAAAACTAGCGCCACAATAAACCCATTAATAAACTTGTTTTTTAGAATTTCGCGCAAAGTATTCATAGCTACTCCTTTTATGGACTTAATTATAGCTGCTTAGTACTTAATGATGTAGTTAACCGTCAAGTAAGCTGGGGTGTCGGTTGGAACATTAGACTGTGGGCCAACTGTGCCACCAGAGGCAACTGGCGGGCCGGTAAGCGATCCGGTCGCTGTGATGGTTGGTTCTACGTTAAAGGCCTGTGAGCGGTAGCCCGGCGCAGGGGTAGTATCAGTTATTCCAGTGTTAGAGCCGCCTGAGCCACCGTAGGGGATGCTTCCGCCCGATGCAGAAGCACTGATCGTCACGCCAGGTTGCGAGATTGTTGGCTGAACCACAGTGGATTCATGATAAGGTGTTCTACTGCCGACTGCCACGCCTTCGTTATTACCCAGGGCATTTACATCTGTGCGTGTAACCTCAGAGGTGTTTAGGCCAACAGCTACTCGTCCTCTTAGGTCGGGCAAATTAAATGTTGTTGAACCATTGCCAGTTCCGTAAGTAGTACTAATAACTGCAAACAGGGTCGCATAAGTGGTTCTGGAAACTGCCGAACCATCAGCCATCAAATACCCAGCTGGCGCACTAGAGCCTGCAAATGCTACGATCGTTCCAGAAGGATTGCCTAAATTTGTCCACCCTGAAGGGATATCTTGGCAGCCTCTGAATGCGCTGGAGCTAGAATTGTAGTAAATCGACCCCGCCGTACAGGTTGGATCAGTAGCATTATCGTTTTTTATGCCAAGTACCAGGATTGCTGGGGTAGCGGAAGCAGTGCCAAGAATGATATTGCCCCCGTTAGGGTTTAGTAAAAGGTTATAGTTTAGAGCCAAATTGGTGGCGTCGGTAACTTGTAACCAGCTATTACCATTTGATAAGCTTCCAAAATCCAGAGCGCTATTAACCGTCAAAAAGCGAGCCGTGCCGGTCTGGGCGGTACCAGAAGTTGCTGGTCCGCCCTGTACCCCAGTAACCTGGAGTTTAAGAGCTGGGTTGGTGTTATTGATGCCGACGTTGCCGTTACCTTGGATGATCATCTTCTGACTTACCGTCCCAGCATTATTGGTAAAGAATTGCAGTTGCCCACCCGCTGTTCCTGAACTATCAAGAACTGCTTGAATCCCAGCTGTACGCTTTTCACCTGCCGACCCAGTTGTCCCGAAGCTAATCTGGCCGACGAGTTCACCAGCGGTCGTTCGGGTCGAGGCGAGGCTAAGCAGACCATAGGCATTTGCAACATTCGCTGTATTCTGAACCTGTAGAATTATCGGGCTCCCGCCATCACCAAGAGAAGCCGGACTGCTGGTGCCGATGCCGACGTTGCCATTAAAGGCGGCTACGCCGCCAGTGACAGATGTGTAGCCAGCCAGTAGGGTTCCAGCTATGCCAGTGCCAGAGATGTTGAAGTTACCTGTCTGCTGGGTACCGGGTATAGAGCTTTGCAGCTGCACATAGTTACTGCTGCCGCTGGCGGGGGCGTAGCCGCTACAGACACTGGCCGTCGAACAAAGCACACCTGTTTCAGCCGGTAGGGTTACGGTGTAGGCAGTAGCTGTTGGATTAGCGGCTGTCAGAGAAATGGAGCCGGTTTGGGCAGAGTAATTGAACTTCAAGTTGCCGGTGACGCCGCTAGCCCCTGAGTTACCTAGTACCACTTGTCCGCCGGATGTATCAGCTGTCAGGACAGTTTTTCCCAGGGCGTTTTGAACCTGGAAGGCGGTAGTAGAATCAGTTTGATTTTGGAAGTTGCCAGTTCCGGCAAATACCCCGCCAAATCGGTAGGAAGAAGCGCCAATATTTCCGGTATAGTTGGTGTATGGCGCGACTGTGCCGTTAGGGATTAGAATTCCTTGAGTGAAATTACAGGAGCCATAGCAGTTATCTGCCCCAACGGTAACATTACCGTTGCCATAAAGAACAATTCCCGGGTTATAGGTGTTGCTTGCCTGCGCATGTGTCTGTAACTGCAACCGGGTAGTAAGATCGTTGCCGACATTGGTGTAGTTGACAATTCGCGAATCAGCGGACGACTTCCCTAAATTGATGCTAGCTCCGGTCGACTGGTTATAGCGGTTGTTTATATTAATCCTTACGACAGTTGTTATGCCAGAGCTATCTGGCAGATAGGTGTCACCAGGCAGCGAAACTTGCAGTAGCGGATCTGTAACCGAAGCATTGTAACCAAAGTTTCCTGGCCCGGTTACAGTCCCGCCTATGACGTCTAAAGCAATAGAATAGCTTCCGACCGGAACTCCTGCCCCTACTTGAACTCTTGAATCAGTAGTATCGACATTGAGCAATGTGCTTGTACCGGCGGCATTCTGCACCTGGAAAGCGGTAGTAGAATCGGTGGAGTTCTTAAACAGGGTCTGGCCGCTGGCCCCAAAGGAGACAACGTTAGTGCCAACATCCCCGGCCACCAGGTCCAGCAGGTCGGCGCTCTGGCCTGAGGCTCCTCGGATTAGGCTGACTACATGGGAATTAAGGTCGGACTGGATGGCAAAATTAGCTGTTTGCAAAGCCGTGCCGTTTTGGATGTAGTTGCCTGATCCGCCACCCGGTGTACAGGTAGCAGAACAGACCAGGTTGCCGTTGACCCGTAGGCCGGTGGTGGTGTTGATGTCACCGCCAACGTCCAGGGTGTAATCAGGTGGTGTTGGTTTGGCTATAGCCACTCTGGCGTTTAGGGTATCGCCGCCTATTAGGTGGGAGGTGGCATCGGCGTTGTAGACCAGGAAGGCATTAATAGAATTAGTGCTGGGTTGGATTAGCGTGTCGCCGGTAGAGCCAACGGTAAGTATGTTGACTCCGGCCTGATCTTTGAGCTGCAAAAGGGCAGCGGTTTGGCCGGTAGCCGCCCTAATGGTACCGGTGACTGAGGTGGTGCTAGCCGACTCAATGTCAAAGTTGGCTGTCTGCAAAGCCGTACCGTTTTGGACGTAGTTACCCGATCCACCAGCAGCCACACAGCCACCAGCGTTACAGAGCAGATTGCCGTTTACCCTAACCCCGGTAGAGCTGTTGATGTCCCCGGCTACGTCTAGGGTGTAAGCCGGTGTAAGAGTACCGATACCTATACGGGTACTGATACTGTCGGCTACCAACAGATTAGAGGTACCAGCGGTATTTTGGATCTGGAAGGCGGTAGTGGAGTCAGAGACGGGCTTGAAGACGTTGTTGCCACTGAAGGTTTGGGCAGCGTTTAGTAGGGCTACGTTAGCGTTGAGCCTGGCATCAGCGACGGTGCCGGAGTTTAGGTTGGAGGCGTTCAGGTTAGTCAGGTTAGCTCCGGAGAGGATTGGCAGCAGGCCATTGGTGGCCAACTGGACCAGCTGGGAGGGGCCGTTGAAGCTATTACCGGCTAGAGTGGCGTTAGCGGCACCAGCTACGCCGGATGAGGATAGGGGCCGGCCGTTAACTAAGTATTGGCCGGAGATGTCGATGTTGCCAGCAAGCTGGAGGCTGGCGCCGGTAGCTGCCGGTACGGTATCTATACCGATCTTGGAGTTAGTGGTATCGACGACTAAGACGTTGGCCGAGGAGGCCGTCTGGACGGCTAAAGCGCTGGTTGAGTCCAC
>Ga0187857_10000956_pt1 | contig 32532 bp, 49 predicted proteins | sample June2016WEW_8_10_FD_132984 | JGI IMG/M metagenome (GOLD analysis project Ga0187857, IMG submission 132984) | Peatland microbial communities from SPRUCE experiment site at the Marcell Experimental Forest, Minnesota, USA - June2016WEW_8_100 | ecosystem: Environmental > Terrestrial > Soil >... | reverse complement strand
CGCTGCTTTCAATGCTCGTGACTTCGCCGTAGTTCTGCGCGGCTTGCTGGGCCTGCTGCTGTTCGGTGGTCACCTGGCCAAGAGTTACGTACACGGTTCCTCAGTCGATAATTCCGGGCTTCTCGATTCGATACGTGCCATCGGCAATGAAAATGCGCTTGCGCGTGCGGGCGTAAAACGCTATGGGCGGTTCGCCGCCCTCTTCCCCAAACTTGTGTTCGTAGGCGCTGTTCTGAAACTTGTCGAAGCTCTTGCGAGTGCCGTAGGTGATCTTTTTCAAAATCCCCAAGATCACGATGTCTTTATCAGGCGCGCTTTTGGGCAAGCACGCATCGCAGTTCTGGTCGCCGCCCACGATGTAGAGCTGGCGGCCATCGGCGGAGCTGCACAGCTTCACGCCGCAACCCTTGAAATCGAGGGCAAAGTGCTCGCCGCCCGCGTTGAGCTTCATTTCCAGCAAATCGCCCAGGGCGGTGTAAGTGTCGCGCCCGATGTCCTCTTCCTGCACCCGGATGATTTCGCTGGGACCCTTGCCGTGGAAGGTTTCATACATCCGTTCCGCCTGCGGAGTCTCATCGGGATTGCGCCGCCCGCCTTTGCCCGCCTTTGCCCGTCTTTGCCCGGCTGCGTCACGAATTGCGTTTTGATGGACTTTCAAAGTCCGGTTCCCCCGAATGTTGACGTGGTAGTACCGATGCGGATTGCCCTGGGCATCGGGTTCGACAAAGCTCCTGGAAACGAGGCCCTCTGCGCCAGAGTAAGGCTCAAAGTGATCTGCGACGATCACCACCTTTTGCCCGTGGTGAAACTTTTGCTCGGGATTCGTGCGTGGCTCGAAGTGATCTGCCACAACCACCACTTTTTGCCCGTGGTGGAAATCCTGCTCCGGGTTGCCACGTTTCCCGTGTGGCCGTTTCCCGTTCCCCGGGTTGATGGTGATCTTCTTCCTCTCCGCGTACTCCTCCGGGCTCAAGGCGGCAATTTCATCCGCCTTCTCGGAGTCACGCACCACGTCGCGCAAAAAGTTGACCGCCTTTTCCTGCTTCTTCTCGACTTGCTCGATCGTGGCGCTCTTCACTGGGTTTCTCCCCGTTTCCCGTGTCCCGTGTCCCGTATTCGGATGAAGAATGGAAACAAGCCGCCCCGATCCGGTTTGCCGGCGTCCGGGCGGAAAAGCCAGGCGCAACTTTGCGCCACTCGGCAAAGTCTTGGTGCGCACCTTGTAGCCGCGTGGAACGGTCGAAATGTCTTCGTGTTCGTAGGGCATAAAACCGCTTGACTTACTTCGTTACTGGCGCTAACCTTCGCTCAATTACGACTGCTGCCAAACAAGAGACCTCCATGAATTAAGAGCACACCGCCGACCCTCAGCAGGCGGCGGTGTGTCTTACGAAATCGCCTGGCGACCCCTTCGCGCCCGTCGAGTCCTGGACCTGGCCGCTCCAGTCCCCGCGCGACGTTCGGAATAATCCGAAGACGTACGAATCGGATGAAACCGGCCTTTGCTGTCGTAAAACCCTTGCTCGACGTTCTTCTTCCGCTTGCGCGGCCGGGCATTGAAGAGCTTTTTAATTTTGCTCATGGCGCCCGCTTTGTTCTTGGCCTTTACGTGATAAGTCACGCGGCCGATTTCCTGTCCTGTGGCTCCCACCACCCGTGCATTCGCGCGATAGCGCATAGAAACCTCTCAATGAAAATATGCGGCGGCGCCCAAAAGCCCCAGCGCCGCGGCGGCCCACCAAACCCAACTCGGCAACGCGGTTGGCGACGGAGCTTTGCCAGACGGCGCGGCTCCGGGGAAAAGCTGGCCGATCAATTGCTGCTCCCAGGACGGCTGACCTGGACTGACCGGCGCAAACGGGCTCACAGTCACGCCGCCTTGTTGCTCGAACTGTTGAAGCGTCGTCGTCGTCGCCAGTCCCGCAGCGAGCGTGGGTGTGACGGTGCCGGTGATTGACCCGTTCACGATGCTCGCGATGGAAGAGGCGAGCAAACCATAAGTGTATTGCGCCCCATTCGCACCCACGCTGAAACTGACGGTGAGGACCGTAGGAGCGGAAGGATCGTCAATGCTCACACTTTGGAGCGAAAACGCGCCACTACTGAACGGCGCCCAGCCGGCCAGGGAATTCTGCACGTCCTGAGTTATCGAGGAAGACCAGAAGGCGCTGGCCGCCGTGTCGAGCGTGAACTGCAACGACACGTTTGCGCCCGCCACAAACTGCGTGTTGGCATTCGGCGTTTGTCCCAATCTTCCGAGATTCTTGACGTACATTCGCTTGGCCCTCGCGTTCAGAAACCGCGTGCGGGTTTTCTGAACGGCCTTATTTGTACGGGCACGCCATGGCGTGCCCTTACGCCTACTTTTTCCTGAATCCGAACCAATACACGGCGGCGGCGACGGCGGCAATGCCGAGCCACTGCGCACCCGAAAGCTGAGGAAGCTGCCCCAGCCCGGAAAGATTTTTGGTGGTATTGGTGGGGAGAACGAAGGTCACCTTCTGATAATCGGAAAGTTGGTCTCCTCCGGTGCCTCTCACCGCCAGGTTCCCGCCATAGCGCCACGGTTGACTTTTTACAAACATGGTTCACCTCTTTTTCTTTCTCGACATGATGATGGCCAGGAGGCCACCGAAGAAAATTCCGCCCAACGCGACGGTCTGATTGGTCACCCCGGTCAGGATCGTGCTCTGGGTTAACCAGGTGGAAAGGTTGAACGGCACTGCGGCGGGAGTTGCCGCCGACGTGGGATAGAGCTGCGCCTGAAGTTGCGCGGGCGTGAGCAATTGCTGCGCCGCCGTCAACGACTGAGGATTGATCGCCACGCCGTTAGGAAGCACGATTGGCGTAACCGACGATGCCACGGCAGGCGGGGTCAAGCTTGGACTGGGAGTAAGCACCGGGCTGGGAGCCGGAGCCGGCGCGGGCGCGACGGCAGCGGGAGCGGTTTGATCGTACAAGCTCTCGGAAGTATAAGGCGTCTGCATTTCGATAGTCGGCGCGAGTCCGGGGGCTGCCAACACTTCTCCCGTTTCCGGGTTCACGATTTCAAGTCCGGTTCCTTCCTCGGGAATCGAAATCGGGCTTTCCTCTTGTCCCAGAAACCCGAGTCGCACGTACATCAGCGGCCTCCCCGGCGCGAGATGGCGTATGCGCCGAATCCCAAAAGCAAAACCCATTCCCAATTCAGACCGAACAGCGGCGAAGGCGTGGCCAGCCAGGCGTTGATCTGATCCACCAGGTCGGAAGTGTTGACCTGAAGCGAAAGGTCCGCCTCTTCGGTTTGTCCCATGGCGACGTGCGGGCAATGGTCGCAATCGCCTGCCAGGTACGGACAGCGGAAGCGCGACGCCGGGCAAGGCGCTTCGTGAACCACTTCCGGGATGATGACGTGATGAGTTGCCATCAGTGCATCACTAAAAGCAAAACCAGACCGAGCAATCCAATCCCGACGACCGCGCCCGACGTGGAGACCGTCGCCGTGGCGCTGGCCACAGGCCTAAGTCCCGCAGATGTGGCAACGGTGCTAACCGTTTGCACTCCAGAAGCAGAAAGCGCCACAACCGGAGCGGATGGCTGTTCGACGGCATGAATCACTTGCGCGGCGCCCACCGTGCCCACCTGGATGGCCTGGGTTAGCGCGCCCCAATCGAATCCGCCGTCGTCGTCATCTTGGCCCAGGGCGATCCCGGCCAGGTCCTGGTAAGAATTCTTCTCGATGTCCCAAACTCGTTTGCGGTACACGTGGCCAGGCTCCTTTCCATAGGAAGCGTATTCCGCCGCCGCATCGGCGGGGATCCACTGCCCGTTCACGAGCACTTCCGGGTAAATGTGGCTGAAGATTTCCGGGCGGGAGTCATCAGCGGCCACGGTGACCAGCCGTGACTCTAACCCGACGCTGGAGAATAGAGTGGGCAGCAAAACGCCGTTGATGCAATCACAGTCTCCCGCCCGAATTTGCAGGATTTCGGCGGCCGGGCGAAGGGTTTCAGCCGAAGAAATGTCTGGGGTAAAGCGGATGTTCTTGCGGACCCAGTCGTAGATTGCTTTGGCCTCTAAAGCAGGTCTGTGGGCGGGAACTGAATGCACGATCGCCACGGCCGCGCGGTTCACGTTCACATCGCGCACCCCCTGGTAGATGAATTGCCGCATTCTCTCGATAGTGGCTTCAGTGCCGGCGTCGCCCTCGGGGATCTCGAGGTCGAGCGAGCCGACGAATTGTGTCGCACCTGCCGAAAGGTACATCGGCGGGGATTATAAGCTGGAATCTCTTTAGTAACTGTAACACCACTTTACTGTTACGTGCTAAATTAGGGTATAGGTCAAACCCCACTCGGAAGGCACCGAAAACGGCAAAAAAAGTTGTGCTTGACATCACTTTTTGCTTGACAGAGACTCTAAAACGACCAATCCGATGAGCGACGATCTCGAAATTCCGGTTCTTGAGCCAGGAGAGAAGATAATTGGTGTCATTTCGATCCTCGAAGGCGGAAGGCTCAAAAGCGTTGTCGTCTCTTCCGCCTTCAAAGTGCCTCCGGTTTGGGGAATCGCCCTAGCTGATTTTGTTCACGTTCTGGCCAAAGCGATCGCCGACGACTACGGCGTGACAGAGTCTCAAGCCTTAGACGACATCATCGACATTTTTGACAAGGAACTGACCGAGCCCACGTCGCATATTACGATGGAGGATCTTCGCGTCACATGAAAGGAGCCCCGATGCCGATTTTTCAAGAATGCATGGAAGTTTTTGATGATGCACTCTTCGACAGCGTTTTGCTGGGTGACGAAACTTGGGATCGAGTTCTATTTGCTCCGAGAGACCATCCCACAGCGGACCAAACGAATTTGGACACACGCATTTTCATTCCAAATTCACAGAGATTTTCCGTGGCTCAAATTCGTTGCGCCTTTTTAGTACGAGACAGCCTTCTCCCTGTTTCTCATCCAGCTTACGGAGCAAGTTGGATAACTTTTCGCATCGGCGATGTCGAAAAACTTTACTGGACAGGACAGTGCTGGACGATCCCTCATCCTGCCGCTCTGTTGTGTGAGTCGATATATCACTCAGACCGTGGGCTCACGCTTGCCAAAAGGATTTTAGACCTTGGAATATTCAAGGACCCGATTACCATCGAACCAGGCGAGAGCTTCCATGCCGTCCTAACCACACAAAGACCGTTTCCAGGGTTGACTTTCTATCTTTTCTTACAGGGAAGCCGAAAGCGAGCCGTCCAATAAAGGAGCCCCATGCCCAGAGTGAAACGCACGACCACCGAAGTCGAAGAAGTTGAAACGAAACCCAAGGAGTCGCCGCCGACCCTGGCCGATTTCGATATTTGGGATCACCTCGGCGCGCTCAAAGACAACGATTTCGTGGATGGCACGCTCACGAAGCGAATTTACTATGTGTCGCAGATGGAGCCGCCTGTTACCAAGCGCGAAGGCGAGCCCGGTTACGCCGCCACTTTTTGCCGGCGATTCACCCCGGAAGATATTCGCGTGCTGAACCCGGAAGCCACCAGGTGGAGAGTGATCGAGAAAGTCACCGGCGAGCCGGGGACACGCCACATGTGGTTTCTTACCTTCATGCCGGTAAAGCCCGGAGCTCCCGGCTCCGCGCCGGCAACGATCCCGCCCACAAGCGAGATGGGCGCCGCACTCAAGGAAGTGGTGGAACTGGCCAAAGACAAGGGCTCGTTGCAGCGCGAGGCCATGCAAAGCTCCATCCAGATGTTAGGAGACGCGCACCGGCAGTCTGTCGAAATCATGGGCAAGCCCTCGTCCATTGCCGATGAGTTGGCCAAACTTAAATCGGCGGGACTTTTGAACGTGGGAGGCAACGGCGGGTTTAACTTTGCCGATTTGAAAGAGCTTTTGGCGTGGGGGATCCCGTTGCTCAAGGAGCAGGGAATCATCGGCAAGGCCGCTGCGGCAACCGAGCCCAAGAAAGAGTTGGACCGCGCGCTAGAATTGATCGACGTGATTCAAGGCCGATTCGGCAAAGCGGCAAAAGGCGAGCCCGACATTTGGCCGCTGGTGATTCAGACCTTCGGGCCGTCCGTGGTCAAGGCGGTGGAAACAATCAGCAGCAACATTGCGGACATTTTCCGCACCCGCGCCGCCATGGCCGGTGTAACAGTTCCGACCACGTCCAATCCTGAAACTAAGCCCGCCGAGCCCGCCGCCCCGGCACTGCCCGCCGCGACGCCGAAGGAACAGCCGCCCACCGCGCAGGATTACGTCAAGCTACGCCTGGTGGCCCTGGTCCTGGATGAATTGCAGGAAGAGAAGCCCGACCCCGAGAACATCGCCAACTGGCTGGAAATGACCGCGCCGCAACTCGCGCAGTTGCTCGCCAAGACGCCGGAAGACGGCGTATTGAACTTCTTGAACGCCGATGCGATCCTCGCCCAAATCGGCAACGACGAAAAGGCCATCGCATTCAAAAAGGCGATTATCGCGGAGTTGGTCAAAGACGCGGCCGAAGTGACGGCGTAATGCGAAACGCCTTAACATCACAGCAGCTTGCACGAAACGCTTCCGCTGTCCTCGGATCCATTAACTTTGAGAGTTACGTTGTAGCCTATAAACGGGCACATTGGTATTGGAATCGAAAATCGCCGGACGCGGCAAAGCTTCTCGGCGTTAGCGTCCGCACGCTATCCGCGTGGGAGACAGGCGCGCGATTAGCCAGCCCGCTGGGCCGGAGCCGCATTGACGCACTACTTGCAATGCACCCGCCTACGGGTTAAGCGCCGGATTCAGTTGATGCGCCGTGGCCCTGCTGCAAAAGCACTGCTTTTCCGCGTACAATTGCGCGGTCACGCGCACCGGCGGTTCTGCCGCACTCGCCACGGCGTGAAAAATCGCCATTGCCAGTTCAAACTTGTTGATGGGAATCGGACGCTCTTGCCACGGCCGCGACGGCACAATGAAGCCCAGCACGCCGCCGCTATCAACGCACGGCGTCAGAACTTGGTTATCAATCAAAGCGTCGCCAGTTGCAGGCTTAACATAATCCGGCAAGGGAGGGAACCCGGCTTGCCAGGTCCGATAGTTCTCCGCACTCAAAGTCACAAACCACACCGGCGCCGAACCGGAGAACTTACCGCGGATCCAGCATCGCTGTTGATCGCGATTCATCATCGGGCCGCGATTCACCAGCCACGTCTTGTTGGTCGCGACATCGAAAGAGTCAGTGATTAAGGGGAGCAAATCATACGTTTGCCAGACGGGCGGATCAGCGGGTTGATCGGCGATCAGCAACGCGGCATCGTGCGTGTTAAGCTTGTCATAGTACCAGTCACGCACGCGGATGGAGCCGTTCACCATCCAGGCGAGAGAGACCAACGTCACGATCCCTAAGAAGATGCGGGAAGCAAGTTTTTGATTGTTCATTTTTGCACCTCAAAAAAGAGCTTGACAACATTTCTCACAAATGTTAACAATTCTAAACATGGAAAGCAAGAAAAGAATACAGATCACGACTGACGTTCCCCGCAAGGTGAAAAGGACGCTGGAAAAGCTGGCGGAAAAACAAGGGTGCAGCCTAGCCGGATACGTGCGCCTGCAATTGATCTTGCACGTGGAAAGAGCCGTGGCCCGCGATGCCCAGCCGTCACAAAACTAAGGGGAACAGACCGTGACTTATGCCCGATTCGCGCTCGCAACAGATGCCTCTCGTGCCACAGAGGCGAATGCCTTGCGTCAAGGAGTTCATCGGCGAGAGGATGAACCGGTTGGGAATCGTGTGCGAGTGCGAGCAGTGCGCGAAAGAGCGGGAAGAACAAGGGACACGGGACATGGGACACGGCGAACCGGGGAAAGTGATTGACCGCAAGAAACTTGCCAGCGGGGATGATAGCTAGATACCTAAGGAGCGCAGCCGTATGACGATCAAAATGAACCTTCGGGTAACATCCATCGGAGTATCTCTCAAGGACGCGATTGAAAAACACGCCATCGAAGCGACTGATGAATTGTCAGTAAGCGAGCCTACAACTATTTACCCAACGCTTCTTACCGATGGCGGAATTTCCATCACTTCCATTGATCCCCAAGTATTAAAGGATTTCGAACTCGGCACTTACATCGAGATGGAGATTCGGAGTCTGAAAGCGAAACAAGCTTAGCTGAAAGCTGATAGCTGATAGCTGACAGCTTACTTTCAAAGAAAGGAGGTCCATCATGAATCTAGCCCAGTTGGTTGAGAAGCTTTTCGAGCAAGTCCACGCCCTAGCCAATCAGCACGATCAAACGATCAGCAAAAACGTGAAAGCTTTGTGGGATGAAGCGAAGAAGCTGACGGAGCCCCCGGCAGCCGCAGCCCCAGCCGCGCCCGCAGCCCCGGCCGCGCCCGCAGCGCAAGCAAAACCGGCAGAGCCGGCGAAGTAGTGAGTTACCCATACAGCCCGGCTTGTCCGTTTCCGGGGGACGAACAGGGAACGGACTTTCACCACAGAGACACAGAGAGCACAGAGGCTCAATGTATCTTACACAAATAAAAAATGGCAGCCAGGCAGAGAGCGAGTCCGGTTGGACGGCACGTCTGCTCACCTGGCTGTCCCGGCACTTCTATTTTTTATCCTCTGTGTTCTCTGTGTCTCTGTGCTGAAAGTTCGTCTGCCGGTTCACCCCGCCTCTGGCGCGTTCGACTGAAAAGAGTCAGAGCGGGAATACATAATCTGCTTGTCAGAATGAGTTCACACTCCGCCCCTGGTGGAATCGGTAGGGGCGGGGTAAAACGGCAGACGGAAAAGACGCGAAGACTTGACACCAGCGTTCGTAAATGCTTTCCCTGAGTTCTCGAACGGATTTTGCAAGCGTCAAAGGCTAATCCGATGGAAGAAGACGACGAGGAAGGTCCTGACCCCGAATTCGGGGAATTGCCGATTGGATGAAACCTTATGAGTTCTGCTTCTTGCCAGCTTCCCAAACCGCGCCCCTTCTCGATTCAGCTTACCATTACCTGCGGCCACCAGATCGGATTGACCGAGCAAAACCGCACCCTGGACGATCTGCTCCACTGGGTGAAAGAAATGGATAGAGAGGAAGTCACGCAATTGCTGGCAACGGTTCGCGAGCTCTTAAAAGACCAGGGCGGCAAGTTCGCGCCAATTTCCATCAGTGCTGATCGCGCTTTGACCGCCACGGTCAAAGATCAACAGTTGCCGCTTCCTGGAGTCGTCGGATGAGAGTGATCTGCTCCAATTGCACCAAGGTCCTGGGTGAGAAGTGCGCCAAGTGCGGCAAGATGCTCTTTAGCTTCGATCAAACCGGAATGAAAATCATCGCGGGATTACAAAACTCGCCGAACACAAACATCATCGGATTTCACTGCTACTGTGGACATAACTGGAAACCAGGCGACGATCCCATCAGCCACGGCCTTTGCCCCGAGTGCTACAGCCAGGAAGTAACGGCACTAGAAGAGATATTTCGCAAGTGAATAATGCGCCACGGACGCCAAACCTGCGAAGGAGCAGACCGCAAAGACCGGCGGCCATGCCTGAGCCAAGCCCATTGGAAAGTGACTTTTACGCATCTATGGAACAATGGCGTTTGTATTTTTGAGCTTTGGCATTTTGAAGTTTTTCTCTGTACCACATGCCACGCGGCCAATGAACTCGATTGGGCCGAAAGGGCGGTCCCGCGAAAGACCGAATACTCCGAAGTGGGCTGGGAGATGCAGCCGGGACATGAAGACGCGGTGCGGCGCCACGCTCGCGCATTCTCGAACGGCGGGCGGAAACTGGCCAAGCAATTGACGCTGATTTTCAATGACCACAAATGAGATTCTTGGCAAGTTTCAGAACGTCAAGAAATCCGGCGCCGCTCGCTGGATGGCACGATGCCCCGCGCACGAGGACCGCACGGCGTCGCTCTCGATTGCCGAGGCAGCCGGCAACACGCTGATTAAATGTCACGCGGGATGCGAGACTCAGGCAATACTGCCCCTGGTTGGATTGACCTATCGTGATCTCTTCCAAAATGGGAGCAAACTTACCAAGCAAATCTCTAAGACCTACGATTACACGGATGAGCAAGGCAAGATTCTTTTTCAGGTAGTTCGCTATGAGCCCAAAGATTTCCGCTATCGGCGTCCGGACGGCCAAGGCGGATGGGTCTGGAAGCTGGGCAATACACGACTGGTTTTGTACCGCCTGCCGGAAGTCATCAAAGCAACGTTCGTGGTAGTGGTAGAGGGAGAGAAGGATGCCGACACGGGCGCACATCTGGGTTATGTTACCACCTGCAACCCTTTCGGAGCGGGCAAATGGAAGGCATCATACTGCAAATCGCTCGCGGGGAAAGAAGTCATCATCATCGCCGACGCCGACGATCCCGGCCGCGAGCACGCCCGCAAGGTTTACAACGAACTCTTGCCGTTTGCCAAGAGTGTGGGCATCACCGAACTGGAAGGCGCGAAGGATCTCACCGAGTGGGGAAATAAGGGCGGCACTTACGAGGAGCTAGCCAAGATTTTTCTGCGCACGGCCAAGGACAGCTTCACTCTGCGCTCGCAACCACCGCCCTCGGCCACCGCGACGGGCGAAGCGAAAACCGAGGAAGAAGAAAAGCTCCGGTTTCACAATTATCCGATCGCGCCGCGCGCCGCCTGGTACGGCGCCTGCGAGTTTTACCGCCAAGCCATGGAGAAAAGCACCAACGCGAGCCACAACTACCACCTGGCAGCATTCCTAACCGTCGTGGGAAGTCTCCTCGGCAAAACCGTGCGCACGGAAGAAGGCGGCGACGAAATCTATCCGAATCTTTTCACCGTGATTGTCGGGGAAGCGGGTTGGGCCAAGAAGGATACTGCTGTCAACCGTTCCGTGAGTCTGCTGCGTTCGATTGACAAGGAAGTGGTAAGGCTTGCCGGAATAGCCTCTGTGCAAGGCTTTCTGATGGAAATGCAGAGCGAGCAAAAGGAATTGCTGGACAATAAGATTGACGGCCCTTTGCGCGTGCTGATTCGCCTGCGGGAGTTCCATACCCTCATCAACACGGCGAATCAGAAGGCTACGAACAATATTTGGCCGTCGCTCTGCGAGCTTTACGACTGCCCGGAGGAGATGAAAAATCCCACCATCGGGAAACCCTTGCGAGTTACCGAGCCGGTGGGAGCGATGCTGGGAGCGTCCTCGCCGGGCTGGCTCAAATCCATGGATGCGGAAACTTTGGCGGCCGGCCCAGGCTCGCGGATCATTTGGGTGCCGGGCGATCCCGGCCCGCGCATTCGCCGAAGGAAACCACCGGACACGCATTTTCTCGTGCCCCTTTCGAGCCTGATCGCGGAGCGGATCAACTTCTATCGCCGCGCCGGCCGCACCGTGTTTGAGCTATCTCCCGACGCTCAGGACCGCATGGACGAATGGGGCCAGGAAGTGGAGGACAAGCGGAGCGGCAACGAATTGATCGACATGATTACCGCGCGCGATGAAGCGACGGCGCGCAAAGTGGCGCTGATTCATGCGGCGCTTGATGCGGCGGGCGAGATCAAGGTTTGCCATCTTGAGGCGGCAATCGCCTTCGTGGAATTCCTCTGGCAGTGCCGGTTTCCGCTGTTCTCAAAGCAGGGCATGACGCCCACCGCCGAGATCGAGGAGAAGATCATTACCCGGGTGCGCGAGTCGATGCCGCTGGGAATAGCTTACCGAGACATTCGCCGCGGCGTGCAGCGCCCCAGCTACACGCAGTTTCAGCAGATCATGGTGAGCTTGACGACGGGACCGGACCCGCCTCTGCGCAACGGTGATTTTCACGGCAAGGCGTGGGTTTGGTCGAACGAATAGGATACGCGCATGGCTACAAAAACCGTTTTACGAGGCTTCACACGCTTACATGAGGGGGGGGGTAGGCTGGTGACAGGCTGTAAGTCATTGAAAACGAAAATCGGCTCTTTTATTTTCAATTACTTGCGTGTCACCAAACAAGTGGTGACATGTGGTGACACCAAAATCTTGTCACCTTGTGTCACCAAATCGCTGGTGACACGTATCTATATGAAAATTAAAAAAATAATATTAAAACCCCTTTTGGTGTCACCAAATGCTTGGTGACACGCATGTTGCTAAGGTTAAAAGTGTTATATGGAAAAATCGACGTGTCACCAGATTTCGGGGGGGGGACCCCCTAATCGGTTCTTACAACGTGATAAGCAGGGCTAGGCATTTTGAGCAGGTAACCGGCTAGGAAGGTGAGATCGAGGCCATCGAAGCAAAAACGGGCTGCGTGGAAGGAAAAACGGCGGGCGTGGAAGAGAAAACGGGACTCGGGAGACGGGAAACGGGAAACGAGGAGGCGGGCATGTTTGACGGCGGAACGATAGAGGAGCGGGTTTACGTCGCCCTGGCGCTTCTCGAGCTCGAGGACATGGGTTTTGACGTGTATTGGTATCTCAACCGCGAGGGAGCTTATAATTTAACGGTTTGCCCTTGTTGCCTCATGGCCCGATTCGGGCATCTGGCCGAGTGTCGGGTTTACAAAGTCATTTGCGCCAAGTGGAAGAAAATTCTGGATGAGAGCGACGCCGCCCTGAGAGCGCAAACCGAATCTCCCAAAGCTCCAGAGTTGCGGCTTTGTTCCCACTGCGGGTTGATTCCTCTGGGCCGGCATCAGCCGGGATGCGAGTTTGCAGGAGATAAGGAGATGACTTATGAGATGGCGTTTTTACCTTGGCTGTTTCGCGTTCGTTTGTTTCACTACTGGAATCGCAGGGGTTATCCTGGGGCTCCAAGGATTGGTAACGGATCAGAAGACCGCACAAACCGAGAAGAGCAAGACGCCTCCCCCGGCCCCCCCGCCGCCGACTCCGGCCAGTCCCGCGCCGCCCGCGCCGGGCGAGGTAGCTTTAACCGAATCCGAAGGCAAGGACGTGGAGATCCTCCGCTTAAACGAAGAAAACCTGCAAATCCGGATCCAGCAAGTAACGGACATGGTGGAGAGTAAATTCCACTTCCGGGAGCAGCAGCAGAAACTCGTTCAAGAGGATAAGGCCCTTACCGCGGCGCTCGCCAAAGCTCACGGGATCGACCTGTCGAAGTACCTTCTGATGAAGGATAAAAAAGCCTTCGTTCCGATCCCAGCCTCCAAGGCCGTTGAGAAACCTGCGAAGCCGACATCTTCGCTTGCCCCTATGCCGCACGAGGGCGATGTTTATTATCCTCAAGGGGTTTCTCTTCAGGATGGTAAAAAGCTGGGCCTGGAAGCTGGTTACATGTTCTGGTGTCAGGACTGTAAAATCAACCCGAAAACTCGAGCTTGCATACAGTCGAAGACACCCGCCTTTGCGATGGCATTTTCTAAAGGCGATAATCAATTCGTGTGTTTCCCTTGGCCAGGTAGATAGACCTTGGAGGTGAAATGAAGGCCGCAATTTACGCTCGCGTGTCGCGAGAGGAACAGCACGTGGAGACGCAGCTCGTCGCCCTGCGGGATTACTGCCTGGCGCGCCGGTGGGAGATCATCAACGAGTATGTGGATGAAGGGATTTCGGGGTCAGAGGGCAACCGGACGCAGTTAAAATTGCTCATGCAGCACGCGGGCAATCGCTGGTTCAAGGTCGTACTCGTATGGAAATTTGACCGGATGTTTCGCAGCCTGCCGCACATGCTCGAATCCCTAGACAGGTTCCGAGTCCTGGGAATTGATTTCGTCTCGGTGACCGAGCCTTGCGATACCAGCACGGCCATGGGTCAGATGATCTACAAGTTTCTGGCCATCATTGCCGAATTCGAACAGTCGCTCATCAAGGAGCGCACGCGCGCGGGAATCGCTCGCGCCAGGGCCGAGGGCAAGCGGATTGGCCGGCCATGCGTCCAAATCGACATTGAGGAAGCGTTGAAACTGTACGACGGCGGAAAAGGGCTCAGTTTTGGCAAGATTGCGCAAAAGCTCGGATGTTCCAAGACATCCGCGTATGCAGTCATCAAGCAGGCCGTTCTAAAAGCTTCGGAGACGGTTAGCGAATGCAGCAAGCCGGTCTCCGGGCAAGTTTCTGGAGGTGCGTGATGAAAAGCCCGAGTAAGTTATGGACCAGAAAAGAGCGCCTTCAACTAATCTTCGATTTGTGTTGCAAAATCCAGGATCTGGCGCGAAAGCCAATATACACAGATGCGGTGCGGTTGAAGATTTTCGAGATGACCGACACACAGGAACAGCTTTTTACGAAGCATCGTACATTTTTAGAATCAAATCGGGAGAACATCGACCGTGTTTGCAATGAATAAAGCCCCGGTCTAAAAGGAGGTGCGTGATGTGCGTCCAGTGTCGCGAACGCGGAGAAGACATCGAGTGGGACCACTGGTGCATCGACTGCCTTGGTTTCTATCCCTTCAATCACAAACGGGCTCCTGGCTGGAAAATCCTGCTGCGAAAGATTGCTCGATTGCTCAGCGGGCGATTCCAAGTAAAAGTCTACTGGGAATGATAATGACGCATGGTAGCCTTTTCGTCGGGCAAGTTTCTGGGGGTGCGTAGTGGACCCCATGCGCAACTCTTCTTTTCTCAACCGAAGAGGTTTCGTTAAAAGGAACTGGGCACACGGAACTCGCGCCCGGTACGTGTCCGGATGCCACTGTGCAGACTGCCGCGAAGCCAACCGAAAGTACTACCATGTTCGCGCCAAAGCGAAAATCTTCGGTGGGTGGGATGGTCTGGTGTCAGCAAAGCCGGCGCGCGCTCACATGTTGAATCTCGCGAGTCATAGTGTGGGTCGTCGGGCGGTTGGAGCCGCGTGTGGCGTGTCTGATTCGATCTTGTTCAAGATTCGGAGCGGACAGGCAAGGTTTATCCGCGCCAGCACTGAGCGACGCATTCTTGCCGTACCGGCAAACGCTCATTCCGATCGCGCGTTGATTTCGAACGCAAGGACGTGGAGACGAATCGAATGCTTGCTTCGGGAGGGCTTCACTAAAACGGAACTCGCGCGGCGGCTAGGCTCAAAAGCCAAACATCCCGCCCTTCAAATTGGACAGAACGGTGAGATTGAGGCACGCACCGCGATGAAGGTGGAAAGGCTCTACAATATCCTCATGGCGGGTTGACACTGAGAAGTCTCGTTCGCAAAAGGTCTTCTAAATCGTGAACCGTGCGCAGTGAAAACAAAGGTCTTAGGCTTGGCTAAATCCGATGTTCGGGAAACGGTGGTTTATGAACGATTTAAGATTCCTTTTGACCCTAGTGTTAATTCCGGTCTGCTCATTCGCTCAGCAGTCAAAGAAGGATTGGAAGTTCGTCGCGGCGGTGGCGGTTGCAAGCGTCCCTAACCTCGTGGATGTGGCCAGAACGAATCAATGTCTTCGCGCCGGGACTTGTGTCGAGATCGATCCAACTCTGGGCAGCCATCCATCCACTATACGGCTGTATAGTACATCCTTTGGCGTCGAGGCGGCATTTGCCCTGGCTTCTTTCGAGATGCGACGCCATGGCTCGCCCTCCGTCCGAAAGCTTTGGTTTTTGCCTCTCGAAATCATCACGGTGGCCCACGCCAAACCCGCCATAGGAGGGAAATTCCGATGATTGAATATGATCCGTTAGGTCAGAGTTTTGTGGCGGAGCGGTTGACCAGCAACCTCAGTTGGGTCGATCAACGTCTGGAGCGAATCGGCTACGGCGAAATCCCGCCCTCAGATCGCAAGAAGATCGTTGGTCTGACGATGCAAAACATTGGAATCATCTTCCAGCTTGGCTACTGTGTCAGGCCCTACGTCCATCCGGTGATTGCCATCATTGAATGCGGGCTGGCTGATGCCGAGATAAAAATACCCCGCGTGATGCGGCTCCTTTGCGGATTTTATTTGTGGTACTTAAAACGGCAAGCGAAAAAGCACGGGGACATTCCCGGCGTGAACGATGGCCTGATGGTCCGCTGGTTTTGGACCCACGATCCGAGGTACGTGAAGGCCCTGGTCAAACGGTGCTCGTTGGTCAACGAAATTGGCGAATCCTGCCGCTGGATGCTGGAATCGGTTCGGCAAAGAGACTCTGCGCTAGATCATGCCCTTGACTCGTTGGGTTACTTCAGAGAATACGATTCCGACAGCCCCACGCCTGAGTATCGCCCTTCATAGCGAGGCAGGCCCCAAACTCTGAATCGAGCAAAGTAGCGCCTGGCGCTCGAGGGCGTCCATGCGTTCCAGGCGTTTCGTCCAGCGGCGAATGCGCCGGTTCAGGCGCTCTCGATCACGGAAGGTTTGACCCAGGAAGCGGTAATCGTGCAGTGACGTGGGAGCCGTGTAATTCAGCCACAGATACTCTTCCGCAAGCGTTCCGCCGCGCGTGATGGCGGGGAAGTGAACCGCCGTCCATCCTTCCAAAGCATCCATGTAGAGCGTCGAGTGATACCCGCTCAGAACGATTTTGCATTTGAGCCGCGTGCAGATTTCGAGTAGACGGATGTGATCGAGCCGGGTGAGATCGTAGGTGTAGGCACTCCGCGTCACCGTCTCCGGCAGGTAAGGAGGGTCCAGGTAGAGCAACTCTCCTCCCTTGGGATGGAATCTCGACAGGAAGTTGAAAGCGTCTCCCACCACAAAACGGAAGAGAGATCCTGAATCGCTGGATTTGTCGATAGTGGCCACCACGTTCGGGCGGATCAAAATGAAATTTCTCCATCCATCGTTATCGAGGGTTATATCCTTCGATCGGCGGTCACTTGAGAAAACCACCAGTTGCCGATTATCTACCCGCTCGCCAACCTGGGCGATGGCGGCCGAGACGCCAGCGACCATTCGCGCGTCGAGATCAATTCCCACATTCAACCGCGCCGGCCGCTTGCGTCGTAAGACCGCTCCCGATCCGAGGAAAGGTTCAATATAAACCTCGTGCGGAGGCATGAGGTTGATGATTTTCTGCCAGGTGCCACAACCGTTCTTCCCGCCAGGGTATCTCATGACGTCGACCATCGCACGTTTCCGCGATAGTGTCAAGCGATCGTACATCGCCAGGAATGGCGTGCGGGCCCGGGCCCCCTCGGCAGGTCCGGCGCTGCGGTCCGAATCGCCGGAAAAGGCGATCCATCCAGGAAGAGATCTCGCATCGTCAAAGAGGGCGAGCCCACCAGGTTCCGGAAAGCCTCGCGCGAAATGGCGAGCGGTGCCGGCGCGCATCGCCACAGATGGCGATCGTCCCAAAATATATTTGGGAATACGCGGGGTTAGGTGAGGGCGACGAGGCCAAGCACGAGGGCGGCGCCGGCGCCCATCAGCCAGGGCGTGGGAATTGCCTGCGGCGTAGGTGTAGCTGCTATCACCGCCCCAGCGGGCGATGCTGCCGGCGTCGCGGCCACGGTTTCTCCTGCCAGACTGGCAAACGGCGTGTTCACGGAGACGCCGAGGTAGGCGGCAACATTGTTTGCCCAGTTGGAGCTTCCTGACCAGGTTTGCCCCACTTGCGCCAGCGTGGCATTGGGCGAATAGTGCGAGCTCGACCCGGTCACAATGAGGTTGATCTGATTCGCCAGGGCTGCCCAGCCGTCGTCAATCGAGCCAAAGACCGTGATCCCTTCGCCCAGCGTCCCGTAACCGATGTCGCCAAGTTCCAGGTCTCCCGGATTGTTGGCCGTCTGAGGAATTGAGCCCGCGACGTTGAAGCCTTCAGCGTTGGCGATGGCCAGCATCAGCGCAGTTGGCGAGGATTGCCCGAGGAACAAACCCGCCAAACCCTGACGGGGCGTCCAGGCGGCTGCGCGGTCATGTTTTGCCGAATCGAAGCCGGAATAAATCACTCCGGTTGGTCGCGCATCGCGGGCTGAGCGTTCAAAAGGGCGAAGCATGATAGAAGCTCCAGGGCGGCCGGGGGACCGCCCCAGAGAGCAACGCCGTCGTGGTCGGCGTTCATCAACCGTCCTGCTGGACTACAGAACGGCGAACTAAAGACCTCGAGCACCATCAGGAGTGGCGGTGCCACGAAATCATTTCTTGGCTTCGAGGCTGTTCAGAATCGCGGTTACGGCCTGGCTCAGTTGCCCGACGCCGGCATTGAACGCCGCTTCATCGGCTGGCTTTTTGCCCGCCAGCAATTCGCTTTCCACCAAAATGCTGGAGATTGCCGGTTGTGCGGCCGTGGCGATGTCGGCCGCCGTCGCGCCTGGCTTGATGGCCCCCACGGCCGCCGCCGCGCTGGTCACTGCCGAGCCGATTTCGGTTAAATCGTCGGTCACGGTCTGGATCGGCTCCTGGGCGCTTTTAGGAACCGACTGATAAAGCTCCGGCTCGATGCCTTCGAAAATCCCGATGCCGGTCACCACATCCTTGAGTATTTTCCCCAGAACAGAAACAAATCCCATGGATCCTCCTTTTTCAACCCAACAAAATATCAATAGTCCGTGCAAACCATGAGTGCAAGAACTGCGGCTTGTTCAAAGCCACGTAGAACTTCAGGCGTGCCGCGGTGAAATTCACGCGCAGGCCGCGCGGCGGTCTCTGGTTGACAGCAAGCAAAGTGTGTTCGCCGAAAATTCCATCGACTCTGACCCAATCCCCGACTAACACTTGTTGCAGGATTTTCACGGCCGTCTGTATTCCTGACCTGACCCCGAAATCAAAAAGTGAACTGGCGATAGCCTGGTCCTCGATTTGGTCGTACAAGTCGAACCAGTACTTTTGCCGGTAGATGCCGATGGCGCGAGTCCGCGTCATGGCCCGAATGTCTTCGGCGGTCAACTCGGGATGCTCATTCAGCGCGATCCCGAAGTTGGTGAGCCCGCCCGGATCGTCGGGATTGTCCACCAGCCCGCCCTCGTACTCAAGCGTCTTGGTTACGGCGGTTAGGAAATCAGCCATAGATCAAACCTTCACCACAGAGACACAGAGAACGCAAAAGATCTTATCACGCCTTGGCTGGCTGGTTGCTCGGGCTCGAAATGATGTGCCGCCAGAATCCATCGTACAGGGCGTGCTGGCCTGCAAATTGGATGATCGTACTTACCGCCAAAGCCACAAGGCCGTGAATGATCGTCGTCGTGTCTGGCCAGGTGATCGTCAGGCTGTGGGCAACATGCACTACTTGAATGCCTGTGGACGTCAGAATCGCGCTTACGGCGCTGGTGAAAATACACACCACCGGCTTCGATTGGTCGATCCACGCAAGGCTTTTGGCCTGGCTGCGCTTGGCGAGCTGCATGGCCATCGGCATCAAGAAGGTAATCAGGGCTTGAAACTGAATCGAATTTGCGTCCATTTAATCTCCCTCCCCATCGCGGATGTTCAGACGACCTTCGATGCGGCTTAGCCGCGTGTTGGCCTTATCAACCCGGATGGCGACATGCTCCATGCTTTCCTTCAATTCCTGCCGCGCTGTGGCTGCCTCAAACTTTGCCGCATCGGCCTGCTGAGAGATAGCGGCCATCTTGTCTTCCATCGACTGCTTCCAGGCGGAGCCGCTGGCAATCAGCCCGATCAGTGCCAAGAGAAGCACGGCAATATGGATCACGTCACCAAATTTGACTTCCCATGACCATTTCATTCGAGTCTCCGCATGAACAGATGAGCACGCTACTTTTCTGGCTGCACCACCACTTTTACTTGAACACAATGGTGATGCTTCCTGCATTTGGGTTTACCGGAGGCCACACGCTCGGCGTCGTCGCGGTGACTGTGGCGCTGGCCGCCGACTGATTCCCGTTCACGTCCTGGGTCACAACCTGAAAGCCGTATTCCGTCGAGGCGCTAAAGAGCGTAGTAGGAAGCACCACGCTTGAGCCGGTTATCAGGGTGGAGCTCGTGTTGTACGCGGTGAAAGCCCCGCATGTGCCGCCCGGACAGGTTGCGTAGGACAGAATATACCCGGCGATGGCTGCGCCCCCTGCCGGAATTGTGGGCGCCGTGATCGTCACAAAGCCGCCATGCTGAGTTTGTGCCCCAGCCGCGCCGGGCAGCATGGGCAGAATCGCGAGGAGCAAAAAGAGACAGAACTTTTTCATGGCATTCTCCCTTTAATGGAAACTGACGTTGAAACTTAAAACCGGGTTGGGCGGAGCTCCGCCGCCACCTGGTGGCGTGGTTGCGTAGCACGTGCTGGGATTAAAGCTCAACACGCCTCCGGTTCCATCCGGAGTACCTCCCATTTGAAAATAGCACGCCATGGCCGGGTTTGCCGTCGCGTGCGCGGCCACGGCTGGGCTCACAAACGGCCCGCTGGTGCATTGCGCGGAAGTTAACGCGAGTGACCAGAGATAAGGAGTTCCGACGCCGGTACACTGCCCGATGTTCCCCGCGCTATTATCAGGGCCAATCAGAGGCCAGGGGAAACTTGAAGGCAGCCAGGCCGGCCGGCTCGAATAATAGAACGATGGCGGTAAACTCGTGGAGGCTGGCACCGCGTTGGGATAGTAAGAATCCCCGGTGGGGATCTCGCTCACGCTCCCGCAGATGGCCACCCAGCCGGGATCTGAACTGTCGCCGCACCATCGCACCGCGTTGGTAACTGTGTCGAAATTCCCCCAGCGCATGAGCGTGCTCCCGGCGATCACGTCATCATAGGGCGTGGTGCCAGTGTTTTGTATCTGGCCGTGCGTGTTGGAGCTGTACCCGATATCGTAAGGGGTGCGGCCCTGGTTGGCGCATGGGCTCGTGGTGGTGTCGGGCGCGACGCATTGATAAACGGTGTGAAAGCCTGCCGTGCCGAACACGTTTCCGATCACGTTCATGTAGCGCATATAAGAGGCCACGTGCATGGCGTCGGTGTTTCGGTAGGGCGCCACGAAGTAGGCTTCCGTCCCGCCCGCCCCGGTCGGAATGGTGCTGTTGAGCGTGATCGAGGTTGGCGAGTTGACCATGTTTAAAAAATAGTAAGCGTACTGGCTGGTGACCGGATTATAAATCCACATGATGCCGGGATTCGTGCCTGTCCACGCGCTATTGAACTTGCTCCCGGAAACCCACGCCACCGCACTTGAGCCCGCGCTGACGCTGACAGTTCCGCTGGCGATCCCGTTGTTTTGGGACTCGAAGCCATTGGTGAAGTTGCGGAAGATCGTAAACATGTTGTGGGTGCCGTGGATGTCGTCGAGGTCCACTTGCGAGCCAATGTTTCCCTCCAGGAGCGCCATGCTCTGGCCGGCCGAGTGGGAATCGAACATCATGAACAGGTAGGCCACGCCCTGAAAGTAAGAGTCCACGGTGAAGTTGTAACCGAACACGCACCCGGCGCAGGCGGCATCCATACTCAGTGGAGTGGCAACCTGCTGAGTAATGTTGTTTTCAAACAGGAGGTCGCCGCTGACTCCCCCACCTACGCCATAGCTCTGCGTCGCGGCGTTGAAGGTCTCGTAAAAGTAGGAGTCACGCACCACATTGTGCGAGGCCACGTAATTGAAAACGTGATAGCCGTTGGCGTAAGTGGACGCCACGCCCTTGACCCAACATTCATAGGCCACGGTCATCACGATTCCATTTGAGGAAAATAAGGACCCGTCTATTTCGAGGTTTTCCACGCCTGAATCGGTGATCGTGGCGCTGCCCCACCAGGCTTGCGGCGTGTTGCTCGAACTCCAGTTGGGGTTACGAAGAGGATTCAGCAGAGTGACCGTATAGGGACCGCTCCCACTGATCCCCGTGGCGATCACCACTTCCTCTTGCGCGCGCAGAGGCCGATAGACGCCGGTGACTGCGGTTTCCGATTCACACACGCTCGCCACGTCGCAAACGTAAAAATTCGAGTTGTCCGTTTGCGAGCCAGTGCCACAGCTGGATCCCGAGAGCCCCGTGTTGCACTGGTCAAGGACAATCGGGGTGAGATTCGGTACGATGCCGGTTACATTGTCCAGCGTGATTGAGGTTGCGCCCTGGGTGTAACCCGCAGTCCAATTGCCGCTGGTGTACCCGCCGCCCTCGTAAGTATTGGAGCCTTCCAAGCATACTTTCGCCCCAAACCCATTGCAGCCCGCATCACCCGTAAAATGAATAAACGTCGCATTCGCCCCAGCGCCGCGCAAAACCACGTGACTCTTTTCCACGAAGTCGATCCCAGCCGAAAGGTAAAAGTTGCCAGGCCCGAGCAAAACAAACTGGTAGCTGTCACACGCCGCGAGCGCATTATTGATCGTGGCCGGGGAAGCAGGCGAGCCGCTGCTTCCGTATGCAGCGATAGTCCCGCCGCATTGCGTCCAACCGGCCGAAGGAATCCCGCCAGGAATCCCAACGTTGCTCCAATTCGTGGCGCGCGCCGGGCTTATGATCCCGGCCCACTGTTGGCCAAAGGTAGCAGGGCAAAACGCGGACATGAAAACGAGCAGAAAAAGTAGTCTTCGCATGGTCACCCGATTTTGCCGGTGGTGTAATCAATCGGCACTGTGGATGCGGCTTTGTGGGTTGTGCGGACTTTTGCGTTCCAATCCGTCAAAGCGTTTTGCGCGTTCGTGACTGCCTTTTGCGCGGAAGCCAGACGCTGGGCAGCGAGGGTAGCCGATTGCTGAGCCGCAACCTGTTGCTTCGCGTTAGTTGTGTCCGTCGCCTTTGCCTGTTGATTTTGGCTGGCCTTCGTGGCGCTGGCAAATTCGGCAGTGTACCGCGCGAGCTCCTGAGTTAGTTCACGCCCTTTGCGCATTTCCAGGCCGTTCATTTGGCCCGGACCCGGCTTGACCGCTTGCGCGAGGGCAAAGGTTGTGGGCATGAGCGCCAGAGTAAAAACGAGGACCGCAAATTTCCAGTTTCCAGTTTCCAGTTTCATATTCTCTCCTCAGTTCGTAGTTTCCGGCGTCAAGACGACGCTCATATCATACACCGGCGAGTTGGCCACGCTAGTGGTGATCCCCACCGTCGAACCCGCTTGCGCGCGGAAGAAATCCATGCTTTGACCGAAGCTCGCTGCTCCCAGCGTGGTGCAAGTGACAGGGCCAAATCCGTGGCTCTGAGCCGTGCCACTGGTATCAGTCCAATTAAGCGTGTATGAGACCGTCGCAGTTGAAACGCCGGTATGACAGTTGACCGTAGACTTCGCGGAAAAGGCCGCGTCAGAACTCCCCACGGTAAACCAACTTGGCAACGTCACAGCAGCAGCAATGCTTTCCTGGCTATAAATCGCGCTGGCATTTCCAGAGAGCCGCACTTCATAGACCGTGCTCGAAATCGCGTTGAGAGTCGCGCTGCCGCTGGCAAAGCTGAACGAAGTTTGTCCGTCAAGGCTTCCTGCCTGTGAAACGATATTGAATGTCGCTGTCGTTTCTCGGCTTACGGTCAGAGGGCCGGCGCCGTCGTCCAAAAGGGCAACGGCAAATCCAACGCCGCATCCCGTGTCGGTTGGGTCGGGCATCGTGATCGCACTTGCTCCCGACGCGAAGACATCGGTTGTTTCCCGGTCGAGCGTGGAGGTGCCCACGTTATCGCATTTCACTAGATACGATGCCGCCGTGATCGGACTCCCGCCGTTACCCGCCAGAAGCGAAGAAGCTTGAAAAGTTGACGGGCCACCAGTTACGGCCGTTAAGACTTCGCCTGTGTATCCGCCGCTAGGGGTGCTCGATGAAATGTTATACCCGAAGCTGGCAAGTCCGCCCTCAATGTAAAGGACCCACGATCCGGCATGATCTCCGACAGCCGTTGCGGGCGCGCCCTGAAAAGAGGGCGTGTCGCAATCGCTGCAATTGAAAAAGAATCCCTCGCCATAGGCGGCCGTTTCTGAAGTCCCTGCGGCAAGCGTCAGAGTGCCCGCAGAAACGATATCGCCCAATGCGACCGCGCCTTTCCCCGAATAAATCGCCCAATTATCCGTTGTTCCCACGGTAACATCGTCAATCGTGAGTCCAGCCGCATAGTCGATAGTGCCTCCGCCCGTGTTCGTGATCCCCCTCGCGTGGAGATCGGATGCGCCACTGACCGCCCCGGTTCCTAAATTGTCAACTTCCGCGCCCACGCCCTCGAGCGCGGTCGGGTTGCCGCTGCCCGAGGCTTGGGCAAGTCCAAAAATCGCATGAACCCGTGGGGAAGCGCCGGTTACGGTGGCTGTCGATTCGACTGCTTCAAGCGCCGCAGTTGATGTGCTAGCTGAAAAAGTCACCACACCGGTGGTGAAATCCGCGGAAGAGCCTGGGATATCGGCGCAGGCGCCGCTATCGTTGCCCAACACGCCATTCCCCGAGCCCGGGCAACTCCCAGAGCCTGAGGGAATATTGTAGCCAAAGGAGGCTAGTCCACCTTCGATATAGTAAACGATGCTCCCGGCATGGTCACCGACTGCGGTTGCGGGAGCGCCCTGAAAGCTGGGCGTGTCGCAATCGCTGCAATTGAAAAAGTAGCCCTCGCCATAGAAAGAAGTCGCGGCCGTGCCGTCTGCAAGCGTGTAAGTCCCCGCCGAAATCACGTCGCCGGCGTCAATTGCTCCGAGACCTGAAACCCAGGCATAAGACCTGAGAAATTCACCCCCCTGACCATCAATCAAAATTGCGGTGTTCGTTGGAGCCGCATAGCCGCCGGAAGCTTCATTTTTGATATGCAATCCCGTAATAGTTTGAGGAACGCTTGGCCCCGCAACCGTATTTTCGCCGATGAGAATTCCGGTTTCTTCATTGAATGAGGGCACTGGATATACATAGCTAGCCGATGCTTCAATCCCGTAAGCGGAATCTCCCGCCGCATCAGAGCCTTCTATCTGCGCGTTGGCGAGAAGTCCTGTTACCGTAGACCCACTCCCTGCGGAATCGTTGAGGGTTGCACTAGCGGATACTGCTTCGGGGATATACCCAAAATTCGTAAGTGAAGTTTGGAACGTCGATGCGGCAGTGCCAACCGCTGAAAATGGCGACCCTCCAAAACTGTCGCCATTGACAGTGAGGGTCGTCCCACCGTTGATATTCTGCTGGGTAAGAGTCAACAATCCATTCGTAAAATCCATGACGCTGCCGGGCAAGATCTCGCAGACGCCGGAATTGTCGCCTAGGAGGCCGCTACCCGTTGTGGGGCAAGTGCCAAGGGTGGGGATGTTGTACCCAAAGCTTGCCAACCCGCCTTCGATGGAATAAACGAAGCTCCCGGCCATGTCTCCCACGTTGGTTGCGGGCGCGCCCTGAAAGCTGGGCGTGTCGCAGTCCGAGCAGGAAAACCAGAAGCCTTCGCCGTAGGTACTGGTAAAGCTCGTGATTTCCGCCAGCGTCAGAATTCCCGTGGCGATCGGCGCGGCGAATTCGTTAGGCGATGTTCCCACTTGCTGGATGCTTCGGCAGGTTGTGACAGAAAGATTGCACCCCGTCGAGGCATCCACGGTCAAGGCCACATCGGTAGTCCCAGCCAGGCCCCAGCTCGTCGCCACAGTCAAGCCCTCCCATTGGGTTAGAGTCCCCTCCGCAGAAGCGATTGGGTCTTTAATCCCAATCCCCAGCATATTGGAAACGAGCCCAGGCCCAAAATTCACCATTTGGATCCCGATTCCTGTGGCGTCCGTCTCGTAAGGGGTTGGGTTCGGAGGCTCGGCCCCAGTGAAAATCAGCAAAGCCTCGGAGTTAGAAGAATTCGGGTTGGAAAAGATATTTGCCCCAAGGAATTCACCCACAGCGCTGTTTCCTGTGGCTGTCCCTTCGGATAAAACAAGAAGTGCATCCCCTTGCACTCCGCTGGTCTCCGTAGTGTGGCTTAGGATTTGCGTAAGGCCAGCATCCGCAGCAGCAGCTTGAAAATAGGTATTATCGAACGTCGTGCCATTTTCGATGCACGTCAGTTGGCCAGTCGAGGGTTTTACCAAACAAGTGCTATCCCCGCCGAATCCGCCCGCGTTGTTATTGTACTGAAGCGAATAAGGAGGAGCCCCTGGCGTGGTGGCTGGAGCCGCGCCAAAGCAAGCCTTGGCATTATTGGTAAGCGTGTGCCCCACGCCCGCCACCACGCTTCCCCCTGGACCCGTGCAGATCATCCAATTGTCGGGGATCGTCGCGTTCGCGTTTACCGTAAAGGTATTCGTTCCCAGCCACCAGATCACATCGCGCGAAACCGGGGAGAAGATGTCGGTCGAAATCGTTGGCGCGCCTTTTTCGCACGTGGTGTCAAGCGTTCCCCCGGTTAGAGGCAGGCCCGCGATCGCATTGGTCATGCGCTGTCCAGCATCGCCGCCGTTGTATGCGCAACTCGCCTGCCACGAGTCATTGACTGAGGCACTGTAAGCGTGGGTGTAGGGATAAACCGGCTTGCCTTGAGCAAAGGCGCTGGATGCCAAAAGCAGCAGGGCGGCGAGAATCTCGCCGCAACGTTGTTTGTAGCTGTTCATTTAGTGCCTCCCCGCTTTTTAGAACGGGATTCCAGAGTGCTCTTACGTGGTCTCTTGCTCTTCTTCTTCCTCTTCCTCGACCTCAGGCAGTTCGTCGTCAGGAATCGTGTCCTCTTCGATCACCAGGCGTTCTTCCTTGTCGATTTTGCCCAAATTGATGTTCTGGTCGAAATAGGTGTCGTAAGCGTCTTGCGCGTCGTCCTGGTCCGTACCAAAGAACGAAACCACCATGCGGATGCGGGCCTCGTCGGGCTCCACAATGTGGCACTGAATCAAATAAGCCATGGTTTTGCTCCTTTCAAGCTTGGCCAGCTTACCCCTTCCGCGCAGGCGGTTTCAAGATTTGTTTGGCCACGCCCAAAAAGCCTTGGAGCTTGGCGAGCTCGCGATCGGCGGCATCGACGATGGCGGCCGCGCCCGCTCGGCCCACGCGCACAATCGCGTTCTCGACTTCTTCCCGCAGTTTCTCTTTGTCGAAACTAACCTTTAACGTTTCCGGCATCGCGCTCCTTAGAAAAATGGGCCATTGATATTCATTTGCACGTTGCAAGAAAGAGTAGAGGAAACCACCGTACCGCCCAGGGACGTGGCCGCGCCTAAATACGCACCTTTGAGGATTCTAAGATTGTTACCTTGGAGCACTCCCGACGATGTTGCGGGAATTTCCAGGAAGGCGGCAAACGGCGCGGTGAGGGCGGGCGGAGAAACCTCGTAGCCAAAAGCGTCAAATATCTCAAGATAGGCCGCGCTGGCGTTGGGGTTATAACACTGAATGCCGGCGATCGCCATCGGCTGGGTGTCGAATTGGCCTACTTCCACCGGATCCCCGACTGAGGTCACGTAAAAGTTGATCGTGTTGGGGGGATAGGGCAAAGGAGTCTGATAGCCGACATAGTTGATCGTCCCGCCTCCGACACATCTGCCGTCGTTCACTTCGTTGAAGCTAATCCGGAAAAACTGAAACTGCCCATTCGCAGAGGCAATGCTGTAATACGAATTCACCGTTGCCATCTTCGCCCAGATCAGGTTGTCGGCAGAGCCTTCTAAAAAGACAGGACAATAGGCGGGAACCGGAGCGGTTGAAGTGAAAGAAATGGTGTGCGCCGCCTGGCCGATATTGTTCACCGGGAAAGTGGCCGGGGTGTAGGCCGTGGGCAGTGTAAATGAAAAAACGATGGTTTGCTGGGAGAACTTTACCGGCCCTTGGGCCTGCACTTTCGGCTGAACATTCAAGAAAATAAATAAGAGACTTGCGCTGCCAAACACTAGTGCGCACCACATAGCCAGATCAGCCACGATTTTTCGTATCCCGTTTCCCGTCTTCCGTGTCCCGTAGCTAGTCATCCTCCGCCTCCTCGGTTACAGGTCTCTTTTCGTCGTATGCGGTGGGATAGTACCACCCGGAAAGGCGCGCACCAAGTCCCTGGCCGGCTGGCACGATTCCAATGTTGATGAGTACCACCGTGATCGTCTGAGACTCATAGATGCGCAAGGGCGCGGTTTCAGTGGGAGCAGAGGTATTGCCCAGCGAGCCAAGAATTTTCTCATAGTTCGTGATCGGCTGGCCATCGGCCCAAATCTGCCAGATCACTTGCCCCGTGCCCTCGACAAATTCCGGGCCAAGGTAGACGTTGCCTTTCCACTTAATCACGCCATTGTTGCCGGTGGGAACCACGAATTGAAGAACCGTGTACGTTTTGCCAAGCGGATCGCCGATGGGAAGCGATGACCACGCGAGCTCGTCAAAGGGAATCCCATCCGGAGGCATCTCGACAAACGGCAAAGTAACCACAAAGGCTTTCTCGCTGAGGGCGTCGAGCCGGTCATTCATTCGCTCGAGTATCGCGAGAAGCAGCGTGGTGGGATCTTGTCCCTGGGCAGCACGCGCGGCGGAGATAACCCCTTCCGCCATCGAATCGCCCGGAGGCGACAGACCGAAATCCAGTTCAGAACTTGGGTGGAGTCCCATCGTGGCAAGCCTCCAGTGTGATCGAACCGCTCAAAACGTTGGTGGAGAGGTTTTTCATCTCCATCTGAATCGGGTCACCCTTGCGGAACCGCTGCGGAACGCGCAAGTGATATCGCTGTGAGCCCGTGCCGCTGAAGCATTGCTCATAAATAAAGACTTTGCTCCAAAAGCGGTTGCGCTTCATATCGAGCACGCGGACTTGAAAGCCTTCATCCTGATTTGAGATCCCGGCGATCGATAGGAACCAGCCATCGTAACGCGCTGACTGCCGCAGTTTGAGGGTTTGCTGCGGCTGAAGCACAAAAGAAAAGTCGTACCAGTAGGGCGGCAAATGGTAAAGCTTCGGCAGCCATTTGGGCTCCGGCATGAACCGATCGGTGAGCGTCTTCCGATAGGTCAGCCAGTACGAAAGGTCGGGGACTGGCGGAAGTTGGTCATAGTCCGCCAGTGTTCCTTGCGGCGTACCCATGATTTACGTCCCCTTTCCCTGCCCTTCAGCAGCGGCGTTGGCGCTCGCCTTTTCGGTGACCGGGATAAGCTGGAATCCCCGCAGCACAATCGACACGGCGGTAATGTCCGCAGCCGATTGGTTCACCATGTACACGGTGGCCTGGTCTCTCTTTACCAGGCGCGAAGGGAACCGGCGAGAATAGGGAAGCTCGGCAGTGCCGGCCCAGTTCAGAATCGGGATTCCGTTCTGGTTTCCCGGTTGCAAGGAGTTCATGAACCGCACGTCGTTGATTTCCAGGAGGACTAGCAAGCCTGTGGCAGAAGCGGCCGGCAGAACCTGGGCAACCGTGTCCCACCATTCGAAGTCGTAATCGCCGGGCAACTGGATGGACGGCGAGGCCGTATTCCCCGGAGCCGTGTGCGGGACGGCTTGGCTGGGGAAAGCAAAGTCGTAAGGCCGACGATTGTACTTCATCGGCACTTGCCCATCGCCTTCGCAGACAGGGCACGCCACCGGGCTCCCATCGCGAAAGTGGGGAACAACAGACCGGCCCTTGCACGCCGGGCAAGGCATGGTTTGGTTGAATCGCATATATCCCTCGTCAAGATAGAGGTCCGCAAGCCGGATTAGCAGCGACCGAGTTGCGGGTTGGGCTTCAAGCTGGCAGCTATCAGCTTTCAGCTTTCAGCAAAAGCTACTGCACGCCGCGCAGCCAGTGGCCCCACAGCGCGTAAAACACGGAGACGCCGACGCCAGGCGGTTTTATCGAATCCACCTGAGTGGTGTACGCAGCATCGTACTTGTCCTGGGTCGGATCTTCGGTTACGCCGAACGTCTGGCCCTGCTCGATGATTTGCGCACCGGAAGACAGATCTTCACCAAGCACGCGCACGTTCCGGTTGATTTCCCAACCGTTTGACACGGCGGTAGAGAAAAAGTCTTGCGCCGTCGCGAAGGTGGTAGGTCCGCTCAAATGCAGCCCGCCCGCGCCAGGAATGAACATCGGCTGGCCTTCGACGTACCGCTTGTCGTTATCGCCGATGGTCAGAGTGATGAGCATTTGCTTGACCCAGGCTTCAGCATCGTAAGGGTGAGTGTTCGGACCAAGCTGAACGCTCATGCCTTCCACCTGAAACTTGTTCGGGTTGGGCAGTTGCCCCGCTTGTTTCAGGTTAGTATCCCAGCGGGTTTTCTGGTAAGCCGCAGCCGCGCCGGCAGGCGTATAAGACCCGTTGATCGGGATCGAATACGCTCCCTGGCTGATAAAGGCGGTGTCCGGCTGAGTGGCAAGAAAGTCGCGCAGAGGCTCATAGATCACTTCCGCCTCATCCGCGAATTGAGGGTTTGCATGGGTCCACCGAGGCTGGCCCAACTGGGCGGGCTCGATCCACGGCAACCCAAAACGAGATTTTCTCATAGTCGCTCCTTGAACAGAGTTTTGTCGATCGCACATCGCCAAGAACAGCGAGCGGCGCCGGCAACCGTCTTACATCACGCCAGCATACCTTCCGCCCTTGAGGGACGTTGGTTTGCCAGGCATGTTCGAAGACTTCGGCGCTTGACCGTGGCTACTGCCACCGGCCGGAGCTCCCTTTCCGCCCGCGGTGAGCAGAGCTTGCAACTTCTGAATGTCTCCGCTCCACGGGGTTTTGGAAGTCAGGTTCTTGTTAATCGTGCTGCTAGGCAGCGGGAAATAGGTGCCCCGGTAATCGCGCAGATCGAACGCCAGGTCCCCTTGGGAGAGGCTTTGCGTTGCCGTTGCCGGTGCGTTGGTGGTAGCGACGGGCGTTACCGTTGCCGAGCTTCCATCGGTTTGCACGGTGCCGAAGGTGACCAGGGTTTTGCCAAAATAATCGCTGACAATCCGGGCTGCGATCATCATGGTGCCTCCCAGGGCGACGCCCAGGCCGGCTTCGCGTTTGTACATTCCCGCGAGCCAAGCGAGAACGCCGGCGACGACTCCGTTCTCGATATATCCCACCGGCCCCGTGTTCATATTCGGCGTGGCAGCCTGGGGGATAATGCGAGTGAGCATCCCGCCGACAATCGCCCAACCTGCGGTCTCGAGGAAGACCGGAGTGGAAAACCCGAACGGGTTGCGACGATTCTTCACGCGATAGCGCCGGCGAGAAGGGTTGTGCTTGCGCGCCATCAGCGAATGATGGCGAGTCCTGCGATTCTTCAAACGATAGTGCCGTTTCTTTTTGGCCACTGAATGACTCCTTCCGGTCCTCACGGGGTTAAGCCCCATCAGGACCAAATGCGGATTCCGCACCCGGCGCGCGTTCCGCACCTGCACTTTGCGGCGAGGCCGATTGGTGCGATGGTGGACCGTGCGATGAGTCCGGTGGACGCGAGCATGAAGTTTCGCCCGATTCTTCTTCTTCAGTCGAAACCTCCCGTGAGCATCACGGGCTGCCCGGCGTCGAGGATTGACTATCTTCTTAACGGGCATAGCGCCCTCCTTTCACGCCGAGGCAAGAACGGGCCTGGCTTCCGCCCGCGCCACCCTCGTCGAGAACTGGAACTTGCCCCCCACCAGGAAACCTTCACCTTTGCGGGGATCGAGCAAAAACGTCATGTGCCGGCCGCGATCGTCGGCGCGGCACGGAATCATGGGCCATCCGAGCTTGGCCAACGGGCTCGCGGGATCGCCCACCAGGATGAGTTTCATGACCGGCTGGGCCACGATCATATCCGTGCCGGCGATGTAGGTTTCCCCGGATGCGCGGTCCGCCCAGGTCTGTTTGATGAACGGCGTCTTTTCCGCCAGCGTCATGCGGCCCGGGTAATTCGGGTCCACGATGTCAGGAAGCTTTTTGGGGAAACCTGCATAAAGCAGCAGGTCGATGCCATCCAGCGAAATCCCCAGGGGCACGCGATCCCCCATCAAGTCGATCACGCGGCCGATTACGCGCGCCTGGTCAGTCGGCAGGCGTTGGCCTTTCTCCTTATCCAGAGAAATGACCGAGAGCAAGCCCAAGTGTTGATACTCGCCGCGCCGGATGCGGTCGCGCTGAATTTTGATGCGAGTTTCGAAATCGGTTACCACGTCCTTAGCGAACACGTCTCCTCCTTAATTTGCGTCGTGGGTTAGTCCTGGGCGCAGAGCCGGAAAGCAGAAACCATCCGCCAATCGCCAGCGCGGCCAGCAACAAAACGGTTGGACTGCCCACGCTGGAAAAGGCGGCAGTCACCGTGCCGATAATCCCCGTTCCGCCCGCCGTGCTTGGCGTGCTCGCCGTCGCCACTTGGTTGGTGGCATCGGCAATCGCTTGCAGCGCCAGGCTGGCAGCCGATGAAACCGCATCGGGGTAATACCCGGAAGCCCCCGGCTGCACGAAGATGGAACTCTCGAGCTCGGACGGATTCAGCGTCGCCGTGGGCGCGGCCACGGGAATCGAGCCGCTGGTGACCGCCTGGGGGCCTGCATCGCCGGAAAAGTCGCTGCTCGAGAAAGAGTTCGTTTGAACGCCCTGGATTTGCTCATTCAAACTCTTGGTCATGTTCGCAAGGCCCGCGGCGGCTTTGGAATCGGTTTTCTCAAGAGCCTGCATCGCCTGAGTCCCTTGTTGCAGCAACCATTGGAGCGCGGCCAAGGCTTGTGCCTGGGTGATCTGGCCGGCCAGGCCGGCCAGCTCCACATCCCAGCCGGCCGCTTCAAAAATTTGTTCCGTCGAGGCGGAATCAATGCACGCGGAGCCGCATCCTTTGCCGATGTGAAACAACTGGGCGATTTCGGCGAGCCCTTGCACGATTTGCCCAACCACAGGAATAGCCGCAGTCGCTTTCACCACGCTGCTTTCAATGCTCGTGACTTCGCCGTAGTTCTGCGCGGCTTGCTGGGCCTGCTGCTGTTCGGTGGTCACCTGGCCAAGAGTTACGTACACGGTTCCTCAGTCGATAATTCCGGGCTTCT
>Ga0187857_10000936_pt1 | contig 33283 bp, 29 predicted proteins | sample June2016WEW_8_10_FD_132984 | JGI IMG/M metagenome (GOLD analysis project Ga0187857, IMG submission 132984) | Peatland microbial communities from SPRUCE experiment site at the Marcell Experimental Forest, Minnesota, USA - June2016WEW_8_100 | ecosystem: Environmental > Terrestrial > Soil >... | reverse complement strand
GGTGCGTGACGCTGCTTATTGGTTCGAGATCGAGGGCGGGCTACCGAGGGTACGAGCACTCCCCCTCGGTGCCTTCTCGCCTCGCACCAGGCGAAATGACTGGATCTAGCTGACGTCCTCCGCCCGTGCCGCCCGGCTTGCCAGGAAGGTCGCGCGGCCCAGCCAGCCGAGTAACCATGCAGATCCGATACGGAACAGAACGGCCTGCGCGCGGGGACCTGGTCTTGTCGCTCCCACGATCGTCGCCACCGCAATCGGGCCAACACCCGAAACCGTCAGCGCCGAGGCGGCGGCAAGGTGCCCGGCGTGCCACGCCTCATCGCTGCGCAACGTTGACGGGAGGCGAATGCCAGCGAACAGGTTTCTCGGCAATCGGCCCGCCGCGGCCCCACGTCCGAGCGCGACCATGATGACGCCGCTCAATCCGAACTTGATGGCCTTGGACACGCGCCTCATGCTACGACTTTTCATGGTGCCCCCGACCGCCGGGTCGAGGTTCATGTCCGACCGACAACCTCTGCTACGAAAGCTCGAAGCGATACAACCGCGACGCCAGGAGCACGAATCGCGATCCATCGCAATACGCGACTGACGGTACGCCGAAGTAGTAGGCGACGGCCGGAATCTTCGCGAGACGCTGGAACGAACCCGTTCGTGGATCAATCCGGACGAGTCCAAACGCGCCCGAGCTGGACGGTTTGGCAGGACTGAGGCTGACGACGGCGCACAGACTTCCCGAACTTCGATCGATCAGCCCGCGCGCCTCAGGCGTCGAATGAGCGGGGTCGTCGCGGTATGGTCACTCGATCGCCTGACGCGTAATGACGGCAGGTTCGCGCCCCGCGAGCAGCCAGGCGACGATCGCCGCCGCGATCGGCATCGCGACGAGGATCTCGAGCAAGTTGTTCACCGGCACCGTGCTCATCAACGCGGACTCGCCGCCGTTCAGAGTGTTCGATCGCACGTTCGCGACGAGTCCCAAGTACGCCGCGAAGGTGCCGAGTACCGCCCCGAAGAATCCGAGCGCCCCGGCCGTCGCGGCGGTGATCGTTCGACGCGTCCATCCGCTCGCTCCTGTCGCGGCGAGCGTGCGGAGTTCGCCTGCGGTCTCGCTCCGGATGAGGCCGATGCTCATCGCGAGGATGGCGAGCGCGAGCACGATCCCGAACACCGTCGCGAGATCGATGACCTCGTATCCCGGGGGCGCGCTCGACTTCGTCTCGATGCTCATTCCGGAGACCTCTGCAGCGATGAGGCGGGCGTTGCGGGTCTGCGCGGCCGTGGGGGGATGATTCGTGACGATGAACCAACCGGCGAGGGAGGTCTGCAGGTGGAGCATTCGGATCGCGTGCGGCGTAAACACGGTGTTCGGCGCCGATGTCCCCGAAGGGAGCGAGGCGACGTATTGGATCTTCGGGTCCCAAATGCACGAGCTCTTTGGACACGGAGATCCGCCGCCCCCGTTGCCCCACGTCAACTGCATTTGCGACAAACCGGCAATTCCCGGTCGCCACGTCAAGACGTCGGCGTCCGGGTTGACCGTCGACGCCCTGATCCCAAACGCGCGCAGCAGCTGGGGAGTCGCGACGTAGATCGCGCCGGACCAGTTCCGCCCGGACGCGGCGCGCTGCAGGATCGCGTTCGTCTGGAATAGCTCGAGCGTCGATTTGGCATCGAGCGCCGTCGCGATTTCGTGGACTTTTGCATCGAGGGTCGCCATCGGCGGCGGCTTCGGCGTCGGATGGGGCTTCATTCCCGGTCCGCTCACAATTGTTCCGCCAGGAAGAGGCGTGTAGGCGACGACCTCGTTCGAGGCGAGATTCGGACCCGCGTAGTCGAGGTATTGGCCGTAGCGCAAGGACGCGGCAGCGGCGGTGACGACTGCGGCCAGCACCGCAACGCTGATCGCCGCCATCGCCGACCCCGACCGGGCGCGGTAGCGATACAGGTCGCGTAACGCGAGCCGAGGGCCGATCGGCATGAGACGCCCGATATGCGCGGCGAGCGCGAGGCAGAACGGCGCGAGCAGGATCACCGCCGGGATGAGCGCAATCAGACCGAAGACGAGAAAAGGCGTGTTCGGCGAAGCCCCGCCGGCAACGGTGGAGAACGACAGCAAGACGAACGCGATGGCGAAGAAAACCGCGCCTGGCACCACCGACCAGCGGACCTTCCTCGGTGGCATCGGCCGGCCTGAGAGCGCCGCGTGCACCGTCACCATCGCGACGGTTCTTGCCGGGCGGCGGGCGGCGAGATACGACGCGACGACGGCGAGTCCCATCGCGGGGGCGATCACGATCCAGGGAAGTTGGAACGCGCCGATCACGTGGTGCGCGGTCCCCTCGATTGTGGGGCGATAGATCAGCCACACGACGAGTCCGATCGCGGCCCCGACGACCGTTCCGAAGACGCCGACGATGGCACCGTTGGTCTTCACGACGAGCCGAACGTTCTTCGTCGTCGCACCGGTTGCGGCGAGCAAGCCGAGCGATCGCAGGCGACGCTGCGCGAGCACCGTGAACCCGCCGACCGAGACGAGTGCGATAAGCACCATCCCGAGCACCGCGACCATGGCGATGATCGTCACGGGGTTCAACGGGTTGTTCGACTCGGCCTGCGAAAGGCTTTCTACGTTCGGCCCGAGCTTTGAAACATCGGCGAGCGGGGCGTCGAAGAGCAGCTCGCTATCGCTCGGCGAGCGAACTTGGCCCGGCACGACGAGCGCGAACTCGTCGAGGGTGTCGAGAGGATCCTCGGCGATTCCGACAACGCGTCGTCCGATCCCGTCCTCGGTCCACGTCGACCCGATCCGAAGACCGAACGCCGACGCGACACCTTTCGTTACCGTAACTTCGGCGGGCGTCGAGGGATAACGGCCAGAGACGAGCGACAAGAGCGGCCCGCTGAACGCCCCGTGTGAAGCCTCCGCACGCAACTGGTACGTCTCGGTCGAACCCGGGATCGTCAGCGTCTCGTTCTCGATGACTTGCACCCGTCCGAAACGATTTTCGAGCGTGGCAACCTTCGCCACCAAGTGCGGAACCGGCCCCTCGAACGACATGACGTCCTTCGCGTTGCCAAATCCCACGTTCGCCGGCGTCGGGTTGTTCGTCGCCACCGCCGCGGCGACAAACAGCGCCCCGACCGCGACGATGATCAGCGCGAGGACGAGGAGTTGTTGCCGCCACTCGCGTCGGAACAACCGCCACGCCCAGCGCATGACGGCGCGCCGTGCCGCGACCCCTCCGTCGCGAGCGCCGTGAAGGTCGGGCGCGACGGTCTCGGCTGTCGTCATCGCTGCGGCGGGGATTGGAGGAGGGACTCGGGACTGGGCGGCGGAATCGTGTGGTCGACGACGCGGCCGTCGCGCAAGAACACCACGCGGTCGGCCCACGACGCGAGCTGCGCGTCGTGGGTAACGACTACTGCCGCGACGTCCTTCTTGCAAGCGGTAAGAAGCATCCGCATCACCGCTTCGCTGTTCGCCTGGTCAAGCGCCCCCGACGGTTCGTCCGCGAGCAGAAGGTGACGCCCGCCGATCACCGCCCTCGCGATCGCGACGCGCTGGCGCTCGCCTCCTGAGAGCTCGTCGGGGTAACGGCTCGCCCGGTCGGCGAGACCGAGCTCCTCGAGCACAGCGATGCCCGCAGCTCGCGCCTTCCTTGCCCTGATGCCGTCGAGTTCGAGGGGCAGGGAGACGTTCTCTGCCGCGGTGAGTCCGGCAAGGAGGTTGAACTCCTGAAAGACGTAGCCCACGGTGCGTCGCCGCAACTTCGCCTTGTCGTTGTGTGACATCTTCTGCAACGACACGCCATCGATGAATACTTCTCCGCTCGTCGGTTCTTCCAGACTCCCGGCGATCGTGAGCAGCGTCGACTTTCCCGAACCGCTCGGGCCCATGATCGCGACAAGAGAACCGCGATCGACCTCGAGGTTGATGTCCGCAACCGCGTGTACCTCGGTCGGGCCCGCGCCGTAGGTCTTCGAAATCTCGTGCAGTTCGAGCAGGCTCATCTGCGCACCGCCAATCTCCGTCTCAGAACTGGGTGCTCGACGCCTGTGGCACGAGGCGCCAGTGACATCCGCTTCAGCCGGCCGTCGACTGCGTCGAGCCATCGGATCACTGCGTCGAGCCGGAACAGTTCCGCGTCGACGACAAGAGCAAGGGACAGGTCGTACTGCCCTTCGTCCTCCTTCAGCCGCGTCCATTGCTGCATCAACTCGACGATGTATCGCCGGTGCACTTGCAGCACGTCCCGAACGTCGACGTTTGGCAGCTCAAGGGCGACGAGCACTTTGATCACCAGTTCGTCGCGCGGCGGCACGGTGAGGTCGATGGGTTTGTTCAGCCATCGCGCGAGCTCTTCCGCGCCGGTGGCTGTGATCCTGAAACGCTTCTGTGGCCCCTCGGAATCGGCCTCGTCGGACTCGATCAGACCGTCGCGCTCGAGGCGCTGCAACGTCGTGTACACCTGGCCGACGTTCAGCGGCCACACGTCGGAGGTTCGCTCCTCGAACTCCTGCCGCAGCTGGTGGCCGTACTTCGGCTGCTCACTCAAGAACCCGAGAAGGGCGTACCGGATGCTCATCGGACCCGTCCCGCTAGGAGCATACTGAGTATGCTACGCAGGTGCACACCTCTGCGCAAGTGGTATTGCATCCTCGGTGTCCTCTCCTTCGAACCGCTCGGGAGGCCGGAGCGCTGACCGACAAGCATGCCTTCGAGAGGCGTTCACCGATATGTCTCACTTACCTTCTTGAGACATTGGGGCGTGCGATCTCAAGCGAGCCGACTCGTTCCACCCGTGTCCGCGTTGGCCCTGCTTGCCGGACTGCACGTTGGTTTGGCGGGCAAACCGTCAGCAAGAAACCCCGTCAGGACGCGGCAAACGCCATCACGACGGCGAAATTGGTCCGTTGTTTCTGGCACGGTCGGAACAGGCAAGTCCCAGCAATCGATCGATCTCGAAATCTTTTCCAATAACGATCTGACCGGGTCTCTGACGGTGGGTAGGACCTCGTTGAAGATTGAGTTCGTGGGCAAGACCACGTTTTTCCAAGCCCCAGCTGACAGATCTCGCCCGACTGGATCGGCAGTCCCAATTCTGGCTCGAGCGGCTTCGGGAAGAGCCATGAACTCGGCCCGCGCGCATCGTCGCTGAAGTCCTCCCTCCTGTGCATCATCGTGATCAGTCAGCTCTCATCACGGGTAGACCGATTTCACGGGGTGGGGTCAACCGCTCTGCAAACCCAAGTAATCGCGCCGCGTTAGGACTCAAACGGATTCATTTCCTTCTGCCCAAGTACGATTGGTTCCGGTAGATCTGGACCAGTTCTTGGCCGAACCCTCAAGCTGCCGATGTTTGGCAGCAGAACGAGCGCGACCCACCACCGACGCGAACCCCTATGCCCACGGGATCGAGCATCGACGTCTTCGGCGGGTAACCCTAGACACTCGCGAGAATCTCGATTTCGGAGTGCTCCCAACCGCCGGGTAGGCGGGCACCTTCTGGCCCCCGGAGCGTCAAGTGCCAGCTGTCGCGAGCGGCGCACACCGCCCAATTCCGAGGAGCCGCCAAAGGCTGGGTCCCGCGCTAGACCGCGGCGCGGGCGACGCGTTCGACCGCTGAGGACACGGCCGGGACGACGGCCGGGTTGAACACCGTCGGGATGATGTAGGCGGGCGAGAGCTCGTCCTCGCCGACGACCCCGGCGAGGGCGCGACCCGCCTCGAGCTCCATCTCGTCGGTGATCCGCTTTGCGCCGGCGTTCAACAGGCCCCGGAAGAACCCCGGGAAGACGAGCACGTTGTTGATCTGGTTCGACTCGTCGCTGCGCCCGGTGGCGACAATCGCCGCGTAGCGCCGGGCGATCTCGGAGTCGACCTCGGGCGTCGGGTTGGCGAGGGCGAAGACGATCGCGTCCTTGGCGAGCGTCGCGAGGTGCGCCTCCGTGACGAGGTTCGGGCCCGAGACACCGATCAGCACGTCGGCGCCGGTCACTGCCTCGGCGATTCCGCCCTCGCGGCCTTCGCTGTTCGTGTGGGTGGCGATCCAGTGCCGCGGGTCGTCGAGGGCCGGGGTCTTTGCGCCGAGGATGCCCCGGCGATTCAGCGTGACGACGTCACCGACGCCCTCGGCGAGCAACAGCTTCGTGATCGCGACCCCCGCCGCGCCGATGCCGAGAACGACGACCCGGACGTCTTTCATGTACTTGCCGACGACGCGCAGGGCATTCGTCAACGCCGCGAAGACGACGATGGCGGTGCCGTGCTGGTCGTCGTGAAAGACCGGGATCTCGAGCGAGCTCCGCAGCCGTTCCTCGATCTCGAAACAGCGCGGCGCGGCGATGTCCTCGAGGTTGATGCCCCCGTAGACGGGGGCGATGCACTCGACTATGCGGACGATCTCGTCGCTGTCCTGGGTCGCGAGGCAAACCGGCCAGGCGTCGACGTCGGCGAACCGCTTGAATAGCAGCGCCTTACCCTCCATCACCGGGAGCGCCGCCTCGGGACCGATGTTGCCGAGACCGAGTACCGCAGAGCCGTCGGTCACGACCGCGACGGTGTTGCCCTTGATCGTCAGGTTCCGCACCGCCGAGGGGTCCTTGGCGATGGCGAGTGAGACCCGGGCGACGCCCGGCGTGTAGGCCATCGAGAGGTCATCCCGGGTGCGCAGGGGCACGCGGGAGGCGACTTCGAGCTTGCCGCGCAGGTGGAGCAGGAGCGTCCGGTCGCTCATCGCCCGGACGCGTGCCCCGGCGACGGCGTCAACGGCAGTGTTCAAGCGGTCAGCGTGGGCCTCGTTGAAGGCGTTGCACGTCAGATCGACGATAAGCGTCTCGCCGCGGGACTCGACGACGTCAAGCGCCGTCACCAGACCGCCGGCGTCGCCGACGGCAGTCGTGATCGCGCCGACCCCGCGAGAATCGGCGAGTTCGACCCGCATCGTGACCGAGAACGAGGCACTCGGCGCGCTCACCGCGACCCTCCGGGAGCCGCCGGGCCCGCCGTCGTCACCGTGTCCCAGTGCGCGGCGCGGCGCGACATGGCTGAAAAGCTCTGCACGGAAGGTGGAGGACGCATCACCCCAGGGTAGGACGAAAGGGTCCGCCGCGACCACCCGACGGCGCAGGTGCCGCGCCGGGCCACGACGACATCGTCAGCGCCCGAATTGCCAGATGTGGATCGGGCTCGCCCAGCCGACGGTGGCGAGCGAGGATCGCAGGTAACGGGTTTGCAGCTCGGCAAGGAAGAACACATAGTTCGCGTAGTTCGCCCGCGATGTCGCCGTTCCCCTCGGGGAACCCTCGTGGCTCGTTACAAACCACAGGCGCGGGCAGCTCGCCACGATCTTCCCGAGAGCGGCGGCGTCGGGCGTCGTGTAGCGCTCGACGTAGGGCAGGACCCGGCGCAACGGGGTCGTCGGCCAGACGGGTCGGGGGATGATCGCCGGGATGGCGACGGGATGGTCGAGGTAGTAGGTGAAGGCCATCCGCCCGTCGAGTGGGTAGAAGGCGATGCAGTCGCCCGGCTCGGCCTTCTCGAGCACGGAGGTCGTGGCGAAGCGCCAGTTCTCCGGGGAAACGCCGTAGGTCGGCACGAGCTGGGCGGCCCGCAGGCCGACGAAGCTGGCGAGCAGGCCGGCCGTTACAAGTCGCGGCAGGCGCTGATCGCACACCACCCTGGCGAGCAGGACCGCCGCCGCCGGAAGCGAGACGACGAGGTTGCGCGCCGTGAAAGTCGGCTGGGCAAGGCGCGACTCGACGAAGGAAACGACGGCCGGCACGACGAGCCAGGCGAGGACGACGAGCTCCGCCCGGACCCGGGTGGGGTTCACCCGACGGACAACCGGCGCGACGACGAGCCCGGCGGCCGCGGCGAAGGCGACGACACTCGCGCAAGCGAGCCCGAGGCTCGTCACGGTGAGGTGGAAGTTCGGCTGCAACCCGGCCGAGGCCAAAGCGACGGCGACCTGGCCGACGTCCCGGAGGTCGGGTCTCGGCACCCAGAAGAGCTGACCCGAGCCGCGCGCCGCGGCGAGGACGGCGAGCGGCGAACACAGCCCGGCGACGACGAGGAGGACAGCGATGACCGCCCGGGTGCGCCGGCGGTGCCCGACGAGCGCGACAAGCTGAGCGGGGATGACGAAGACCGCAACAAAGCTCATGTAGATGGCGAGCGTCATCGCGACGACGTAGGCAAGCCCGGCGCGCCGGACAGCGCGCCCGGACTCCGCCTCGACGAGGGCGAGGAGGGCGAGGTACGAGGCGGCGACGAAGGCGAGCATCAGGGCGTAGCTGCGGACGTTCTGCGCCCAGTAGATGGCCGGAAGGCTGATCGCCGAGAGCAGGCCGGCGGCGATGGCCACCCGGCGGTCAAAGAGCCGCATCGCGATCGCGGCGACGAATGCGGTCGTCGCCGCGCCGCCGATGACCGAGGGCAGGCGCAGAACGTCGACGCTGTCGCCGAACCACCCGATGAGCACGTGGATCAGGGCGTAGTAGCCGAGCATGTTCCCGCCGTCATGGGCCATCGCGGCGGCCAGCGCCGCCCCGTGCTGGGAGGCAATCGACACCGTCGCCGCCTCATCGAGCCAGAGACTGCGGGCGTCGAGGTCGATCGCCGCGAGCACGCCGGCGAGAAGCGCCGGCACGCCGATAACGCCCCAGCGGGCGAGCCGGGCCCCGCGGCCGGCGGCACCATCGTTGTGCGACCCCGGCGCGCCGCGCCACGGTGGCCGAAGCGAGGGCTCGCCCGCCTTGTCCCGCAGGGTGTTCCGCGCCGGCGCCGCCACGGCGGTCAGCCGCGCAGCTCCGCCCCGAGCTCGGCCATGGCGGCGCCGATGCACCGGGCGCGCACCGCGCCGACGTCGGCGTCGGTGAGGGTGCGGTCGGGCGCCACGAACCGGAGGCGGAAGGCGAGGCTGCGCGACCCGGGGGGAAGTCCCGGGCCCCGGAAGACGTCGACGAGGCGGACGCTCTCGCAGTACTCGCCCGCCGCGGCGCGCAGCACGGACTCGAGCCGCGCCGCCGGGACCGAGGCGTCAAGGGCGAAGGCCAGGTCGATGTCGCTCGAGGGGAACCGGCTCAGCTCGGGGGCGCGTCCAACCCGGCGAGGCAAGCAAAAGAGCCGGGCCAGGTCGACGACGAGCCAACCGACCCGGCGACCCGCGATCTCGAAAGCGCCGAGTGCCGCGGGATCGACCTCGCCGACAAAGCCGACGGTCGCCGCCGTGCCGTCGGGCTCGGCGCCGCGCACCGCCGCCGTGCGGGTCGGGTGGCAACCGAGCGCGACCGGATCCTCGGCCATGAGGCGCGAGGCCATCTCGTCCTGTGCCAGCTCGATCGCCGAAGGCTCGATCCCGAGGCCCTCGGCGATCCGGTGCCACAGCCGGACCGCCGCGGCCGCGTCGTCGCCGTCGCGGGCCAGGAGCGCGCCGAGGTGCTCACGTTCGGCCGGCAGCTCGTCGCCGGGGGCGGGGTGGGAGAACACCCGTCCGATCTCGTAGAACCGCACCGAGGCATTGCGGCTCGAGGTGTTGTGGCGCAAGGCGGCGAGCAGCCCCGGCAGAAGGTGGGTCCGCAGGGCCGCTTCCTCGCGCACGACGGGATTGGCGACCACAACCGGCGTCGACGCCTTCCCGACGCGCCGCTCGGCCTCGGGGTTGACGATCGAGCTCGTCCAGGCCTCGTTGGCGCCGGCACCGGAGAGGAGGCCGGCAAGACGGCGGCGGTCGGCCTGGTAGGCCGACAAGCGCCCGACACCGGGTGAACGACGCTGAGTTGGCGCGATCTTCCCGTAGCCGTGGAGCCGGGCGACCTCCTCGATCACGTCGACTTCGCGCTCGGCGTCGGGGCGGAACGACGGGACCTCGACCGCGAGCTCGTCGGCCGAACCGCTCGCCACAAAGCCGAGCGGCGCGAGGTACGCGACGATCGTGTCCACCCCGAGCGCCGTGCCCAAAAGCGCGTTCAGCCTGGCGGGCCGGACGCCGACCCTGCGCCGCGGCGCCGGGTCCGGGTGGACGTCGATCACCCCGCGGGCGACGAGCGGCGGGGCCGCCCCGGCGGCCCTGGCCGCGGCGGCGATGAGCTCGGCGACGCGGTCCGCCCCGCGTCGCGCCCCCTCGGGGTCGACACCGCGCCAGAACCGTGTCGACGCCTCGGTGCGCAGCTCCTGGCGGCGGGCGGTCCGCCCGACGGCCATCGCCGCGAAGGCGGCCGATTCGATGAGGACCGCCCTCGTTGCGGCGCCGATCTCGCTCGACTCGCCACCCATGACCCCGGCGATGCCAACCGGGCCGTCCCCGCCATCGCAGATCAGCAGGTCCTCTACTCTCCGCTCCTCCCCGGAGCGGAGGCGCTCGACGCCAACCACCCGTGATACGCCGTCAAGCGTTGTCAGCGTCTCGCCGGGCCGGGCGTAGCGGACGCGCAGCCCCCGTCCGCTGAGCCGGTCGAGATCGTAGGGGTGGGTCGGCTGGCCGAGCTCGAGCATCGCGTAGTTCGAGGAGTCGACGACCGAGTGGATCGGCCGCATGCCCGAAAGGATCAGGCGGCGCTGGACCTCGGGTGGCGACACCACGGCGCCGACGCCGGTGACGACGCGGGCCGCGAAACGCCGGCAGGCCTCGGGCGCCTCGATCCGCACGCTCGCCAGCTCTTCTATCGGCGGCCCTTCCTCGCTGAGCATCGGTTGGGGAATCGAAAAGGGCAGGCGCCTCCGCGCCGCCAGGTCGCGGGCGACACCGGCCACGCAGAGGCAGTCGGGCCGGTTCGGCTCGATCTCGAGCTCGAAGACGACATCGGCGACGAGCCCGAGGTACTCGCCAAGCGGCGTGCCGAGCTCGAGGCCCGCCGGGAGCGGCGCCTCGGCCGCCCCGGTCGCAGCGAGGATGAAGAGCCCCGACGTGTCAGCGCCGAGTCCGAGCTCGCGGGCCGAGCAGAGCATCCCGTTCGAGCTGACCCCGCGCATCGTGCGGCGCGTGATCTCAACTCCCCCGGCGAGCGTCGCCCCGACGGTCGCCAGCGCCACGACGTCGCCGACGCCGAAGTTCCAGGCGCCGCAGACGACGTCGATCGGCGGTCCGCCGGCGTCAACGGTGACCGCCCGGATGTGGTCGGCCCCGGGGATCGGCCGGATCTCGCCGACGCGCGCCACCACGACGCCGGCGAGTTCGCCCCCGACACGATCCATTGCCTCGACCACCAGCCCGAGCGAGTCGAGCTCGGCGCCGAGCGCGCTGACGGCGCCCGCGTCGCGGGCGTCGACCCCGAGCGGGGTGAACTCGCTCAGCCAGGAAAGCGGGACCCGCACTGCCCTCCTCTGGCCGATCTCGACGAACAGGCTCCCATCGGCACCGGACCCGCTAGAACCGGGTGAGGAAGCGGACGTCGTTCTCGACGAAGCTCCGCATGTCCTCGATGCCGTGGCGCATGATCGCGAGGCGGTCGATGCCGAAACCGAAGGCGAAGCCCGACCAGACCTCGGGGTCGACGCCGGTCGACTCGAGAACCGCCGGGTGGACCATCCCGCAGCCTCCGAGCTCGATCCAACCGACTCCGGAACAGGTCCGGCAGCCGGCGCCGCCGCAAATCGTGCAGGAGATGTCGAACTCCGCCGACGGCTCGGTGAACGGGAAGTACCCCGGGCGTAGCCGCGCCGCGACCTTTGCCCCGAAGATCGCCTTCGTGAAGGTCTCGACCGTCCCGGCGAGGTCGCCGAAGGTGACGCCGGCGTCGACGACGAGCCCTTCGATCTGGTGGAAGACCGGCAGGTGCGAAGCGTCGGGGGTGTCGCGGCGATAGACGAGGCCGGGCATTACGGCGTAGATCGGCAGCTCGCCCCTCTCGAGGAGGTGGATCTGCACCGGCGAGGTGTGCGTGCGGAGCAGCACGCTTTCGCCGTTTTCCCACTCGAGGTAGAAGCTGTCCTGCGAGCTGCGGGCCGGGTGGTCCGCCGGCATGTTGAGCGCCGTGAAGTTGTACCAGTCGGTCTCGACCTCCGGTCCTTCGGCGATCTCGTAGCCCATGCCGAGGAAGATGTCCTCGAGCTCCTCGCGGACCTGGGTGACGAGGTGGCGATGACCCGGGCCCGGCGCCAGCAGGACCTCGGTGAGATCGAGCCGGTCCGCTTCGAGCGCGCCGGCGCGGGCGCTGGCCTCGAAGGCCTCGCGCAGCGCCGCGCAACGCCGGGAAAGGCGACTGCGAACGTCGTTCAGCGCCTCGCCGAGCTGGCGCCGCTCGGCCTCGGCGAGCCCGCCGAGCGCCCGCTTCCAGGCGTTGAGCGCAGAGCGCCGGCCGAGTAGCTCGGTCTCGACGGCTGAGAGCGCGGCGAGATCATCGGCAGCCGCAAGACGCCCCTCGGCCTCCGCCTCGAATTCGGCGAGACCGGCGGCGCTTGGCGCGTCGGTCGGGTCCTCTCCTCCAAGGGCTCTCCTGCGGTTCATGTCGGCTCATCGTAGGGCCCGCTCGGCTCGCCCCGAAGACGACGGGCGAGCGAGAAGCCGAGCACCGCGGCCGCCGTCGCGACGTTGAGCGACTCGGCCGCCGGGGCCATCGGGATCGTCACGACGGCGTCGAGCGAGCGTCGCAGCTCGCCTTCGAGCCCCTGGGCCTCGTTGCCGAAGACGAGCGCGACCTTCGGCCCAACCGCCGCCGTCGCCAGGGCGGTACCGCCGCGCGCCGCCGTGCCGGCACGCTGGTAGCCGGCCGCGGCGAGCTCGGCGAGGGCGACTTCGGGAGGGATCCCGACGACGACCGGCACGATGAACAGCGACCCGGCCGACGCCCGCACGGTCTTCGGGTTGTAGACGTCGGCGCACCCTTCGCAGCAGACGACGCCCCCGGCGCCGCACCCGCCGGCGACCCGGAGGATCGCGCCGACGTTCCCCGGGTCGCGCACGTCGACGAGGACGAAGAGCAACGGGGCGGCGAGCACCTCGGCGAGGCCGACGTCGACCGCCCCGACGACGGCGAGGAGCGGCTGAGGCGTCGTCGTGTCGGCGACACGTTCGACCACGCCCTTTGCCAAGGCGAAGACCCGGACGCCGGCGGCACGCGCCCGGGCGAGGACCTCGGCGGCGCCAGGGGCGCCCGGCGCCTGCGGCGCGTAGTAGACGGCCTCCACCGCGGCGCCGGCGTCGAGCGCCGCGGCGACGAGCTTCGCCCCCTCGGCGACGAAGGTGCCCTCCCGGCGCCGCACGCTGCGCTGACGGGTGAGCCGGCGCAGCCGCTGCACCCGCGCATGGCGCGGACCGAGGACCTGGTCGCTCAGGAAGCCGCCCCGTTCACGCCGGGGGGCGCCGCGGCGGGTTCGGACCGGGCCGTGTCCGACGTGCCGGGCGAACGCCGGGCGAGGTCGACGAGAGCGGCGAAGGCGGCGGCGTCGCGCACGGCGATGTCGGCGAGGATCTTGCGGTCGATCTCGACGTCGGCGCGGTGGAGCCCGGCGATGAGGCGGCTGTAGCTCATCCCCTCGGCCCGTGAGGCGGCGTTGATCCGCTGGATCCACAGCCGGCGGAACTCGCCCTTACGCGCCCGACGGTCGCGGTAGGCGTACTGCAGCGAGTGCATCACCTGTTCGTTCGCGGCGCGGAACGACCGCGACTTGTTGCCGTAGTAGCCGCTGGCCCGTTCCAGGACGGCGCGGTGGTGCTTTTTCGCATGGACGGCGCGCTTGACCCTCGCCATGGTGCCCCTCCCTCAGATCTCCGCCGCGCCGCCCGGTCGCCCGGGACGAGGCGGCCCGCAAGTCAGATGCCGAGGATCCGCCTGACGCTGCGGCGGTCGCTCGCCGCGACCTCGGCCGGTCGCCCGAGCCGGCGCGTCTGGCGCGACGACTTCTTCTCGAGCAGGTGAGAACGGAACGGCCGGCGCCGCATCACCTTGCCGGTCCCGGTGATCTTGAACCGAGCGGCGGCACCTCTGTCCGTCTTCATCTTCGGCATTTCAACCTCGATCGTCTGCGATTCTGCTGGACCTGTCGCCGTCGCCCGGACCTATCCCTCGGCCGCGGCCGCCTCACCGCCCGGTGCCGGCGCAGCCGGCGCGGCCGCCGAACGCGCCGCCTGGCTCTGGCGGGCCCTCTTGTCCGGCGCCAGCACCATCACCATGTTCCGCCCGTCGAGGCGGGGCTCGGACTCGACCTTGGCGCTTCCCTCCGTCACCTCGGCGATCCGGTCAAGGATCCGCTTGCCGAGCTCCGGGTGGTAGACCTCGCGGCCGCGGAACATGATCGTGATCTTCACCTTGTGCCCCTCGGTCAGGAACTTCGCCACCTGGCGGGTCTTCGTGTCGAAGTCGCCGTCGCCGATCTTCGGGCGGTACTTCATCTCCTTGATCCCGACGTTCGTCGCTCTGCGCCGCGATTCCTTGGCGCGCTGCGCCTCGTCGAACTTGAACTTGCCGTAATCCATGATCCGGCAGACGGGCGGATCGGCGAGCGGCGCCACCTCAACGAGATCGAGATCCATCTGTCGTGCGATCGACAGCGCCTCGGGCAAGAGCTTGATGCCGAGTTGCTGTCCTTCCGGATCGACGAGGCGAACTTCCCGAGCTCGAATGCGCTCGTTCATTCGCGGCTCATTGACGGTGGGGACTGTCGAGATCGGGCACCACTCCTTCCGCTCGCTCGGGGCCTCCGGCTGAGGACCCGGACGAAAAAGCGACGCCGCAGGACGCGATCACCACGACCCGATGCACTCGCCGGGCTCCGTGACCCGCAACGGTGATCGGGTGGGAGTCGCACGCCGCGAGCCCCGCTTTCCCGTTGTTTGCCCGTAGGCTAGCAGCATGCCCACTCTGTGGACACCGGAGGGAGAGCACAGCGTCCCCACCGCACCGCCCGACTTGGCGCCCCCGCCTGAGCCCGAGACCAAGGCGGCACCGTACGAGGAGATGTCGCAAGAACAGTTCGCCGCAGAGCGCGCCGCGCTCGAACGGGAGCTCGCCGCCGCCCCGGCCGAGGACGTCATCGCCAACCACTGCTTCGGGATCTTCCAGCTCGCCGCGCTCTACCTCACGCAGAGCCCGCCCGACCTGGTGAAGGCCAAGCTCGCGGTCGACGCCCTCGGTGCGATGGTCGACGCCCTCGGCAGCCGCCTCGGCGAGTCGGCGTCGACCCTGCAGGCCGCGCTCGCCCAGGTCCGCCTCGCCTTCGTCGAGTTGTCGAGTCCTTCCCCGAGCGCGACCGCGCCGCGGCCGCCAGGCTCCGACGGCGAGGCCGGCGAAACCCCGGGCCCCTAGCCGGCGAGGTCGCGAGCCTCGAGTCGACCGCGGTGCCCGGGAGCGACGACGAAGCGCACCGCGGTCCCGACGGCGATCGCGCGCGTGCCGTCGGCGATCGCGGTGCAGTGGAAGGGGTAGCGACGCCCGTCGGAGTCGACGACGACCCCGAGCCCCGCTGCGTCGTCGAACTCGACGACGCAACCACGGCGGGAATCGGCGAGCGACCCCCAGGGATCGAGGGCTGGTCGCGGCACCGTCACCTCGGGGCTCAGTGGACGATCTTCGCGAGCGGCAGCTCCAAGATGTCGGTCGCGCCCCGCTCCTTCAGTTCCGGGATGAGCACGTTGACCGTCGACTTCGGCACGACGGTCTCGATCGCGAAGCCACTCTCGCCGAATAGCTGCGAGACCGTCGGCGACTTCATCGCGGGCAGCAGCGCGATTACCGACTCGAGGTCGGCCCGCGAGACGTTGAGCTTTACGAGGACCTGGCTGCGCGCGTCGAGCGCCCCCTGCAGCAACGTGAGGATCTGGCCCATGGCGTGGGCCTTTTCCGGGTCCGCCGCGGCGGCAGGGTTGGCGATGAGCGCCGGGTAGCTCTCGAGCACGACATCGAGGACCCTGAGGCCCGCCGCCTCGAGGGTCCGGCCCGTTTCTGTGATCTCGACGACCGCGTCGGCGATCTCGGGGACCTTCGCCTCGGTCGCGCCGTAGGAGAGACGGATGTCGGCCGGTACGCCGCGGGCCGCGAAGAACCGTTCGGTGAGACGCGGGTACTCGGTCGAGACCCTGACGCCCGCCGGCAGGTCCTCGACTCGGCGAACCGGCGACGACCCGTGGACGGCGAGGACGATCTGGACGGGTCGCTCGGTCGTCTTCGAGTAGGCGAGCTCGCTGAGGGTGACGACCGCCGCTCCGGTCTCTTCGATCCAGTCCCGCCCCGTGAGGCCAAGATCGAACATGCCGTCGGCCACGTAGACGGGGATCTCCTGTGGGCGCATGATCCGCACGTCGCCGATGCGCGCGTCGTCGATCGCCGCGCGGTAGTCGACCTCCGAGCTGCGCTGGATCCTCAGGTCCGCCGCGGCGAACAGATCGAAGGTCTGGCGCTCGAGGCTCCCTTTCGGCACAACCAGTCGGAGCATCACCGGCCTCCCGCACTCGCTCGCCGCGCCTCGGCAGCGGCGACGACCGGCGCGACCGCGTCCCGCAACGCCTCGACGACCGCCGCGGGCCGCGGGCTGCCGAATACCGCCGATCCAGCTACGAAGACCCGCGCCCCCGCGGCTGCGGTCGTCGCGGCCGTGACGGGATCGATGCCGCCGTCGACCTCAATTGAGACCGGGAGCCCCCGGGCCGCGATCACGGCGCGCGCCTGTTCGATCTTCGGCACGACGTCGCTGATGAACTGCTGCGCCCCGAAACCCGGGAACACGGTCATCAAGAGCAGCACGTCGATCGCCTCGAGATGCGGCTCCGCCTCCGGGAACGGCGTGTCGGGGTTGAGGGCGAGCCCGACGCGCAGGCCTCGGTCGCGGATCGCCCTGGTGAGCTCGGCCGTATGGCCGACCTCGGCGTGGACGGTCACGAGATTCGCGCCGGCTGCCGCGAACTCCTCGAGAAAGTCCTCCGGGTTCGTCACCATGAGATGGCAGTCGAAGAACGCCGAACTGTGGCGGCGGAGCGAGGCGACAACCGGCGGCCCGATCGTGAGGTTCGGGACGAAGTGCCCGTCCATCACGTCAATGTGCAGCCAGTCGGTCACAGCCGCGACCTCGCTCACCTGCGCGGCGAGATCGGCAAAGTCCGCTGCGAGGATCGACGGATTGATCCGGAATTCGCCGCGTGGGAGCACCGCGCGGACACTACCGCCACCGGCGCGGATCGCTGTGCGTTTTCCCGCGGCCGGAACGCCTTAGTCGCCGAGGACCTCCCCGGGCTCTGGCCGGGTCCCGGCCCGCCAGACGGCGAAGGGCATTGGCCGGCGCCCTTCGCCCTGGACCTCCAGGAGCTCGAGCACGCCGGACCCCGTGTGGACGACCGATCCCTCGAGAAGCCCCGGCGGACCGGCGAAGTGTGCTGGGACCCCGGCCATCGGGCGCGCTCTTCGGACGAGGAGGCGCCGACCGTGAAAGGTCGTCCAGGCCCGCCCGGCGCGCACGACGCGTCCGCACTCGACGGCCGAGCGGTGGAAATCGAGCTGCAGGTCCGCAGGCCTGAGCTTGGCGGCGTAGGTCGGCTCACCGGACTGCGGCGTCGGCTCGGGCAACCCGGTCGGCCGAGCGAGCAATTCGAGCACGAGCGAACTGCCGAGATCCCCAAGACGACGACGCAGCTCGTCGGCGGTCTCCTCCTCGCCGATCGTCACCTCTCGGCACCCGTAGACCGGTCCGGTGTCGAGGCCCTCGCCGACCGCCATCACGCAGACCCCGGTGGTCCGGTCCCCGGCGAGGATCGCCCGTTCGACCGGCGCCGCACCGCGCCAACGCGGCAACAGGGAGAAATGGAGGTTCAGCATCGGGACTCGCGCCAGCACGTCGGCGCCGATGATCCTCCCGAAAGCGACGACGACCCCGAGCGTCGCACCGACGTCGACGACGTCCTCGACGCGTTCTGTGACCGCGATCCCGAGCCCGGCGGCGACCCGCTTCACTGGCGTCGGTGTCGACTCGCCTCGCCTGGCGCGCCGGCGATCCGGCCCGGTCACGACCAGAACGACGTCGTGGCCGCCGTCGACGAGCGCCCGCAGCGTCCTCGCCGCCACCTCCGGGGCGCCGAGGAAGACGAGGCGGCTCAGCGCGCCCCCTGGCGGCCGTCGGCGAGCGCCCGCTCGCGCAGGATCCGCATCGCCTCCTTGCGGTCGGCGGGCTCGAGCCGCTCAAGGAGCAGCTTCCCGTCGAGATGGTCGACCTCGTGCTGGAAGCACCGGCCGAGCAGCTCGTCGGCTTCGATCTCGACCTCCTCGCCATCTAGCCCGACGCCGACGAGGCGAACCACGGCGGGACGGACGATCTCCCAGTGCAGGTCCGGCACGGACAGGCACCCCTCGAAGTACGCCCAGGTTCCCGAGGTCTCCACGATCCGCGGGTTGACGATCGCGCCCGGCCCGTCGCCGACGTCGTAGACGAAAAAGCGCCGCTGCACGCCGATCTGCGGCGCAGCGAGGCCGACGCCGGGCGCGGCGTACATCGTCTCGAGCATGTCCTTACTAAGGCGGACGAGCGCTGCGTCGATCTCGTCGACCTCGAGGGCCGGCTGGCGGAGTACCGGATCGCCAAAGATCCGGATCGGGTGGGTCGCCACGGCGCCGATCCTACCGACGCCCTGCTGACCGGCTCGGCGGCTGGGATCTGCCCCGCTGCCGTGACGATCCGACTGGGGCGACGAAGCGCACCGCCACGGACGAACCCTGGACGAGGCCGTGGGGGCTCCCGTCGCCCGTGCCCGACGGTTCGCCGGACAGTTCGACGACCGTCTCCCCCCCCTTGCCTGTCCCACCGACACGCGCCGTCCCCGAGGCGGCGAATCCCCCGACCGACCAGGTGGCGCGGTAGTCGCCGCCTGGCGGGACGAGGAGCTCGGCGCGGATCGCGATCAGGTGCCGAGCGGCGTCGACGACCTCGCCGCGCACCTCGTAGTCCCGTCCCAATAGCCGACGCGCCTCGTCGAGGCGCCGCTCTCCGACGAGCGAGCGGATGAACGACGACGAGATGACGGTGTGCTCGCCGTCGTCGGTGACGAGATCGATCGAGGTCACGGAGAAACCGAGGTTCGCGCCCATCGACCGGAGCAAGGCGACGTTGCCGCGGTGGCGGTGGCCGAAGTGGAAGGTCGACCCGACGATGAGGGCGCGCACGCCGAGCTCGCCGACGAGCACCTGCTCGACGAAGTCCTCGGCGCTCTGGGCGGCGCGGGCCGCGTTGAACTCGAGGACGACGACGTCGACGCCGAGGGCACGCAGCAACTCCAACTTGTGCTCGAGCCCGGTGAGCAGTCGCGGCGTCGCCGCCGGACGCACGGTCGCCATCGGGTGACGATCGAAGGTGACCGCAAGGCAGGACAGACCCGATGTCTCGGCCTGGCGTCGGGTCTCCTCGATCAACCGCCGGTGCCCGAGGTGGACGCCGTCGAAGGTGCCGATCGTCGCCGCCGAATGCCGCTCCCCCTTTCTGGGTCGGTCGAAAGCGGCCATCGGATCCGACGCTACTCTCCGGGCTGCGCCCTCCCTTCTCGTTCTGACGGGTGGACAACGGCAAAGGGCCTCATGCGTCCGCCCGGATAGGCCCCGTAGACGGCGAGAAGGCGGCCATCCTCGTCGAACAGCGCCCAGGGGCCCTCACCGGTCGCACCCGCCGCTGCGCGCGGCAGCACCCGTCCGTGGGCGACCGCCGTCGCCATCGTCGCCTCGGCAACGAGACGGGGCAGATGCGCCACGAGCTCCCCCATCGGTCGCACGTCGCCGGCTCCTAGCGCCTCGAGCACCACCGCCCCGCTAGAAGAAAAGCCTCCGACCGCCGTGCGACGCAACAAGCGGAGGTGCGCGCCACCGCCGAGCGCGGCGCCAAGGTCGGCCGCGAGGACGCGCACGTAGGTGCCCGAAGAGCACTCGACGGCGACCGAGTAGACCGCCGGGTCGACGGTCGGATCGAGCTGGAATCGGAAGACCTCGACTGGGCGCGGTAGCCGTTCGACCTCGAGACCGGCGCGGGCGAGCTCGTACAGCCGCCGCCCGCCGACCTTCACAGCCGAGACCATCGGCGGGGTCTGGAGGATCTTCCCGGTCAGCCGGCTGGCGGCGACCCGGACCTCGTCGGGGGTGACCGCCGACATGTCGAAAGTCGCCGTCACTTTCCCGGACGCGTCCAGGGTCGATGTCGACGTTCCGAGCACGACCTCGCCGACGTAGGACTTCGGGAGCTCGGCCGCGAACCGCAGCAGCCGCGTCGCCCGCCCGAGCCCGACGACGAGGACGCCGGTCGCGTCGGGGTCGAGCGTGCCGGCGTGCCCGCAGCGTCGCTCGCCGAGGACCCGGCGGATCCTGGCGACGACGTCGTGCGACGTCCAGCCGACGGGCTTGTCGACGACGACGACCCCGTCGAGCCTCTCCTCTGCCCGCAAGGGCGCGCCCACGGCCTCCCCGGCTGTCACGACTCCTCCGTGGACTGGGCCCCGCCGACTTCGCCGGCGCGCCGACGCCGCAGCGCCTCCTCGATCCGGTCCCCGGCGACGATCGCCGGGTCGACGGCGAAACTCAGCGCCGGCGTGCGCTTCAGTCGGACCTGGGAGGCGATGGCCCGCTGCAGGGCGTTCCGCCGCTCCTTGAGCGCCTCGGCCGCGCCCAGGCTCAGCGAGGCGAGATAGACGATGGCGTGACGCAGGTCCGCCTCGCAGACGACGTCGGTGACCGTCACGAGGGCGAGGCGCTCGTCGGAGTCGGCCAGCCGCTCGATCTCCTCGGCGAGGACCTCGCGGACGAGCGAGTTCACCCGGGCGAGCCGTGGGTAGGGTCGCACAGCACCGCGGCGGCGCATCCTCGTCGACCTCCTGTCTCGCGCCCCGCCCTCGGGCGGGGCGGCAATCATCGATCAGGTTCTCGGGATCTCGCGTTCCTCGTAGGTCTCGATGATGTCGCCCGGGCGCAGGTCCTGGAAGTCGCTGAGGCCGACGCCACACTCAAAACCGGACTGCACCTCGCGGGCGTCATCCTTGAAGCGGCGGAGCGAGCTGATCGTGCCCTTCCAGATGACCGTGCCCTCACGCAGGAACCGGACCCGAGAACCCCGGGTGATCGTCCCGTTCAGCACGTAGCACCCGGCGACGGCGCCGACGCGGGGCACGCGGAAGATCTCGCGCACCTCGGCCTCGCCGGTCACGACCTCCTCGTAGACCGGGGCGAGCATGCCGACCATCGCCGCCTCGATGTCCTCCACGAGCTTGTAGATGATCTCGTAGGTGCGGATCTCGACGCCGTGGGCCTCGGCGAGTTCGCGCGCCCGGCGGTCGGGGCGGACGTTGAAGCCGATGATCGTCGCCGCCGCGGCCACGGCGAGCTGGACGTCGTACTCGGTGATGCCGCCGACGGCCCGGTGGACGAAGGCGATCTTCACGTCCTCGCGCTCGAGCCGCCGCAGGCTCTCGGTCACGGCCTCGAGCGAACCCTGCACGTCGGCTTTCAGCACGAGGTTCAGCGTCGTCGTCTCCCCGCGCCGAATTTGCTCGAAGATGTCCTCGAGCTTCGCGCCCGAAGCCGGGGCCGAGGGCGAAGGCGCATATCCGGCGTAGCGCTGGCGCTGCTCGCGGGCCTCGCCGATTGTCCGGGCAATGCCGAGATCCCCGGTCGCGCGCAGCTCGTCACCGGCCGTCGCCGGCTCCGACAGCCCGAGCACCTGGACCGGCATCGAGGGGAGTGCCTCTTTCACCTGGTCGCCACGCTCGTCGATGAGGGCGCGCACCTTGCCCCAGGCGGGTCCGGCGACGATCGTGTCGCCGACGCGCAGCGTCCCGGACAGAATGATGACGGTCGCCACCGGGCCGCGGCCGACGTCGAGATTCGCCTCGAGCACCACGCCGCGCGCCGCTGCCTCGGGGCTCGCCTTCAGCTCGAGGACCTCGGCGAGCACGGAGACCTGGTCGAGCAGCTCGTCGATCCCAAGACCCTGCAGCGCCGAGGTCTCGACGGTGATCGTGTCCCCGCCCCAGGCCTCGGGAACCAGTCCCTGCTCGGAGAGTTGCTGGAGGACCCGGCCGGGATCGGCACCTTCCTTGTCGATCTTGTTCACGGCGACGATGATCGGCACGCCCGCCGACTTGGCGTGGTTGATCGCCTCGATCGTCTGCGGCATGACCCCGTCGTCCGCCGCGACGACGAGTACGACGATGTCGGTGACCTGCGCGCCGCGGGCGCGCATCGCGGTGAAGGCCTCGTGCCCCGGCGTGTCGATGAAGCTGATCCGCTGGCCGGCGCGCTCGATCTGGTAGGCGCCGATGTGCTGGGTGATGCCCCCCGCCTCGCTGTCGACGACGTTCGTCTTGCGGATCCGGTCGAGAAGGAGGGTCTTGCCGTGGTCGACGTGGCCCATCACCGTCACGATCGGCGGGCGGAGACGCAGCATCGCCGGGGTGATCTCCGCCGCCTCGTCGGAAAAAAAGCGCGCCTGCAGCGCGGCTTCCTGCTCCTCGCCGGGGTCGACGAGCGTCACCCGGGCACCGATCTCCGCCGCGAACAGCTCGACCATGTCGTCGGAAAGCGACTGGGTCGCCGTCACGACCTCACCTTGGAGGAACAGGAATCGGATGACGTCGCCGGCCGAGCGGTTGAGCTTCGGTCCGAGCTCCTGGGGGGTGCTGCCTCGCTCGACGATCACCTCGTGGTCCGGCACCGGCGCGTTCGACGGGACGTACGTCGCGACCTGGATCGGCTCGAGCTCCTCGACGTCACGGCGACGACGCTGCCTCCGCCGCTGCGGCTGCCGCGAACGACCCCCAGGACCCCCGCGCCCCCCAGCCGCGGGCGATCCGCCGGCCCCTGGCGGGCGGCCCTGGCCGAGGCCGCCGGGACGACCGCCGAAGCCGCCGGGACGGCCGCCGCCGAAGCCCGGCCGCGGGCCGCCTCCCGGCGCCGACCGGGCACCGAACCCGCCGCTGCGCGCTGCGCCCGAGGGCGCGGAACGCGGACCGGCCTGCGACCGCGACGCTCCGAGACCAGGCGGGGGTGGGATCGGCCGGTCCGCCGCCGAACGGGGTCGGCCCGGCGGGGGCGGGATTGGCTTGCCGCTCTGACTCGTGAGCGGCCGACGCAACGGCACCTCGGGCGGGACCGGGGGGCGCGTCCCCGCCGGACGGGGCGGGGCGATCTCACGAGACTGGAGCGGTCGGACCGGTGCCGGGCGCACGACCGGCGCCTCGCCGAGCTCCGAGGCCGGGCGGCTGCGGACGACGCGGTGAACCGCGGCCGCGGTCCTGGGTGGCGGGGCGGGCTCGGGGGTCGGTTCGGGTTCGACGACCATGGCCCTCGGCGAGGCGGGCTTGGCGGGCTCGGGCGGCGTTTCGGGTTCAGACGAAGCCTCCCGGATCAGGCCCTCGCGCTCGGCCTTGCGCCGGACACGATCCGCCTGCGCGTCCTCGATCGACGAGGAATGGCTTTTCACCCCGATGCCGAGGGACAGGGCGAGGTCGAGCGCCTCTTTGTTCGTGAGGCCGAGCTCTCGCGCGAGCTCGTAGACGCGCAGTCTCCTAGCCAAGTTCCTCGCAGCCCCTTCGCACGGCGCAGCTCGCGCGCCGGAACTCCGGCGCTTGACAGCCCCGTCCATCCTCGCACACGGCGGCTCGCGCCGTGCCCGGAGAGCCGCCCGGTGCGGCCTGGACGGGCTGGCCGAGCTTCACCGCTGGCGGGCCGCTACGAGGCGCCGTTCGCTGCCGCGTCGGCCGACCCGGCGTCCCCGGCGCGGTTTCGCCCGGCGGCGGCCTCGACATCAGCGCTTGCCGCCTCGTCGACAGCGTCGGCGCCGCTCGCGGCGCCGGACTCGGCGGGATCGGCGGGCGCCTCCGGCACCTCTGGCCCGGAACCCTCCGGTCCGCCACCCTGCGCCCATTCGGCCATCGACACCCGGGCTCCGCCGCCGGCCGGTTGAAAGACCATTTCGCCCGACTCGTCCTGCAGCCATTCGCCCTCGGCCCAGTCGACCGGCGAGACGCCGCTCTCCTCCTCGGCGAGCTGACTCTCGCTCTTGATGTCGATCCGCCATCCCGTGAGGCGGGCCGCGAGACGGGCGTTCTGGCCCTCTTTGCCGATCGCGAGCGAGAGCTGGAAGTCGTGGACGACGACCGTCGCGGTCCCGGTCTCCTCGTCGAGGCGGACCTCTTTCACCCGGGCGGGCTGCAGGGCGCGAGCGACGAACTCGGCTGGGTCGTCGGAGTACGGGACGATGTCGACTTTCTCGCCCCGCAGCTCGTTCGTCACCATCCGGACCCGGGCGCCGCGCGCCCCGACGCAAGCACCGACGGGGTCGACGTTGGCGTCGTTCGACCACACGGCGATCTTCGTCCGGTGCCCGGGCTCGCGGGCGCACGCCTTGATCTCGACAACGCCGTTTGAGATCTCCGGAACCTCGAGCTCGAAGAGCCGCTTGATGAGCCCGGGGTGGCTGCGCGAGACGACGATCTGGGGCCCCTTAGAGGTCTTGCGGACCTCGACGATGTACGCCTTCAGGCGCGCCGCGTGGTCGTAGCGCTCGTAGGGGACCTGCTCGGCCTGGGGCAGCAGCGCCTCGACCTTGCCTAGGTCGAGCAGCGTGTAGCGGTTGTCACTCTGCTGGATGATCCCGGTCACGATGTCGCCCTCGCGCCCCGCGTACTCCTCGTACTTGAGGTCGCGCTCGGCTTCGCGAATGCGCTGGAGGATAACCTGCTTGGCCGCCTGGGCGGCGATCCGGCCGAAGTCACTCGGCGTGTCGTCCCACTCCCGCACGACGTTGCCGTCCTCGTCGAGCTCCTGCCCGTAGACACGGATCTCGCCGGAGTCCGAGTCAATCGTCACGAAGGCTTCCTCTGCGGCGGCGGGCTGGCGCTTGTAGGCGGCGACGAGCGCGTTCGCGAGCGCCTCGAGGAGGGTCTCGACGGCGATGCCCTTGTCCCGGGCGATCTGTTGGAGTGCGTCGAGGAACTCGAAGTTCGTCGTGCTCATGACGCCCGGCTCCCCGTCTTCGCCGTGCCGGTTGGCGCGCTCTGCCCGGCGAGGGCGGCGCGCCAATCGAAGACGGTGTGGGCACGGTCGATCGCCGCATAGGCGATCCGGTGTTCTGCACCGCTGTCGTCGACGACGGTGACCGAGTCTTCGTCAGCGCGAGCCAGCGCGCCCTCGACCCGTCGCACACCGGGCGTGCCCGCGACGGTTCGGATCGCGACTCGAGAGCCGATCGCCTTGGAAAAATGCGCCGGCCGGCGCAGCCGTCGCTCGACGCCGGGACTCGATACCTCGAGCTCGTAGCGGCCGACCGGTGCTAGGTCGGTCCGCTCGTCGAGCCACGCCGAGATCACCCGGGACATCTCGGCAAGATCGTCGAGATCGGGGCCGCCGTCGCGTTCGACGGTCACCCGCAGGACGCCGCCCGCCGACTCGACATCGACGAGCTCACCGCCACCGGCTGCTACGACGACCTCAAGGGCGCGCTCGAGCTCGTCGGCCTCATGTGCCGATCGCCTCGTGCCCGTCACACCCGTTCTCCCGGTCGCCATCGTCTCCGCTGCCGTCGTCGATTCCCGCCGACCACCGAACCGCCCGAAAAACAAGAACGTGGGCGCGGAGCCCACGTTCAGACCACCCTTCCGTTCGACAAACCGCCGAGTAAGTATAGCAACCGCACCGTCGCTAGAGCCCGCTGAAGTTGGCACACCACACCACAGCTGACAGACCGACGGCGGAAACTGCGCTCAGAGGTGCACCGCGCCACGATGCGAGAACCATCCGGCGATGCTTTCGCCGTGCATCCACCTTGCTCGCGACCGACACGATCCCGCCAGACGATGCACAAGGCCGACAATGAGTCTCGGAGCGCTGAAACTTCGCCTCTCCGATTGGGTCAACTCAAGGGATCCCGCCTTGGCGTCCCGGACGAGTGCGCCGACGGGCAAGTGCTCTGCCCTCTGGCCCCAGTCGTTGCCTGGTCGGAAGACACCGCGTGCCGGCCGCCACCTGGACCAACTCGGCCACCTTGATTCACAGGGTGGCCGCGGTGACGAGCAGCTCTCCGGAAAATGACATTGTGGGCGCGGAATTCGTCGATCTGCCCGGGTTCCGCCATCCCCGCGGACGGTCCAAGAAGGCGAGAGGCATTCCCTCCGGTCGATTGCGCCCGCCCGACGAGATCGGCGATCGCTTCGCCGACATTCCGGTCGCCTTTTTGGCGCGAACGCCGACGAGGGTTGGCTTCGCAGACACCTCCCACGACAACGCTCGTTCGCTCGGCGATGTCGACAACTCCACCAGCACCTGCGGGGAAGGGCTGGCGGGGATCACCACGTCGCCAGGATCTCCGGTCTAGACACAGTCACGGAATGCGCACGTCGCGGCGGAGCGCAGCTAGTCGCCGGTCTTCGTCCGTCAGGTCCGACACCTTGACCGGTGTGACGAGGCTCCAGTGCCTTCCCACTGGGCAACGCTGCAGTCTCCACCACCCAAGACGGAGAGCCTTCAAGGATCCGCCGGGAATCCAAAGCGTAGTGAACAGGTGGCCATCACGACATCGCACCACGGTGCTGGCACCGAACAGGAAACCACGACGGCGTGCCACCACCACGGCCTCGGCAAAGCCCAGGGCGATGACGAGCACCTTGGTGACCTTGCGAGCGGCAATCTTGCGGCTCACGGCACCAGAGTACGCGAGGCAATCGCGAAAACGCCAGACGCATCGGTGGGACCGCGATCTCGCGGTCGAGATCGGGCGCTCGGGAACGAAGTCGTGCCCGACGGGCTGCGGCCGTGAACTGCTGACTCAAGCCCTCGTGGACAGCGGTCACGCGACCAAGGGCACCTGTCAAGTGCGACCGGGGGTCGCCAGGGCGCCCCAGGATGCTCGAGTTGGATTCGCCTGATTGAACGACCGGTTGCCCTCGGAGGTCGACCTGGAGATTCGATCAACAGAAGGCGAAGCGCTCTGCCGCTCCTCGCGATCCGATAACGCCGCTCAACGAGGTGTAAACCTCGGTCTGGACATGCGGACCGCGCGGTTCAGCCCCAGCGGATCGTTGCCCGTGCCCGCCACAGATCCATGACGCGCCCATCCCCGGCGATGTCGACTGGCGGGCCGAGCTCTCGTCGGTTCCAGAGCAGAAGGTAGAGGTCGCTCGCCGGGCCCGCGAGCGTGCAGTCGGCCCGGGTGACGCCCGACGACATCACACGTCGGTCCGACCCCACCTGGATCGTCCAGACGTGGCCGGTGTCGGTGGTCCGGATGGACAAGGTGACAGGGGCACCGGCGGTCAGGCGGTCGCTCGGCCTCGCGAAGAAGCCGTTGAGCAGCTCGTCGATCCCATCAGCGGCGAAATCGCCCGGAAATCGCGAGGGCCATTCCACCGAAGCCTCGGCGTCGACGCAATGGATCGCCGTCTCGTGAGCCTGTCGACGCGCCCAAAACGCGAGCGGCGTGGGGGCGGGAAGAAAGGTCCAGCAGCTCATCACGGGATCGGCGTCGCGCAGTGCCGTGACGAGCGAGGCATGGCCGGCGCGGTACCAGGGGAGCAGTCGGTCGTCGGGCACAGCGGCAAAGAAGGCGGCATCCTCCTCGTCGGTCGTCGGCTCCGACTTGCCGGAAAGGACGTAGGCGGTCGCCCAACGATGAACGCCACCGACATGGCGGAGAAGATCGCGCACCTTCCAGTCCGGACAGGTGGGCACTCGAGCATCGAGGTCGGCGGTCGCGGCAGCGGTCGCGAGCCGCTCTCCCAAGTCTTGCAACACCGCGATATGCCGATCGATCTCCATCACAGACCCGTACCAGCACGACCGCGCGCGACCACCAAAGTCGCAACTTCGCGCCGCGATTCGTCCCGACGACCTGTCGAACGCCGTGCAAGTTCGATCAGGCTACCGCCCGTCACGCCACCTGGCGGGCAGCGCGTCGATCGTCAATACCGGCCGAGTTGATGATCGTGCTCGCTCGCGCTGGTTCCTGTCGGAAACAGCCGAACTCTCATGGGTCGACAAACCGGGACGAACACGCCACCCGCCTCTCGCGTCCCGGTCGGGCTCCGTGGGGTCGAACGACTTACCGGCGACTGTTCGCGGAACCCGACCCACTCGGCAAGGGGGTTCGACCCGGGCGGTCGTGGCTGCGGCGCTTTTGGCGGCGCGGACAACGACGCGGTAGAAGAAACGGTACGGCACCCATCGATGCTGGCACGAGATCGGGCGGGACCGATCGGTAGCCGCGGTAGAGCCCTTTTCCCCTCGAACAGGGGACGCGAGATGCGGAAGGAAGCGTCGATGGGCGATGGCGGGACGAAGGCCCAGTCCGGGTCGCCCCGTGAGTTCGGGCTTCCGAGCGCCCCAACGGCGGGCGGCCCGCTCCTAGCTCCGGGCGGCGCGCGCGAGGGGTTCGGGGCACTCGCCGACGCGGTTGCCGGGTTCGTCGCTCAATCGCTTGCCGTCGAGCGGCGCGAGCGGGCCGTCATCTACGAGCTAACCCGGCACGAGCTCGTCCTCGCCTCGGACGCCGGGGTCCGGCTCAACCCACCGCTCGGCGACGGCAGCGTGCGTCCGAGCTGGACCCTCGCCTGGGACCGGGAGGTGCGCCCCCCGGCCGTGCCCGGTGGCGCGAGCCCGACCGACGTCTGTCTCGTCACGGTGCCGAACGAAAACGGACCGGTGCTGCTTGTCGATCTCGTCGCCGCCGAGTGCACCTCTCTCGTCGGTTGCGCAGACGACGTCGCGCGCCTCGCCGACACCCTCATCCGCTGCGCCTCGGCGTCTCGGACCCGCCGAGCGCCGATCCTCGTCATCGGCGACCTCGGCCCGCCGCACGCCTGGCGCGTCGCGACGATCACTGAAGCCTGCGCCGCGCTCGCCGGGTGGTCGGACCCTGTCGTCGTCATTGCCGGCACGCCGTGCGCGGACGACGATCTCGAGCGTCTCGTCGCCGCGGTCCACCGGCATCGGGCCTCGGCGGTCGTCATCGTGACAGCCCACACCACGGCACGGGCCGTCATCGTCGCCGGGAGACGGGACCGCTGCGGGGTGTTCGTGCGTGCGCCGGAAGCGCCGAGAGCGGCTGCGTCGTCGGCCAGAATCTGTTCCGACGCGGTGCCGGGATTCGTCGACCGCACCGGCCCGATCGAGGTCGCCATCCTCGGCCCGGTCGAGATCCGTGGCTCGACGCTCCCCCTCGGACGGCACCCTCGACTCACCGAGCTCGTCGTGTATCTCGCAATGCACCCGGAGGGTGCGACGACTGCGGCGTGGGAGACCGCGCTGTGGCCCGAACGGCGTATGCCACCGCAGACGATTGCCAACCGACTCTCCGAAGCACGCCGCGCCCTCGGCTTTGCGTCCGACGGCCGACCGCGCCTGCGCAAGTCGGGTGAGCGTCACCTCATCGCCGACCTCAAGACGGACTGGGAGCGCTTCACGGAGCTCGCCGGCCGGGACGGTGGCCTTGCGGCATGGCACGACGCCTTGGAGCTCGTGCGGGGCCGGCCGTTCTCCGACCTTCACCAGGGAGAGTGGACAGCGCTCGAGGGCTTCATCGGCGAGATCGAGCACGCCGTCGTTGAGTGCGCGCTCCGTCTCGGCGGGCTCGCGCTCGCCGACGGGCGTCCCGACGACGCGATGTGGGCCGCACAGCGGGCCCTGCGCGCCACGCCGTGGGACGAGAGGCTCCACCGCTTGCTCATGGAAGCGGCCGACGCCGCAGGCGACCGGGCTGGAGTCGAGGCGACCTTGCGGCACCTCGCGCTCGTCCTCGAGATCGACGGCGATCCCCTGCGTGGGGTGCACCCCGAGACGGCGGCGCTCTACGCCCGTCTCTCCGGCCGCCCGGCTCAGATAAGCTACGTGGGCTAGACGAGGGACCGCGAACGAAGTTCAGCCCCGCTCCACCCGTCCGACCGACGCCAACGCGGAGAGGGCGATCGCGAAGCGGGGTCTTGTCGCGAAGCTGGCGACGAATCTGCACTCTCCACGGGTCACGGGAGGCCAACCGGGCCCGGCGTCGCTCGAAGCGCGCCACCGGGTCACGCGCATTGCGTCACGATCTTCGCTGCACCTGGCTAGCATTCTTTTTTCCAGATCGGTTCCCTATGCCCGGAAGTCGCTCGGGGGGAAGTGGTGTATATGCGCACAGTTGCATCGTCTGACGTTCGGGGATGGGCGAGACGCGCCGGCTTCATCGTCCTCGCCGCGCTCTGCGTCACCGGCATGCTCGCGACTGCCGCCTCGGCCCAGACTGTCGCGGCGAAGAAGCCCAAGCCGAAAACACCCTCGGCCAAGAGCATCTCGAGCGCTCTCACCGCGGGAGAAAAGGCGTCCTTCAGCGTCACCTACGCCATCAAGATGGGGACAATATCGGGAACCTTCGTCTACGCGCAGAAGCCACCGAACTACTCGCTGACCTACTCGACGAAGGAGGGCACGTTCGAGTTCATCGTGATCGGGAAGACGGCCTACGGCTGCGAATCAGTTGTCGGTGTGCACATGTGCTCGAAGGAGACAGTCGCGGTGGCCGCTGGCGACCTCAGCCTCTTCCAACCGGCCTACGTGGCCCCGAGGCTCAAGGCCTTCGTGGCCGGGGCAAAAGGGATCACGACTTCGAAGGCAACCTTCGCCAAGCAGCCCTCAAGCTGTGCCTCGGGCAAATACGATGGCGTAAAGAGCACCTATTGCGTGACCGATAAGGGCTTCCTCGCCTACGTCGGGACGAACGCGGGATCGATTAAGCTTTCGGGCTACGGGGGTTCGCCGTCCGCGATCACCCTCCCCAAGGGAGCGAAGATCGGGTAACCGGGCGCCCTACGCCGCAATTGCTTAACACGCGATCCAACCGGCGCGCTGCGCCGGTTGGATCGAGCCCGGGATCCGCGCACCCGTCCGCGGCCACCTGGCGGTGCTGCCCGTTCACGACACGAAAAACTACGAGACGATTGGTGAAGCGCTGAAGGGCGCGATCGGGCGTCACAAGACCGTTGCCGCGACTTGAGGCCGGGCTATGGCGAATCCCGTGATCGTGTGCCGGCTCGATGGACGTTCCGGGACGCCACCGGTAGTGTCCGCAACGCCGATCCGCCAACGACGGGCCGACAGAGGAGGAGACCTTGGGCCTGCTCGAAGGGAAGAGGATCCTCGTGACGGGAGTCCTCAGCGAGGACTCGATCGCCTTTGCCGTCGCAGGGCGCGCCCAGGCAGAGGGTGCTGATCTCCTGCTCACTGGCGTCGGCCGCGGGATGTCGCTCACCGAAAGGACGGCCCGCAGGCTTCTCCGGCCGCCCGACGTGCTCGAACTCGATGTCACCAATTCCGAGCATCCGGGCGTCGTCGCGGCCGCGATCGCCGAGCGCTTCGGGCGGCTCGACGGGATCCTCCACTCCATCGGCTACGCGCCCGAGGCCTGCCTCGGCCACGGGATGCTCGCTGCGGACTGGGGAGACGTAGCCACCGCTTTCGAGGTCTCCGTCTACTCGCTCGAGGTCCTCGCCTCGGCGTTCCTGCCGCTGCTCGAGGCGGCCGGCACCGCCTCGATCGTCGCCCTCGACTTCGACTCGACGGTGGCGTGGCCGGGCTACGACTGGATGGGTGTCGCGAAGGCGGCGCTCGAGTCGCTCACCCGCTACCTTGCACGGGACCTCGGGGCAAAGGCGATCCGCGTCAACCTCGTCGCCGCCGGCCCGATCCGCACCATCGCGGCGAAGGCGATCCCAGGTTTCGAGCATTTCGAGAAGGCGTGGGCCGAACGCGCGCCGCTCGGCTGGGACGTGAAACGGGACCGTGAGGCGGTCGCCAAAGCGTGCGTCGCCCTGCTCTCGGACTGGTTCCCCATGACGACCGGTGAGATTGTCCACGTCGACGGTGGGTACCACGCGATCGGGGCGTGACGCGCCACACGGCACGAGCCGACGGCCTCGCATCTCGGCCCGGACGCCACAGAAGTAAGGTCGCGATTGACGGCGGCGTGGCCGAGTGGTTTAGGCAAGGGCCTGCAAAGCCCTGTACCCCAGTTCGATTCTGGGCGCCGCCTCGATATATAAGCGCTGGTGAAGTGCATTTTCTGACAAGACCTGTTCGGCAAGCGTGGAATTGATCGCGTGTATATCGCGCGGGGAATTCACGGACTTTCGGACGTGAACGAGGCGTGCATCCCCGCTCTGTCCAAAGACACACAGATCGCCGACTCGGGGCCCGTCGATTCGGGCCCGCGTCACCAATCCGGTGAACGTTCTGGCGCGCCCCAGTCCCGGCGGTCGGGGACATCTAGCAAGCGCTGAGTGCTCGGGGTATTGGGATACCTCACCGTGTTGCGTCCATGTGGGACGGAACCGTGCCACTAGGTCCCGGTTGCCGGTCATTCCGGCTCTGCCGCAAGTCGTCTCCGCCTGCGCGGAGATCGATCGTGCCGTCTTGCGATGTGGCTCGTGGGGGAGACTGGATGTCCTCGCCGATAGCTCGGCCAATACGGCGTGCGCGGTCGATTCCGGTGCGCGGCGAACGCCCAAGGCATTTCAGGCTCGCCGGATGGCGGTGGATCGGATGCCTCGACCGAGGTGTTCCTCCGGGAAGTCAACGAAGGCGCCAACGCACGCCCTGGGCCGCTGGCGGTTGTTGTCCGAAATAGGGAGGCTATAACGTCGAGGCCGGCGGCAGCTGTACGAGAGAACGACCAGGCGGAGGTCCTCATGCAGCGACTCGTCCACCGAGCACGGTGTCACCTTTTTGCCCGTAGGGGCTTTCGATCGGCGGGCCTCGTGCGCCTTTCCATGGCAGTGGCGCTCCTCATGGGCGGGGTCCTTGTGGCCGGCGTCAGTCTCCTCGGTGCTGTCCCAGCAACTGCCGCGGGTACCACGTGGTACGCGTACCCCTCGGGGACGTCGACTTCCACGACGAGCTGCCCCGAGACCGGCACGCCGAGCAGCGAATGCTCGCTCACCCTGGCATTGAGCGATGCTGCGGCGGGCGACACCGTGGCCCTCGCCACCACGGGCGACGAGAGCAACACCGCCACCTGGTACGTAGGCAACTTCACCGTTTCCACGGGGACCTCCGTCTCCCCAGTCACTATCGAGGCGGCCTCAGGAGTGACCGATCCGATCCTGGACGGCAACGGCGGCAGTGCCAGCGACTGTCCCACCACCGCCTGTAACGGCCCCGTGCTCAGCATCGGCAGCGGCGTCTACGCCACGTTCGAGGGCATCACGGTCCAAGATGCCGACAACAGCAGCGCCACCAACGGCGGCGGCATCTACAACAACGGCACCGCCACCCTGACCGATGACACCTTCTCGGGGGACTCGGCGACCTACGGCGGCGGGGTCTTCGACGATCTCGGCAGCACCGCCACCCTCACCGATGACACCTT
>Ga0187857_10000934_pt1 | contig 33347 bp, 28 predicted proteins | sample June2016WEW_8_10_FD_132984 | JGI IMG/M metagenome (GOLD analysis project Ga0187857, IMG submission 132984) | Peatland microbial communities from SPRUCE experiment site at the Marcell Experimental Forest, Minnesota, USA - June2016WEW_8_100 | ecosystem: Environmental > Terrestrial > Soil >... | reverse complement strand
TTCGCCCGCCACGAACGGCTCGGGCGGCCGTGTCTGCTCTACCACATCGAGCGCTGCTCGGGGCCGTGCGTCGGGGCGGTTACGGCGGCCGAGTACCGGGCCTGCGTCGAGGACCTCGCCCGGTTCCTCGACGGCGACACGAAGCGTGTCGTCACCCGGCTCGAGGCGGGGATGCGGGCCGCCGCCGCGGCCGAGGAATACGAGCGGGCGGCGCGCCTGCGCGACCAGATCGAAGCGGCGCGCCTCGCCGGCGAGCACCAGGACGTCGTCGGCGCGGCCGACGAGGACCTCGACGTCATGGGGATCGCCGAGTCCGAGCTCAACGCCGCGGTCCAGATCCTCCACGTCCGGCACGGGCGGGTCGTCGGCCGCCAGGGCTTCGTCCTCGAGAAGGTCGAGGATCTCGGCGCCGCTGACCTCGTCGCCCGGGCGCTCGGCCAGCACTACGCCGAGACGCCGCTCGGCGTGCCGCGGGAGGTCCTCGTCCCGGAGCTGCCGGCCGAGCACGAGGCCTACCTGACGTGGCTTGCAGGTCGGCGGGGCTCGAGGGTCGTGATCCACGTACCGCGACGGGGACGTCGGCGCGCCCTCGTCGCTGTCGCCGAGCAGAACGCCGCCGAGCAGCTCGCCCGGCACCGCACCCGGCGGGCGACCGACCTCGCGGCCCGCGCCCGGGCGCTCGAGGAGCTCCAGGCGCATCTCGGGCTGGCCGAGGCGCCGCTGCGCATCGAGTGCTACGACATGAGCCACCTCCAGGGGAGCGACTACGTCGGGTCGATGGTCGTGATGGAGGACGGCTTGACCAAGCGCAGCGACTACCGGCGCTTCAAGGTGGCTGGCGTCGTCGGCAACGACGACTACGCGGCGATGGAGGAGGTGCTCACCCGGCGCTTGCGGCGGCTGGCCGAGCCGACGACGCCAGCCGATGACGGGGCGGCCCCTCGTCATCGGCGCTTCGCCTATCCGCCGCAGCTCCTCCTTCTCGACGGGGGTAAAGGGCAGCTCGGGGTCGGCATGCGGGTCCTCGCCGCGCTCGGACTCGAAAGCAGGGTCGCCGTCGCTGCCCTCGCCAAGCAGTTCGAGGAGGTCTTCGTGCCGATCCGATCCGATCCGGTGCGGATCCCGCGAGACTCCGAGGCGATCTACCTTCTCCAGGAACTGCGTGACGAGGCCCACCGCTTCGCCCTCTCCTACCACCGGGAGCTGCGGGGGCGGCGGATGCGTCCCGACCCCTTGGCTGGCGTGCGCGGCCTGGGTGAGGCTCGGCGCCGGCGTCTCCTCGCCGCCTTCGGCTCGCTGCGGGCCCTGCGCGCCGCGAACGCCGAGGAGCTGCGGCGCCTGACCTGGCTCCCGGACGGCGTCGCCGCCGCGGTCTTCGCCAAGCTCCATCCCGCCGCCCCCGCCGGGCGGGGGACCGCGGGAAGCGTCCCGTAGGCGGCACGATGACCGAGCTGGGCCACGCCGCCAATGCCGCGGGAGCGGGTCCGCCGCCATTCCCGGGGAGCTGGGACGAGCACGCAGCCTGGTGGAAGGCGACCTTCACCGGGGGAGCGGACCGCGAGTACGAGGTCGAGATCATCCCGCTCGTCGTCCGCGAGCTCGCCGGCTGCCGGGTCGTCGTCGACATCGGTTGTGGCGAAGGCCAGGTCGCCCGCGCTGTCGCCACGGCGCACGGCTGCCGGGTCGTCGCCGTCGACCCCTCGGGTGCCCAGCTCGCCAACGGCGCTGCCGTCGGTGATCCGAAACTCGCGATCAGCTACGTCCACGCCGAGGGCGAGCACCTGCCGCTCGCGACGGGGTCCGTCGACGGTGCGCTCTGCTGTCTCGTCATCGAGCACGTCGCCGACGCCGACGCGCTCCTCGCCGAGGCGGCGCGCGTCCTCGCTCCGGGCGGGACGTTCCTCCTCGTCGTCAACCATCCGGTCTTCCAGGGTCCCGGGAGTGGCTTCGTCGACGACCAGATCCTTGACGAGCGCTACTGGCGGGTCGGTCCCTACCTTGTCGAGCAGTGGGACGTCGAGGAGGTCGACCCCAAGGTCTCGCTCGCATTCAACCACCGACCGCTCTCGCGCTATGTCAACCCGTTGGCCGAGCTCGACCTCGTCCTCGTCCACCTCGAGGAGCCGGCGCCCCGGCTCGAGCTGCTCGCCGACTCCGTCGACCCGGAGTTCGAGTCGACGATCCCGCGGCTGTGCGCGATGCGCTTCGAGCACCGCCCACGGGTTGCCGACTGAGCGGGCCGATTCCCTGCTTGGACTGATCGGGGTGGAAGAATCGTCGGGAGGGTCGAGGGGGACATGGCCGAGTACCTGATCGTCGCCGGGCTGTCGGGAGCGGGGCGGTCGACCGCGGCCGCGGCGCTCGAGGACTTCGGCTGGTTCGTGATCGACAACCTGCCGCCGGCGCTGGTCGGCAAGGTCGCCGAGCTCGCCGCCTTGCCGGGCAACGAGCTCGACCGGTTCTGCTTCGTCGTCGGCCGGGGTGGCTCGGAGACGGTCGCCGAGATCGTCCCGGCGATCGAGGACCTGCGTGCTTCGGGGGCCCGCGTCCGGGTGCTCTACCTCGACGCCTCCGACGAAGTGCTCGTCCGGCGGTTCTCCGGGACGCGCCGGCGTCACCCGGTCGAGGCCGCCGACGTGCTCGGGGCGATTCGGTCTGAGCGAAAGCTGCTCGCGCCCTTACTCGAGGACGCCGACTTCGTCATCGACACGAGCGAGACGAATGTCCACGAGCTGCGGGACCGCCTCGTCGAGCCGTTCGCGGAACGGGAGGCGACCGGGGCGATGGAGACCGCGCTCGTCTCGTTCGGCTTCAAGAACGGCCTGCCGCTCGAAGCCGACCTCGTCTTCGACGCGAGATTCCTGCCGAACCCGCACTGGATCGACGCCCTCCGCCCTCACACCGGCCTCGATGCCGACGTCCGCGACTACGTCATGTCCTCGCCCGAGGCGATCGACTTCCTCACCCGGATCGACGACCTCGTCTCGTTCCTCCTGCCTTTCTACGTCCGGGAGGGCAAGTCCTACGTCTCGGTCGCGATTGGCTGCACCGGTGGGCGGCACCGCTCGGTCGTCCTCGTCGAGGAGCTCGCCGGAAAGCTCCGCTCCCGCGGCTTCGCCCCAGCCGTCCACCATCGCGACGTCAACCGCTAGGTGAGCCGCCGAGGTGGGCGTGTCGCGGCGCCGGCGTCAACTGAGGGGGCGCTCTCGGGCCGCTAGCCTCTTGACTGTGGCCCGGGTGACGGTGATCCGCAGCTCGGACGAAATTGCCTCGGCCGCAACGGATCGATGGACTCGTCCCGGTGGCGCGCCGCCGGGAGAAATGGAAGGGGGAGCTAGGACATGACGGTACGGGTCGGGATCAACGGGTTCGGGCGGATCGGGAGGAATTTCTTGCGTGCCGCGCGCGAGTCGAGCGCGGACATCGAAATCGTCGCCGTGAACGACCTCCTCAGCCCGGAGATCAACGGGCACCTCCTCCGCTATGACTCGACCTACGGGCGCTTCCCGGGCTCGGTCGAGGTGCGGGGTTCCGACCTCGTCGTCGACGGCCACGTGGTCAAGGTCTTCGCCGAGCGCGAGCCGGCGGCGCTGCGCTGGGGCGAGCTCGGCGTCGAGGTCGTCGTCGAGTCGACTGGCCGGTTTACCAAGCGCGAGGCTGCTGCCGCCCACCTCACCGGCGGGGCGAAACGGGTCGTCATCTCCGCCCCGTCGGGCGACGCCGACGCGACCTTCGTCATCGGCGTGAACGAGGGCGACTTCGACCCCGGCAGGCACTTCGTCATCTCGAACGCCTCCTGCACGACGAACTGCTTCGTGCCGATGGTGAAGGTCCTCGACGACGCCTTCGGCGTGGACAAGGGCCTCATGACCACGGTCCACGCCTACACGAACGACCAGGAGCTCTTGGACTTCGCCCGGGACAACCTCCGGCGCGCCCGAGCGGCAGCGGTGAACATCGTGCCGACCTCGACGGGGGCGGCGCGGGCGACGAACCTCGTGATGGCGAACATGAAGGGCCGCCTCGATGGCTCGGCCCTGCGCGTGCCCCTGCCCGTCGGGTCGATCACCGACTTCACGGGGATTCTCAACGCGGCGGTCGACGCGAGGGCGGTCAACGCCGCCTTCGCCGCCGCGGCGAGCTCGGGGCCCCTGAGCCGGGTCCTCGTCTACACCGAGGACCCGATCGTCTCCTCGGACATTGTCGGCTCGCCCGCCTCGTGCACCTTTGACTCGGCGCTCACCTTGGCTCTCGGACTCGACGGGGCCAAGACCCTCGTCAAGGTCTTCGGATGGTACGACAACGAGTGGGGCTACTCGCACCGCCTCGTCGAGCTCGTCGCCCTGGTCGGGTCGTGACCAGGGGCCTCCCGGTCCTCGAGGACCTGCCGCCGGTCGCTGGCAGGTCCGTCCTCGTGCGGGTCGATTTCAACGTGCCGATCGGCGAGGAGAAAGGAAGGCGTGCGGTCACCGACGACTTCCGGATCCGCCAGGCGATTCCGACGCTGCGTTGGCTCCTCGACCACGGTGGGGCGGTCACCTGTGCGACCCACCTCGGCCGGCCGAAGGGCGCACCCGACCCGCGATTTGACGTCGAACCGGTGCGGGAGCGTCTCGCCGCCCTCGTGCCCGGCGTGGAGCTGCTCGAGAACCTGCGGTTCGACCCGGGCGAGGAGGCGGACGACCCGGCCTTCGTCGACCGGCTCGTCGCCGGCCACGACTGCTTCGTGAACGACGCCTTCGGAGCCTCGCACCGCGCCCACGCCTCGATCGTCGGGCCACCGGCGCGGCTGCCCTCGGCGGCGGGCCGGCTGCTCGCCCGGGAGGTCGAGGTGATCGGGGGCCTCCTCGATGCCCCCCGCCATCCGTTCGTCGCCGTGATCGGCGGGGCCAAGGTGGCCGACAAGCTCGGCGTCGTGGCGACGCTCGTCGCCAAGGCCGACACCGTGCTGATCGGCGGCGGGATGTCCTACACCTTCCTCGCCGCCCAGGGCCGGACGGTCGGCTCGTCGATTCTCGACGCCGGGCACGTCGACGCCTGCCGGGAGCTGCTCGCATCGACGGGCAAGATCCTGCTCCCCTCCGACGTCGTCGTCATCGGACCCGGCGGGACGCTCCACCCGGGGGCGGAAGACGTCGCCGCCGGCGACCCGGTCGAGACCCTCGCCGGAGACCTCGCCGACGGCTGGGAGGGGGTCGACATCGGCGTCGCGACCCGAAAGCGCTTTGCCGAGGTGATCGCCGGCGCGGGCACGGTGTTCTGGAACGGTCCGCTCGGCTTTTTCGAGGATCCCCGCTTCGCGGCAGGGACGCGGGCCGTCGCCGAGGCGGTCGCCGCCTGCGAGGGGTTCACCGTCGTCGGCGGGGGGGATTCGGTCGCGGCGATTGACGAGTTCGGGCTCGCCGGGTCGATCGACTTCGTCTCGACCGGCGGGGGGGCCTCGCTCGAGCTCATCGAGTTCGGCGATCTGCCGGGCCTTGCCGCGCTGCGCGGCGCGGCGAACGCCCCCGAGGGGTCCTGATCGCGGTGGTGTCCGGGCGCGGCGTGCTCATCAGCGGCAACTGGAAGATGAACGAGAACCACTTCGAGGCGCTGAAGCTCGTCCAGGAGCTCGCCGCCCTGCTGGCCGCGGGGACGATCCCGCCGGGGCGCGAGGTGAGCCTCCACCCGCCGTTCACGTCGCTGCGGACCGTGCAGACCGCCGTCGAATCAGACCACATCCCGGTGGCGCTCGGCGCGCAGAACTGCCACTTCGAGGACCGGGGCGCCTATACCGGCGAGGTCTCGGCCGAGATGCTCGCCAAGCTCGATGTGCGCTACGTGATCACCGGACACTCCGAGCGGCGCCAGCACTTCGCCGAGACCGATGAGATCGTGGCGAGGAAGATCGACGCCATCCTGCGCCACGGGATGCTGCCGATCGTCTGCGTCGGCGAGACGCTCGCCGAGCGTGATGCCGGTGCTGCCGAGGCGAAGGTGCGAGGCCAGGTGCGCGCCGTCCTCGAGGGCCGCCCGAGCGAAGTCGTGGCGTCGATCGTCCTCGCTTACGAGCCGATCTGGGCGATCGGCACGGGGCGGGCGGCGTCGCCGACCGACGCCGAGGAGATGTGCGCCGCGATCCGCTCGGAGATCGGCCGCTTCGCCCCCTCGGCCGCGGCGGCGATCCGCATCCAGTACGGGGGGTCGGTGACGCCGGAGACGGCGGCGGAGCTGCTTTCCGGCGAGGACGTCGACGGCTTCCTCGTCGGGGGCGCGAGCCTTGACGCCCAGCGTTTCGCCGCCATCGTGCGCGCCGGGGCGTAGCCGCAGTCCAGGTCGCGGCCATCGACTGCTAACCTTCGCCCTCGTCCCCCGCGCCCGAGGCCGCCGAGGAGGTCGCTCTACGTGCTCACCGACATCCTGGTCGGGATCGAGGCCGTCGCGTCCTTTGCGCTGGTGTTGTTGATCCTGCTGCACTCGGGGCGGGGTGGGGGACTGTCGGACATGTTCGGCTCTACGGTCGGCTCGGCGGCGGCCGGCTCGACGGTCGCCGAGAAGAACCTCGACCGCCTCACGATCACCGTCGCTGTCGTCTTCGCCTTCTCGACGGTGATCATCGGCCTTCGGTGGGGCTGAGGAAGGCCGCCTCCGCCGCGCTCGGCGCGCTGGTGGTCCTCGTCGCCAGCGGCGCCGCATCGGCCGCATCCTCGTCGACCTCGACGACGCTCGCCGGCCAGGGCGGGATCGAGATCCTCAACGGGGGCACGGTCACCGTCGCCGTGCCGAGCCTGCCGACCCAGTACAACCCGGCGACGCCGTGCGGCTCGAACGCCGTCACCCAGATGGTGATGGAACAGGTCCTGCCGCAGGCTTTCGTCACCGGTCCCGGCATGGAGGTTCGTGCCTCGTCAGGGCTTCTCGTCTCGGCCGAGGTCACGGGGCTGAAGCCCCAGACCGTCGTCTACACGCTGGCGCGAGGGGCACGCTGGTCCGACGGCGTACCGATCAGCGCGGCCGACTTCGCCTACGACTGGCGGCGGGTGCTCTTGATCGGCGCGAGCCTGCCGGCGACGTTCCCCCTCGCCGGGTACAAGGACATCACCTCGGTCAAGGGTTCCAAGGGGGGCTCGGTCGTCACCGTCGAGTTCGCGAATCCCTACGCCGACTGGATGGCGTTGTTCGCCAATCTCATGCCCGCCCACATCGCCCGCCGCTACGGCTGGCAGAGGGCGTTCGCCGGACCGAGACCGGCGCACCTCGTCTCGGGTGGCCCGTTCGCGGTGACGAGGATCGTTCCGGGCAAGAAGCTCGTGCTCTCGCGCAATCCCTCGTATTGGGGCAAGCCCGCCCACCTTGCCCACATCGTCTTTGAGGTCATACCGTCGCAGGCGGCGACCCGGCGGGCGCTCCGAGACGGGTCGGTCGACGTCGCCGAGCTCACCCCGGGGAGCGCGGTCGACGGCCTCGTCGCCGGGAGGACCGACCTCGAGCAGTCGGTCTCGGACTCGGCGACGCTGTGGCAGCTCGACTTCAACCTCGCCGACACGGTCGTCGGGAAGCTCGCCATCCGCCAGGCTATTGCCACGGCGATCGACCGTCCCGAGGTCGTCGCCGATTCGATCGGCCTGCTCGTCGCCGGGGCCTCGACCGCGGACAATCGCCTCTACGTCGCGCACCAACGGGGGGGCCAGAAGAACGACGCTGCGTACCTGCAGGCCAACGACGCCGTCGCGGACCAGCTTGCCTCGACCGCCGGCTATTCACTCGGCGCGGACGGCTTTCTCGTCTCTGCCTCGGGCGCGCCGCTCGTCCTCGTGCTTACCGGGCCGAAGGGGGACCCGACGGTCTCCCGCGCCGAGCGCGAGATCCAGGCGCAGCTATTGCAGGCCGGGATCGAACTGCGGATCCGCAACGTCGACCCGGGGCGACTGCTCGCGACGGTCCTGCCGCAGGGCGGCTACCAGCTCGCGATGGCGCCGTATCTCGCGTCACCGTTCCCGTCGACGATTGCCGGTCTCTACACAAATCCCGTCGGCCCCACGCCGAGCCCGGCCGGGCAGTCGGCGGTCGGCGTCCCCAGCGCCGCCAACTGGCACGGCATCGCCCTCGCGGGGGCAGAGAGCGAGCCTGCCGCGGCGCCAGCCGGAGCCGTGACGCGCGATGTCCTGGGCTACGACGACCCCACGGTCGACGGGTTGTTCACGCAGGCGCAGTCAGAGCTGAACGCCAAGGCGGACGCGAGTCTGTACAACGAAATCGACACGCTGCTGTGGCAAGACCTCCCGACGCTGCCTCTTTTCCAGGCAAGCACGACGCTCGTGCGGCGGGTCGAGGTCGTGAACGTGAGCGAAAGCGCGACCTGGGCGGGGCCGATGTGGGACGCACAGGGATGGGCGATCCAGGTGAGCCCGGCGCCGACGACGTCGACGACGAGCGCCGCGACCTGACCGCGGTCGCCGGGATGAGTCGGCCGCCGGTTCCGGCGAAGCGGCGAGCGGGGGTCGCGCTAGTGTTTTCTCCCTGGCGGGGGCACATTCGGTGTCGCGTCGGAGTGGCGGAATAGGCAGACGCGCCAGCTTGAGGGGCTGGTGCCCGCAAGGGCGTAGGGGTTCAAGTCCCCTCTCCGACACCCTGTGCAACTGACATTGATCGATTACTTCGAGGTCGATGTCTTTTGTCGTAGTCGTTCGTAGGGAGTCCGCCCGCCGACCCCGTGATTGCGGATGATCGTGCGCTTGGAGACCCTTTCGGCGAGCACCTTGCGCCGGATCTCCACCCACACCTGCATGTCGGTGTGCACCCTTCTCCCGTTCTGTTCGCCGTTCCCGTTCGAGGAGCCTCGGGGCCGGAGGGCGAGTGGACGGGGATGTCAGGTGCTGCTGTTTTCGACGATGATTCAGAACCGAACCGGGATCGATCGTCCGGGCGGTGGGTCCCTGGTCCGACGACATGATCACAGAAGGCATCCTCGTCCAAGGCCAATCGCTTGCCACCGTTGAAGACACCTCGACCGTGCGTGTGCGAGACGGTGAGCAAATCCCAACAAGCGGTCCATTTGAAGAGACTGCGGATTACCTCGTCGGTTCGACCTCAGTGAATGTGCGAGTTTCACCGAAGCGATCGAACTCGCGCATCAGTTGACCTGGAGACCACGCCTCACGCTTGCATTGCACCGGGATGATCCGCGCGCAATCCGGACGATCTTGCCGACGGTCGGCTGACAACGTCCGATCGTTGCCAGGGCGCACCGGTAGGTCTACTTAGCCGTCCTGCAGCGGCGGTATCGCGCGTGAACGGATGACGTCAGCGTAGAAGCGAGAGCTCTGCTTCGGGATACGCCGTTGTGTCTCGAAGTCGACGTAGACGATGCCGAAGCGCTTCTGGTAGCCCCATGACCACTCGAAGTTGTCGAGCAACGACCACGCGAAGTAGCCGGCGACGTTCGCTCCCGCTTCGATCGCCTTCGCGACAGCAGCAAGGTGGTCGTGGAAGTAGCGAATTCGTTCGACGTCGTTCACGACGCCGTCCGGGTCAACGTAGTCCTCTGCTGCGCAACCGTTCTCCGTGACATATATCGGTAGACCCGGTGCGCGCCGGGAGAGGTCAACCAAGAGATCGGCGAACGCCTCAGGGTCAACGGTCCATCCCATCGACGTCTGCGCCAACCACTCGGGCCGATACTCGACGACTCCCGGAAGGGGCCAGCGTGACGGCTCCTCGTTGCGGCGTAGATCGTCCGGATCACCGGTCTTCAGGTAGATCGCTGAGTAGTAGTTCACCCCGAGGAAGTCGAGCGGACGGGCGATCTCGTCGAGGTCGCCGTCGGCCACGATGGTCGGCGGTGCCAAAAAGTCTTCGCGGGCCTCAGTCGGGTAACGGCCGTGAAGAACCGGCTCGAGGAATACTCCGTGAAGTTCGGCATCGGCCATCCGTCGCGCTGCGAGGAGGTTTTCGTCCGGAACACCACTCGTGAGCTGAACGGGGTGCATGTCTAGTGTGATACCGACCGGGACCCCATCGGGGAGCAGATCCCGCAGGACGCCGAGTGCCATTCCGTGGCCGAGGAGGAGGTGATGCGTGGCTGCGGCAGCTGCGTGAATGTCGTGCAGGCCAGGAGCGTGAGTCCCGAGTCGGTAGCCGTTGTTGACCACCACTTGCGGCTCGTTGAGAGTGAGCCACCGCGTTACGCCGTCACCGAGAGCCGCGGCCACGATCGCGGTGTACTGGGCGAAGCGCTCAGCGGTCGTGCGCACCGTCCAGCCCCCGTCGTCTTGAAGCTCCTGGGGGAGATCCCAGTGGTACAGGGTGGCGACGGGGGAGATCCCGTGCCCGTTGAGCTCATCGACAAGCGAGCGGTAGTAGTCGAGCCCCTTTTGGTTCACCGGTCCGCGACCACCGGGTTGAACCCGCGGCCAGGAGATGGAAAAGCGGTACGAAGGAAGGCTGAGGGACGCCATGAGGGCGACGTCCTCCCGATACCGGTGGTAGGTGTCGCAGGCGACGTCCCCGGTGTCGCCATGGAGGACCTTTCCCGGCGTGTGGCTGAAGGTGTCCCAGACCGAGAGTCCCCGCCCATTCTCGCTGGCGGCACCTTCGACCTGGTAGGCGGCGGTCGCGGCGCCGAAGATGAAGCCCTCTGGGAATGACAGGGCGCCTCGCCTCCCGTCCCGTGCAGTCGACATCTTCTCCTCCTTGGTGGGCCGTCTCGGCCGCTCTCTCCGAGCGCTCGAATGCCAGCTCACCGCCCTTGACGTTCCCGATTTCGTTCCTTAAGGTAAGTGCCTCACGGGAATGTAAGCGGTTAGATTCTCTGATAGGACAGCATCACGCCGCCCGATGACGATGGTGTGTGCGCTGCACGAATCATGCCGCGGTTCCTGTCGACGTGGGAGAAGGAGAACCGCGAGGTGGGGCAGACGCCGACTCGTCCGCGCCGGAGGAAACCCGCAACAGGAACGCGCGAGCTAAGCACGGCCCGCGACGACCGACGGCGGAGAGATCGCTTCGGGGAGCCGATGAAGACGGCGACCGTCTACGACGTCGCGCGTTCGGCGCGGGTTTCGACCGCGACCGTCTCCAGGGTGGTTCACGGCGCGGACCTCGTCCGCGCATCGACGCGCGATCGGGTGAACGAGGTGATCGAACAGCTCGGCTACGTTCCCGACGGTGCCGCGCAGAGCCTGTCGCGTCGACGCAAGGAGGTCATCGGGCTCGTCAGCGTCGAGCGGACCTCGGACCAGTTCGACGTCGAGAACATGAGTCTCCTCTTCTACGACGAGATCCTCCATGGCGTCGAGGCCCGCCTGCACGACGAGGAGTGGTCGCTGCTCATCAAGTTCCTCAGTCCGGCGCAGGACGACAGCTTCCGCCGGATCCAATCGCTGTCCGGCAAGGTTGACGGCCTGCTCATCGGCGAGGGAATCGTCGAGTCGCAGCGACTGGCACAGCTCGCCACCCGCGTGCCGGTCATGGTTATCGCCGGTGCACGCGACGAACATGGCGTCGACGTGGTGGCTGCTGACAACCGTTCGGGTTCTGCTGCGCTCGTCACCCACCTCGTCGCGGAACATGGTCGCACCCGGCTTTTTCACGTCGACGGACCGACGAATGCCCCGGATGCCGCCGAGCGACGCTACGCCTTGGAGCGGGTCGTGCGGTCCCATCCTGAGGCCCGTGTGGTCGGGAGCTATCAGGGCAATTTCAAAGTGCAAAGCGGTGACGAAGCCGGGCGCATGCTCCTCGCGCAGCGCCAGGCGACGTCGCCGGACGCGGTCGTGTGCGCGAACGACCAGATGGCGATCGGCGTGATGCAAGTGCTGGAGGCGGGTGGCGTTCACGTCCCAGAGGAGATCGCGGTCGTCGGGTTCGACGACATCTTCCCCGGGAACCTTTCTGACCCATCGCTCACGACGGTGCACCAGCCGATGCGTCTCCTTGGGGAGCGTGCGTGCGTTCGATTGCTCGAACGCATCGCCGACCCGGGTCTGCCGCCGCGGTTGGAGGTGCTTCCGACCGAGCTCGTGCTGCGGGCGAGTTGTGGCTGTCCGCCTGAGTCGTGGAGGCGCGTGCCCGTGCGTCCGGTCATTTTCTCGCGATCGCGTCGCAAGAGCTCGCGAGACGACGTATCACCCGAGTCAAAGAGGGGAGGGACCGACGCCACCGCCGACGGTCGTCGGCGAGGCATGAGGTCTAAGACGGCGGCTGTCGAGCGTCGGGCGAACCGACCCTCGCCAAGATCTACGAACTCGGCATAACGGTGATGGAAGCGGAATGCTTGGCGAGAAAACCGACGAGGCAAGGATCAGGAATGCTGGCGCGGTCTCTTTCTCAGCGGGTCGGCAAGAGGGAAGAAGGGGAGCGCTGTGCAGTTCATCGCTAGACGGCTCGCCACCTACGTAGTCGCGGCGTGGGTGGCGGTGACGGTGAACTTCTTCATCCCGAGGCTGATGCCGGGCGACGCGGTCACGACGATGATGGCGAAGTTCCCCGCGTTGCAGCCTGCGGCAGAGAAGGCCCTCGAGATCGAGTTTGGCATCGGGAAGCAAGGGAGCCTTGTCCACCAGTACGTCATCTATCTCGTCAACATTTTCCACGGCAACCTCGGGCTCTCGACGAACTACTACCCCTCCTCGGTCGTCTCGGTCCTTGCGGAGACGATCCCGTGGACCTTGATCCTCGTCGGCTCGGCGACGGTCCTGAGTTTCGCCTTAGGCACTCTGCTCGGCATCGTCGCCGGCTGGCGTCGGCGCGGCATCCTCGACCAGCTTCTTCCCGCGTTCACCTTCCTCCAAGCGGTTCCCTACTTTTTCCTCGCGCTGCTCTTGATCGACTTGCTCGCGATTCACTGGCACTTGTTCCCCTCAAGCCAGGGTTATAGCAATGGGCTGATACCCGGCTGGCACTGGGCTTTCATCCAAAGCGCCGTTTACCACTCGATCCTGCCCGCATTCACCCTCATCATCACCTCGATGGCCGGATGGATGCTGCAGATGCGCAACGTCATGATCACGACGATCGGCGAGGACTACGTCCTTGCCGCGCAGGCAAAGGGCCTTTCGAACCGGCGGGTCATCTTCACCTACGCGGCCCGCAACGCGATCCTCCCGAACATCGCCGGATTCGCCGTCTCGCTCGGCTTTGTCGTCGCGGGAGCTCTCGTCATGGAGTTCGTGTTCTCGTATCCGGGTGTTGGCTACACGCTGTACAACGCGGTCACCTCGGATGACTATCCGCTGATGCAGGGTATCTTCCTCGTCATCGCGATGGCGGTGCTGATCGCCAACCTCCTCGCCGACGCGGTCTACGTCATCGCTGACCCAAGGACTCGCAGAAGGGCGGCGTACTGATGGCAGTGCTCACCCTCCCGGCGGAGATTCCAAGGGCGCGTCGCCGGCTTTTCGGGCGCTCGTTGCCGCTCAAAGCCAAGATTGGCGTCGTCATCATCGCAATCTTCATCTTCCTCGCAATCTTCGGTCCCTATCTCGCGCCCTTCGATCCGTCGGCGATCAACCCGGCCCAAGACATACCGTTAGCGCCGAACACTGTCCACCTGCTCGGCACGACCACGTTCGGTCAAGACGTGCTCTCCCAGCTGTTAGTCGGCATTCGAGCAACCGTCCTCATCGGTTTGACGACGGGGGTGATCGCCACGTTCCTCTCGGTCGTCATCGGCGTGAGCGCGGGCTTCCTCGGCGGCTTCGCTGACGAGTTGCTCTCGCTGCTCAGCAACTCCTTCCTTGTCCTTCCGGCACTGCCGCTACTCGTCGTAATCCTCGGTTACCTGCCCCAGTCGGGAAACCTCGTGACGGCGTTCGTGCTGAGCTCGCTCGGCTGGCCGTGGGGCGCTCGGGTCATCCGGGCGCAGACGATGTCGCTTCGCGCCAGGGATTACATCGGCTCGTCCCGGGAGACTGGGGAAAGGACCTGGAGGATCATCTTTTTCGAGATCCTGCCGAACGAGGTGAGCCTCATCGCGGCGAGTTTCGTCGGTACCGTCCTCTACGCGGTGCTGACCTCGGTTGCCCTCACCTTCCTCGGTCTCGGGGACCTCACGAGCTGGAGCCTCGGGTCAATGCTCTACTGGGTCCAGAACCAGAACGCACTCATACTCGGCGCCTGGTGGTGGTTCCTTCCACCGGGGCTGTGTGTGGCGGTCCTCGGGATGGGCCTCGTCCTTTTGAACTTCGGACTCGACGAATTGGGCAACCCGCGGCTTCGCAACGTCGGGCAGCAGCGGAAGATCGGTGGGCAGTCCTGGCGTCCAGCAGACCCGACACCGGTGTTGCGCGACGGACAGGGCGACTCCCGGCAGCTCGTCACCGCACCGGCACCGTCGCTTGCAGCGACAGAGGGGGACGGCCGACGCCGTGAGCCCGACGCCGCATTCCTTACGAATCCCGAGAGCACTCGCGGAGGGGGGCGGCCGTGAGACGCGCGAAGGAATCCGAGCACAAGGCTGAGCGGCCCTCTGTGGCTGCTTCGGTCATTCCCACCCCGACTTCGGACGCGCTCTCACCGGTCCTCGACATCCGAGGCCTGTCGATCTCCTACCGGGCACTCGACGGCGATGTGCATGCCGTGGAAGGTGTCGACTTGGCGTTTCCGCGAGGGGGGATCGTCGGGCTCGCGGGCGAAAGCGGCTCGGGCAAGTCGACCCTCGCCTACGGCGCCGTTCGGCTGCTGCGGCCCCCGGCGGTGATCACAGCGGGGAGTGTGACGTACCGAGGGCGCCGCGTCGGCCTCGAGGGCGTTTCCGTGCTTGACCAGACCCATGCCCAGTTGCGCTCCCTGCGCTGGCGAGAGATCGCGATCGTCTTCCAGAGCGCGATGAACGCCTTGAACCCGGTGCTGCGGGTCGAAGACCAGCTCTTCGACGTGATCGAGGCCCACCTTCCGATGAGCGGCGATGAGCGGCGCGAGCGGGCCGGCTCGCTCCTCGACTTCGTCGGGATCGACCGTGGGCGCCTCCGGAGCTATCCCCATGAGCTGTCAGGCGGCATGCGCCAGCGAGTGATGATCGCAATGGCCCTCGCTGTAGATCCCGAGATCGTGATCATGGACGAACCGACGACGGCGCTCGACGTCGTCGTGCAGCGCGAGATCCTCTCCCAGATCGTCGAGCTGAAGGAACGGCTCGGCTTCTCGATCTTGTTCATCACGCACGACCTCTCGCTTCTGCTCGAAATCGCCGATCGAATCGCGGTCATGTACGCCGGTCGACTCGTCGAGGAAGGAAGCGCCAAGGAGATCCACTATCAGCCCGCGCACCCTTACACCCGCGGCTTGCTGAACTCATTCCCTTCATTGCGTGGGCCCCGACGGGAGCTTGCAGGCATTCCCGGCTCGCCGCCGGACCTGCGCAACCTTCCTCCGGGTTGCCCGTTCGTCCCGCGTTGCGCGTTCGCCACCGACGCCTGCAAGCACATCGACATGCGGCTCGCCCCGGTCGGGGGTTCCAAGGACCCCTCCCACGTCTCGGCGTGCCCGTTCGTTCTTCCCGACGCGCCGGCCCCACAGGACGCCGAGACTGTTCGGAGCCCGCGGTGAGCGGCGAAGTTCGCTCCGCGGCGGAGTCCCACGGTCCCCTCGTGCTCGAGGCGGTCGGAATCCACAAGGACTTCAGACTCGGAAGCGGCCTCAGGTCCCCGGTGCTTTCCGCCGTCCGGGATGTCTCGTTCGGCCTCTACCGTAGCGGCGTCGTGGCCCTCGTGGGAGAGAGCGGCTCGGGCAAGTCGACGGTCGCCCGCCTCCTCTCCGGCCAGGAGCGGATGACCAGGGGTGAGATCCGCCTCGACGGCAAGACAGTGCATCTCCAGCACCGTAGGCAGTTCCGAGCCTACAAGCACGAAGTCCAGATGATCTTCCAGGACCCCTTCGCCTCGCTGAACCCGGTGCACACCGTCCGCTACCACCTCGAGCGTCCGTTGCGGCTTCATCATGTGGCAAAGGGCCGGGCGGCGATCGCGTCCGAGCTGGTGCGCGTGATCTCTGAGGTGCAGCTGACTCCGCCAGAGCAGTTCCTTGCGAAATACCCCCACGAGCTCTCTGGTGGGCAGCGCCAGCGGGTCGCCATCGCCCGGGCACTGGCAGCGCGCCCTCGGGTGCTCCTCGCCGATGAGCCGATCTCGATGCTCGACGTCTCGATCCGCCTCGAGATCCTCCGCTTACTCGACGATCTGCGCCAGGAACTGGATCTGGCGATCCTCTACATCACGCACGACATCGCCTCCGCTCGCTACTTCGCCGACGAGACACTTGTCATGTACGCCGGCGACATCGTCGAGCGCGGACCCTCCGAAGAGGTGACGCAGCATCCGGCACACCCCTATACGCAGCTCCTCGTCGCGTCGGCGCCCGATCCCGACGCGCTCGGCACTTCGCTGCGGACCGGCTCGAAGGTCGTCGCCGGCCAGGCGGGGAGCGCGATCTCGGGCGTCGTCGGGTGCCGCTTCAGCCCGCGCTGTCCATTCGCCGAGGAGCGGTGCCGACGGGAGGCGCCCGTGCCCGTCGCGATCGACGAGCAACGGGCCGCTGCCTGCTGGCGTCTCGATGTCGCCGCACCGCTCCTCGTGCGGGATGGCGCCGGGACCGGTGACCCGTCCCGTCGTGGTAAAGGCGCGCCTTAACAAGCCCGGAGCGCGCCTGTGCGATCCTCGTTGCGTGGCTGGTTGACGATGGCGAATCCGCGCAGCGTTTCCGCAGGTGAAAGGCTATGTTCTCATCGCTCGCGAGGGGGTACACTGTCTCCAGAAATATGTAAGCGGTTACAGGATGCTGTAATGTAAGCGCTTACACTGAATACCAAAATAGTGAACGGTTGGGTCGCGAAAGCAGCGATCCACATAGCCCGCGGCTCATCAACCTGTGACGGGTGGGTGTGCTCGAAGAAAGGTCAGCGCAATGAAACGTTGGCTCAAACAAGGGAAGCTCTGGACGGTCGCTGCGTCGGGCCTCATGGTGGGTGGCCTCCTCTGCGGTGTGATGGCGAGCACCGGAGTCCCGGCGGCATCGGGCGACGCGAGCCCGGTGCTCACGATGGAGTCGAGTCCGGCGAGCTCGATCACGAACAACTTCAACCCGTACCAGCCGACCTCGGCGTCGGTACTGCTCGGTGCGACTTCGCTGATCTACGAGCCGTTGCTCCAGTTCGACGTGGCACAACCGACGAAGGCGCCGTACGACTTCTTGGCGAGCGGCTATTCGTGGGGCAAAGGCGGCAAGTCGATCACCTTTACGATCCGGTCTGGCGTGAAGTTCAGCAACGGCACCGCGATGACCCCTGCGGACGTGGCGTTCACGTACACGATGCTGGAAAAGAACCCGAGCGTTAACACGTACGGTGTTCCGATCACCGGCGTGTCGTCCACTTCGAGCACGGTAACGGTCGACTTCTCCGCGTCGGAGTACACAAACTTGCAGAATGTCGCTGGCGAGCTGTACATCGTCCCGGAGTCACAGTGGAGCGCGTACACGACTCCTGGTTCGCAGGTCATCAGCGATACGCAAGCGATCGGCACGGGCCCCTATGTCGTGTCGAGTTGGACCCCCCAGGGATTCACCTTGAAGGTCAACCCGAACTACTGGGGTGGCCCATTTGCGGCCGCTGGCACGCCGCCAGCTGTCAAGTCGATCTACTTTCCGGCGCTCACCTCGAACAGTGTGGTGCTCTCCCAGCTGGTCAGCGGCTCTCTTACGTGGGCGGGTAACTTCATCACCGGCCTGCAGAAGGCATTCGTGGGCGCGAACCCGGCTACGAACCACGTGTGGTTCGCTCCTGTGAACACCGTGACGTTCTACCCGAACCTGACCAGGTGGCCGACCAACCAGCTCGTGGTGCGTCAGGCGATCAGCCTTGCCGTCAACCGCACCGAGCTCAGCAAGTCAGGCGAGGGCGGCGGTGAGCCGCCTGCGACCAACGCCAGCGGCCTGACGCTGCCGAACTTCCAGAGCCTGATCTCTGCGTCGGTGAAAAAGGACACGCTCCCAGCGAAGAGCGATATTGCTGGCGCAAAGCGCCTGCTCGAGAAGGCGGGCTACACACGCAACTCGAAAGGGTATTTCGAGAAGAACGGGAAGGTTGTGGCCCTCACGATCGGTGAGCCCGCGGCCTACACCGACTACGCGGCTGACGCGGCGCTCGCGGCAACAGAGCTTCGGAAGGCCGGCATCGACGCGACCTTCGTGGGTCAGTCGGTCGCCGCATGGGGCGCGGACATCACCGACGGTCACTACCAGTTGGACATCCACTGGGGTACCACGAGCATCTCCGCCTACCAGCTCTACAACTACTGGCTGAACAGCACGCTCTACACAGCGAGCCCGAAGGCCGTGACCGGAGACTTCGAGCGTCTGGTCAACAAGTCGATCGACAAGGACCTCGCCACGTTGGCAGGTGCGACCACCCTGGCCGCACAGGCGAAGGCGCTCGCGCCGATCGAGTCGTTCGTGGCGACGCAGCTTCCGGTCATCCCGATCCTCTACGGGGCGTCTTTCGACGAGTACAGCACGGCGCACTTCACCGGCTGGCCGTCGGCGAGTCACCCGTACGAGTCGGGTAGCCCGAACACGCCGACCAACGAGGTCATCGTCCTGCACTTGAGTCCGACCAGCTAGCCGGCTAGCTGCTGGCCCCCTCTGGGTGCACCGGGCTCGGTCCGAGGTCTCGGACCGAGTCCGGTGTCACCGATGGGGCTGAACGGTCGAGGTCGGGGACTGTCACGGTCGCCGAGTCGCTGTGCTGGTCCACCGGAAGGGGCGTGGGCAGGGCACAGGGCTTCGAGGTCGTTCGTGGCGTTCTCAGTCGGAGCCGGGGGCAGCACTGACGACCGGCTCGGTTGTCAACGATTCAGGCGTGACTCGTGACGAGCATGATAGGTGTGAACGCTCGTCATGGGACTGTGCACGGCACCGTCGAGTGCTCTTGGTGGACGACGCGGTATTGAAGGTCACGACCGGTCGGCTAGTTGACGACAGAACGGCACGTATGGGGACATCGACGAGCGGGGATGGGAAGTGGACCCAAATGAATTGGCGGGGCCACGGCTGAAGATCGGACGCCCTCAGCCCCGATAGGGAGGCAGCGTGGAGTACGGGTACTTCGATGACGACCGCCGAGAGTTCGTCATCACTCGGCCGGATACGCCGCTCCCCTGGATCAACTATCTCGGCACCGAGAAGTACTTCGGCACCATCTCAAACACCGCTGGCGGGTGCTCCTTCTACCGTGATGCCCGCCGGCGACGTCTCACGCGCAATCGCCAGAACAACGTGCCGTCAGATCGTGGTGGCCGCTACCTCTACCTTCGGAACGACGAAGACGGCGACTACTGGTCGCCGTCTTGGCAGCCAACCTGTAGTGATCTCGACACCTACGAATGTCGCCATGGACTGTCCTACACGCAGATCAGCTCGACGAGGCGCGGGATCCGCGCCGAAACTCTGTACTTTGTGCCGTTCGGCGAGGACCTCGAGGTTTGGCGCCTGCGAGTGACAAACGAGACGAGACGACGGGTCGTGCTCTCGGTGTTCTCGTCGGTGGAGTTCTGCCTCTGGGATGCGCTAGACGACTCGACGAATCTCCAGCGCAATCTTTCCGTCGGCGAGGTGGAGGTGGTCGACGGGGTCATATACCACAAGAGCGAGTACCGAGAGCGGCGTAATCACTTCGCTTACTTCGCCTGCTCGGAGCCGCTTGCTGGCTTCGACACCCAGCGCGAGGCCTTCCTCGGTGCGTATCGGGGGTGGAATGCCCCAGTCGCGGTCGAACGCGGTCGGGCTTCGGACTCGATCGCACGCGGATGGGCACCGATTGGCTCCCACCATGTTCGCCTCACTCTCGCTCCGGGGGACAGCCACGAAGTTGTCTTCGTACTCGGTTACTCGGAAAACCTCCCGGAGGAGAAGTTCGACCCACCGGGCTCCGAAACGCTCAACAAGGCGAATGTTCAGCCGGTAATAGTGCGCTGGCTGCAGACGGCGAAGGTGAAGGAGGCCTTCGACGCGCTACGGCACTCCTGGGACGAGCTGCTTTCTGTGTTCCAGGTCGAGACCCCAGACGAGCACGTGAATCGGATGGTGAACATCTGGAACCCCTACCAGTGCGTCGTGACGTTCAACATGAGTCGTTCGCTTTCCTCGTTTGAGTCCGGAATCACAAGAGGTATCGGCTTCCGTGACTCGAGCCAGGATCTGCTCGGCTGCGCGAGCATGCTCTCGGCACGGGCACGCGGAAGGATCCTCGACCTTGCCGCGACCCAGCTTCCCTCGGGCGGCATGTATCACCAGTACCAGCCGCTTACCAAGCGCGGTAACGATGACATTGGCTCAGGTTTCAACGACGATCCCCTGTGGCTCGTGCTCGCGGTCACCGCCTATCTGAAGGAGACCGCCGACTTCGCGGTGCTGGACGTTCCGGTTTCCTACAACCACGAGTCGCAAAGTGAGGCGCCTCTCTACGAGCACCTCCAGCGATGTGTGCGCTACACGCTCGATCGACTCGGCCCGCGTGGTCTGCCGCTCATCGGTCGCGCCGACTGGAACGACTGCCTCAACCTCAACTGCTTCTCGGTGACGTCGGGTGAATCCTTCCAGACAACCGAGAACCGGGAGGGAGGCGTCGCAGAGTCAGTGTTCATTGCCGGGCAGTTCGTCCTCGCTGCCTCCGAGCTCGCTAGCGTCGCCCGCCTCTGCGGTCGCGTCGACGACGCCAATGCTTTCGAGGATGATGCGAGGCGGATGACCGCTGCAATCAATGAGCACGGTTGGGATGGGGAGTGGTTTCTCCGTGCATATGACCACTTCGGTGAAGTCGTCGGTTCGCACCGAAACGACGAGGGCCAGATCTTCATCGAATCCCAGGGGATGTGCGCGATGGCCGGGATCGGGATCCTGGATGGCCGGGCTGCGACCGCGCTCGCGAGCGTCCGCGAGCGGCTCGCGACCGAGCACGGGATCATGCTTGTCCAGCCTGCCTATTCCCACTACCACCCGGAGCTTGGCGAGATCTCCTCCTACCCGCCCGGCTACAAGGAGAACGGCGGCATCTTCTGCCATGCGAACCCTTGGATCATGATCGCGGAGGCGATTCTCGGGAACGGCGATGCGGCGTTCGACTACTACCGAAGAACCAACCCTTCCGAGCGTGCCGCGCTCAGTGATGTGCACCGGTGCGAGCCGTACGTCTACGCCCAGATGATTGCCGGCCGTGACGCCGCTACCTTCGGAGAGGCGAAGAACTCGTGGCTCACGGGATCCGCGGCGTGGCACCTGGTCGCGATTTCTCAGTGGATCCTTGGTATCCGTCCCGAACTCGACGGGCTGCGCATCGACCCGGTGATGCCGGCAACTTGGAGTGGTTTCACCGTGCGGCGACGATGGCGGGGGGCAACTTACGAGATCACTGTTAGCAAGGCGGAGGGCCATTCGCCACGGGTCCGAAATCTTCTCGTCGATGGTGAGCAAATTGCGGGCAACCTCGTCCCACCTGCGCCCTCTGGCATGACCGTCAAGGTCGAGGCGACCCTCTCGCCAGTGGCTTTGAACTAGGTAACGGGGTCGTCCGCCCCCGCGAGGTTCACGGTGAAGATGCGGCGCGCGACCGGTGTCGACTCCGGATCCGCTGCGAGTTTGTGCGATCGAGCATCTGACGCAGCTTGCGATGGATTCGGGTGAGGCCCGTTATCGGCGACACGGTGGCTATCAGGCCGACGGTCACGGAGCCAGCGCCCGGGCCGGGGTGGGTTCACATCGCCTGCGCGACCCGCGGTCTCGTCCGGTTGCGCTCGGCCCGGCTCATGGTTCCGTGACTGGACAAGACAGCGTAATTAAGATTATCTATAGACTTAGTCTTGTATGCGATTTACTGCATGATTATGACGGAATTCATCTCCAAGCTGGGCTCGGCTTGGAGACGGGATGCGAGGAGGGCGAGACGAGCATGAAGGTCGCTGAGGACATTACCGAGCTCATCGGGAACACGCCGCTCGTGCGGCTGCGTCGGCTCACAGGAGATAGCGGCGCCACGGTCGTGGCCAAGCTCGAGTTCTTCAACCCGGCGCACAGTGTGAAGGACCGCATCGGCGTTTCGATGATCGACGCCGCCGAGAAGGCCGGCCTGATCGGCCCCGAGACGATCGTCTTGGAGCCGACGAGCGGCAACACAGGGATCGCGTTGGCGATGGTGTGCGCGGCCCGCGGCTACCGTTGCGCCTTCACCATGCCCGAGACGATGTCCAAGGAGCGTCGGGCGCTGCTCAGGGCCTACGGAGCCGAGCTCATCTTGACCCCTGGGCCCGAGGGCATGCCCGGTGCGATCGCCAAGGCCGAGGAGCTCGCGAAGAGCGACCCGAGATACTTCATCCCCCAGCAGTTCGAGAACCCGGCCAACCCTGCGATCCACCGGGCCACGACCGCCGAGGAGATCTGGAACGACACCGATGGAAAGGTCGACATCGTCGTCTCCGGAGTCGGCACCGGGGGGACTATCACCGGCGTCGGCCAGGTGCTCAAAGAGCGCAAACCTTCTGTGAGGATGGTGGCCGTCGAGCCCGCGGCATCGCCGGTCCTCTCGGGCGGCCAGAAAGGCCCCCACCCGATCCAAGGAATCGGTGCGGGCTTCGTTCCGGCGATCCTCGACACCGGCGTTATCGACGAGATCATCACCGTTGAGAACGCCGATGCCTTCGATCTCGCCCGCCGGGCGGCGCGCGAGGAGGGCCTGCTTGTGGGCATCTCCTCAGGGGCGGCCATCTGGGCAGCGCTCAAGGTGGCTGGGCGCCCGGAGAATTCCGGCAAGTTGATCGTCGTGATCGTCCCGTCCTTCGGCGAGCGCTACTTGTCCACGGCGCTCTTCGAAGGGCTAAGCGACTGAGCATGTTCGAGACCCTGCGACGCGACCTGGCCTCCGCACGCGAACGCGACCCGGCGGCGCGATCGTTGCTCGAGATCGCGATCTGCTACTCGGGCGTTCATGCCATCTGGAGCCACCGCATTTGCCACTGGCTTTGGCAGAACGACTTCAAGCTCCTCGCACGGGGGTGCTCCAGCCTGGCGCGCCTTTTCACCGGGGTCGACATCCATCCTGCGGCGGTGATCGGCCAGGGCGTATTCATTGACCATGCCACCGGCGTGGTCATCGGCGAGACGGCCGAAGTCGGTGACGAGGTGACCATCTATCAGGGCGTCACCCTCGGTGGGACGAGCCTCGAGCGGGTGAAGCGTCACCCGACCGTGGGCAACCGGGTCACTATCGGTGCCGGGGCCAAGATCCTCGGGGCGATCACGATCGGCGACGACAGCCGCATCGGCGCCAACGCGGTCGTCGTGAAGTCAGTGCCCCCTAACTCGGTCGTGGTCGGCGTGCCAGGTCAGATCATCGCGCGCAGTCGTCCGCACCGGGCGACTGACCGGCCGGACCTCGAGTCCGCCTTCATGCCGGACCTCCTCGGTGCCAGCCTGCATTCGGTGATAGAGCGCGTCGACGAGCTGGAGATGGCGATAGAGGGACACGCGCACGCTCACGACGTTCGTCCGTCCGAGGCCGGCGTATGGTCCGGAGAAGACTTCTCGATCTGAGATAAGAAGGAGGATCTGTGCCCGAGTTCTCGACTCCACCCGCAGACGAGGTTCTCGACTGCACCGGGTTGGCGTGTCCGCTCCCCGTCTTGAAGACCGCACAGGCGATCAAGAACCTCGCGGCGGGACAGACGCTCGAGCTGCTTGCCACTGACCCGGGTGTCGAGCCGGACATGCGGGCCTGGTGCAGCCGCACCGGTAACGAACTGCTCGGCATCACCAAGCAAGCTGAGGTCTTCCATGTCTTCATCCGCTGTGTGAAGTGACAGAAGCCGACTATGTGGGCCCACGACTCTGAGACGAAGATCCTCTACGTGCAGACACACGGCGTGGACGACCCGGGGCGCAGCGCGACGCCCTTTTTCCTTGCCGCCTCCGCGGCCGCGATGGAGTTCGAGGTCATGATCTACTTCACGATGTACGGGCCCACCTTGTTGCGCAAGGACGTCGTGGACAAGATCGGTCCGAAGGGGGACCAGGGCCAGCCGTTGCGCCATTTCATAGAGCAGGCAACCGGTCTGGGCGTCCGGCTGCTGATCTGTCAGCCGTCGCTCGAGCTCAACGATCTGGTCCTCGAAGACCTGATCGACGGTGTCGAGGTTATCGGCGGCGCAGCCTTCAATGATCTCGCGGCTTCAGCCGATGCCGTGATCAGTTTCTAGGCCGGCGCGATGAGCGTCACAGCCGTCCCGCAGGCCAAGACGGACGCCGACTACAAAGTCGCCGACGTCGCCGGCTACGCCGAGGTGCCCTACTCGGAGAAGGCAGGGCTGTTCGAGCAAATCAAGGGCGATATTCGCTTTGGCGATTACCTGTACGGCTGCTACGAGTGCGGCATCTGCGTCGGTGTTTGCCCCTCAGCCAAGTTCTACGACTTCAGCCCGCGCCGGATCGCGCAGGCGGCCGCACGTGAGGACGTGGAGCTGATCTACCAGCAGATGCAGGAGGACATCTGGGAGTGCTCCCAGTGCTTCTCCTGCTTGCGCTGCCCGCGCGGCAACAACCCTGGCGGGATCATCACGATCATGCGGGAAGTAGCCGTCCGCAACGGGCTGGCCTCGGCTAAAGAGGCCCTGGTCGGTTACTCCCGGATCATCTACAAGATCATGTCGACCGGTACCCAGGTTTCACCGGACATGCTGAGGCCGGACGCCTTCCCGGACTGGGGACCTGAGACGGCCGACGTGGCGGACAACCTTGATTTGTGGCGCCGCGCCCTGCCGCCCGAGACCATGCACACGACATCCACCGGCTGGTCCGTCGCCGACAGAACGCTGATCGAGCTGTACCTGATCTGGTTCGAGACCGGCGCCCTCGACATGATCGCCCAGGTCGATCCTGGCCTGCACTCGATCCTGGCCGAGCTGATGGAGGATCGTCTCGAGGAAGAAGGCATCGAGCCATGACCATTCCCCTGGGGACCCCGGTCGACGGGCGTCGAGGTGCCGTCCCATCTGCCGGGCCCGTCGTTGACCGGCGGGCGCTCGAGGACCCCCGTGCAGAGCTGCTCGAGCTTGAGCGTCAGGGCGAGTTGATCGTGCAGAGAATCGACAGGGAAGCGATCAGCGTGACTACGAAGTACGGACGCGAGAAGCGGATCCAGAAGGCGCACCTGTGGCACCACAAGTCCTGTGGCCAGTGCGGCCACATCCCGGGCTACTCGACGTCGATCTTCTGGGTGATGCGCAAGCTCGGCTACGACTACTTCGATCCGCACGACCAGACCTCGTGCACGGCCTGGAACTACTACGCGAGCGCGACCTCCAACGTGGCGGCGCAAGCGGCGGTGGCGGTGCGCAACTTCGCCGCCGCGCACGAGACGGGTTACTTCCCGCTGATTCATTGCGGCACCTCCTACGGTCACTACAAGGAAGTGCGCGAGCAGCTGATACGGCACCCGGAGCTGCGAGCGCAGGTTCGCAAGATCATGGCCAAGCTCGGCAAGCCCTTGGTATTGCCCGAAGAGATCGTGCACTATTCGGAGTGGCTCCACGCCCTGCGCCACGAGGTCGCTGCCAAGCAGGTTCGCGACGTGTCGCGCATCGTGGTGACCGTCCATCCGGCCTGCCACTACTACAAGATCGTCTCGGGTGACGCGATCTACGACCCGGACATCTACGGAGGTCAGCGGACAGCCGTCGTCACCGGCCTCGCCGAAGCGCTCGGCGCCGAGGTGCGCAACTACTCGACTTGGTTCGACTGTTGCGGGTTCGGTTTCCGGCACATCTTGGTGCAGAGGGACTTCACCCGTTCCTTTGCCACGCTGCGCAAGATCGAAGTGATGAAGGAAGAGGCCGACCCCGACGTCGTGCTGACTCACGACACGGGGTGTGTCACCACCCTCGACAAGAGCCAGTTCGCGGCGAGAGCGCAGGGACACAACGTCGGGCTCGCGGTAATGAGCGATGCGCAGTTCGCCGCACTGGCGATGGGGGCGCATCCCTACCGCGTGTGCCAGTTGCACTGGCACTCGGCCGACTACAGGCCGCTGCTCGAGAAGATGGGCATCGACTGGGAGAAGGCATGGGCGGAGTTTCAGAGTGATCTACGCCGGCTGGAGAGCGGCGAGAAGCGTTACCTCGACTGGGATGATGCCGATGGCGCGCACGACGAAGATAGGCCCCAGGTTGCTCCTGCCGGGCACGAACACGACGATTGAGGTGCGAGATGTCCTCTGAGACGGTTGTGGTCATCGGCGGGGGACCAGGTGGGCTGCGCGCTGCGCAAGGCATTGCAGAGATCGGCGGCACAGCCGTGCTGATAGAGAAGCGCGACTTCCTCGGCGGCACGCCGGTAGCCGAGAACTACTGCGGTCTGACGCCGCTCGGCGAGCCGGCGCAACCGCAGATCCGCCAGATGATCGACCTGGTCACTGCCAACCCGCTCATCGAGGTCCGGCTCGGCACCGAGCTCGTTGCCGTCTTGGGGGAACCCGGTGCCTTCGCACTCACACTGCGTCGCGCCGAGACGTCAGCGACTGAGACCGGCGGAGACCAGACGATCGAGTGCGGCGCCATCGTCATTGCCACCGGGTTCGAACACTTCGACCCCGGCCGGGCGACCCAGATGTACGGGTACTACGAGTTCCCCGACGTCATCACCCAGGCTGACCTCGAGGCGATGCTCTCCGGGGGCCGGGTGCTTCGTCCGTCCAACGGACAGCCACCGGAGCGGATCTGCTTCGTCCAGTGCGTGGGCAGCCGCGACCGCCAGATCGGCAACGAGTACTGCTCGAAGGTGTGCTGCGGGGTGGCCTCGAAAGAAGCCATCGAGATCCGGGAACTGCTGCCGAGCTCGAAGGTGCTGATCTTCTACATCGACATGCGGATGTACGGCTATTGGGAGAACGAGATCTACTGGCCGGCCCAGGAGCAGCACCACGTCCAGTACGTCAAGGGACTGATCACCGAAGTGCTGCCGAAAGGGGATCGCCTGCTCGTCCGCGGCGAGGACACCACGATGGGCCGGCCGATGGAGATCCTGATGGATCTCGTCGTGCTGTCCGTCGGTATGGAGCCGTCACAGGGCACCCGCGAACTCGCGAGGCTGCTCGGGGTCAGACAGAACAAGTACGGGTTCATTGAGGCTGTCGCCAAACCGCTCGACCCTGTCAGTACCGACCGGGAGGGGATCTTCGCCTGCGGTGCGGCCCTCGGACCCGCTGACCTGGAGGACACCGTCTCGTCGGCCGCCGGTGCAGCCGTGAAAGCGGTCGGCTACCTGACGTCGCGCGCCGCCGCGACGGCGAAGTGAGGCCAAGTCTGGTGATCACCGGACCAGTAGTTGACACGCCGAGCGCGCTGGAGTTCCAGCGCGAGATCATGGGCCGGATCGCCGAAGCGGAGCTGCACGCCATCGCCGCGGACCTGGATCGCAAGTCCGAGGCGTTACGCGACCTGTTGTCCGGAGATCCGACCCAGCTCGATCGCGCCGCCTTGCGCAAGGTGCTGCGCTGGGTGTTCGCGACCCGGAGACGAGCCGACCAGATCATCGACTCGATCGGCCCCGAGCAGCTGGCAGCCGCCATCGCCGGGCTTCTCACGACGGGCATCGCGGTAGAAGAGCGGATCGACCGTTTCGATGGCTCGCTCAACGGGCACGCAGCGCAGTCCGCGCTCGTGGCTTCCGGCTTCGATCTTCCATCGGAACTGCTGCACTTCACCGAGCCTGATCGCTACTGGTTGTGGACGAGGTGGATCTGGGATCCCGCGACGCGCACCGGGGCCCTGGGGCTCGTCACGACCGATGATTGGGATCTGAGCGCGGGCGCCTCGATGGGCGCGATGTACCTCACAATCGGGCGGGTGACGGCCTTTGTCGACGAGACCGGCAAGGCAGCCGGCTTCACTGCGGTAGGTCCTGGTCTTTTCGGGGTCGACGTCTTGCTGGCCGCCGTCTACGGCGTCTACATGCACACGGTTCTGCAGATGCGCTTGACCCGGGAGTTCAATCGGGTGATCCCGCCGCTGGCCGACCTCGTTCGTCGATTGCTCGGCGTCTACCACCTGGAGGGCTAGGACCGTGCCTGTCGGTGGCCGGAAGGTCCCGCCAATCGCCGTGGAAGTGGAGGAGGCGACCGTTGCCTCCACCATCTCTGGGCGCGAGGTCGAACTCCCGGGCAGGTGGAACCGGATGTTCGAGCCGCGGGTCCTCACAGATTGCGGTCCGGACGGGTTTGCCGCGATCTCAGCGCTGCCGGGTGGCGAGTCGCTCGAGTGGTGTTACGGCTGCGGCAAGTGTGTGCCGGTCTGCCCGATCGACATGGTGGGCGACTACGGCCCGCGCAAGATCCACCGCAAAGTGCAGACCGGAACCCAGCTGCTCACCGACGCCGACCTGTGGCTGTGCACGACCTGCGCCAACTGTCTGAGGGTCTGTCCGAAACAGGTCGACATGATCGCTGTGATGCCGGCGGTCCGCGAAGCTGCGCTGACCGAGGCGAAGGTACCGGCCGAGCTGCAGGAGGTCTTCGAGAAGACCTTCCGACACGGCAATGCACTAGGCGAGAATCAGCGGCGCCGGGCGCAGTGGGCCGACACCGCCGGAGTTCCGGTGCGGATCCTCGCCAAGGATCCCCGACCGGTCGACGTGCTCTTCTACGTGGAGGACTACTGGAGTTTCCACCCCCGCGGCCAAGACGCGGCCCGCGCCTTCGCCCGGGTGGCCTCGGCGCTCGGTGTCGACTGGGCGATCCTTGGCCCGGAGGAGAAGACGCTCGCTGACTCTCAGCGTCTCGCGGGCGAAAAGGGTCTGTTTGACGCCCTCGTCGAAGATGTCGCGACGGTCCTGGCGAAATACGAGTTCGCCCGCATCGTGACGCCCGACCCGCACGCCTTCAACGCCCTCGTCAAGGAGTACCCGCAGCGCGGGCACACCTTCGAAGCGCTTCACTACACACAGTTCCTCGCGCCGCTCGTCGATCAGATCGACTGGGCGAGGGAGCTGAACCTGCGGGTGACATTTCACGATCCGTGCTACCTGGGAAGGCAGAACGGCGAGTACGACGCGCCCCGGACACTGCTCGAGGCAATTCCAGGCGTCGAACTTGTCGAGATGGGCCGCTGCCGGGAGAACGCCTACTGCTGCGGCGGCGGGGGCGGTGGCATGTGGCTTGACGGTTTCACGAGAGACCACACGACAGAGCGCCTTTCCGAGCGCCGGGTGCGCGAGGCCGCCCAGACCGGGGCCGACGTGCTGGCGGTGTGCTGTCCTTATGAAGTGTCCAGGTTCGCCGACGCCGCCAAGGCGACCGGTCACGAGAACCTGCGCGTCTGCGACGTCGTCGAACTGATGGACGAGGCGATGAGGGAAGAAGCGCAACGTGGTTGAGCCGCTGCGAATCGTCGATTTCGGCCGCAGCTCGCCGCTGCGCTCTCAGACCTTGTGGCATGCAATCGCCTACGGAGTTTCCGCAAGTGAACGGGCGACTCTCTCCTTCACTCGCCCGACCGCCCCGTACGTATGCCTCGGCTACCACCGGGGAATCGAAGAGGTCGACCGTGACTACTGTGCGGAGAAAGGGCTTCCGTTGCTGCGGCGTATGGTGGGCGGCGGTCCCGTCTACCTGGACGGGGACCAGCTGTTCTTCCAGATTTGCTTGCCGGCCCGGGCCGTGCCGGCGGCCCGCTGCCAGGCCCTGCGCCTGCTGCTCGAGCCGGTCGTGACCGCTTTCCGCGCGGTCGGGGTACCGGCCATGCTCGACGACGACCTTGAGATCTGCGCCGGTGACCGCAAGATCTGCGGGCACGGGGCCGCCCGGATCGAAGATGCTGTGGTCGTCTGCGGCAACCTGATCGAGCGATTCGACCACGAGCGGGCGGCGCGGGTGCTCGCCTTGGCCGATCCCTGCCAACGCGACCAGACGCTCACGCTGATGCGCCGCTTCGTGGCCCCGACCCCAATTGACCCGGCTGCCTTCCAGGCCGCCCTGATCACTGCATACGCCGCGGCGCTCGGGCTCGGTCCTCGGCTCGGCGGGCTGACAGGGACGGAACGTACGGCGCTTGTCAGTTTGGACGAGAATTTCGCCAGCGATGCCTGGCTTGCCGGACCGGCCCGGCCTGCGATGGCCCGAACCGGTGCAGCGAGTGCTCGCCAGGTCAAGGTGCGCTCCGGCGTGTGGACGCTCGGAGCGTCATACGACGGTGCGCGTGTTGCCGCCAGCGTGGTCCGGGGGATGATCGAACTGGTGCGGCTGCACGACCGGGCCTTGAACGGGTCCAAGGATCGGGCGGAGCGGGCGCTTACCGGCATCTCGTTGCAATCGGTCGCTCGGGTGCTGGCCGGCTTCGGTGATCCAGGGCGCCGGCTGGCTGTGGCCTTCGCGACGGCCGATCCAGCGAGGTTGTGATGGCAGAGGCTCCGCTCGTCATCGTGGCTGGCTTCCCACTCGCTCTCGACCGGCGCTATCAGGCCGAGACGCACATGTGGGTGCTGCAGAGCGGACCTGGCCGGGTCCGGATCGGGATGGACCCGCTCGGCATCGAGACCAGCGGCACCCTGGCTCAGCTGTCCTTTTCGCCTACCGGGACCGAGCTCAGCGCCGGACGACCGTTTGGCGAGTTGGAGGCGGCCAAGTTCGTCGGTCCGCTCATCAGCCCGGTCTCCGGCACGGTGGCGAGCGTGAACGAAGAAGTCGCCAGGGACCCGGGCCTCGCAGAGCGGGACCCGTACGGGGCCGGCTGGCTGATCGAGGCGAATGTGAGCGAGATCGCCGACGAAGGATCGGGGCTTCTCGCCGAGCCGGCCGAGATCACCGCCTGGTTTGCCGCGAGGGTTGCCCACTACCGGCGCAGTGGGCTGATCGCGCAATGATGACCGGGCAGTCACGGTCGCGTTCCGCCGAGATCCGGCGGGCGAACTTCGCTGACGTGATGGACTTCTACGCGCCCGGCCTGAAGCACTGGCAGACCTCGGAGTGGGTCCCGGCCAATCCCCGCCGGTTCTTGCCCGTATCGGTCACCGGTTCGGCGTGCGCTCTGTTATGCGATCACTGTCAGGCGAAGGTCCTCGACGGGATGATGCCGGTCCGGGCCGGCCAGGATCTCTTCGCTCTCGCAGCATGCCTCCGTGAGCAGGGGAGCGAGGGACTGCTGGTGTCCGGCGGATCGACCCGTCGCGGCGGGGTGCCGTTGCGGGCGCACCTGCGCCACATCCGCCGGATCCGAGAAGAGCTCGGGATGAAGGTCGTCGTGCACTCGGGCCTGGTGTCGCCAGAGCTCGCGGCCGGCCTGGCGGCATCGGGTGTGGACGGCGTCATGCTCGACGTCATCGGGTCTGACGAGACCCTGCGCGACGTCTGCCACCTGGACCTGACCGTCGCTGACGTGGACCGCTCGCTGCAGCTGCTGTCCGAGCGCGGGCTACGGATCATTCCGCACATCGTGCTCGGTCTGCACTACGGCCGTTTCCTCGGTGAGCACCGGGCGCTTGAGATGCTCACCCGTTACCCGGTCTCGACACTGGTGCTCGTGGTGCTCGTGCCGCTCGTCGGCACGCCGATGGCGCTTGTGACGCCACCTCCGGCCGACGAGGTGGCGGAGTTCTTCGCCACCGCCCGACTGGCTGCTCCGTCGACGACGATCAATCTCGGCTGTGCCCGCCCCCATGGCGCGCTCAAGCGAGAGCTGGACCAGGCGGCGATCGACCTCGGGCTGAACGGCATCGCCTATCCAGCGGAAGGCACGATCGAATACGCGAGGTCGCGCGGCCTTACGCCTCGGCTGTTCGAGTATTGCTGCTCGCTCGTCTGGAGCGAGGCACAGGAAGCCCACCTTGCCGGCTTGGCTGTGACGAAGTGAGCGGGACCTGGCGGCTGCTGGCCGAGGACGGCGCCGGGGCGGCCGAAGGGCTCGCACTCGACGAAGCACTCATGAGCCGCTACGCATGGGACGAACCGGACCAGCCGCCGACACTGCGGTTGTACAGCTACCGCGATCACTGCGCCCTGGTCGGCCGGTACCAGAACCTGGAAGCCGAGGTCGACCTGGCCGCCTGTCGCCGTACCGGCACCGAGGTCAGCCGCAGGCTCACGGGCGGTGGCGCGATCGTCATGGGATCCGGCCAGCTGGGAATCGCCTACGTGGACCGGGCACGGGCCGGCCAGCGTCCCCGGGAGACCATCGAGGAGCTCTCGGAGGCGCTCGTCGCCGGTTGCGCTCGGCTGGGCATTTCTGCGAGCTTCGGCGGCAAGAACGACCTCGAGGTCGGCAGCCGCAAGATCGCGGGCCTCGGGCTCTATGTCGACTCGGCCGGAGCGATGCTCTTTCACGCGAGCGTCCTGGCCGATCTCGATGTCGCGTTCATGCTTCAAGTGCTGCGGATACCCGCTGCGAAACTGGCCGACAGGGCCGCGGCCGCGGTGAGTGAGCGGATCACGACCGTCTCCGCCGAGACCGGTGTCCCCCACGACGCGGCGACGCTTCGACCGGTGATCGCCGACGGCTTCGCGACGACCTTTGGGGCGACCCTGGAGCTCGCGAAGCCCGACCTACGGGAGAAGGCTCACGCAGATGCGCTTGCGGCCGGCAGGTACCGGGCGCAGTCCTGGCTGGGCGAACGGAGCGTCGCTGCGGATGCCAACGGGTCGTCGCTGATCAAGACGCCGGCGGGGCTGGCGAGGATCTATCTCGCCACCCGAGGTGACCTGGTGAAGAGTGTGATGATCGTCGGGGACTTCAACGAGCTGCCGGCCGGCCTGGCGGCGATGGAGTCCGGGCTGCGCGGCCGGCGCCTGGAGCACGACGCCATCCGCGCCGTCGTCGCCCGCTCGGGGGCGGCCGAGGCTCTCGGCGTCACGCCCGAGCTGCTTGCCGCCGCCGTGATGGAGGCAGGCTGCCATGCCGCTGAACCCGGAGCGGCCGAGGCTTTCCGGACCGCGGACCTCCGTTTCCCGTCTGAGACGGCTGTCGCCGCGAATCCGCCCGGGTTCGCCGAGCCGAGCCGGTAGGAGACGCGATGGTTCTTCCCGAGCTTTCGCTACAGACTGCGGCAGGCGGGCCTACCAAGGACAGCCCGGAGCACGTGCGCATCTCCATGGCGAGCGCGATAGCGCTGCGGATGCGCTCGGGCCGGTTCAGCCGGGACTTCGGGTTCGGTGGCATCAACCTGTTGCTCAACTACGAAAAAGGGTGCCGGTCCGACTGCGGCTACTGCGGGCTGGCCCGCACGCGTCCGGGCAGTTACGAGGACAAGTCGTTCATAAGGGTGGAGTGGCCGCTCGTGCGAACCGACGATCTTGTGGAGCGGATGACCCGGTTCGAGCCGGCGCTGACCCGGCTGTGCGTCTCGATGGTCAC